>JACCEB010401572.1_pt1 | contig 86770 bp, 74 predicted proteins | sample 7454761 | NCBI WGS metagenome assembly JACCEB01 (sample SAMN15323454, study PRJNA562643) | freshwater metagenome | isolation source: river surface water | place: USA:Blue River Watershed | collected 2017-08-18 | reverse complement strand
GGCGCGGCGGCGCAGAGGGGGGAGCAGACGAGGAACGCCGCCGCAAGGGTGAGGGCACGAGGTGTCATCGCGAAGAGGGAGCCGCGGTGCGGCAGCGGTCGAGGCGTTGCGCGAAATCGCGCAGGAATTCCTCGCGCCACTGGCTCACGGTGCGGGCGCCCTGATGCACGCCTTCCGCGACGGCCGGCGACGGATCGTCGGTCCACCAGTTCGGCCGGGCGGAGTCCGGGACAAGCGCGGCCGCAGGCGCAGGCAGGACGGCCGTGATCTCGCCGGTGCGACCGTCGAGCGCGGGCGCGTTGCTGCGGATCGTGTAGCGGTAGGTCTTGGCGTCCTTCGGGCAGAAGCGGAAACGCACCGCGCCCGCGCCGTCGACCTCGCCGATGAGGGATTGGTTCTCGATCACCAGCCGCGCCTCGACCTGGGCCGGTGCGCCTGCGCCGGGGGGCAGCACGAGTTCGAGGATGCCGCAGAACTCCATCCGGTCGGCCGCGGTGGTAAGCCGGTCGAAGCGCACATACGGCCGCGGCCACGCGCGCACGTAGCGGCCGCCCCAGCCCGGCTGGAACGGCAGCGCCGGGTCGCCGCGCAGCAGCCACGCGACGGTGGGCGTGTCGCCCATCTTCAGCTCGGTGCGTGTGCGTTCCTCGAAGCGGATGCCCCGCGCGAAGAAATCCCCGAGCGCCCCCCGCCCCGCCGCGTGCGCGCCGGCAAAGGCGTTCGCCGCGAGGTCGCCGGTCTGGTTGCCGCCGACGAACCACCCGCGGTAGGTGGAGTTGGACTCGATGAACCAGAGCGTGGGGTGGCGCGTCGCGAGATAGTGGTAGGCGTCGGGGCTCCATTTTTTGTTGGGGCCGCCGATGAAATGGACGCGCAGCCTGGGCAGAATGTCGGGCGCGTCGTGCAGCGCCTGCGCGAGATCTTCGAGCCCGCCCCAGACGAGCACGTGCAGCGGCCGCGGATCGGCCCGGCGGGCGCACTGCACGATCCAGTCGGAGCCCTCGGTCGTGCGCCGCACGCCGGCATACGGCGCGACCTCGGTCTCGCCCTGTTTCGTGAGGGCGCGGAGCGCGTCGGGCGTCGGGTAACGCGCCGACCACGTGCGGAGTTTCGGATAATCCGTCGCGTAGTGGTCGAGCACGGTGAGGATGTGTTCCTTGCGGCCGGGGCCGTAGGGCGAGGAGATAAGGCCCTCGATCTCGAGCACGTCGGCGTAGAGGAGCACATGCACCATCGACTGGAAGTCGTCGAAATCCGTGCCGCCGATGTCGGTCGACACGATGACGCGGTGGCGCGGTGGTTCGGCGGCGGCGGCGGGGGCGAGCAGCGCGAGGAACAGGACGAGGTGGCGGAGTCGGCGCATCAGGATTCGCGTGGGCGCGCGTTGAGTTTGTCGATCGCGACAGCGAGCAGGATGACGAGGCCCTTGATCACCTGCTGCCAGAACGGCGAGACGTTGAGGAGAAACAGGCCGTTGTTCAGCACGCCGATGATGAGGCAGCCGAGCACGGTGCCCCAGATCGAGCCGCGGCCGCCGGACAGCGAGGTGCCGCCGATCACGACCGCGGCGATCGAGTCGAGTTCGTAGCCGAGGCCGGCGTTGGGCTGCGCGGAGTCGAGGCGGGCGGTCACGATGAGGCCCGCGACGCCCGCGAGCGCACCGGCGAGCGTGTAGACGGCGAGTTTGATGCGCGGGACGTTGAGCCCGGTGAGACGCGCGGCGCGCTCATTGCCGCCGACGGCGTAGAGGTGGCGGCCGAAGCGCGTGCGCCGGGTGACGACGACAAACACGAGCGTCAGCCCGACCATGATCCACACCGGCACGGGCATGCCGAGAAACACGCCGGTGCCGAGGTGGCCGAAACTGTCGCCCAGCCCCGTGATCGGAAAACCGCCCGTCCACAGCATGGTGAGGCCGCGCGCAATGCTGAGCATGCCGAGCGTGGCGACAAACGGCGGCAGCCCGAAACGCGTGATCGCAAAGCCGTTCACGCCGCCCGCGGCCGCGCCGACCACGAGGGCGGCGAGGATCGCACCCGACGTCGTGAACTGGAGCATCAGGTCGGTGCCCGGCAGCGCGGCGCCGTGCTTCAGCAGCCCCGCCGCGACGGCGCCGGCGAGACCGAGGATCGCGCCGACCGAGAGATCGATGCCGCCGCTGAGGATCACGAGCGTCATCCCGACCGAGAGACACAGATTCACCGAGATCTGCCGCAGGATGTTCCAGCCGTTCTCCGGGGTGAGGAAGCGGTCCGAGAGCAGGCTGAGCACGAGCACCATCAGCGCGAGCGCGAGCAGCGAGCGGAAGCGGGCGAAGAGGGCCTTGTAGTCCGGGTCGGGCATGTCAGGAAGCGAGCGCCACGCGCTCCGGGAGCGCAGCCTGCAGCACGGATTCCGGCGTGGCCTCGGCGCGCGCAAATTCGGCGCGCACGCGGCCCTCGCACATCACGAGGACGCGGTCCGCGAGCGCGAGGACCTCGGGCAGCTCGGAGGAGACGACCACGAGGCCGAGGCCGGCGCGGGCGAGTTCGTCGATGAAGGTGTAGATCTCGCGCTTGGCATTCACGTCGATCCCACGCGTGGGCTCGTCGAGCAGCAGGACCTGAGGGTCGTTGGCGAGCCACTTGGCGAGGATCACCTTCTGCTGATTGCCGCCGGAGAGATTGATCACGGGCTGCGCGAGCGACGGCGTCTTCACGCGGAATCGCTCGAGATACGGCCGCACGTGCGCCGCCTCGCGGCCGGCGTGCGTGAAGCCGGCGCGCAGCGTGCAGCCGAGGCTCGCGAGGCTGGCGTTGGCGGCGACGCTCATCGGGAGCACGACGCCGTCGCGCTTCCGATCCTCGGGCGCAAACGCGAGCCCCGCGGCGATCGCCTCCGCGGGCGAGGCGAAGCGGACTGGCTGGCCGTGCATCACCAGGCGGCCGGTGGCCCGGCCCGCGTGCACGCCGAAGACCGTTTCCAGCAGCTCGGTGCGGCCGGCGCCGACGAGACCGAAAATCCCGAGCACCTCGCCGCGATGCAGCGTGAACGAGACCTCGTCGACCAGCCGCGGTCGCCCGAGGCCCATGCCCGGCAGCGTGAGATTCTCCGCCCGCAGCACCGCGGGGCCCGGCGCGGCGGGGGCCTTCACAAAGAGTTCCTGCGTCTCGCGGCCCGCCATCAGGCGCACGATCTGTTCGCGCGACATTTGCCCGAACGGCGCCCCGCCCACCACGCGGCCGTCGCGCAGGACCACCACATCGTCGCAGAGCCGCGCGAGTTCCTCGAACTTGTGCGTGATATAGACGAGCCCGACGCCCGTCCGCTTCAGCTCGCCGATGACCCCAAAGAGGATCTCGACCTCGTGGGCGGAGAGCGAGGAGGTGGGCTCGTCGAGGATGAGCACCCGCGCGCGGGCGGAGAGCGCCTTGCCGATCTCGACGAGCTGCTGCTGGCCCACGCGCAGATCGCCGACGAGCGTCTGCGGCGCCAAGCGCAGATCGAGCCGCGCGAGGATCGCGGCGGTGTCGGCATGCAGCCGGCCGTAGTCGAGCAGGCCGGCGGCGGTCCGCGGCTCGCGGCCGAGCCAGATGTTCTCGGCGACCGACAGCCCGGGCACGAGGTTCAGCTCCTGGTGCACGATGCCGATGCCGTGATCCTGCGCTGCGCGCGCGGTTGCGAACCGCACGGGCGCCGCTTGTCCGGCGAGCCGGATCTCGCCGGCATCGGGCGGAAACACGCCGGAGAGGATGTTCATCAGCGTCGACTTGCCGGCGCCGTTCTCCCCGAGCAGGGCGACCAGCCGGCCGGCGCGCACGCGGAGCGACACGCCGTCGAGCGCCCGCACGCCGGGAAAGGACTTGGCGATGCCTTTGGCCTCGAGCAGCACCTCGCCGTCAGCCGCGCTCATGGCTGCACCTCCGCCCGCACCGGGATGAACGTCAGCCAGGGGCCTTCCGCGGGCACCGCCTCGGGCCAATCCGCCGCGCCGGCAAACGCGACGACCGCGCCCACCGCCACGCCGCGCAGCGCCGGCTGCACGCGCGACTCGACGAGCCGGTTCAGCTCGGCGGCGAGCGCGTTGAACTCGGCGAGCCCGGGCGCGCGGTTGACGTCGAGCAGGCCGCAGCCGTCGCGCAGCGTATTGCCGAAGACCGGTCCGGTCCGGAGCGCGACGGACACGCCCGCGACCTCGACCAGCACCCGGCTGCGCTCGACCGCGGTCACACGTCCCGCACCGCGGGCGAAGAGGTAGGCGTTGTTGCCGAGCCCCACGCGGCGCGCGTGCTGCGCGGCCGCAGCCGCCGGATCGCGACGCAAGGCCTCGAGCACCGGCGCCAGTTCCGGCGCCTGTTGGGCCGCGGGCACGAGCTGCGTTGGCCAGAATTCCTCCACGAACGCCGGCGCGGAAAACGCCGCCGCCCCCTGCCCGCTGGTCGCACCCTTCGCCCCCGCGACGCTCGCCACCCCTGCCGCCGGGCGTCCGGGGCCCGGCGTGGCCGTGGCGGCCGCACCGTCTTTCCGCACCACGCGGAACGGCGGATAGAGCGCGAACAGCCCCACGACGAGCCCGCCGAGGGCGAGCGCCGCCCATGGACGCGCGGGACGCGGGGAGGTGGCAACCGGCAGGGACATCGGCAGCAGGAAAGGGCGCGGGGAAGCGGGGAGCCGCGGGGAACTCAGGGCTTGCGGCCGTAGTCGCCGAATTTCGCCACGTTCTCGCGGGTCACAAGTTCGACCGCGACGGGGATGCGCTGCGGGAAGTTGCGTTCGCCCTTGAGGTATTTGTCGGCGTTCTCGGCCGCCGTGCGCGCCATCGTTTTCGGAAACTGCATCACCGTCGCGGCGATCCTGCCCTCGGCGACGGCCTTCACCGCGTCGTCCGCACCATCGAAGCCGAAGACCTTCACCTTGCCGGCCTTCCCGGCGGCGAGCAGCGCCTGATACGCGCCCATGGCCATCGCGTCGTTGCCGCAGAAGACCGCATCGATGTCGGGATGCGCCTGCAGGATCGTCTCGAGCACCTCGAGCGCCTTGGTGCGATCGAACTCCGCGCTCTGCTGGGCGACCATCTTCAATCCCGGAAAGCGGTCGACGACGGAGTGGAAGCCCTTCGAACGGTTCCAGGTGTTGGTGTCGGCGACGATGCCGAGCAGCTCGACGTATTTGCCCGTCTCGCCGACCCGCTCGACGAAATACTGTCCGAGCGCCACGCAGCCGGAATAGTTGTCGGACAGCACCTGCGAGACGGCCGCATCGCTCGCCTCGATCTCCCGGTCCATGCAGAAGACGGGGATACCGGCCGCCTTGGCGCGACGGACGTTGGCGATCGAGCCCTTGGCGTCGGTGCAGTTGAAAAGCACGGCGCGGTAGCCGGATGAGATGACGTTGTCGAAATGCTGCGACTCCTTCGCCGGATCATTCTGCGAATCGAAGATCACGGCCTCGTAGCCGAGCTCCTTCGCACGGTCGCGCGCGGTCTCGGCGAGGACGACGAACCAAGGGTTGTTGAGCGTCGAGATCACGACAGCGACGCGGCGCGAGTCCGCCGCCTTGGGTTTGGGCGCGGACGGCGCGGCGGAGGGCGCGTCGGATTTGCCGCAGCCGACGAGCAGCAGGCCGGCGGCCAGCAGGAGCAGCGAAAGGGAGCGAAGACGGGCGAGGGGTTTCATCGGAAGGAGGTGGGGGCGGAAGGGGAGCGGACACCGTGGCCGACCGGCGGAGTCACGCCCGACGCCGCCTGCAGCGCGAGCGCCGAACGGCAGGACCGTCCGGCGGCGCTCCGACGGCGGACCGCGCGGGCTTGGGGGGTTGAGGCGACGGGAAACAACGAGGTGGGCAACGGGACCGGGAAACGGGAATCGGAGAACGGAACGGCGGAAGGTAACATGTCTTTTTGCTAGCGGTCTTCCGCGTCCGGGGCTTTTTTTGCCCGGATCCTAAGGTATGCCGGGCGCCATCCCCACCACTCCCATCTCCTTCGATCCGAATCGGCCGGACTTCGCGCCCTACGGCCTCACCTGCGTGCACTGGCGTCCCTCGCCCATGCGGCGTCCGGACCACCACAATGAGGTGGAGCTGAATTTCCTCACGTCGGGATCGCTGACGTATCTGCTGGGCGGCTCGAAGACGACGATCACGGCCGGCAAGCTGAGCGTCTTCTGGGCGGCGATTCCGCACCAGATCATCGGCTTCGGCACGGCGGCGTCCTACCATGTCGCGACGATCCCGCTGCAATGTTTCCTGCAGTGGCGGCTGCCGGAGCATTTCGTGCAGCCCCTGATGCAGGGACGGCTCGTGAGCGAGCCGGACGACGCGCGGGCCGCCTCCGACGCCCAGCTGCTCGGGCACTGGGAGACGGATCTGGGCGCCGGCCGGGCGGAGCTCGAGCGACCGGTGCTGCTCGAGATGCAGGCGCGGCTGCTGAGGCTCGCCCTTGCGCTGCCCAAGACCACGGCGCGGGCGACCAAGCGCGACCGCCTGCGGACGCTGACGGCGACCGGCCTGAACAAGGTCGAGCAGATGGCGTGCTTCATCGCGCAGAACTACACGGAGAAGCTTACCGTCGCGCAGATCGGCGAGTTTGCCGGCCTTCATCCCAATTACGCGATGAACCTCTTCCAGAAAACCTTCGGGACGACGCTCATCGCCTACCTCACGCAGCACCGCATCTCCCACGCGCAGCGGCTGCTCGCGACGACGGGCGAGTCAGTGGCGGAGATCGCGTTTCAATCGGGCTTCAACTCGCTGAGCCGCTTCAACGACGCCTTCCGCCGCTCGTGCGGCTGCTCGCCCCGCGAGTATCGGCGCACGCACCTCCTCACCGCCGGTCCCGGCCGCGCGACTTAGGATCCGGGCACTTTTCGCCAGCCGGGCGGTAGAATGCCCGGATGCTTTTGGGCTAGGGTGCCATCGCCGGCCCGCGCCACAGGCTGCGAAGGGCGCAGACGTGCGCAGTGCGGCCGGCCCGAACCCCATGAACTCCCCCGACCGCTCCCTCGCCTGGCGTTTCCGTCGCCTCGCCGCCGCCGCCGCGCTGGGCCTCGCCCCGCTGCCGGCCCTCACCGCGGCCACGCTCGAAGGCACCGTGCTCAACCAGAACACCCGCCGCTTCCTCGAGCGCGCCGTCGTGCAGGTGGAGGGCACGGCGTTTCAGGCGGTGACCGACAAGGAGGGCGCCTTCCGCATCGCCGGACTGCCCGCCGGCACCTACACCCTCGTCGCGACCTACACCGAACTCGATCCGGTCACCCGGACGGTGACGGTGACCGCGGACCAGACCGCGCGCACGGACTTCGAGCTCACCGCGAGCGGGATCTACCAACTCGGCCAGTTCGTCGTCTCCTCGACCGTCGAGGGAAACGCCTTCGCGATCAACCAGCAGCGCCGGGCCGAGAGCGCGCGCAGCGTGACCTCGGTGGATGCGTTCACCGACGTCTCGACCGGCAACCCCGGCGAATTCCTCCGCAACATCTCCGGCATCCAGATGGACTACTCGCAGAACGAGCCGAACCGCATCCGCCTGCGCGGCCAGGATCCCGTGCTCACCTCCGTGACGATGGACGGCAACGAGATCGCCTCCGCCGCCTCGAGCGGCACCAACCGCGTGCTCGAAATCGATCAGCTCTCGATGGCCGCGATCGAAAGCGTCGAGGTCTTCAAGGCACCGATCCCCTCGATGTCGGCCAACGCCATCGGCGGCGCGGTGAATTTCGTGAGCAAGAGTGCCTTCGACCAGAAGGGCCGCCGCGCCAGCGCCCAGATCGGAGTGATGACCGACTCGCACGATTTCTTCGGTGAGTTCGACGGCCCCGGCCACAGCACCACCGGCCGCGAACGCGCCGCCTATCCGGTCGGCCGCCTCACGTATTCGGATTCGTTCCTCGGCAACCGGCTCGGCCTCGTCTTCTCCGCCGGCCGCGACCACACCCACATGCTCGGCTCCAGCGTGAGCCACGCGCTCAACACCGCCGGCCAGCCCGCAGCGCCCGCGGCGATCACCGCGGCCAATACCACCGTCCGCCGCGGCGCGCTTTCGTTCGCCCCCAACCGGCAGCTGCGCACGCGCAGCGACTACTCGCTCAACACCGATTACCGCCTGACCGAGCACATCAGCGTGTTTCTCAAGAACAGCCTCACGTTCTACCACAGCACCAACCGCAACCACGGCTGGACGCTCACCCCCGGCGCGCCCAACACCCTCTCCCCCGGCTCGACGCTCGAGTCCTACACGACCACCACCGGCACCGCTTCCCAGGGCGTGAGCGTCTTCGACAAGCACACCACCTCGTGGCAGATCAACCCGGGCCTCAAGTTCCGCTCCGGCCCGTGGAAGACCGACCTCATCGGCGGGTTCTCGAAATCCACCAACCACTACGAGAACCCCAACAACTTCACCGCGCTCAGCATCGCCACGGAGAGTCCGCTCGGCTGGACGATCACGACTCCCGTCAACGACGAGAAACCCTCCGCCATCGCGCAGACCGCCGGACCCGACTTCTACAGCCTCAACTCCTACCGCCCCAACCAGGGCAGCCTCGCCACCGAGGGCCAGCGCACCAATCACGCAGGCTTCGTCTCGAACAACGTCCGCAACTCCTCCGAGGTCCGCTGGTCCGGCCGGCTCGACGTGCAGCGCGACTTCGCCCTGCGCATTCCGTTCTACCTCAAGGCCGGCCTCTCCTACAACGAGACCATCCGCGACAAGCGCCAGCCGCAGCGCCGCTGGTATTGGGTCGGCGACGACGGCCTCGCCGGCACCGCCGACGACACCACGGCCGCCGGCGCACAGCTCGCCCGCTTCGCCGAGCCCGTGCCGGTCACGCAGCAGATCCCGGGCTTCAATCTCCGCGAGCCCACGTATTTCAGCACCACCAAGCTCTTCGAATACTGGCAGCAGAACCCGCGCGTGATGGTCGAGAATCTCGCCTACGCCGAGGAGCAGAAATTCCTCGGGAAACAGAAGATCAACGAGCAGATCACCGGCTATTACCTCATGGGCAACGCCTCCGTGCGGAAGCTCAACATCCTCGCCGGCGCCCGCGTGGAGGAGACCGAGATCGTCGCCCAGGGCAGCCGCACGCTGCCGACGACCGGCGCCCGCTCCGTGCTGCCGCCCGGCGTCAACGCCAACTCCCTCGAGGGCGTGCTCGCCAAATACCGCTTCCTCACCACGCGCGACGAATACCGCTCCGATCCGTTCCCGTATCTGCATCTCCGCTACGAGTGGCTGCCGAATCTCCAGAGCCGCGCGAGCTACACCGAGGGCATCGGCCGGCCCAACTTCTCGCAACTCATCCCGTCGCTCACGCAGACCGACACGCCGACCGGCGGTTTCGACGGCACCGTCTCGGTCACGCGCGTGGGCCTGCTGCCGCAGCGTTCGCAGAACCTCGATTTCAGCCTCGAATACTACACGCGCTCCGCGGGCGTGTGGGAGGCCGCGTGGTTCAGCCGCGACATCGATCACTACATCTCATCGACGACGATCCCGATGACGCCCGAGCTGCTCACCGAGTTCAACCTCGGTTCCGAGTTCGCCAACTACCGGCTGTCCACGAGCGAGAATCTCGGCAACGCCAGCTGGCGGGGCTTCGAAGTCAGCGTGCGCCAGAAGCTGCGCCACTGGCCGTTCGTGCCCGAGTGGCTCTCCGGCATCGAGATCTGGGCCAACCACACGCGGATCTACGAGATGGAGGGCACGTTTGGCGGCGCGGCCACGGCGGCAAGGATCACGCACCTCTCCGGCGTCGTCGACTCCCAGGTCAACGGCGGCATCAGCTACCGCTCGCCGCGCGGGAAATTCTACGTCCACCTGAAGACGAACTATCAGGCCGCGCGCCCCACTGCCAACGTCACCGTCCTGGGCCCCTCCAACCAGCGCAACCCGCGTCAGGAGGCCTACCAGTTCTGGGACATGGAACTCAGCTACCGGCTGCGCCCGAAGGTCACGCTCACCGTCGTCGGACGCAACCTCGCCAACGAACGCGCCAAGTTCACGGAGATCGGTATCGTGACCAACCGGCAGCAGGCCACGGGCATCTCCTGGATGTTCGCGACCAAGTTCGATCTCTGAGCGTTCGCGCTCCCCGCCCCGCCGGCTCCGTCCGGCGGGGCGTTTTCGTTTTCGCCCTCCGCGTGACCCGCCGCTACCTCTGCGGCAAGGGCAGGCGCTCCGCACCGATCGCCGTCAGAGCGGCGATTCTCAAATCCGTGGGGACACAAAAAAGCCGCCTTACGGCGGCGATCGCTGGCGTCCCCACGGGGATTCGAACCCCGGTTCTCACCGTGAAAGGGTGGTGTCCTGGACCAGGCTAGACGATGGGGACTAACCGCGGAGCCGGGCACGCTAGGGTCGAAGCCATCGTCCGCAAGGGAAAATTTGCGCGCGCCACGCTCAGGGGCACGCCACCGTCCACGGGGCCGCGAGGCGACGTTCACGCTCGCCCCTCGCGCCCGCGCACCCGCCGCGGAGACAATCAGCGGCACACGCGGGGCGCGATCCCCCGACCGCCGACGAGACCAACGGCTACGCCAATATCCGCGGCCGGCAGCTCATGCCCGATCTCACCACGCGGTTCCGAGCGGCCGCCGCGGCGGTTGCCCGCTGCCATCCGCGCGGCGGCGGGCGCCGAAACTTTTTTCGGGACGTCGCCGCGCGGCTCGGGCAATACAACCGACACATGACGTTTGCCGAAATCTCCGCCGCCCTGCCGCCGCGCGCCCTCACCGCGTGCGACGGCCTGCCGTTTCCCCGCGTCGCCTCGGGCAAGGTCCGCGAAATCTTCGACCTCGGTGACGCGCTGCTGCTCGTCGCTTCGGACCGGCTCTCGGCTTTCGATGTCGTGCTGCCCGACGGCATTCCCGGCAAGGGCGCCATTCTCACGCAGATCAGCAACTGGTGGTTCGCCCGCACCGCGCACCTGATCCGCAACCATCTGCTTCCCGATCAGGCCGGCGAACTCGCCCGCCGCGGCATCCACGACCGCGATCTCCAGCTCCGCAGCATGGTCGTGCGCAAACTGAAGACCGTGCCGATCGAATGCGTCGTCCGCGGCTACCTCGTCGGCAGCGGCTGGAGTTCGTATCAGAAATCCGGCGACGTCTGCGGCATCCGCCTGCCCGCGGGCCTCCGGCAGGCCGACCGGCTGCCGGAGCCGATCTTCACGCCGACCACGAAAGCACCGAAGGGCCAGCACGACGCGCCGATCGACGACGCCCAAGGCCGCGCCCTCGTCGGCACCGCGCTCTACGAGCAGCTCAAACAGACGAGCCTCGCGCTCTACCGCCTCGGCCACGAGCAGGCGTTGCGCGCCGGCATGATCCTCGCCGATACGAAATTCGAGTTCGGCACCGATGCCGCGGGCGGCCTCTGGCTCATCGACGAGCTGCTCACGCCCGACTCCTCGCGCTACTGGCCCGCCGACAGCTACGCGCCCGGCCAGTCGCCCCCGAGCTACGACAAGCAGTTCGTCCGCGACCACCTGCTGGCGATCAAGTGGGACCAGCAGCCGCCGGGTCCGCGCCTGCCCGCCGAGGTGATCGCGCGCACGCAGGAAAAATACCTCGCCGCCCTGCGCAATCTGCTCGGTTGAAACGCTCCCGGCACGACGTCCGACCGGCTCAGTCCGTCGCCGGAGCGGGCAACACGCGCCGGGCCGCCAGATCGTAGCGGCCACCCGCCGCCAGCACCGCAGGTTCGTCGTCCGCCGTCGCGAAGAACCGCACCTTCCCCGCGCCGAGCACGCGGCACGCGTCGCCCTGCACCACGATGGCCGTCGCCTCATCCAATCCGATGCCGAGCAGCGCGCGATGGCGCCGCAGCACCGGCCGCAGGTCGTCCGCCCGACCGCGCGTGTCGACATGCTGGTCGATCGCGGAGTTTTTCAGCAGCGCGAAACCCTCCTCATGGCCGGCCGCCATCATGATCCGGTTGTTCATCGGCGAGCCGCGCACGAGATAGCTGCCCTGGATGGTCGCGCCGGCGGAACTGCCGCCGACGACCCCGCCCCGCACCAGCAGCGCCTCGATCTCCCGCTGGGTGCGCGTGCGCAGATAGGTGTCCGCCAGCCGCCATTGCCGGCCGCCGGTGAACCAGACGCCCCGTGCTTCGCGCAGCGGTTGCACAAATTCCTCCGCGTCCGCCACGGCCCGCTCCCGCGTGTGGAGCTGCACCACGCGTTTCGCGCCGCGCGCGCGCAACGCCGCCGTCGCCGCGTCCTCGCCGTCGACCGTTTCGCTGGCGGAGGGAATCACCACGATCGGCGCCCCGACGCCTCCGGCGAGATCGAGAAACACCGGCCACAGGGCCTGCATGTTGCCGCCCCCGACGATCAGCAGCGCGCCCTTCGCGGGTCCGACCCTGGGCCCGGCCGATTCGCTCGCCGCGGCCGCGGGACCGAAGCCCGCCGCCGCCAGCCCACACCCGCCCGCCAGCAGGGCGATGGCGCGCCGACGGTTCACTGCATCGCGCTCAACCGCCGCTCGGGCAGAGCCGCCCCGCGCTGCGCCCGCAGCAGTTCGCGTCGCAGCCAATCCAGCGCCGCGTTCACCGCGCGCACCTTCACCGTCGCGCGCGGACCGGGGTAGCTGAGTTTCTTCGACCAGACACCGGCCGGCGAAAACAACGCCACGAACATCGTGCCGACCGGATTGCCGTTCGCGCCGGTCTCCGCCGCGCCCGCAAAGCCCGTGACGGCCAGCGCATAATCGGAACTCAGAGTCTCCGCCGCACCCGTCGCCATCGCCACCGCCGCCTCGTCGCTCACCGCACCGTGCTGGAGCAGCAGGCACTCCGGCACATCAAGCAGCTGCGTCTTCGAATCGTTGGTGCAGCACACCACACCGCCGGCGAAAAACTTGCAGGCCCCGCACACTTCGTTGAACGCATGCGCGAGCAGTCCGCCGGTCGCCGTCTCGGCGACCGCCAGCCGCTTCTCCTGTGCCCGGAGCAGCTCCGCGCAGACGCGCGCCAACGAGTCGTGGCCGTAGCCGACAAAGTCGTCGCCCAGCAGCTGCGCGCACTCGCCGGCGATCGCCTCGAGCTGCGCCTGCGAGAGCCGCCCGCTCGGCGAACTCACGCGGCAGTCCACCGCCCCCTGATGCGCGCAGAAGGCCACGCTCAACGCATCGCCTACGCGGTCGAAGATCGGCTGCAGCTTGGTCTCCAACGCCGATTCACCGATGCCCGCCGTGCGCAGCTGCACATACGCCTCGCGGTCGAGCAGCAATCCGCGCGCCGCGAGCCGCGGCACGACTTGGTCGATAAACATCGGCTGCAGTTCGTTGGGCGGCCCCGGCAGCATGACGAGCACCTTGCCGTCCTGCTCGACCCAGAGGCCCGGCGCCGTGCCGTTCGCATTGGCGAGCACTTCGCCGCGCTCGAACACGTAGGCCTGCTTCAGATTGTTGGCCGTCATCTTGCGGCCGAGCCGCGAGAAGCGCTCCGAAATCGCCTGCTCCGTCTCGGGATGATACACGAGTTTCTGCCCCAGCACCTCCGCCACCGCTTCGCGCGTGCGGTCGTCGCAGGTCGGCCCGAGCCCGCCGGTCGTGATCACCACGTCGGCCCGCGCCCAGCTCTCGCGAAACTGCGCCGCGATCGCGTCGGCCTCGTCGGTGATCGTCACATTGCGCTGCAGCAGCGCACCACGCCGCCCCAGCTGCGCCCCGATGAAGGTGAGGTGTCCGTTCGCCGTCAGTCCGAGCAGCAACTCGTCACCGAGGGTGAGCAATTCGTAACGGACGCTGAGCGGCGCGGGACGCGGCACGCCATCGGAGTTTTGGGCTGAAACCATACTTGCGGGGGCGGAAATTAGGCGGATTCTGCGAAAATGCCAGCGACGTTTGGTTACGTCGCGGCTGCCGACTGATTTTTCGATGCGCTGCGTTGTCATTTTTTTCCTCCGCCGTCCCGCGCCCGCGCGCTTGCCGCGCGCCGTCGCCGCCGCTCGTCCGTGAACGAAAACCAGCCGGTCACGTTGAAGGAGAAAGTCCGCGCGCTGCCGGACAAACCGGGCGTCTATCTGATGAAGGACCGCCTCGGCCGCATCATCTACGTCGGCAAGGCGCGCAGCCTGAAGAAACGCGTCGCCTCGTATTTCCAGCGCGGGCGCGCCGCCACGGTCGCGCAGCCGAAGATCCGCGCGCTCATCGACCTGATCGCCGACGTCGAGACCATCGAGGTGAAATCCGAGCCCGAGGCACTGCTGCTCGAGGGCAAACTGATCAAGCAGTGGCGGCCGCGCTACAACACGGACTTCGTCGACGACAAGCGCTTCCTCCTCGTGCGCGTCGATCTCGCCGAGGAGCTGCCGCGCTTCCGCCTCACGCGGCTCCGCAAGGAGGACCGCTCGCGCTACTTCGGCCCGTTTGCGCACAGCGGCCTGCTGCGCAAGACGCTCGCGCAGATGCGGCGCCAGTTCGGCATCCTGCTCGGCGACTCGAATCCGCAGCGCCAGCCCGACGGCACGTGGCGGCTCTACGACGACGTGCGCGAGGAGCTCTACGGCACGGGCAACGTCGTGACGCCCGACGCCTACCGCCGCCGCGTCGACGACGCCTGCGCGTTTCTCGAGGGCAAGTCGCGCGAGTGGCTCGAGACGCTGCGCACGGAAATGACGCAGGCCGCGCTCCGCCAGGAGTTCGAGAAGGCCGCCGAGTTGCGCGACGTCGTGTTTGCGCTCGAGGAGACGCTGCGCCGCACCCGGCGCTTCGAGCGGCTCGATCCCACGCGGCCGCAGGGCGACGACGAAGCGCTCGCGGCCCTGCAGCGCGCGCTGCAGCTGCCGCAGCCGCCGCACACGATGGAGTGCTTCGACATCTCGCACATCTCCGGCACGTTTGTCGTCGCCTCGATGGTGCACTTCGCCGACGGCCGGCCCGACAAGAACAACTACCGCCGCTTCCAGATCAAAAGCTTCATCGGCAACGACGACTTCCGGGCGATGGAAGAGGTCGTCGGGCGCCGTTACCGCCGGCTCGCCGAGGAGCAGCGGCCGTTTCCGGACCTCGTGGTGATCGACGGCGGCCGCGGCCAGATCGGCGCCGCGCTCAAGGCATTTATCGCCGCGGACCTCACACCGCCGGCGCTCATCGGCCTCGCGAAGCAGCACGAGACCATCATTTTTCCGGACGAGCGTCCGCCCCTCAATCTGCCGCTGAACCACCCGGGGCTGCATCTCCTCCAGCGGCTGCGCGACGAAGCCCACCGCTTCGCCAACACCTACAATGCCGACCTGCGCTCGCGGAAAATCCGCGAGAGCATCCTCGACGATTTCGCCGGCCTCGGTCCCGTGCGGCGCGCCGCGCTGCTCGAGCGCTTCGGCAGCATCGACCGGCTGCGGGCCGCGACCGTGGAGGATATCGCCGACGTCGATGGCTTCGGCCCGCGCCTGGCGGCCGAGCTGCACGCCTTTCTGAACCGACCGGAGCCGGCCGCACCCGAAGTGCCGCCGGCCCGGCCTAGCGTTTGAGCACGCGATCCGCGTGGTCGAGGTAGTGCGCCCAGTCGACCGCCGTGATGTCGTGCTGGCCGGTGCGCAGGTGGTAGGCGAGCCCGTCGCCGAGCGCGGGCTTTTCCGGGGCCGGCCATTCGCTCACGCCCAGGCCCTTCCGGCCGAACAACGCAAACACCGGCTCCGCGTGCTTCGCCGCGAGGAACTCTCCGCGCGGATCCGCCCATTCATCCGCGGTGGCGCTCGCCACATGCACCGGGCGCGGCGCGATCAACGCGACCAGCAGGTGCTGGTCGACCGGCAGCTCGTGCGGGCGGTCGTTGTAGTTGCGGAAATTCCGCGCGAACCAATGCGGAAACGAGCCGTTGATGCGCGCGACCGTCTCCCCGAAATTGCGGCGCGCCAGCGAAGCGCCGCCCTCGCCCGAGTTGTTCGAGATCACCATCGCGAAACGCTCGTCCTGTGCCCCGGCCCAGAGCGCCGTCTTGCCCAGCCGCGAGTGGCCGTGCACCGCGACGCGTTGCCCGTCGATCTCGGAATCCGCCTGCAGGTAATCGAGCGCGCGGCTCAGTCCCCACGCCCAGATGCCGATCGCACCCCACGCGTCGGGCGCACGCTGGTCGGCGGCGCCCGTGCCAAACATCGCGCCCACATCGCGCGTCAGCCCGGACGGCTGATCCTCGCACAGATCGCCGTAGTAGACCGTGGCCGTCGCGTAGCCGCGCGCCACGACCGTCTCGACGTTCCAGCGCGACGCATGCACGCCGCGCGTGCGCTCCGTGGCGCGGTGATTGACGACGTTGAACTCCGCGTTCTGCCGCATCCAGCGGGTCGACATCGCGATGCCGGGGTCGGCGTTGACGCACATGTTCCCGTAATAGTTCAGCCCGAGAAACGCCGGCCACGGGCGGTGCGTGCCCTTGGGGCCCGCGGGCTGGTAGATGAGCAGGTGCATGCGCGGACCGTCTTTCTTTTCCGTAAACCAGATCGTCACCTCCTTGCGCACCGCCTTGCCGCCGAGTGCCGCCCGATCCTCCGCCGTCACCTCCCAGTGCATGCCGGCCGGCCGGCCGGCCGGCGTGCGGCCGTAAACTTCGCGCGCATAGAGCTCCAACAATTCCGGCCGGCGCCGCTCCCGCCAGGTCGCCGCCTCCCGCACGACGGTGCCGTCACGCATCACGAGCGGATCGGGCAACGTATAGGGCGGCACCTTCCTTTCATCGTAATTGAAGCCCGGTATCGGCGCCGAGGCGGCGGACACCGACAGGCATGACAGCAGCAGCACGAGTCCCAAGTCGCAGGTGGAACGCATGCGGCAGATGCTGCGGCCTTGCCGCGAACGCCGCAAGTTTGCGCCCGGATTTTCCCGCCGGCCGCCGACCGCAACTTCGCACTGGGAAACCCTCCGCCCGCTCCTACGGTCACCCGCGCATGAACCTCCCGTCCCTTTGCGCCCGCGTGCTGGCTCTTGGTGCCGCCGCGCTCGCGGCCCAGGCCGAGGTCACGCTCGCGCCGCCGTTTGCGGACGGGCTCGTGCTGCAGCGCGACAAGCCCATCCCGCTCTGGGGTCACGCGGAGCCGGGTGAGAAGCTCACGATCTCGTTTCACGCCCAGCAGCGGGAGGCGACCGCGGGACCCGACCGGCGTTGGATCGCGATCCTCGATCCGCTGCCCGCCACGGCGGAGCCCGCCACGCTCACCGTCGCCGGCAAGAATTCCGTCGTCGTGCGCGATGTCGTCGTGGGCGAGGTGTGGCTTTGCTCCGGGCAGTCCAACATGGAGTGGCCGGTCGCGCGCGCACAGGACGCCGCCCGCGAGATCGCCGCCGCGAGTTTTCCGCTGATCCGCCAGCTGACCATCGAGCGCGCCGTCGCCGCCGCGCCGGCCAACGGGGTCGGCACGTCCGGCTGGCGCGCCGCCACGCCCCAGACCGCGGGCGGCTTCAGCGCGGTCGCCTACTTTTTCGCCCGCGACCTGCACCACAAACTCGGCGTGCCGATCGGCATCATCCACGCGAGCTGGGGCGGCACGCCGATCGAAGCGTGGCTCAGCCCGGCGGCGCTCGCGCGGGAGCCGGCATTCCGCGTGGTGGGCGAGCGCTGGACGCAGACGCTCGCCGACTTTCCCGCACGGCAGGTCGCCTACGAGCAGGCCGCGGCGGAGTGGCCGCGCCTCGAGAGCGCCGCCCGCGCGCGGGGCAAGGCCGCCCACGATGCGTTTCTCCGCCAGAACCCGCGTCCCTATCCGCCACCCGGTCCCGGCCACCCGTGGACGCCCGCCGGTCTCTACAACGGCATGATCAACCCGCTCGTGCCTTTCGCCCTCCGCGGCGTGCTCTGGTATCAGGGCGAAAACAACGTCGAGCGGGCCGCGGAATACGCGCCGCTCTTCCGTGAGCTGATCGCGGCCTGGCGCATGCACTTCGGCCAAGGCGACGTGCCGTTTTTCTGGGTGCAGCTCGCCGGCTTCAAATACCCGTGGGACCGGACCGGGGTGCAGGCCGCGCAGCTGCGCGAGGCCCAGGCGCAGGCGCTCGCGTTGCCCGCCACCGGTCAGGCTGTCGCCGTCGACCTCGGCAATCCCAACGACATCCACCCGACGAACAAACAGGAGGTCGGCCGCCGGCTCGCGCTGCTGGCGAAGCACCGCGTTTACGATTTTGTCGGCGACGACGCCGGGCCGACGTTTGCCGGCGTCACGCGCGAAGGCGCCGCGCTGCGCGTGCGCTTCACCCAGGTCACCGGCGGCCTCATCGCCTACGCCAAGCCCGTGCAGTCGCTCCAGCTCGCGGGCGCGGACCGCGTCTTCCATCCCGCGACGGGTCGCCTCGAGCGCGACTCCCTGCTCGTGACGTCGCCGCAGGTCCGCGAGCCCGTCGCCGTCCGCTACGCGTGGCAGAACGCCCCCGAGGCCAACCTCTACAACGGCGCCGGCCTGCCGGCCGCCCCGTTCCGTTCCGACGACTGGTGAGCCATCCGCCGCGCGCGAACTGGCAATGCCCCTTGCGCAGCGCCGGAGCCGCACTAGCTTTCCCGGCGTCATGAAACTTCCCCGCACCCTCGCTCTCATGTCTCTCTTCTCGCTCCTCTTTGGCTTCGCCCAGGCGGAACCGCTCAAAGTCGGCGAAAAGGCGCCCGTCGTCTCGGCCAAGACCGACGACGGCAGCACGCTGAATCTCGGCGACGTGTATAAGAAGAACAATTACACGCTGGTCTGGTTCTACCCCAAGGCGCTCACCGGCGGCTGCACGAAGCAGGGCTGCTCGCTGCGCGACGCGGCCGCCGATCTCAAGAAACACGGCGTCGCCGTCGTCGGCGTGAGCACGGACACGGTCGAGAAGCAGAAGGAGTTCAAGGACAAGAACAACTTCCCCTTCCCGCTGCTCGCCGACACCGAGAAGAGCGTGATGAAGGCCTTCGGCCAGGGCGGCTTCATGGCGTCGCGCGAGGCCTACCTCATCGATAAGACCGGCAAGATCGTCTACTACGACAAGGGCCAGACCGACAAACAGGCCGAGAAGGTCCTCGGCTTCCTCGGCGGCAACAAGAGCTGAGCGCCACGCGCGCTCGCGCCTCTCTCCTCTCCGGGCGGACCCTGCGGTCCGCCCTTTTTTGTGTCCGGCGGCGGCCGCCTCCGCCTGCTCCGACCACCCGCGACGCCACGTCTCCCGCTACAATTCGTCGTCGTGCGCGCCGCGCAGCAGTCCGGCACGCGGATCGGCCCGCACGCGCTCGAGCCAGTCGTGGATCAGCGTGTCATGCGCCGGATGCTCCCGGGGCCAGGGCGCCGCGACCAGATCGATCAGGTGTAGCGCGCCATCGGCGGCCCGCACGAAGTTCCGCGCGTGCAGATCGGCCACGAGCCACGGTGCGCCGCGGTGGAAAAACAGCCGCGGGTGGTCGCGGTTGGCGCGCAGGAAACGCGAGGGAATCTCGATCAGGCCGCCCGGCAGCACGCGCGAGACATCGTCGCCCTGCGGCAGCGGTTCACCGAGCACCTGCTTGGCCACCAGAATGCCTTCGGGCGTGACCGCCACCACCTCGGACGGCATGCCCCCGAGCGCCTGGATCAACTCGAGTTTCTCCAGCACCCCGCGGTAATCGCCGAGCGTCGCCTCGGCGTGCAGCACCGCCTCGTCGCCCCGCCGGAAACCGAAGACGCTGCCGACGCGTTTCTCCTCCCGCGGCAGGTAAAATTTGTAGACCGACGCCGTCTCCTCGCAGGCAAACGCCCACGCCTCCACGCCGCCGCCGATCCGCCGCAGCCGGGCGTTCGGCTCTTCGAGCGGGTTGTCCGCGTGGCCGGTGAACCCGAAGTGTTCCAGCCCCAGCAACGGCACCAATCCGCGCCACGCATGGATCGCGCTGCCAAACTCCGCCCATTCCCCGCCGACGCCTTCCAGCAGACTTATTTCGTCTTCCGCGAGGAGTGCGAGATCGCGGTCCGAATGTGCTCCGACACCGCATTTTTCTGCCGCCGCGCCGAGGCGAGCGAGCGCTTCCAGTCGTCGCTCGTGATCGTGTTGAAGACGGGCTTGTGCTTCGACGCCGGGGAATGCGCTCCCGCGGATCCGGGTCTCTTTTCCGGTGAAGGCGTCTTGCATGCGTCGCTCATGCCGGACGGTCGGGCGGCGTCACGGGAAAAGCAAAACCGATTTCGCGCCGCGCCGCTGTCGCCGCGGCGCGCCGGGGTTTGCGTCAGCGTTTTCCCGTCAGCATGTCGTCCATCAACGCCAGCGCCGTCGCCTCCGTGATGTCCTGCACGCTGAACTGCCGCACGATCCGGCCGGCCTGCACGCCCTTGCCGATGATGTCGCTCGCGGCCGCCTGGCCGAGGATCGCGGCATCTTTCAGCCGGATGGCCGTCGCCTGGATGTCGGGCACCGGGTGGGTCGTGTCGCCGGAAACCTCCGGGACGGTGATGTTGCGGCTCGAGATCAGCACCTCGATCGCGATGTCGGCCACGTTGGCCAGCGCCTGGCGGTCCTTCGCCGCGCCTTCGCCCACGAGGTGTGCGCCGTCGTCGGGCAACAGCGAGGCCGCAACCTTCTGGTCCGCCAGCTGCGCCCCGCCGTTGCGGAACACGCGGCCGAACAACCGCTCGATCTCGCGCACCGTCTGCTGATCGGCGAGCGCGGGCGCGGCGGCCTCCTTGGCCTTGTAGGTGTTGGTGCCGGTGGTCTTCGTGGCGGACTCCGTGCGCTCGAAGTTTTCCACCCGGTCGGTGAGCTTGAGACCGTTGGCGGTGTCGACGAGCGTGCGGTTCACATAGACGACAAGGCGCGGCGCCTTCTCGGCGGGATAGACTTTGCGGAAGCCGGCGAGCACACCGTCCGCCGCCTGCCGCGAGATCAGCGTATCGCCGGACGGGCCATAGACGCGCTGCGCCGGTGCCGCCGGTTGTCCGGGCAAGACGGGCTGCGGAATCGCCGGCGCCTGACGCGGTATCGCCTGCACGACCGGCGGCGGCGTGGGTGCCGGCTCGGTCCGGGCGGAAAGCAGGGCCGCGGGCGACAACGTGAGCGGAACGAGGAGGAGAATCCGTTTCATGGCGGGGACGCGCGGGGCGTGGGTTGCTCAGCGGGCCTGCCGCACGCGCACCGTGTAGCGCTTGGCCTGCTGGTTCATGGCGGTGAAGCGCACCGCCTCGGTCGAGTTTTCGGAAAGGATGAGTGTCTGCCACGGCGTCTCGTCGCCGGTGGAGAAACCGCGCTCATCCTTGAACACGCAGCTGATCTGGACCTGGATGCGCCGGCTCTCGCGGTTTTTCACGTTGGCGATCACTTCGAGGCGCCCGTCGCCGGTGGTGAGCTCCTGCAGGCCCGTGCACGTGACGGAATTCTGCGCCGGCTTGTCGAGGAGCACGAACTTCTCGGTGTTCTCCAGCGTGAACTTCGTGGTGTCGAGCGGCGCAAACGGCCCGGGCTCGTTCACACAGCCCGCGGTCAGCCCCAGGGCCGCTAGGGAGAGGAGAAGGGCAACTGGCTTGATGTTCATAAAGTCGGCAGGTCGGTCGGTGGTGCGGTAAGACTGTGGGTCAGCGCTTAAGTTCGCTCAAAAACACGACGGTGTCGCGGTTGTCGGCGGCGACGTTGACGGTCACGGATTGCGTGCGCCGCTCAAGCACTTCGCCTGCGGCATCGAGAAACTCCAGCCGGCCGCGATGTTCGCCGGGGGGGAGCTTGATGGCCGCGAAACTCAGGCGCTGCGGCAGATTATCCCACTGCCGGGTGTCCGCCTCGGTCTGCGTCGCCGCCGAGGCAATCTTGCCGATGATGCCGACGAGTCCGAGTCCTACGGCCGCGATCGTGGCATCCTCGCCGTCGCGGCCCCGGCGCTCGCGCCGCATCGCCTGGTCGCCCGCGATCATCGCGCCCACGAGGGCGACATCGCCGGCGGCGTCGGCGCCGGCCTTGAAGACCGCCTTGTTGCCGAGGATGTGATCCATCACGCGGCCGCCGCGCGTCGTGGCCTGGAAGCCGAGGTCGTCGTAGGCCGGCAGCGGCACGATCATCCGGCCCTCGTCGAGCACCAGCCGCGCGCTGCGGCTCGGCGAATCGTCGACGCGGAACTTGAGTTGCTGCCCGTGTTCCCCGGCCGCGTATTTGCGCGGGCCGTAGCCATATTCGGCAAACACGAGGACATTGGCCGCGGGATCGTAGGGCGGGAGCGTTTTCGTCTCGCCGACCCGGGCCTGCGCGCGGGCCAACGCATCGCTGCCATCCGCCGCGAGTTTCGCCGAAGCGAAGCCGTCGAGGTAATCGAGCAGCACGTAGTCCGAAACGAAGTTCTTCTGCTCGGGGTCGCTGTCGATGACCTGCCCGGAGCGGAAGCACGCGCGGGCGTTGTCCGGCTGCCCGTCGCGCCAATAAAGGATGCCGCGATAATAGTAGGCCATCACGCGCTCGTAAGGCTCGCCGATGAATCGCTTGCTGCTCTCCGCCGCGAAGAGGCCGCGGGCCTTCGCTGCCTCGGCATCGTTGTTGATGATACCGCCGATCCGCGCGATCGCGTCGTCGAAACTCGCCTTCGCCGCCTCGAAATCCCCGAGGCGCAGCGCCGTGGCGCCCGCCCGGTAGGCGAAAAGCACCCGCTCCCGCTCCGGCACGACCGGCTCACGCCGATCCACCGCGGTCGCGGTCGACGCGAGATCGCTGCCGCGCCGCCGCCCGGCGCCGTCGCGCAGGTCGGACGGCGGCGTGGCGCAGCCGGCGAGCAGCAGCAGCAAGGCCGCCGCGCCGCCCGCGCGGCGGAGGGATGTGCGGCGCCGCCGGTGACGCGTGCCCGGCGCGCTCACCGATACGCCGCGTCTTCGAGACCCTGCTTTTTGATTTCGGCAGAGTCTTCCCAAACGATGCGGCTCGTGCGCGCATCCGTCAGCCGGAAGCTGTAAAGGATGTAGTCGCTCGTGCCCTGCGAAGTGCGGGTCGTCATGCCGTCGAGTTTCCCGGTGAGGAAGTAATCGGCGCCGGCAAATTCCACGACATTCGGATCCGCGCTCGCGGTCACCTGGCCGCTGCGCTTCAGCTCCCGCTCGCGCTCGAGCGTCTTCATCATCTCGCGGTCGAGGAAGCTCACCTGACCCATCGCCTTCGAGTTCAGCTGCGTCCGCAGCCGCGTGAGAAAGATGTCCTTGTTGATCGGGAAGCGCGTGTTGTTCACGACCGGATCGAGCACGATGCTCGGCGGCGTCTGCGCGCGCGCGATCTGCGGGATGCCGAGGATGCTCCGCGCCATGCGGTCGGTCACGGACACGAGGTCCTGCGACTCGATGCCGGTGCCGGCGACGAAGCCGCGCTCATCGGGCCGCATCTCCGTGACCGGCACGCCCGAGGGATTTTGCACCCCCGCGGTCGTGGCACAGCCCGAGAGCAACGCAGTGCCCGCGGCCAATCCGGCGAGGAGGTAACGAGAGGTGATGTTCATGGTTGAGACGGAAAGACCGGGGCGCGATCCGCGGAACGCCGCCGCTGATCTGACGCCGAAGAAGGGAAAAGTATTCGCCCGTTTCGCGCGCCCGATGCAACCGCCACCGCGGCTGCCGGGCGCGCGCGCCGAAATCACCGGCCGAACAGCCCGTTGGCCGAACTCATCGGCGACGGGGAATTGTAGTAGTTGTTGATGATCGTCACCTGCTGCGGCGCCTGCGCCGGGGCCGGCTGAGCCGCCGGCGCAGGCGCCGTCACCACCGTCGGCTGCGTCACGATCGCAGCCGGCACGGAACGGTAATAGACATAATCGTCGTAGGTGACATGCGGATACCCGACATAGGCCGGATGGTAACCGAAGCTCGGCCTGTAGGAGAGGCCCCAGCTGTAGCCGCGGTGACTGCGCCCGCCGCCATAGCCGAAGTGCCGGGAGGAGACCGGATAACCGTGGCGCACGTGGCCGAAGTGTCCCCCATGCCCGACCCGGCTGTAGCCGATGCCCACGCTCACCGACGGCGCCGAGCGGTAAACATACTCGCCGCGGTTCCCATAACGCACCGCGGCGCGGTCGGCGTTGGCCTCGCCCACCGCCTGACCGATGATCAGGCCGGCGGCCGCGCCCAAGGCCGCACCCTGCCAGCCGTTGTTGCCTCCGCTTTGGTGGCCGATCACGCCGCCGGCGATGCCGCCCAGGATGGCGCCGTTCACCGCTTCGGAACGAAAGATCTGCGCCTGCGCCGACGACAGCGCGAGCGCCGCAAGACAGAGCGAAAGCTTGGTGTGCATGAGAGTAAGTCAGCGTGTGTGACACGGGACGGCCCGCAAGGTTTCAGCGAATGCAGCGCCGATCCCGTCCGTAGCCCGATGAATCCCGCGGCTTCAACGTTCACCCGCTCGCCGCAGGGGCCGCAACGCCACGCCTTGGGGACACGTGCCCTCCGCGCGCACGAACTGGTCGCGGCACCGCGGACAATAGCCGCAGCTGCCACGCCCATCGGGCGCCGGCGGCGCCAGAAGTTGCTCCGCCGGCAGGCCCTCCGCCCGCAGGAGCCGCTGCATCTGCCCTTCGATCTCGCGACCGAACCACTCCGCCACATCGCGCGTCAGCGCCTGGCCGGGCGCGGACAATGGCCAACGCAGGTCGGCCAGGACCTGAAAGTAGACCTCCTCGCGCACCGCCTTCCCGCCGACCGCGGCCAACATCGCCGCCGGATGTTGCGCGGGAAACCAGCCCTCGCCCAGCAGGCTCCGCAGCCGCAGTGCCTGCGCCGGAAGCAGCGCCGCACTGAAGAGCGCGCTGCCGCGATTCTCCCCCGCGACGGCCTTGAGTTTTCGCAACGCCCGCACGGCGAGCGCCAACGCCGCGACGTGCCCCGCCAACAGGGCGAGCGCCAGTCCGGGCAGCACCGCGATCACTCGTTGGCCCCAAACGTCCGGAATCCGCCCCGGCACATCGGCCACGACGTAGATCGTCAGCGCCACCAGCGCGCCGAGCAGCCCCGTGTTCAACGCCGCGACCGCGCGGGTGCGTCCACGCAGCAGCGCCAGCCGACGCCGGACGTGCCCGGGGCGAAACCACCGCTGCACGATCAACCGGAGGCGTGCTTCCCGCGTCGCCGGCGGTAACTGCGCCAGCACGAGCAACTCATCCGCCCGCACGTGACCGGTGTTCGGACAGAACCGCGCGCCGTTGATGAAAATCCAGCCGCGCGCGACGCCGACTTCCCGCACCTCCTCCCAACGCCACGCCCATTCGAGGTCGCAGCGCTCCGCCGGTCGGCCCGCCGCACCCACCCGCCGATTGGTCACGCCCGCCGGCGACAGCGCGAGCGGCACATCCTGCGCGACCAGTCGCACGCTCGCCGGCCCGAAGCCCGGCAGGCTGATCCGATCGTAGGCCACCCTCGCCCGCACCGCTCTCCGGCCACCGGCGATCGCGGTGAAGATCCGCCGCGGTGTCAGCCGCGCCCCATCCACCGCCCACAGAATCCAGAAGACGGCAAAAACTGCGCCCCACTCGGTCATCGGCCGGCGCCGCGCCTACGCTACCGGCGGGTTCTCGTCCGGCTTGGCGCCCGTGATCTTGTTGAAAAACTTCCGGAACGCCGCGCCCAGCGCCACGAGCGCCACCACGATGGTCTTCCACGCCTTGCCGAACCACGTGCCCAGCGCCGCGAGCCAACCCAGCTTCGCCGCCGCCGCCACGCCGCCCCCGAGCACCAGTGCCGAGAGCCCGTAGGCCGCCACCTTGTCGCCCGCCTTGAACTCCGCGTATTTCTGCCCGGCGACGTAGCTGAAATTCGTGGCCAGCAGCTTCTCGGCGTCCGCCTCCGCGGCCTTGAAGCCGGGCGTGTCCGTCACGAGCGTGACGTTCATCACGCCACCGCGGCCGAGCAGCCGGATGCTTTCGTTGATGAACACCTCTTTGAATCCGTCCTGTGACGACGTGAGATTGATCGCCCATTTCAGGTTGTTCGTCTTGGCGTCGTAGTGCGGCGCCGTCGCCCAGCCCTTGAGTTTCATCTGGTCCCAGCCGCGGCTCTTGCGCGCTTCGTTGGCGGCGTCCTCGTTCTCGGTCATCGCCTTCATCAGCTTCTCGCCGTCGAGCTTGTCCTTGTCCTCGTCCTTCACGTAGCCGATGTCCGCGTAGTCGAAGAAGAGCATGTAGCCCGGGCCCATCACGACGCCGACTTCGCTTCCGTTGCGCATGTTCTGCGTCACCTCGTAGAAGCGATCCAGCGAGTCCTTGCCCACGAAGCTGTAACCCTCGGGCAGCTTCAGCTCCGCCGCGCTGCCGAGCGGCACGGTGACGGGGCCGTTCTGCAACGTCACCCCCACGCGCGCGAAGGCCTCCTCCCGCGTCTTCGGCGGCTCCTCGGGCTTCTTCGCATCCGCCGGCTTGTCCGCCCCGCGGACCAGCGCCGTGACCAGCAGGCTCACCACCGCCAACAGCCGGAAAATCGTCATCGCCGGATTCCGCGCCACGGGGCCGGCGCGGTCAAGCGCCCGGCTCCGGCCACTGCCCCTGTCAGCCACGCGCGGCCTGGATCAGTTTGCGGCGATTGATCCAGATGAGCGTCACCACGATCACGAGCACCGCCACGGCAAACCACGTCGTATAGGTATGCGCCGTCGACATCGCGCTCCGCAGCCGCACGAGATCGTCGCCGAATTTCCGCCCGAGGAAACTCCCGAGCCAGACAAACACCGGCACGCTGATCAGCGCCGCCAGCCCGTCGAAAATCGCGAAACGCGCATAACGCACCTTCATCGCCCCCGCCGTGAAAAAGATCGGCGCCCGCAACCCCGGCATGAACCGCGCGATGAAAAACGCCGCCGAACCATAGCGGTCCAGCAGCCGCGCGATCCGCTCCTGTTTCTCCGGCGACAGCCAGCGCCGCGTCCACGACAGCGCCAACAGCCGGCCGCCAAACCGCCGCCCCACACCGAAAATCAGCGAATCGCCCGCCAGCACCCCGAGATACATCAGCACACTCACCTCGACCCACGACTGCCCACCGGAGGCCGCGACCAACCCCGCTGCGATAAGGATGATGTCCTCCGGCATCGGCAGCCCGATGCCACACAGGATCAGCAGCGCCAGCAGCCCCCAGATCGCCAGGGGTGAGGCATGAACGACATCAAGCAGGGGTCCCATTGCGCAGCGAAATCGCACGAGCCTTGGCCCGCCGCCAAGCGACGCGCAAGCGCTGACGCGTGCGTGGAATCACGGCCGGCGGAGGCGCCCGGTCCGCGCCGCCGGGCGGGCGGATTCGTCAGCGATCTCTCAATCTCGCCGCTCGCCACTTCGCGGGTTGTCACGCTCCCTTCGCCGCCTAACGTCCCGCACTCCAGCTGCTCATGTCCGTTCGCGCCGCGCTTCTCACTCTCGCCACGTTTCCGCTCGCCCTCACGGCGGCCGAAACGAACGCGCCCACTCCGGCCGCCGCAGCCACCACCCAGCCGGCGGATCGCAACGAACTCGCCCGGCTCCGCGCCAACGCCTCCCGCGGCAACGCCATCGCCCAATACAACCTCGGTCTCACCTACATGGAGGGCCGCGGCACGCCGACCGATCCGGTCGAGGCCTTCGTCTGGCTGACGCTCGCCGCCGAGGGCGGCAGCACCGGCAAAGCCCTCGAGAACCTCCTCAACCGCCTCTCCGCCGACCAGCTGCGCGCCGGCCGGCAACGCCTCGACGAGATCCGCGACAGCAACCCCACCCTCCGCGCCCCCGCCGCCGGCGCGCGCCGCTCCTCCGTCCCTGCCGCCAACGCCCCCGCCCCCGTCGTCACGGTTCTCCCCGGCGGCACACCCATCCCCGGCGAGGAAAACCCGCCGCCCTCCACCGCGCCGACCGCAGATCCCGTTGCCACCGCTTCGGCCTCGTCCCCGCCCCCCGACGCCACGCCGGACCTCGCCGCCGCCCTCCAGCAGGCGCTGCAACAAGTCGCCGGCGCCGCGGAGGAGAAACGTCGCCTCGGCGCCGAGATCACCAACGCACGGGAAGAGACGCTCCGTCTCCGCATGGAGCTCGCGCGCCGGTCGATGACGTCCGCCCCGCTTCCGCCTCCTGCACCCGCGGTCAACGACGCCGCCCTCTCTGCCCTCCAGGCCCAGCTCCGGGAACTCCAGGCCACCGTCACGGCCCTCGCGGCCGACCTCAAAGAGCGCCGCACCGAACTCGACACCGCCCGCGCCGAACTCACGAGGTCCCAGGCCGCCGTCGCCTCGCTGCGCGTGCAGCTCGATGAGGCCCTCGCGGCCCAGGCCCCGCTGCGCGCCAACGCCGAAGCCAAAGCCGCCGCCGATCGCTCGGCCGAGGAAGCCCGCCTCCAAGCCCGGCGCCTCGCCGACCGCGTCGCCGAGCTCACCGCCACCGCCAGCGCCGCCGACGAAGCCCGCGCCCGCGCCGAAGCCCTGCTCCGCGACGTCGGCAACCTTCGCACCCAGCTCGCCGATACCACCGCCGAAAACAAACGCCTCACCGCCCAGCTCGCCGGCGCCACCCAGGAAACCGGCGTCCTCGCCGAACGCGACCGCGCCCTCGCCCAAGCCCAGGCTCAAGCCGCCCGGCTCAACGACGAGCTCGCCGCCACCCGCGCCACCGCCGACCGCACCACCGGAGAACTCGCCCGCGCCCGCGATCAACTCGCCACCCAAGCCACCCTCGCCCAGGCCCGCGATACCCTCACCACCGAGCGCGACGACCTCGCCACCCGTCTGAAGCAAGCCGCCACCGCCTCCGCCGCCTCCGAGGCCCAGCTCGCCCAGCTCCGCCAACAGCTCGCCAACACCGAGCGCGAACGCGCCACCCTCACCGCCACCCAGGACTCCGCCACCCAGGAGATCGCCCGCCTCGCCCGCGAACTCGAGACCACCCGGCGCGCCGCCACCAGCGGCCTCGACGAGACCAAGGCGAACCACGAGCGCGACCTCGCCGCGCAGTCCCGGAAACTTGCCGCCCTCGAATCCGAACTTCGCCGCCGCACCGAGACCGAAACCACGCTGCAACGCGAACTCGAAACCGCCCGCCAAGCCGGCACCGAACTCGCCCGCCTCAAACGCGTCCTCGACGCCTCCGCCGCCGAACACCGGCAGGAACAGGAGTCCGCCCGCCAACAATTGACCGAGCTGCAGAGCAAGTTCTCCGCCTCCGAACGCCGGCTCCAGGATGCCCTCGCCGCGTCCGCCCGCGCCGAGGCCGCGCTGCAGGATCTCGCCGCCCGCGCCGCCGCCGGCACCAAATCCGCCGCCGAAGCCTCCAGCCTCGCCACCCGCCTCCCCGCTCTCGAAGCGGAACTCCAGGCCGCCATCCGCGCCCGCGACGAAGCCCAGGCCGAGACCCGCCGCCTCACCGAATCGCTCGCCCAGGCGTCGCGCGACGCCGCCACCCTCGCCGAACGCGACCGCACCCTCGCCGCCGCCCAAACCGATCTCTCCCGCCGGACCGAGGAACTCACCACCACCCGCACCACGCTCGCACAACACACCGCCGATCTCGCGCGCCTCCGCGAACAGCTCGCCGCCGCCCTCCAGCAGGCGGAAGCCGGCACGCTCGCCGCCCGGGAGCGCGACGATGCCACCGCCCGTGCTCAGACCGCCGCCACCCGCGCCGCCCAGGCGGAAGCCCAGCTGGTCACGCTGCGCGCGCGCCTCGAGACCCTCGAAGCCGAGCAATCGGCCGCACGGCAGACCCAATCCGCCACCGCCCAGGACTCCGCCCGGCTCAACGGTGAACTCGCCGCCGCCCGCCGCGCGCTGGAAGACGCCCAACGCGCCGCCGCCGAACTCGCGCCCGCCAAATCCGCCCTCGCCGACACCGAAACCGCCCGCCGCCGGGAACAGGAGGCCGCCCAACGCGCCCTCGCCGAGGCGAAGCAGCAACTCGCCGCCACCGAGGCGCGCCTGCAGGAAGCCCTCGCCGTCGCCGAGCAATCGGCCGCCGAAGTCCGGGCCCTGACCCAGCGCGCCGCCGAAACCGCACGCAACTCCACGACCCAGGATGCCACCGTCGCCAAAATCACCCGTGAACGCGACGACCTCGCCGCCCGCCTCGCGCGCGCCGAGGCCACTACCCGCACGCTCGATTCCACGCAGCAACAGGCCGCCAGCCTGAAGGAGGAAATCGCCCGCACCCAGCGCCAGCTCGAGGCCTCAACCCAGGCTTCCGCGGACGCCATCGCCGCGCGTTCGCAGAGCGAAACGGCCCTCGCCGAACGCAACCGCGAATTGGAAAACGTCCGCCGTGAGCTGGCCGCCGCCAACACCCGCCTCGGCCAGCTCAACGGCGCAGCCTCCCAGCAGACTGCCGCGCTTTCCGCCTCGGTCGCCGACCTTCAGACCAAGCTCGCCGCAGCCGAGACCACCAGCCGCACCCAGCTCGAGGAAATCGCCACGCTCAAGCGCACGCTCGACGCCGCCAACGCCTCCGCCAGCCGCTCCAGCGAAGCCGCGCAGTCCCTCGCGTCCCTCCAGGCCGAGAAACGGCAACTCGAGACCGCACTCGCCGACGCCGTCCGCAATGCCCGCAACACCGCCGGCCAGCTCGACACCACGCGCGGCGAACTCGAGTCCCTCCGCAACCGCCTTTCCCAGCAGACGGCCCAGTCCGCCAGCGCCGAAAACGCCCGCACCGCCGCGACCGCCGCCGAACTTGAAACCTCCCGCCGCGCCGCCGACGACGCCCGCCAGCAGCTGACCGCGGCCAACGCCGAACTCACCCGACTCCGCGCGGAAGCTGCCAGCGCCCAGGATCTCGCCTCGCGCCTGCAGCAGCTCGAACAGCAACAGGCCGGCCTGATCGCCGCCCGCGATGAACTCGCCGCTCTCCGCCGCGCCCAGGCTGACACCGAGGAAAAACTCACCGTCTCGCTGCGCTCCTACGCCCTCGTCGCCAAGGAGCGGGATGACCTCAAGGTCCAAGCGACCGAACTTTCCGCCAAAGCCGCCGCCGCCCAAGCCCCCTCGCCCGCCGAGCTCGAACGCGCCCAGCGCTCCCTGCGCGAAACCCAGGAGCAGTTCGCCGCCGCAAACCGGGAACTCGACACCCTCCGCAACCAGGCCGCCGCCGCCCGCGACCGGGAGGCGCGGATCGGTCAGCTCGAGCAGGACAATTCCACCCTCACCCGCCGCGCCACCGAAGCGGAAAGCGCCCTCCGCCGCGAGGAGGCCGCCCGCCAGACCGCTGCCAGCCAAACGCCCCCCGCCCAGCGCGAAGCCGAAGAACAACTCGCGCTCGCCCGCCGCAACGCCGCCGCCTTGGCGCAGGAACGCGACACCCTCAGCTCCCGCGTCGCCGACCTCAGCGCGAAACTCGCCGCCGTTTCACCCACCGCCGCCGAGCTCGACAGCCTCCGCGCCCGCGCCAGCGCCGCCGAACGCTCCACCGCCCTCGCCCAGACGGAGCTGGCGCGCACCCAGCAGCTTCTCTCCGTCGCCCAAGCCCCGGCAACACCGGCGGAGCCGTCGCGCACGTCGACCCCCGCTACCACCCTCGCACGCGAACCCCGCCGGCCCACCGCACCCGCCGCAGTCACCGCCGCTCCCGCCACTTCCCCCGCGCGTGCCTCCGTCGCCCCGCCGCCCGCTCCGGCTCCCGCGCCCCGCTTCCATACCGTCGCCAACGGCGAGACGCTCTCCTCCATCTCCCGTCAATACTACGGCACTCCGAACCGCTGGCCCGATATCCTCGCCGCCAACCGCGACGTCGTCCGCGACGAGCGTTCCCTCACCGCCGGCCGCGTGCTTCGAATCCCATAATTCGTGTTTCCCACCCGTCCCGGGAGTTGCACCCGATCCGACCTAGTCCATCTTCGACCCGCTTCAACGATGCCCCTCCGGCGCAGAGTTCCCCTCGTTGCCCTCCCTCTCCTCCTCGGTCTGGGCGGCTGCGGCTACGTTCATGTCGGCAAACTGCCTCAGCCGACCGCCACCGTCATCGGCGACGACAAGCTGATGAAGGAGAACTCCGATCTCCGCCTCGAAAAGAAGATGCTGCAACAGGAGCTCGCCCTCAGCCGTGCGCAGGGTGACGCGCTGCGGATGACGATCGAGAACCGCGCCGCCGACGGCGACACCTCCCGCCGCCTCGTCGAAAAACTCAACGAAACGAGCCGCGATCTCGCCCAGCTCCGCGCCAGCTACGCCCAACTGCAGACCACCCGCGCCGCACCCGCCGCCGGCGAGGCCACCGCCCTCCGCACCCAGCTCGGGGAGACCGAGGAGAAACTCGCCGCCTCCCTGCGCAACTACACCCAGCTTCAGGAGGAAATCTCGCGCCTCCGCACCGAGGTCGTGGTCACCCGCAACGAAAACCTCGCCCTCACCGAACAGGTGAAGGTCATCACCGCGAAAAACGAGCAGGCCCAGGCCGCCCTCACCCAGCTCAATCAGGATCTCCTCGCCCAGAAAGATGCCCGCCTTCGCGCCGAACAGGATGCCCTGACGCTCCGCACCGAGCTCAAGAACGTCGCCCCCAATTCCTCCGCCCTCGCCCAGCAGCGCACCGGCGCCGCAGCAGACGCCCGCTCCATCGTCGCCGAGCACGCCGCCGAGACCAGTTCGCTCAAGCACCAGCTCGAAGTGGCCCAGGGCAAAGTCGACGCCCTCACCGCCGAACGCACCGAGCTCCTGCAGAAACTCCAGTCCCGCGCCGCCACCCCCGATCTCGCGAATCTCGAGGCCCAGCTCGAAACTTCCCGCCGCGCCGAAGCCACGCTCCGCGAGGAGAACGTCCAGCTGAAAGCCGTCCGCGCCGAACTCGCCCAGCAACTCGCCGCCGCCAAAGCCGCACCCGCCGAAGCCGTCGGCTCCGATGTCCGCGAACAACTCCGCCAGGCGCAGACCCAGGTCGCGTCCCTCACCGAGGAGAACAACCGCCTCAAGGCCCGCCTCACCCAGACCGATTCACCCACCCGCCCCGAGGCCGTGGTCGTGCCGGCTGCCATCACCGTCGCCCCCAACGCCAACGGCGTCATCGTCCGCCCGAGCGGCGTCAGCGCCACCCTCGTCACCTCCACCGCACCCCGCCCCGCCGCCACCAAGACCGAGGCCACCAGCGGCCGCGTGCACGTCGTCGCCAGTGGCGACACCCTCGCGAAAATCTCCAACCAATACTACGGCACACCGTCCCGCTGGGGCGACATCCTCGCCGCCAACCGCGATGTGCTGGGCGAGAGCAACAATCTCGTGATCGGCCGCACGCTGCGCATCCCGTAGCCGGCTCCGGCGCAGCCTCCGCCCCGACTGTCCGCGCCATTTGCCCAAGCGCCCGCCGCGTTCCGGAGCTTGCTCGCGCCGCGGAAAAACTCTTGTTCAACCCGATGCGCCTCGCCTGCGCCGCCTCCTTCGCCGCTCTCTCACTCCTCCTCTCCGGATGCGGCTTCGTCCATTTCGGCCGCCTGCCCGAACGCACCACCGCAATGGGCGGCGATGCGAAGACCGCCGAGACCCTCACGAATCTCGCAACCGAAAACAAAATCCTGAAACAGGAACTCGTGCTCGCCCGCCGCGAGACCGAGACGCTCCGCATCGCGCTGGAACGCACCGGCAGCGCTCCCGCCGCCGGCAACATCACCGAGATCGCGGCCCGCCTGAAGGAGGCGACCAGCGAACTCACCACCCTCCGCGACAGCTACGCCAAGCTCCAGGCCGAGCGCAGCTCCCGCGAAACCTCCGCCTCCCAGAAAGAGATCGAGGAGAAACTCGCCGCCGCCCTCCGCTCGCAGACCGAGATGAAGGCCGAAAACGCCCGCCTCCGCCTCGAGATCGATCGCGCCCGGGTCGAGAACGCCACCCTCGCCTCCCAGCTCAACACCGCCACCGCCGGCCTGAACGATGCCCAGGCCGCCCTCTCCCAGCTCAACTCCGAGCTCCTCGCCCAGAAGGAAGCCCGCCTCCGCGCCGAGCGCTCCTCCGAATCCCTCCGCGCCCAGCTCGGCACCGTCATCTCCCAAGCCAACTCCAGCAACGCCGCCGGCCTTCAAATCGCCAAAGCCCCGCCGGCCGACGCCTCGCCCACCGCCGAACTGCGCCTCAACACCGAGCGCCTGCGGAAGGACGCCCAGGCCACGCCCGCCGCGCCGCCCGATTCGCCCTCCACCAGCGCTCCCGCGCCCCGCAAGCACGTTGTCCGCACCGGCGATACCCTCGAAAGCCTCTCCCAGCGCTACTACGGCACCCCCACGCGCTGGCGCACCATCTACGAGGCCAACCCCTCGCTCCTCGGCGGCGGCGCCCTCAAGGTCGGCGGCGAAATCGCCATCCCCTGATCGCCGGGCGGCCGGCCCTCTGCACCCCGGGGATTTCCGCGTCGCGATCGCGGCCGCGATTTCCCGGCCGGCATCCCGCCGGGTCTCCAAACTTCAACCGCCGACGCCGCGCTTGCCACGCCGCGACGCCCTCCCCATCACGCTCCTCCCATGTCGTCGCTTCCCAAGCAGTTCACCGGCGTCACCGTCCACACCAAGGCCAACGTCTATTTCGACGGCAACGTCGTCAGCCACACCGTCCTCCTCCCGGACGGCGCCAAGAAAACCCTCGGACTCATCCGCCCGGGTTCGTATCACTTCGGCACCGACGCCGCCGAGCGCATGGAGATCGTCGCCGGCGAATGCACCGTCACCCTCGACGGCAAGACCGCCACGCAGACCTACGGTGCCGGCACGTATTTCGATGTGCCCGCCAAGAGCGGCTTCACCATCGCCGTGAAGTCCGGCCTCTGCGAATACATCTGCTCGTTCCTGCCCTGAACGGCTCCGCCGGTCGCGGCACGCCGCGCACCGGCTGACCGGCCAGCTCCGCCCGCGGTCTTGCGGGCGCCCCGCGCCCCGCGCAGCGTGCCGCCATGCTGCGCCTGATTCTCGTCACGCTCGCCCTGCTCGTCCTCGCGCGCCCCGGCGTCGCGCCCGCCGCACCGGCGTCGACCGGCCTCCCCGACGGACTCTACGCGGAGATCGTCACGCCACGCGGCACGATCGTCTGCGAACTCACTGCTGCGCGCACGCCCGTCACCGTCACGAGCTTCGTCGGCCTCGCCGAGGGCACGCTCGGACCCGCTCCGCGCAAACCTTTCTTCGACGGCCTGACGTTTCACCGCGTCGTCCCCGATTTCGTCATTCAGGGCGGCGACCCCGACGGCACCGGCAAAGGCGGCCCCGGCTACACCATCCCCGATGAAGTGCAGCCCGGCCTGCGCCACGACCGCGCCGGCATCCTCTCGATGGCCAACAACGGCCCCGACACCAACGGCTGCCAGTTCTTCATCACGCTGCGCGAAACGAATCGCCTCAATTACCTCCACACCGTCTTCGGCCACGTCGTCCGCGGACTCGAGGTGCTGCCCCAGGTCCGGCAGGGCGATACCATGACGGTGAAGATCCTCCGCCTCGGCGCCGCCGCGCGGGCGTTCGTCGCCGACGACACCACGCTCGCCGCGCGCCGCGCCCAGGCCCGCACCTACGCCGCCCTGCCGTCCGCGAAACCCGAGCCGGGCCCCGCCGCGCATTTCGACGATCCGACCGGCCTGCTCCCGACCGAGCCCGCGCGCGCGAAGTATTTCAACTACAAGCTCGCCAACATCGAGCGCGCCACCGGCCTCCGCATCGTCGCCCGGCTCTTCGCCCGCTCGCCCACCGCCGCGGAAGACGCCCAGCCCGGCGCCTTCATGCGCGGCCTCGCCTCGAAGTTCGGCACCGCCGAGCGCGGCGCCGTGGTCGCGTATTTCGCCGACGAAGCCGAGTGGCGCATCTGGCTCGGGGACGGCTCCACGTCCGCCTTCGTCGGCGAGCCCGGCAACGCCGCCGAGTTCACGCGCAGCGGCCGCATGCACGAGGTGAAGGAAGCCTTTCTGAAATCCGTCGCCGCCGCCGGCGACGCCGAATTCGCACGCCAGCAGCGCGCCGCACCCGCCGACCGCCCGCTGCCGAAAAACCAGCGGCTCAAGGTCCACACGGACGCGCTGCTCGACCAGCTGATCTTCCGGTTGGAGCGCTGATCGACCACCGCGCGCCCGCTAATGCCACCGCTCCCGATTTGCCAATTACCCCCGCCTCCGTAATCGCGTCAGACCGCTTTTTTTCATGCGCAACGTCTTCTACCTGCTGCTGCTCGCCGTCCTCCTCGGCACCATCGCGCTCGTCACGCGCTCCGGCCTCCTCTGGCGCGAAAACCCCGGACGCCCGATCAACAGCGCCATGCGCGAAGCGCTGAACAAGAAACAGCCGCAGTGGACCGCCGACGACGAGCAGGTGATCCTCCAGCAGTATCCCACCGCGCACAAACACTCGAGCGGCCTCCGCTACGTTGTGCGCGCGCCCGGCAGCGGTGACGCCAAGCCCACCATCGGCGCCGAGATCATCTGCCACTACGACGGTCGCCTCCTCGACGGCACCCCGTTCGACAGCTCCTACCGCCGCGGCGTGCCGTTCACGTTCCGCGTCGGCACCGGCGCCGTGATCCGGGGCTGGGACGAGGCATTTCTCGAGATGAAGAAGGGCGAGAAACGCACCCTCATCGTCCCGCACTGGCTCGCCTACGGCGAAAAAGGCACGCGCGGCAAAATCCCGCCCAAGGCCACGCTCATCTTCGAAGTCGAGCTCATCGACTGGCGGTAACTTTCCTTCCGCCGCATTCTCCTCATCGGCGGTTTTCCCGAATCGGCGGGAATCTCCCGCGCGTCCGTTTCCCGGGCCGCCCGCCGCGCTGCCCCGTCCGCTCCTTCGTCGAGCTGCGGACTCTCCGCTCTCGCCTCTCGACCCCACCCTCGGCCGCTCTTCAAAGCCCCACCAGCGCCCCGTTGCGCTTGATCCACGCCTCGGCCTCGCGCCAGCCCGGGCACACTTCCTCGACGCGCGCCCAGAAACGATCCGAGTGATTCATCTCCCGCAGGTGCATCAGCTCGTGGTGGATGATGTAGTCGCGCACAAACTCCGGCGTCTGCACGAGCCGCCAGTTCAGCGAGATCGTGCCGTTTGCCGAACACGAGCCCCAGCGCGAACGCTGGTTCCGCACCGTCACCTGCTTCACTTCCACGCCCGTCACCGCCGCCAGCTCCCACGTGCGCGCCGGAAGCTCGATCTTCGCGCGGCGCAGAAAATGCGCCTCGAGCGTCGGCCGCAGGTCGCCGTCGAATCGCGGCACGCGAAACACATCCGCCGCGAGACACACCTGCGGCTTCGCCGGCGCGGGCGCCGCGCCAAACGCCTCCGGCAACGGCAACGTCGCCAGCTCGGCCGGCGCCGACGCCACCCGGATCTCCGTCAGCTCCCCGCGCCACAGCACATGCGTGCCGACCGTCCACACCTCCGCCGCCCGCGGCCGGCGCTTCTGCCGCTCCCGCGCCCGCTCCAGCCACTCGCGATGCTGCTCGACGAAACGCAACGCCTCCCGCTCCGAGCCGCGCAACGGAATCGTCGCCACCGCCGTCCCGTCGCGCCGCAGCGTGAGCCGGTAATTCCGCGCCCGGCTGCTCCGCTCGAAAACGATCTCGCCCGCCCGCGGCACCGCGCGCGGCTCCACCCGGGGCTCGCGGCGCTCGCTGCGCGCCTCCGCCGCCGGCGGCATCCGGTGCACGCCCGCCTGCGGCGGGAACAGATCGAACATCGCCTGTTGCTCCTCGTGACTCACAGGCCGCAGTGAACGGATTCGGGGCCGCGGCGCCAGCGTCTTGTCGCCGGCCACGCTCCGCTCCGCGCGGCCGAGCGGATCCAGCCCGCCGCCCGGGATTCGCCCCAGCCGTCATCCGACCGCTTCACCGCGGCAGCGTTTCCCGCTCCCGCCGTTCGCGCCGCAGCCGCCACGCCCGCCACACGCCCGCGATCTCGCCCTCGTGCCACGGCACCAGCATCGCGATCGCGATCTCCTCCGCGCCCGCTGCGATCAAGGTCACGATCGCCCCATGAAACGGCACCGCCGTCCACCCCGCGAGCAGCGGAATCAGCGACAACGCGCAGCCGATCACACCGATCTTCGTCAGCCACGTGTGATAGCACGGCGCCCGCCCCAGCCGCACGAAGCCGTAGACCACCACCGCGAAAAACGCCCCGAGCCCCGTCGCCACCCACGCCAGCTCCCGCCGCACGATGTCCGGCCACAGCAGCGCGATCCCCGAAAGCCCCACCGCCATCGTCACGTAGTCCGCCGCACTGTCCAACTTGCGGCCGAAATCCGTGAACGCGTTGTAGCGCCGCGCGAAGAAGCCATCGAGCGCGTCCGTCGCGAGCGACGCCGCCACCAACACCACGAACCAGAAGCGCGAGCCCCCGATCGCCACCATCAGCACGGCCGGCATCAGCGCGATGCGCGTCGCGCTGAGCAGGTTGGGCAGGGACTTGGGATTCACGGGGAAAATCGCCGGCGGTTGGCCCGCGCCTACAACCGCACCAACTCCCACTCCGGCGCCGCATCACGCCGCACCGTCAGCCACGCGAAACTCGCGGGCGCACCGCGGTTCGGCCGCGTGATGCAGCCCGGATTCAGCCAGCGCACACCCGGCGGATCGGTCTCGTCGCGCGGCACGTGCGTGTGGCCGTGCAGCACAAAGTCCACGCCTTTCGGCACCGTGCGCGGCGGGATGTGCACCAGCCGGAAACGATGGCCCAGCCGCGTGAGATCGAGCGTCAGCGGCCACGGATACGCGTCGCAGTTGCCCATCACCACGCGCAGCGGCACGCCGAGCTGCTCGAACTCCACCAGCGTGTCCGGCGCGCACACGTCGCCCAGATGCCAGATCTCGTCCGCGCCGCGCAGGCGCTCCGGCAAAGTCTCCGGAAACTTGTCGTGCGTGTCGGAAATCACCGCGATGCGCATACCCCACCGTGGCACAGACGCGCCTCGTTGCCAGTCGCCATCCGCCCGCCGTCGCGCTGCGCTCCAGGACGCGCACGGAAATTTTGCGCCGTGATTCCCGCCGCGTTCTCTCTACCGTCGCCGGCACCATGAAGTGGCTGCCCCTCCTCTTCGCCCTCGCCGCTGCGGCGTCGGCCGCGATCACCCCGCCCAAGCCCAACGTCATCGTCATCTTCACCGACGACCAGGGCTGGGGCGACCTCGGCTGCTACGGCTCGCCCAACCTCGAGACGCCCCACATCGACCGCCTCGCGGCCGAGGGCATCCGCTTCACCAGCTTTTACGCCGCGCCGTTCTGCGGTCCGTCGCGCGCACAGCTCATGACCGGCTGCTACGCGACCCGCGTGAATCACGCCCGCAATCCCGCGCCCAACTCCGCCTTCGGCCTCAACCCCGCCGAGATCACCCTCGCCGAACTCCTCCGCTCCGCCGGCTACGCCACCATGATGGTCGGCAAATGGCACCTCGGCGACGCCCCCGAATTTCTCCCCACGCGCCAGGGCTTCGAGCGCTTCTTCGGCCTCCCGTTCTCCAACGACATGTGGCGCTACCACCCCAACATGCCCGCGCGGGAAAACGAGGACGCCCTCATGCGCGCCACGCGCGAACGCGCCGCCTACACCGGCTTCGCCGGCCAGGGCCGGCCCTACCCGCCCGGCGGCGGCTTCCCCAACGATCTCCCGCTCATGCGCGACGACCGCATCGTCGAAAACAACCCCGACCAGCGCCAGCTCACGACCCGCTACACCGAAGCCGCCCTCGAATTCATCTCCGCCCAGCGCGACCGGCCCTTCTTCCTCTACCTCGCGCACAACATGCCGCACGTGCCGCTGTTCGTGTCGGAGAAATTCGCCGGCAAATCCCGCCGCGGACTCTACGGCGACGTCATGATGGAGATCGACTGGAGCGTCGGCCGGATCATGGCCCGGCTGCGCGAACTCGGCCTCGACGAACGCACGCTCGTCGTCTTCACCTCCGACAACGGCCCCTGGCTCCAATACGGCATCGACGGCGGCTCCGCCGGTCCGCTCCGCGACGGGAAGGGCTCGACCTGGGAAGGCGGCGTCCGCGTGCCCGCCATCTTCCGCTGGCCCGGCCATATTCCCGCCGGCCGCCGCACCGATGCCGTCGCCGCCAACTTCGACCTCCTCCCCACCGCCGCCCGTCTCGCCGGCGCCGCACTCCCGACCGACCGCACCCTCGACGGCCGCGATCTCTGGCCGCTCCTCAGCGGCACCAGCGCACGCAGTCCGCACGAACACTTCCACTACCTCGGCGGCAGCGCCCAGCCCGCCGCCGTGCAGTATCGCGCCCTCCGCGACGAACGCTGGAAACTCACGGTCACCGTCACGGAACACCGCCTCGCCGCCGCCGAGCTCTACGACCTGCACAACGACGTCGGCGAGAAGTTCGACCGCCTGAAACAACATCCCGAAGTCGCCGCGCGCCTGCTGCCCGCCGCGCAGGCGTTCTACGACGAGCTTCGCGCCAATATCCGCCCCGCCGGCCGCCGCGCCGGCCGTTGATCCCCCGCCTCGCCCGCCGCGCCATGCCCCCGCTCCTCCGCGCCGTCCACCGCCGGCTCGCCCTCCTCGCCGTCGCCCTCGTCGCCGCCCCCACCGCGTATCCGCAACGCGGCGACAACCCCGACACCCGCCTCCTCCCCGCCGCCGAATCCCGCGCCCGCTTCCGGCTCCCGCCCGGCTTCGCGATCCAGCTCGTCGCCGCCGAGCCCGACCTGCAGAAGCCGTTCAACCTCGCCTTCGACGCCGCCGGCCGCCTCTGGGTCACCGGCTCCTCCCTTTACCCCTGGCCCGCCCGGCGCGACGCCCTCGGCGCACCCATCGCGTCGTTCCAGAAAAACTGGGACGACAACAACCTCGCCTTCCGCGCCGCCGCCACTCCGCCCCCGCCCGCCGAACACGGCACCGATACCGTGCGGGTCCTCTCGGACTTCGATCCCGCCACCGGCCGTGCCCGCCGCGTCACGACGTTTGCCGACGGGCTCAATATCCCCATCGGCGTGCTCCCGCTCCCGCGGGCACCCGGAGCAGCGGGCGACTCGGTCCTCGTGTTCTCCATCCCCGCCATCTGGCGCCTGACCGATACCGACGGCGACGGCCGCGCGGACCGGCGCGAGAAACTCTACGACGGGTTCGGCTTCAAGGACACCCACGGCATGTCCTCCAGCTACTGGCTCTGGTTCGACGGCTGGGTGTATGGCACCCACGGATACGCCAACGTCAGCGAGGTCCGCGACCGCACCGGCCGCACCACTGTCGTGACCAGCGGCGCCACCTACCGCTTCCGTCCCGACGGCTCCGAGTTCCAGCTCCACGTCCGCGGCCAGACCAATCCCTACGGCCTCGCCTTCGATCCCCGCGGCGACCTCTACACCGCCGACTCCCACTCCAAACCCGTCTACCTGCTGATTCCCGGCGGCTACTACGAGGGCATCGGCCTCGGCCGCGAGCACGACGGCCTCGGCTACGGCCCGGCGATCACCACCAACGACCACGGCTCGTCCGCCATCGCCGGCATCGCGCACTACTCCGCCGCGCAGTTTCCCGCCGAGTTCCACGACAACCTCTTCAACGGCAATCCCGTCACCCGCCGCATCAACCGCACCCGCCTCGAGTGGCGCGGCTCCACCCCGCTCGCCGCCCGCCAGCCCGACTTCCTCGTCAGCGACGATCCCGCCTTCCGCCCCGTGCAGGTGAAACTCGGCCCCGACGGCGCGCTCTGGATCGCCGACTTCTACAATCCCATCATCGGCCACTACGAGGCCCCGCTCACCCATCCCGCCCGCGACCGCACCCACGGCCGCATCTGGCGCATCGTGTGGCGCGGCCTCGACGGCACGGTGCCGCCTCCCGCGCTCCCGAATCTCGCCCGCCTTCCCACGCCGCAGCTCGTCCCCGCGCTCGCCGATCCCAATCTCGTCGTGCGCTCGCTCGCCGCCGGCGAACTCATGGTCCGTCCGGATGCCGCCAGCGCCGCCCCCGATCTTCATACCGCCGCCACCCGCCTCGTGGCGGGCAACGCCCCGACGTCCGACGCCACGCCCGCCCTCGCCCACATCCACCTTCTCGAACGCCTCGGCCGCGCCGACGATGCGTTGCTCCGCCGTGCGCTCGACCGCCTCGACAGCGATGTCGCCGTCGCCGCGCTCCGCGTGCTCGCCGAGCGCCCCGGCGTGCCGCCGGAATTCGTGCATTCCGCGCTCGCCGATCTCCCGGACCGCACCGCCTACCTGCACACCTGGCGCGCGGCGGCCGCGATCCTCGCCCGGATTCCGGACCCGGGGAGTTCCGATCTGCTGTTCCGGCTCCTGCTCGCCGCGCCCGACTACGACACCCAGCTCACCTACGCCCTCCGGCTCGCGCTCAAACCACACCTGCTCCGCGCCGACTCCGCCGACTTCGCCCGCCTGCTCGCCTCGGCCCCGAAGAACTCCCCCGCCGCCGACCTCGCCCTCGCCGAGCTTTCGCTCGCCGTGCCCACGCCGGCCGCCGCGGAGTTTCTCCTCGATCACCTCCAGCGCACGAAATTTGCCGGCCCGCGCGCCGGCGAATTCGCCCGCCACGCCGTCCTTCACCTTCCCCCCGCCCGCTTCGCCTCGCTGCCCCCGGTGATCGCCGCACTCGGCGCCGCGCCGCGCGCCCAACGCCTCGCCTTCGCCGAAGGCCTCGCCGCCGTCGCGGCCAAACCCGTCCACCCGTTGCCCGCCGACGTGCAGGACTGGCTGGAACGCGAACTGATCGGCGCCCTGCGCGAACGCGACGGCGCCCTCGCCCTCCGCGCCATCGCCGCGCTCAAGCCGCTGCCCATCCCCGCGGTCTCGGCCGCCCTGCGCGAGCTCGCATCCGCCCCTGCCACGCGCGACCCCCAGCGGATCGCCGCCCTCCGCACCCTCGACCCCAAGGAAGCGTTCACCACGGAGCTCGCCGTCTCCGCCCTCACGCGCCCCGACGCCTCCGTCGCGCTGCGCCGTGCCGCCGCGGAGATCCTCGGCACCGCCCCCTCGACCCCCGCCGCAAGGTCGGCACTCGCCGCTACCTTCACCACCGCACCCGCCGACCTCGCCGTCGCGCTCGCCACCGCGCTGGCCAAAAGCGATGCCGGCGCCGCCGATCTCCTCGACCTCGCCGCCGCCGGTCGCGTCCGTCCGCAGCTGCTGCGGCACCGCCACGTCGAACTCGCCTTCGCCGCCCGCGCCGCCGCCCTGCGCACGCGCGCCGCACAACTCACGCGCGACTTGCCCGACGAGGACGCCCGCCTCGATGCCGTGATCACCCAGCGGCTCGCCTCCGCCGGCGCCCATCGCGCCGACCTCACCCGGGGCGCCGCCCTCTTCACGCAACACTGTGCCGCGTGTCACCGTTTCCGCGATACGGGCGGCACGCTCGGCCCGTCGCTCGACGGCAGCAGCGCCCGGACCGTCGCCCGCCTGGTCGAAGACATCCTCGATCCCAGCCGCAACATCGACCCGGCATTCCGCCTCACCTCCCTCACCCTCAAATCCGGCGAAACGAAATCCGGCCTCAACCACCGTCCGGGCTCCCTGCACCACACGCTCACCGATCCCACCACCGGCCTCGACACCATGGTTCCGGCCGCGGAGGTCGCCACTGTATCCCCGTCACCGGTCTCCGCCATGCCCGCGGCATTCGAAACCCTCCTGCAACCGGCCGAATTGCTCGACCTGATCGAGTTCCTGCGCGCCGCCCGCAACCCCTAGCCCGCTCCGACCGCGCGCGCCGGGCCGCTGGCTGCCCAAAGCACCTCCGCCGGGGGTCACGGGAGGTTGCCGGCTCACTGCTTGACAGCTCCCCTTGCGCTCAGGCACAGATGACCCTCTTTTTCTTTAAACATCATGAAGCCAACATTCCGCCCGCATCGCAAGAAACGCGCCCGCAAGATCGGTTTTCGCGCCCGCATGGCGACCCGGGGCGGCCGCAAGGTCATCGCCTCCCGTCGTGCCAAGGGTCGCAAGCGCCTGACGGTCGTCTGATTCCGCGGTCCGTCCCCACGACTGCCCACCCGTCGAGTTTCCCACGTCCGCCGCGACGGCCCATGCGTTTCCGCCCTGAGCAGCATCTGCGGCGGCAAACCGACATTCGTGCCGTCCGCGAGCAGGGCCGCCGGCTGGATTGCCGCGCGTTCACCGTCTGGTGGAAACGCCGCGCACCCGCCGCCCCGCCCGCCAGTGCCCCGGAAGGCCCTGCCTCTTCCGGCATCGTCCCGGCCGATCACCCGCGCGTCTGCGTGATCGCTTCCACTGCCGCAGTCGGACACGCCGTGCTCCGCAACCGCGCCAAACGCCGCCTCCGCGAAATCTTCCGTCAGCAGCAGCACCTCGTGCCGGCGCGTTGCGATCTGCTCCTGATTGCCCGCGCCGCGGCGACCACGACCGAACTCCCGGAGTTGCAACGCCGCTTCAGCGACGCGTGCACGCAGATCGCCCAATCGAAATCGTGAGCTCCGCGTCCGGCCACCTTGAGCCTCTGCCCGCCGGCGCCCGCGCCCGGACCGCACTGCGCCAACTGCCCGCCCGGGCCCTCGTGCTGCTCATCCGCCTCTACCAGCGCACCCTTTCGCCCGCTTTGCCGGTTATCACCCTGGGGCGCTGCGGCTGCCGGTTTCATCCCACCTGCTCGCACTACGCGGCCGAGGCGATCCAGACGCACGGCGCCCTCCGCGGCATCGCTCTCGCCGCGCTGCGACTGGTGAAGTGCACGCCGCTGCACCCGGGCGGCTTCGATCCGGTCCCGCCTCGTGCCGCGCCACGCTGCACCCGCGCCTCTTTCCCACCACCCTCCGCCCGACTTTCCGCGTAATGGACAAAAAGAATTTCACCATCGGCGCCGTGCTGCTCGTCGCAGCCTTCGCGGTCCTCTTCTTCGCTCCGCGTCCGACCCCGCCGCCGCCCTCCGCCCCTCCTCCCGCCGCCGCCCCGGGCACGCCCCCCGCGGCCGCCACCAAGACTCCCGACGGACAACCGGCTCCCGGCGCCACCGCCGCCACGCCCGCGGCCGCACCCGCCTCCGCGCCGACAAATGCCGCCTTCGCCTCGGTCGTCCGCGATGCCGCCGACGCCACTGTCACCAAGCTCGCCAACGACTTCATCGAGGCCCGCTTCACCGACTCCGGCGGCGCGCTGCTCGAAGTCGCGCTCGTCAAACGCGACGAGAAAACGAAACGCCTGGTCTATCCCGAGAAACTCGGCGGCGACGCGCCCTTCGTCTTCAACGCCCGCCACGCGGACCCGATGCTCGCCTTCGTCGACTATCCGGGCCTCGACCGCACCGCCCGCTACGAACGCGTCTCCGTCACGGCCAACGAAGTCGTTTTCCGCCGCGTCCTCGACAACCGCCTCGAAGTCACCCGCCGCTATACCCTCGCGCCGAGCAAGGGCGACAAATCCGACCCCTATCAGATCCGGCACGAGACGACGTTCCGCAATCTCACCGACCAGACCGCGCCGCCGGTCCGCGTCTCCCTCGCGCTCGGCACCGCCGCCCCCACCGTCAGCGATCCCGGCCTCCAGCTGAAGACCGGCTACTCCAACGGCAGCGATCAGAACTTCATCCCCCGCTCCGACCTCGAGCCCAGCAGCGGCTTCTTCGGCCTCTTCGGCGGCCACGGCGCCGTGCCGTATCTTACCACCTCGGGCTCGCTCACCTGGACCGCCGTCAAGAATCAGTTCTTCACCGCCATCCTCACGGGCGACGAACCCGCCTCCGGACTCGTGAGCCGCCGCGTGAAGCTCCTGGCCAACCACCACGACGAAGACATCTCCGCCTACGGCATCACCGGCGTCGCGCAGTTCGACATCAAGGCCATCGAAGCCGGCAAGGACGTGAAGCTCGGCGGCTCCCTCTACGTCGGACCCAAGGAATACCGCCGCCTCGCCAACACCGACGCCTTCAAAGCCGACCAGGACAAGATCATGGACTTCGGCTTCTTCAAATTCTTCAGCCAGATCCTGCTCACGCTGATGACGTGGCTCCACGGCTTCACCCACAACTGGGGCGTCGCGATCATCTTCACCACGCTCATCCTCAAGACCCTCTTCATCCCCCTCACCCTCGCCGCCTCCAAGTCCGCCAAACGCATGGCGAAACTGCAGCCCGAGATGCAGGAGATCCGGGAGAAGTATAAGGATAATCCCCAGAAACAGCAGCAGGCCACGATGGAGCTCTTCAAGAAGCACCGCGTGAACCCCGTCGGCGGCTGCTTCCCGATCCTCGTGACGATCCCGTTCTTCATGGGCTTCTTCACCATGCTGCAGAGCGCCGCCGAGCTGCGCTTCCAGCCGTTCCTCTGGGCCCCCGACCTCTCCTCGACCGACACCGTCGCCGTCCTGTTCGGCATCCTGCCGCTCAACATCATGCCGATCCTCATGGGCGCCACGATGGTGATTCAGATGCACATCACGCCGACCCCCTCGGTCGACAACATGCAGATGAAGATGATGAAGATCATGCCCTACATCTTCACCCTGTTCTGCTACAACTTCTCCTGCGCCCTCTCGCTCTACTCCTTCATCAACGGCCTCTTCACCATCGTGCAGCAGCTCGTCATCAACCGCATGAAGGATGACCCCGGCCCCGTCGGTGCCGGCACCGCCGCGGCGACCACGAGCACGTTCTGGGGCAAGAAGCCGGTGAAGAACGTCACGCCGAAGAAGAAGTGAGCGCCGTCAACGCCGGAGCGTTGAGCCCGAAATCCGGCGCCCGAACCACCCCACCTCCTCCGACCACTCACCGCCTCCTGCTCTAGACTCTCAGCTCACGGCTCCAGACTCCCGGAATTTCCAACTCCCCCCGCGCAGATGGCCGGCCACAACAAATGGTCCAAAGTCAAACGGCTCAAAGCCGTCACCGACGCCCGCAAGGGCAAGGTGTTCTCCCGCCTCTCCCGCGACATCACCCTCGCCGCCAAATCCGGCGGCGGTGATCCGGCCGGCAACGCCCGGCTCCGCACGCTTCTCCTCAAGGCCCGCGACGCCAACATGCCGGCCGACAACGTCGACCGCGCGATCAAGAAGGGCACCGGCGAACTCCCCGGCGTCGTCTTCGAGGAGATCACCTACGAGGGCTACGGCCCCGCCGGGGTCGCCTTCGTCGTGAAGGTCACCACCGACAACAAGCAGCGCGCCGCACAGGACGTCCGCTCCGCCTTCGCCAAACACGGCGGCAATCTCGCCAGCTCCGGCGCCGTCGCCTTCCAGTTTCTCCACGCCGGCCAGTTTCTCGTCGCCCAAGACAAGATCGCCGAAGACGCCCTCATGGAGATCGCCCTCGAAGCCGGCGCCGACGACGTCATCGCCAGCGACCAGGGCTACGAAGTCCGCTGCAATATCCACGCCTTCGACAAGGTCTCCGCCGCGCTCGAACAGAAGGGCATCAAGCCCGACAGCGCCGAAATCGCCTACATCCCGACCACCACGGTCCCCGTCGCCGATCCCGGCACCACCGCCACGCTCGAGAAACTCCACGATGCCCTCGAGGAGCTCGACGACGTGCAGATGGTGTTCTCCAACGAGGATATCGCCGAATAATACTCCGCGCCGCGGCCCCCGTCATAACTCAGCGGTTACTTGCGTCACCCGGGCCGCGGTGATTCCTTGGCCCGACTCCGCCCATGACCGACGACGTCGAAGTCGCGCCTCCGCCCGCCACGGCCGCACCGCCGAGACATCTCGCGCCGGGCGACGTCGGCCTGGTCGCGCCGCGCGACTTCGTCCACCAGAAGCTCTTCACGTTCAAAAGCGGCCAGGTCATCCCCGGCTTCACGCTCCGCTACGAGACTTACGGCACGCTCAACATCACGCGCGATAACGTCATCCTCATCTGCCACGCGCTGAGCGGCGACCACCACTGCGCCGGCTGGCACTCGCCCACCGACCGCAAACCCGGCTGGTGGAACAACCTCATCGGCCCCGGCAAGGCCGTCGATACCCGCCGCTTCTTCGTCATCTGCGCCAACGTCCTCGGCGGCTGCCAGGGCTCCACCGGCCCCTCGTCGCTCAACCCCGAGACCGGCCGGCCCTACGGCATCCTTTTCCCGTTCGTCACGATCCGCGACATGGTCCGCGCCCAGAAGCTCCTGCTCGAGCACCTCGGCGTCGTGGAACTCCATGCCGTCATCGGCGGCTCCATGGGCGGCATGCTCGCGATGCTCTTTGCCATCGAGTATCCGCGCTTCATCCGCCGCGTCATCGCCATGGCCACCACCGGCCGCGAAAGCGCCCAGGCCATCGCGTTCAACGAGGTCGGCCGCCAGGCCATCATGCAGGACCCGGCCTGGAACCACGGCGACTACCCGAAGGACGGCGGCCCGCGCGTCGGCCTCGCGATCGCGCGCATGATGGCCCACATCACTTACGTCTCCGACGCCAGCATGGACCGGAAGTTCGGCCGCCGGAAAAAGGAAGGCGCACACCTCGACGCCTACACGTTCGACGCCCAGTTCGAAGTCGAAGGCTACCTCCGCCACCAGGGCCAGAGCTTCATCAACCGCTTCGACGCCAACACGTATCTCTACATCACGCGCGCCCTCGACCAGTTCGACCTCGCGCAGGATTACGGCTCGCTCGAGACCGCGTTTGCCCAGGTGGAATCCGAGACGCTCGTCGTCGGCTTCACCAGCGACTGGCTCTTCCCGCCCGAGCAGAACCGCGCGCTCGCCCTCGCCTTGCTCCGCGCCGGCAAACGCGCCAGCTACGCCGAGCTCACCACCGACCTCGGCCACGACTCCTTCCTGCTCGAATCCGAGGAACTCTACTCCCTCGTCCGCGCATTTCTCGAACGCGACCAGCCGTATGTCTTCGACTACAGCATCTGAGCCCCGCGCCCTCCCGGTGAACCGGCCGCGCGGCCCCGGCACGGTCGAGAAACGCACCGTCGACATGCAGATCATCGGTGACTGGGTGGAGCCCAATACCCGCGTGCTCGACCTCGGCTGCGGCCAGGGCGCCCTCCTCGATTACCTCGTGCAGACCAAGAAGGTCTCCGCCGTCGGCGTGGACCTCGACTTCACCCGGATCACCGCGTGCGTCCGCCGCGGCCTCGCCGCATATCAGGGCGACATGACCGCGTTCATGCGGGCGTTTCCCGGGCGGCACTTCGACCGCGTGATCTGCTCCCGCACCGTCCAGGAACTCGCGGACCCCACCACGGTGATCATGGAAGCGCTGCGCGTCGGCCGCTCGCTGACCGTCGGCTTCGTGAATCACGGCTTCTGGAAAAACCGGCTCAACGCCCTCGTCAGCGGCCGCAAGATCCGCAACGAGGTCTACACCACCGAGTGGTTCGAGAGCCGCCCGGCCAATCCCGTCACGATCGCCGACTTCGAGCATTTCTGCGCCGTGAAGGGTATCACCATCCAGCGCCGCGCCCACCTCGCCGGCAACTGGCGCGACCCCTGCCGCACCGCGCCCAACCTGCTCGCCGGTTACGCGCTCTACGATCTCAGCCGCGAGCCCTGACCCCGCGCCCCGCGGGCCCGCCGCCGCCGCCCGCAGAGTCCGTTTGCCTCGCCCCGTTTTCGTCCCATCGTCCCCGCCATGCACTCCCCGCGTTTCCTCGCCGCCCTGCTCGCCACCACCGCCGCTTTCGCCGCCGAGACGGCTCCCAAGGTCCCCGCCGCCGAAGCCGCCAAACTCGTCGCCGCCGGCAAGGCCGTCCTCGTCGACTGCCGCGAACCCGCCGAGTGGGCCGAGGGCGTCGCGCAACCCGCCACGCTGCTCCCCAAGAGCGACTTCGACGGCGACCGCAAGAAGTGGAACGAGTTTCTCGCCGCCAACAAAGGCAAGCAGGTGATCATCTACTGCCGCGCCGGTGGCCGCGCCGCCGCGATCGCCACCGCCCTCAATCAGCAGGGCGTCAGCGCCGCCAATCTCGGCGGCATCCGCGACTGGACCGCCGCCGGCCTGCCCACGCGCAAGGCCGACGACAAGAAGTAGACGCCGCCTCGTCGCGCGTCCGACTCCCCCGGTCGCACCCGCCGTCAGCCCGCCCGCAGCCGCTCCGCGCGGAAACACACCACGCAGTCCGTCCCGTCCTGCGTGGGCAGCCATTCCGGGCGCCACGCCGCAAACTCCCGGTCGATCGCGCGCCGCAGCCCGCCGACCTCGATCACCACGATCCCGTGTGGCGCGAGCCGCGTCCGCGCCTGCCGCAGCAGCTTGCGCACGATCGCGAGCCCGTCCGCCCCGCCGTCGTGCGCCATCCGCGGCTCCGCCGCAAACTCCGGCGCCTGCGTGTCCACGAGCGCGCTCGGCTCATACGGCGGATTGCTGAGGATGATGTCGTAGTTCGCCGGCGGCACCGCATCGAACACATCGCTCGCAAAAAGCCGCACCCTCGCCCCGAGCGCGTGCTCGCGCACATTGAGCTTGGCCACCTCCAGCGCGTCGGCCGACAGGTCGCAGGCATCCACCTCCGCCTCCGGAAACGCGTGCGCCAGCAGGATCGCGAGGCAGCCCGAGCCCGTGCACACATCCACCACGCGCCGCACCCGGGTCCGCGGCGGCAGCCGCTCCGCCAGCGCGTCCGGAATCAGCTCCAGAAAATAGCTGCGCGGGATGATCACGCGCTCGTCCACGTGGAAACGATGCTCTCCCAGCCACGCCTCCCGCGTGAGGTAGGCCGCCGGCACGCGCTCCACCACCCGCCGGCGAAACACCTGCTCCAGTTTCGACCGCTCCGCCGGCCCGAGTTTACGCCGCAGCACCCGCGCCTCGCTGTCCAGCGGCAGGTCGAGCGTGCGCAGGATCAGATAAAGCGCCTCGTCGTGTGCGTCCGTCGCCACCTGCCCGAGCGCGAGCTGCTCGCGCGCGTAGAGCTGCTCCGCCCACGCCAGCCAGTCGCCCGGCGTCGCCAGCGCCGCGATCGCCGCGGCCGGCCACGGATCACGCCGACTTGCCGTCATTGGCCGCGACCACGTGCGAGTGATTCTGGATGTGCTCCGGGCAGTAGCATTGATCGCCGTCGCACTTGGAGCAGTAGCGGAAATCCAGTTCCGGGTGCGTCTTGTCCGTCTTCCCGCACACATGGCACACATGCCGCGGCGTCTCCGCCTGCGCCACGCGCTCCGCCTGACGCGCGATCTTCCGCTGCCGGTAGCGCACCCCCGACACGATCTCGCGCCCGAAGAACAACAGGAAACCCGCCACCGCCGCACCGATCTGCAGCCGCGTCGCCAGCCCGCCGCGCACAAACTCCACCAACCCGAGCACGATCGAGATCAACGCGAGCCACTTGATCTTCACCGGCAGGATGAAGAACAGCGTCAGCTCGAAATCCGGATTCAGAAACGCAAACGCGATGAACACCGAGCCGAGGATGAAGGCATTCGTCACCTCATACCGCGGCGCGAGAAACGACAGCGCCACCGTCAGGACGTAGCTCGTGAACAGAAACACGTTGAACCGGAACGCCCCCCACTGCGACTCGAGCGCACTGCCCATCAGGTAGAAGAGATACCACCCGAAGACGAGGAACACGAAACCCAGCAGCGAACTCGGCGCCGGGATCGGCACGACGAACATGAACGTCAACAGCCGCCACCACTCCCCCGCCAGCACCGCCCCCGGCCAGTAAATCAACCGCTCCGGGTCGACCACCTGCAGCATCCCCGCCAGCACAAACGCCACCTGCCCGATCACCAGATAGAGCGCCAGATTCTGGATCGCGAACCGACCGAAGAGGCGTTCGAACTTGTCGAGGAAGGGCATCGTGGCGGACCACGAAAGCCACCCATCCCACCCGCGTCCAGTCCCCTGTGGCCGAACGGCTCCGAGGCGGATGCCGCGTCCCCGCCCCGCTTCCCGCCGCCGCTACTTTTTCTCCGCCTTCTCCGCCGCCTCGAGCTGCGGCAGCAACCGCTGCTTCTGCCCCTGCAGCTTCGGCTCGTCGACCGCCTCCAGCAGCGCCCGCGCATGCACCGGCTTGCCCGTCTTGAGCAGGATGTTCGCCGCGTGCAGCCGCATCGTCTGCCGCTCGATCGGCGTCGTCGCCCGGTCCTCCAACCCGCTCCACGCCTTCAGCGCCGCATCCCAATCCGGCTTCTCCAGATCGTAGAACGACTCCGCATACCGATACGCGAATTCGAAGCGCTCCGGCGCCAGCTCCGCCGCCCGCTTGAACGCATGGTGCATCGCGTCGTCCAACGCCGGCCGCTCCCACTGCCCGCTCTTGAGAAATTCGTCCCGCGCCTCCGCCAGCAGCGTGCCGAGCTGGTAGTGGTAAAGCGGCTCGTTGGGCTCCAGCTTGATCGCCGCCAGGTAATACGCCACCGCCTGCAGCGGCTTGCCGTCCTCCGCCAGCACGTTGCCCAGCTGGTTCTTCACCAGCGCGATGTCCGGATCGAGCTGGTTGGCCTTCAGCAGCATCGCCGCCGCCTCCTTCTTCATGTCGAACTTCGAGAGGAAATAGCCGTAGGCCGCGTAGCCCGCCGCGAAGTTCGGATTGTTCCGCATCAGCAGCTCGTAGTCGTGCAGCACCGTCTGCAGCTGCGCCTTCAGCGTCGCCTCGTTCAGGTTCTCGCCCTGCTTCTCCGCCTGCGCGAGGATCTCCTTCTGCCGCTCCACAATCCGCCGCAGCGATCGCTCCGCCATCGTCTCACCCGCCGGCGCCGTCTCCGCCGCCCAGACCGCCGCACCCGCCGCCCAGACGCACAACGCGCCGAGCACCCCGCGCAGTTTCGCCGCCGTGCCTTGTATCGATGTCATGCCGTGAGATCCGTGGTTGAGCCGCTGCATCCGCGCGCGGTCCGACACCCTCACCCCGCCAAGGTGCCGGCGTAAACATTCATTCTCTCCCCCCGCAGGAAGCCCACCAGCGTCTGCCCCGCCTCCTGCGCAAACTCCACCGCCGCCGTCGTCGGCGCCGAGATCGCCGCCACACACGGGATGCCCGCCGCCAGCGCCTTCTGCATCAGCTCGAACGACACCCGCCCGCTCACCAGCAGGATCCGCCCCCGCAGCGGCAGCTCGTCGGCGAGAAACGCCCCGCCGATCACCTTGTCCAGCGCGTTGTGCCGCCCCACATCCTCGCGCATCCGCTCCAGCCGCCCCGCCGCATCGAACACCGCACTCGCATGCAGCCCGCCCGTCGCCGCGAAACCCGGCTGCGCCGACCGCAGCACGTCCGGCAGGCCACGCAGCACCGCCGCCGACGCCACAAACCCCGCCGCCACCGGCGGAAACCCGCTGCGGATCGCCGCGATGCTCGCCTTGCTGCAGATGCCGCAGCTCGACGAGGTGAACACGTGCCGCGTCAGCCGCGCCAGATCCACCGCCGCCCCGGGCGCGAGCAGCGCATCGATGATGTTGCCGTGCGCCGCCGCCTCCGCGCCCCCGCACCGCACGAGGTCGAGCACATCGTCCCGCCGCCGCACGATTCCCTCGGTCACCAGAAAACCCGCCGCCAGCTCCCGGTCGTGCCCCGGCGTCCGCATCACCACCGCCACGCTCCGCCCACCCACGCGGATCTCGAGCGGCTCCTCCACCGCCACCGCATCCTCGAGCCGCTGCAAGCCCGCCGCACCGTCGAGTCGGACGATCGGCTTGGCGCGCAGGTGCGTGGCGGCGGACGACATGGCGCCACGGAAGCGATTCGCACTGGCACCGCCACGATTATTCGTAGCGTGTTCGCATGAACACGTCGCGCACGCCTGCCTCCGCGCCCCCGGCCGCCCCCGGCCGCGGCGCAGCCTTCAATCCGCCCAACCGCTTCGAACGCCTCCACGTCGTGCCCGACCCCGACGCCGACCCGGCGGAGCGCGTGCACCCGCGCACCGAGTTTTTTCCCGACTCGACCCAGTCCATCCTCGCACCGAACGACAGCCCCGATGTCGGCTTCCGCTACGGCATCAACGCCTACCGCGGCTGCGAACACGGCTGCGCCTACTGCTTCGCGCGGCCCTACCACGAGTGGCTCGGCTTCAGCAGCGGCCTCGATTTCGAGAGCCGCATCATGGTCAAGCTCCGCGCCCCCGAGCTGCTCCGCACCGCGCTCTCCGCCCGCGCCTGGGAGCCGCAGCCCATCGCGATGAGCGGCGCCACCGACTGCTACCAACCCGCCGAGCGCCACTTCCGGCTCACACGCGGCATCCTCGAAGTCTGCGCCGAATTCCGGCAGCCGCTCGTCATCATCACGAAAAACGCCCTCATCACCCGCGACCTCGACCTGCTCGCCGAACTCGCGCGCCACGACTGCGTGTCCGTCCACGTCTCCGTCACCACCCTCGACTCCGACCTCGGCGGCCGCCTCGAGCCCCGCGCCTCGCGCCCGCCCGCCCGGCTCCGCGCCATCCGCGAGCTCAGCGCCGCCGGCGTGCCCGTCGGCGTCATGGTCGCCCCCGTGATCCCGGGCCTCACCGACCACGAGCTGCCCGCCATTTTGGACGCCGCCGCGGCCGCCGGAGCCCGGCGCGCGAGCTACGTGCTCCTGCGTCTGCCCCACGCCGTGAAGGACATCTTCCTCGCGTGGCTCGACACCCACGAGCCCGGCAAGAAGGCCCGCATCGTCGATCGCCTCGGCCTGCTCCGCGGCGGCAAACTCTACGCGAGCACCTGGGGCCGGCGCATGACCGGCGAAGGCATCTTCGCGGCGCAACTCAAGGCGATGTTCGAAATCTCCGCCCGCCGCGCCGGCCTCGCCCGCGACCGCTTCGCCTTCGCCACGCACCATTTCCGCAAGCCCGGCGAACAACTCCGCCTCTTCTGAGCCCCGGCCGCATTTCACGTATTACGTGAAATTCCCTCCCGCACCGGCGCCTCTCCTTGGGTCGCGCACGACGTGGCTTCCCGCGCAGTGCCGCGCCCTTTGACTTTCCCCCACTGCACCCGTTTAACCGCTCCGTTTTCCCGACCATGTGCGGCCGGTATGTGCTCAAAAAGAAAGACCTCGAAGCGCTCCTCACGACGCTCGGGATCCAGGACGTCCGCGACTTCACCAGCCGCTACAACATCGGCCCCGCCACGATGGTGCCCGCCGTGCGCCCGCGCCGCGGCGAGGCCGCCGCCCGAGAGGCCGTCCCGCTCCAATGGGGCCTCGTGCCCGGCTGGTCCAAGGATGCGAAGAGCGGCGCCAAACTCGCCAATGCCCGCAGCGAGGGCATCGCGGACCGCCCCGCCTTCCGCACCGCGCTCCGCCAGCGGCGCTGCGTCGTGCCCGCCAGCGGCTTCTACGAGTGGCAGACGATCGGGAAACTGAAACACCCGTGGTATTTCTCGTTTCGCGACGAGCGTCCGTTCCTGTTCGCCGGCCTGTGGGAATGGTGGCGCAGCGCCGATGGCGTCGAGCTGCAGACGTGCGCGTTGATCACCACGACGCCCAACTCCGTCGTCGCGCCCCTCCACGACCGCATGCCCGTCATCCTGCGCGATGCCGCCGTCGGGCGCTGGCTCGATCCCGCGCTCACTGCACCCGAGGCGCTCGTGCCGCTGCTCGCGCCCACGCCCGGCGAGCTGATGCAGGCCATGCCCGTCTCGCCGCTCGTGAACAGCGTGCGCCACGAAGGCCCGGAACTGCTCACGCGCACCGAGCCGCCCGCGGCGCCGCCGCCGGCCGCGCCCGCCCGCGATGACCAGCTGTCGCTTTTCTGACCGCGCCGCGCCGGAGATTTTCGTGTCTTTTGCGGCGTCCGTCGTGTCAGCTCTGCGCCCGAATCCCGCGTGAACCTCCTCGACCGCCACCTCTTCGTCAGCGTGCTCGCCACGTGCGCCGCGGCGGTCGGGCTGTTCGCGTTCGTCGTGGCGCTGCCCAGCATCATGCGCGAGCTCCTCGGCCCGCTGCTCGCCGGCCAGCTCACGCCCGCCGGCTTCGGCCGGCTCGTGTGGCTCACGTTTCTCTACGCCATCGCCTACGCGCTCCCGATGGGCATCCTCACCGGCGTGCTGCTCACGCTCGGCCGGCTCTCGGCCGACAGCGAGATCACCGCGATGCGCGCCGCCGGCATCAGCGTCTTCCGCCTCTCGCGTCCGATCTTCCTCCTCGCCGCCGCCTGCGCCGCCGCCGCGCTCTACATCAATCTCGAGGCCAGCCCGCGCGCCCGCGCCCAGGCGAAACGCGAACTCGCCGAGGCCGTCCGCGCCAATCCCCTCAACTTCATCGTCCCTAAAACCTTCATCCGCGATTTCAAGGGCTGCGTCCTCTACGTCGGCGAGAAGGACGGCAACGAGCTCCGCGACATCTGGCTCTGGGAACTCGACAACCAGCGCCGCGTCCGCCGCGTCGTCCGCGCCGAGTCCGGCCGGCTCGCCTACGACGAAGCCACCAACAGCCTCATCCCCACGCTGCGCCGCGCCAAATCCGAGGAGCGCGACCCCGACAACCCCGAGGACTTCAGCAAGTCCCCCAAGGCGCCCTCCGTCGACCGCGCCGAGGAATGGCGCATCTCGCTCGATGGCTACCTCGGCCAGAGCAGCCTCCGGCTGAAACAGGAGTGGATGCCCTACGACGAACTCCGCGCCGAACAGGCGCGACTCGCCGCCCAGCCGCTGCCCGCGCCCGACCAACGCCGCGACCGCGCGCGCGAGCTGATGAAGGCCGAGTTGATCGTGCAGGAGCGTTTCAATTTTTCCCTCGCGGTCTTCTCCTTCGCCGTCGTCGGCATTCCGCTCGGCATCCGCATCTCCCGCCGCGAGACCTCCGCCAACCTCGGCCTCGCGCTCGCCCTCGTGCTGAGCTACTACCTGCTCACCGTCGTGGTGAAGTCCCTCGACCGCCGCCCCGAGCTGCGCCCCGACCTCCTGATCTGGCTGCCCAACTTCGCCTTCATCGCCCTCGGCGTCTGGCTGTTCTCGCGCATCGACCGCCGCTGATCGCCCGCCGCCCGGCGCCACTCACCCCGCCGCCGCGGCGAACACCTCCACCAGCCGCCGCGTCATCCCCTCGGCCGAATAGGGCTGCATCGCCCCGGCATCCACTGCCGCGATCCGCTCGTGCGCGCCGCCGGCGAACCACTCCGTCGCCACGCGCTCCGCCGCCGCGTTTACCTCCGCCTCGCGGGTCCCCGCGAAACTCACCGCGTGCCCCGCGCCCACCTCGCGCGCAAACTGCAGCACCAGGCTGCGCTCGTGAAACACCAGCAGCAGCGGCCGCCGCGCGAGCACGCAGGGATAGACTTTCGACGCCGAGTAAGTCGCGTCGTCCGACCCGATCGCCACCAGCGCATGCGCGTGGCGCAGGTAATACAGCGCGTCGAAATACGGCACCCGGTAGCGATGCTCCGCCACCACCTCCGCCACCCCTTCCTCCCGCGCCACCGGCAGCACCGAGTCCTCGCCGAGCGGCGGCGGCGCGTAGCCCGTGCCGATGAAATGAAACCGCATCCGCCCCGCCGCCGCCGGCTGCGCCCGCCGGAACTGCGCATACCCGCGAAACAGGATCTGCAACGCCGGCCGCATGTCGGGCCCCGCCCGGCCCGTGTAGACGAAGTGGAGGTTTCCGTCCGCGAAATCCACCAGCGGCACCGCCGGCCGGTGCTCCTGCACGACCGTGAAGTCGATCTCGCTCGCACCAAACGGCAGCACGCGCACCCGCGCCGGATCGAACCACGGATACAGCCGCTGCAGCATCGCCGCATAGGAGTCCGACACCGCCACCACACCCGCCGCGTCGCGCAGCACCATCGGCTCCGCCCGCCGCGCCTGCCACTGGCTCAACCCGTATTTCAGCCGCCCGCCCGGCGGCCGCGTGCCGGTCCGCGCATAGTAGTCGTTCACCCACGGATCCTGGTAATCGAGCACGTAGTTCACGCCGAACTCCCGCCGCCACGCCGGTCCGAGCTCGAAGGCCGCAAACTGCGTCGTGCTGAAGAAAACGAGATCGAACTTCTCCTCGCGCAGCAGCCGCTCGCCTGCCTCCCGCACCCCGCGGCCGCAGCGCCACCACAGGTTGCCCACCCCGAGCCAGCGCGTCTTCCGCGGATCGATCCCGCCCACGCGGATCACCCGCACGTCCGCCGGATACGTCCGCTCCAACAGCGGATCGCGCACCCCGCCCTCGACCAGCTCCGGCCCCACCGCGATCACCGTCGCCTCCCAGCCCAGCGCCCGGAGATACGGCAGCGCCAGCCGCACGCGCTGCATGTCGGGCGCATTGATCGGCGGGAAATGCGGGGAAACGATGAGGACTTTCTTCACCGGCAGTGGGTTCGACGGCGCAGAGTGCACGATCGCCCGCCCGCCTTGCGAGTGCGGATGCGCGCCGCGACCCGCCGCCGAACCCTGCAACCAAGGCATGGACAACACGTCCTCCCATCGGTTGAACCAATCCATGCGCGCCCGCGTCGCCCTCTGCGGTTTCCTGCTCCTGTTTGTTTCCGCCCTCCGCGGCAGCGACGCGCCCGCGATCACGGCCCAGCCGGTCGAGACCAACGGCTACGTGGGCCAATACGTGAGCCTCACCGCCGGCGCGAGCGGCCTCCCACCGGTGTCCCTTCAGTGGACGAAAAATGGCGTAAACGTCCCCGGCGCCACCAACGCCACCCTCGTCTTCAGCTCCGCCGCGCTCACCGACACCGGCTATTACCGCTTCACCGCCACCAACGCGTCGGGCACCGCCGCCAGCGACTACGTCTGGCTCACCATCACCAAGCGGCCCCAGACCCTCTCGTTTCCCGCCCCGACCACCGCGTCCACCCCCGGCACCGCGATCCCGCTGACCGTCTCCGCCTCCTCCGGCCTGCCCGTCACCCTCCGGCTCGTCTCCGGCGCCGCCTCTCTTAACGGCACCACCCTCATCGGCCAGGGCGGCAACGTGGTCGTCCGCGCCACCCAGGCCGGCAACGGCACCTTCGAGGCCGCGCCCAACGTCGAGCGCACCTTCACCTTTGTCAGCGGCGCCCTCGCCCCGTTCTTCACCGGCGCACCCACCGACCTCACGGTCAACGCCGGCACCGCCGCCACGTTCCGCGCCCTCGCCCTCGGCAACCCCACGCCGACTTACCAATGGCAGAAGGACGGCGTCGATCTCGCCGGCGCCACCACGCCCACCCTCACTTTTGCCACCGCCGCGCCCGCCGACGCCGCCCGCTACACCGTCGTGGCGAAAAACGCCGTCAGCTCCGCCTCCGCCTCCGCCACGCTCGTCGTGCAGGTCGCGCCCGAGATCGTCACCCCGCCCGCGGATCAGGCCGTGTTCTCCGGCGACCCCGTCACCCTCACCGTCGCCGCCACCGGGATCCCGGCACCCACGTATCAATGGCGACGCAACGGCACCGCCATCGCCGGCGCCACCCGCGCCAGCTACGCCCTCGCCGCCGCCACCGTCGCCCAAGCCGGCCGCTACGATGTCGTCGTGACCAATACCCTCGGCTCCGTCACCAGCCGCACCGCGACGCTCACGGTCACCCCCCGCGATTTCACCGGCGCATTCTTCGGCACGTTCACCACCGCCTCCGGCGCCGCCGGCGACGTTGCGCTCCACGTGCGCACCGATGGCACCGCCGCCTTCCTCGGCCACCTGCCCACGCTGCCGACGGCCCTCGCCACGACCTCGCTCCGCCTCGCCGCCAACGGCGAGTTCTCGCTCAACCTCCTCACCCTCGCCGGCAGCCCCGCCCCGCGCCCGGTCACGCTCCGCGGGCAGGTGCTGAGCGAGACCGGCGAGCTCCGCGGCACGGTGCCCGAGCTCGGCCTCACCTTCACCGCCCAGCGCACCGCCGCCACCGGCCCCGCGGCCACCCGCGCCGGCTTCTACACCGCCGCCGTCGTCGGCAGCGCCAACGCCCGCGGCTACGCCATCGTCGGCGCCGATGGCCAGGCCTTCCTGCTCACGGGCGACAGCTCCGCGGTCGACAGTGTCCGCGGCACGCTCGACGCCACCGGCGCGCTCGCCGGCACCAGCGCCGGCCGCGCCACCATCAACCTCTCCTTCGCCAACGGCGGCATGTCCGGCACCGCCCGCGCCACCGGCAACGTCACCTTCGCCATCGCCGGCGCGATCGAGGCCCTCGCCGGCACCGAGCACCTCTCCAATCTCTCGATCCGCGCGAACACCAACAACGCCAACCCGCTGATCACCGGCTTCGTCATCACCGGCAACACCCCCAAGCAGGTCCTCATCCGCGCCGCCGGCCCCGCGATCGCCACCGCGCCCTTCAACGTCGCCAACGCCCACGACGACCCCAACATCCAGATCTTCCGCGGCACCACCGTCCTCGCCCAGAACGACGATTGGGGCGCCCCCGCCGCCAACGCCGCCGCCATCACCGCCGCGGCCACACGCGTCGGCGCGTTTCCCTTCCGCACCGGTTCCACCGACGCCGCCCTGCTCGGCACGCTCGCCCCCGGCGCCTACACCGCCGTGATCGGCGGCGGCAACGGCGTCGTCCTCGCCGAAGTCTACGAGGTGCTTCAGGCCGGTGAGGCCGCCGGCGCCCGGCGCCTCGGCAACCTCTCCGCCCGCGGCCTCGTCGCCCCCGGCGCCCCCCTCATCGCCGGCCTCGTGATCGTCGGGACCGCCCCGCAACGCATCCTCATCCGCGGCGTCGGCCCCGGCCTCGGCAGCGCCCCGTTCAACCTCGGCAACACCCTGCCCAACCCCCAGCTCACCCTCTTCCGCGGCGCCACCGCCCTGCGCACCAACGACGACTGGTTCCGCGAGGCCGAGGCCGCTCTGATCCGCGACGCCGCCACGCGCGCCGGCGCCTTCCCGCTCGGTGCACAGAGCCTCGACGCCGCCCTCCTCCTCTTCCTCGAGCCCGGCGCCTACACCGTCCAGGTCAACAGCGCCAACAACGCAGGCAACGGCATCGCCCTCGTCGAGGTCTACGACGCGGCGCCCTGACGCGCCCGACAGCCGAAAGCACGAACGCAGCCTCCTTGGGCCGCCGCGTCGCGCCTCCGGCGCCAACGGCTGCCCCGCGCGGGGCAATCTACCCAAATTCCGGCAGTCACCCGGAGTTGTTGGCCCCGGCCGCTCCACCGACGTTCCGCGCGCCCCGCCCATCCGCCCACGCCCACCGGCCGCCGCGTCCGGGCGCCGACCATGAAGTCCCTTCCCCTTGCCGCCGCACTCGTCGCCACCCTCGCCGCCTCCGCCCTCTCCGCGCAGACGAATCTGGTCACCTATTCGTTCACCAGCGGCGTCACGCAGGCGACCTCCGTCAACGCCCTGCTCACCGCCTCCGCCTTCTCGAGTGCCGACGCCGGCACCACCAGCAACACCTCCCCCGTTGCCTCCGGCTACACCGGCGCCTCCGGCGGATTCTACTTCAACGACAACAACTGGACCGGCACCGCGCCCGGCACCAACTACTTCAGCTTCTCGCTCACTCCCACGGCCGGCTACTCCCTCACGCTCGACAGCCTGAGCTTCGGCTACCGCGGGAGCAGCACGTCGTCACCGACCGCGTTCACCGTCCGCTCCAGCGCCGATGGCTACACCGGCAATCTCGTGACCGGCAGCCTGACCGCGGACGGAAGTTGGTATCACACCGGCACCCAGTCGATCACCCTGAGCTTTACCGAAACCACGACGCTCCGGATCTACGCCACCGGCGCGTCGACCGGCACGGCCACGTTGCGCGTCGACGACGTCCAGCTTGCCGGCGCCCTGTCCGCCATCCCCGAGCCGTCGACCTACGCCGCAATGGCCGGCGCCGCCGCCCTCGCCGTTGCTGCCTGGCACCGCCGTCGCCGGGCCAACCCGCCGCCCGCGGTGCGCGGCTGAGATTCCCGCACCCTCCGGACACGAAAAAGCCCGCCGGGTAAGGCGGGCTTTTTTCCGCACTGCCGTCGCCGGCAGAAAATCGAAACTTACTTCGCGCCCGGCAGCTTCACTTCGACCTTCGCTCCCGAGGCGTCCGGCGCCGCCGGAGCCGCGGAGGCGGCCGGGGCCGGAAGCGAGGCCCGCAGGGCGAGACCACGCTGCGTCCAGGGACTCGTCGGATCGATCTGCATCAGCAGGTCGGAATACTTCTGCGCGTCGGCCGAGTTCTTCGCCTCCACCGCGAGACTCGTCAGGTGATAAGCCGCCTCCGCGCGCACGCCCTTGAACGTGTTGGCGTCGTTGGCCAGCTGCGCGAGCTCCGTGGTCGCTTCCGCCGCCTTGCCCGCCGAAACTTTGGCCACCGCGCGGCCGAGTTTCGCGCGCACCGCGAGCGGACCGTCCTTGGTGATCGTCAGCGCCTTGTCGTAGGCCGCGACGGCATCCGCACCCTTGCCGGCCGCATACGCTTCGTCCGCGATCCGCACCTGCGCTACCGCGGACAGCGGATGACCCGGATTGGCCGCACTGAAAGTCTTCAACTGCTCCGCCGTCGTCGCCGCCGCGTAGGCCTTCTTCACCTCGGCGTCCTTCTGGCGCTCCATGTATTCCCAGCCGCCCTTGCCGAGAATCGCGAGGATCACGACCACGCACACGCCGAGCACCGCGCCCCGATACTTCTGCCAGAAAATCTCCAGCCGATCTTCGAAGGAGAGCACCGTCGTCGCATCGACCGGGACCAGGTTGCGGTCATCCCCGGCGGGACCGGCAGGGCTGGGATTGGAAGGAGTGACGGGCGTGCTCATGCGGGCGGGATTTGGCGATTGGAACCGCCGACGAGAGCAAAAGCCCCCCGGCCTGTCCATCCCTCAATCGAAGACCACCGTCTTGTTCGCGTAGACCAGCACCCGGCTCTCGAGATGCCACCGCACCGCTTGCGCCAGCACCATCTTCTCCAAATCCCTTCCCTTGCGCACGAGCTCCTCCACCCCGTGCCGGTGCGTCACGCGCGCCACGTCCTGATGGATGATCGGACCTTCATCGAGATCCCGCGTCGCATAGTGCGCCGTCGCCCCGATCAGCTTCACCCCGCGCGCGTGCGCCTGATGATACGGCCGGCCACCCGCAAACGCCGGCAGGAACGAGTGATGGATGTTGATCACCGCCCCGCCGAATTGCCCCAGAAACTCCGCCGAAAGCACCTGCATGTAGCGCGCGAGCACCACCAGCTCCACGCCCAGTTTGCGCAGCAGCGCCAGCTGCTCCGCCTCCGCCGCCGCTTTCGTGGCCGCGGTGACCGGGATGTGGTGAAACTCCAGCCCGTAGCCCCGCGCCGCCGGCTCGAGGTCGGCGTGATTGCCCACCACCGCCGCGATGTCGCAGGCAAACTCGCCCGCCTTCCACCGCAGCACCAGATCGTGAAAACAATGATCCGCCTTGGAGACGAACAACGCCACGCGCGGCCGCCGCCCCGACACCGCCACCGTCACCTGCATGCCGAGCGACGCGGCGAAAACTTTGCAGTCCTCCGCCTCGCGCTCCGCCGCTCCGGGCGCCCCCATCGGCACCCACTCCACCCGCTGGAAGAAGATACCCGACTCCATGTCGCGGTGCTGGTCCGCGTGGAGGATGTTGCCGCCCCGCGCAAATATCCAACCCGACACCCGCGCCACCAGGCCGGGCTGATCGGGACCGTGCAGAAGTGCAACCAGAGTGGGAGCCGCTGACATAAGGGCGCAGGTGTGTCCGCAAACCACCGCCTTGTCACGTCCGCGCTGCGACCCGCGACCCAACCTCAGGCCCGCCCCGATGCGGCGCTTCCTTCCTGTCCGAGCCGCTGCCTTCCTGAATTCCCGGCCTGCGAATTCCTCCGTCCCGCTCGCCGCGCACAGCCTACTCGCGCTTGGCCTCGGAAAGTTTCTCGACCGACAACCCCGCCGCGGACAACGCCCGCGCGATCGTGCGCAGCTGCTCCTGCAGTTTCTCCGCCTTCTGCTCCGCCGCATCGCGCGCGCGCCGCTCGGCCCGCAACTCGCCCTCGAGCTTCGCGATCGCCGACCGTGAGTCGTCCGTGCGCGAACTCACTTCCTTCAGCTTCGCCGCCGCCGCCGCGCTTTCCCCGCGGGCCTTTTCGAGCTCGGCCAACACCCCGGTCAGCTCCTGCTTCAGCGCCCCATACGACTTGAAGGCCGCCGCGAGCTTCTCGTCCGTCGGGTCGCTCCGGCTCGCCGCCGGCGCGGCGGCCGCCACCGGCGCCGCCGTGCGGGCCCCACCGCCGGACTCCAGGCTCGCACGCAGCCGCGCGTTCTGGGTGCGCAGCGCGGCGAGTTCGCGCGAGGCATCGTTCAAATCCGCCACCAGTTTCGCCGTGTCGGAGGCAGGCGCCGCATCGCGGGGCCGGCTCTCGCTGCTCGACGAGCTGCTGCTCGCGCTGCCGGACGCGCTCCGCGAGGCATCGGCGCGCGTGCTGCGCGTCTCGGGCACCTCCTCGCGCTTTGCGGTCTCCTCGCGCCGCGGCTCTTCGCTGCTCGCCGTCTTCTCGCCTTCACCGGGCGTCGCACAGCCGCCGAGCAGAAAAACTCCGGCCGCCCACACCACGACCGTTCCAATCGAATTGCGCTTCATGCCGTTGTTTCAGCGCCCGCACACTCCGCTGGCAACCACGGATCACGCCGCTCCGCCGCCACGCGCCTGTCGCCGGCCGCGCCGATCGTCCGCGTCGGCCCTTTGCTTTTCCGCCGCACTGGCTACGTTGCGCGCTCCCACTCCCGCCATGTTCGCCAATCTGCTCCAACTCATCAGCGGCCGGCCGCCTGCGCCCGAAGTGGAGCGCAGTGCGTTCGTCGAACATGTCCACATCGGGCGCGCCACCACCGAGCGCCGTGATCCGCGCGTCGAACGGCTCATCGCCGTCTGCTGGCTGCTCATCGCCGCCAAACACGTCTTCATCATCTGGGCCTGCCGCACGTATCCCGTCCCGTTCCACCAGCTCTGGATCAATTTTCCCACCTGGATGCTCGGCACGCTCGCCACCGGCATCTATTTCGCCCGCACCCGCCGCGCCGCGCCCGCCCGGAAAATGTGATTTAACCGGCGCGCGTTCTCCGCTGGTCTCGTCGGCCGCCCGCGCGCCCGCTGCGCCGGGGTATCTCCGCATCGCTTCCTCGCCCGCATTTTCTCCGTCGCATGGCCCACGTCCCCGGACTCCGCAGCCCCTACGCCAAGGTCGGCCGTCTCGTCTATTTCGGCCGCATGCTCGACAAGATCCGGCTCCACGCCGCCGGTAAACTGCCCGCCGATTACCACGCCAATCTCGGCCAGGGCTTCGACGCCCGCTGCTGCAGCTTCCTGCGCGTCGCCCACGCCGAGCTGCAGGCCCGCACGCTCGCCGGCGACCTCGACGACGCCGCGCTGCTCGCGTGGGCCGGCGACCGCGGCGGCCCGCGCACCGACGAGGAATGCGAGATCTGGAACGGCTTCATGATGAAACGCGGCTTCCGCGATCCCGCCGCCGCCCCGATCCTCGCGAAACGCATCCGCGAGAGCGGCCTGGAGGGAAAGCCGATCGCCACGATGTTCGACTACCTCGATTTCGACGAGGGCCGCGATCCCGTCGCGACGCGCGCGTGGGAGCTGCGCGATCCCGTCGTGCTCCTGCTCATGGGCGTCGCCGGCAGCGGCAAGACCACCATCGGCCTCCGGCTCGCCGCCGAATTCGGCTGGAGCTTCCGCGACGCCGACGATTTTCACCCGCCCGAAAACGTCGCCAAGATGAGCGCCGGCATCCCGCTCACCGACGCGGACCGCGCTCCATGGCTCGCCGCCATCCGCGCCTACATCGCCGCCCAGCTCGCGCGCGGCGAACCCGCGATCGTCACCTGCTCCGCGCTGAAGGAACGATACCGCGCCGCCGCCATCCCCGATCCTGCGCGCGTGAAACTCATCCATCTCGCCGGTGACTTCGCGCTGATCCTCCGCCGCATGGAGGCACGCCAGGGACACTTCATGAAACCGCAGATGCTCGAATCCCAGTTTGCCACCCTCGAGCGCCCCGCCGGCGCCCTCGAGATCGACATCGCCAAGTCCCCCGACGACATCGTGCGCGAAATCCGCGCCCACCTCGGACTCTGACGCGGCATGCAACCGGAAGCCGCCAAACGCCTCCGCCTCCTCGCCAGCGCCGTCAGCGTGCTGCTCGTCCTCGCGGTGCTCGTGGCCGGCTGGCTCTACTGGCGCATCCGCTCGAGCCTGCCGCAGCTCGAGGGCACGGTGGCCCGCAGCGGCGTCTCCGCGCGGGTGACCGTCGCCCGCGATGCCGCCGGCGTGCCCACGATCCGCGGTGAAAACCGGGCCGACGTCGCCCGCGCACTCGGCTGGCTCCACGCCCAGGAACGCTTTTTCCAGATGGATCTCCTGCGGCGCAGCGCCGCCGGCGAACTCGCGGAACTCTTCGGCCGCCGCGCCGTCGCCCGCGACAAGGCCAACCGCATTCATCGCTTCCGTCAGGTCGCCCAGGAATCCCTGCGCCAAGCCAGCGCCCAGGAACGCACCCTCATCGAGGCCTACACCGCCGGCGTAAATGCCGGCCTCGCCGCGCTCGGCGCACCGCCGTTCGAATACACCGTCCTGCGCGCGACGCCCCGACCTTGGACCGGCGAGGACACGTTTCTCGTCGCCTTCGCGATGTGGCTCGACCTCCAGGACGAAACCGCCGGCTACGAGCGCTCGCTCAAAGCCCTGCGCGATACCCTCGGCGAACCGGCCGTCGCCTTCTTCGCGCCGATCGTCACGCCCGACGACGCCGCCCTCGACGGCAGCCGCGCGCCGCTCGCGCCGATCCCCGGCCCGCGCGTCGTCAACCTCCGCAACCGCCGCTCCGCCGCGCTCCCGCCGCTCAGCGCCGAGGCGTATGCGGCGTTCTCCGCCTCCGTCGATCCCGTCACTCCCGGCTCCAACGCCCTCGCCCTCACCGGCAACCGCACCGCCGGCAGCGGCGGCGCGCTGCTCGCGAGCGACATGCATCTCTCGCACGGCGTGCCCAACATCTGGTATCGCTCCGTCCTCGAATACGGCGGCCGCCGCGTCGCCGGCGTCACGCTGCCCGGCGTCCCCGTCGTCGTCGTCGGCAGCAACGGCGATGTCGCGTGGGGCTTCACCGTCGCCTACGCCGACACCGTCGACCTCGTCGAAGTCGGCGTGAACAGCATCTCGCGCCAGCTCTACACCGCGCCCGGCCACGATTCCCTGATCCAGATGGAGAAAGTGAAGGAGATCATCCGCGTGAAAGGCGACGATCCGGTCGCACTGGAGTTCTCCACCACCGTCTGGGGCCCGCTCGTCGGCACTTCCGATTACGAGCGCCCGCTCGCGCTGCGCTGGGTCGCCCACGACCCGCAGGCGACCAATCTCGGTCTGCTCGCCCTCGAGGAGGCGCGCACCGTCGACGATGCCGTCGCCGTCGCCCACCGCGCCGGCGTTCCCACCCTCAACCTCACGGTCGCCGACCGCCGCGGCGACATCGCCTGGACGATCGCCGGCCGCGTGCCGAAGCGCATCGGCTTCGATGGCCGCCAGCCCGTGTCGTGGTCCTTCGGCGATCGGAAATGGGACGGCTATCTCACCGGCGCCGAGATCCCCGTCGTGCGCGGCGCCGAGTCCGCCGTGCCCGGCGCGATCTGGTCCGCCAACCAACGCCACGTCGGCGGCGAAGCCCTCGCGCGCCTCGGCGACGGCGCCTACCGCCGCGCCGCCCGCGCCGCCCAACTCCGCGACCGCCTCCAGCCGCTGCAGCAGGCCAAACCGCAGGATCTCCTCGCCCTGCAACTCGACGACCGCGCGCTCTTCCTCGAGCGCTGGCACACCCTGCTGCTGCGCACGCTCACCCCGGCTGCCTCGGCAGGAAACGCGAGCCGCCTCGCCCTCCGCGCCGCGGTCGAAAAATGGGAAGGCCGCGCCAGTCCCGACGCCGTGAGCTACCGGCTCACGCGCGAGTTCCGCATCGCCGTGCTCGGCCAGTTGCTGCGGCCGCTCTTCGCCCCGTGCGTCGAGGAGTATCCGGACTTCGACTGGCGCGAATTCCAGATCGAGCCCGCCGTGTGGGCCCTGCTCGAGCAGCGGCCGGAACATTTCCTGCCGCAGCCCTTCGCGAAATGGGACGATCTTCTCCTCGCGGCCTGCGACGACGTCTCCCGCGCCCTCGAACAGCAGGGCGTCGCGCCGGCCAAAGCCACGTGGGGCGCCTACAACACCGTCCGCATCCGCCACCCGTTCAGCTCCTCCCTGTCGTGGCTCGCCCCATGGCTCGATATGCCCGCGTTGCCGCTGCCCGGCGGCGACGACCTGCCCCGCGCGCAATCCCGCACCAACGGCGCCAGCGAGCGCCTCGTCGTTTCGCCCGGTCGCGAGCACGAAGGCCTCTTCCACATGCCCGGCGGCCAGAGCGGTCATCCCCTCTCCCCGTATTATCGCGCCGGCTTCGACGCGTGGGCCCGCGGCGATCCCACGCCCCTCCTGCCGGGACCGGCCACCCACACGCTTACCCTCCAACCCTGACCGTATCCGCTCCTCCCGCACACCCCGCCGCCCTGCTCCGGCCTTTCGCCTTCCGCCTTTCGACTTCCGCCTTCCGCCTTTCGCCTTTCGTCCGCCTCCCCGCCATGCCCGTCCACGTCCTCGATCATCCGCTCGCCGCGCACATCCTCACGCATCTGCGCGACAAAACCACGAAGCCCGCCACGTTTCGCACGCTCTCGTATCAGCTGAGCCTCCTCCTCGCGATCGAGTCCACGGCCGACATCGAGATTGAGGAGAAGATCATCCACACGCCGCTCGAAGCCCTGACCGGCCACGTGCTCCGCCACCAGCCGCTCGTCGTCGTGCCGATCCTCCGCGCCGGGCTGGGGATGGTGCAGCCGTTCACGGATATGTTTCCCGATGTCGCTGTCGGCTACATCGGCCTCGAGCGCGATCACGAGACCGCCAAGGCCCGCAGCTACTACTGCAAACTCCCGCCGCTCGCCGGCCGCCACGTGTTTCTCGTCGACCCGATGCTCGCGACCGGCGGCTCGGCCGTGCAGGCGCTCACCGTGGTGAAGGCCCAGGGTGCCTCCGATGTCCGTCTCGTCTGCATCGTCAGCGCGCCCGAAGGCGTCGCCGAGGTGGAGAAATACCACCCCGGCACCGTCATTCACACCGCCGCGCTCGACCGCGGGCTCAACGCGAAGAAATACATCCTGCCCGGCCTCGGCGATTTCGGCGACCGGCTCTACGGCACCTGATCGCACCCCGGCTTTTCCCCGCTGCCCGGGGCGCCCGAGCTGCTCCGACGCCACCCGGCGCAACGATCCGCGCCGGCTGACCCTCCGCATTCTCCACGGCGCCAACCATCCCATCGGGCCGCTCTCCGGGAGCCGGCGCATGGAGGTCACGAGCGTCCGGCTCACGGTGTATCCGGAAGCCAAACACGACCGCGGGACCGAGATCCACCCCGGTCCCAAGCGCTTCACGTGGCTCCTCGCCCAGCCGCGCTAACGCCGGTCCGCCCCGCCCGGCACCGGCGCCGCGGCCGGCAGCTTCACCTGCAGCGCCTCGAGGCGCTGCCGCGTCGCTGCATCGGACCCGAACAGCTCCGCCGCGCGCGCGGCGAAATCGGCAAATGCCTTCGCTTCGTCCGTGTAACCGTGCCGCAGATACAGCTCGGCGGCCCGCACCGCGAGCGAGGCGCGGCGGCCGAAGCACCGCACGCCTTCGTCCAGCACCGCGAGATGCCCCCGCGTCGGCACCGCCGCACTCGCCGCCCACGCATCCGCGATCGCCTCGTAAACTTCCGGCAGCGCCGGCAACTGCTCCCGCGCCCGGAATAGCGGCCGCAGCACCTCGGCCAGCTGTCCCGCATCGATCGCGCCCGCGGCCTCCGGCGCGGCGAGCGCCGCCGCCAGCCGCAGCCGCGCGAGCTCGTAGCAGGCGCGCGGGCGCAGGGGACCCGCGTCCGGCGCAGCTTCATGCGCCAGCGCCGCCGCCTCCAGCAGCCGCCGCGCCTCCGCAGCGTTGCCGGACTCCACCTCAAAGAGCCCCAGCGTCGCCAGCAGCCCCGGGTCGTCCGCGGCGCGCTCCTGCCCGCGCCGCAGCGTGCGCCGCGCCTGCTCGCGATACTTCGGCACCAGCTCCGGCGAGAGCGCTTTCACGTAGGGCACCTGCAGCCGTTCCCAGTCGCCTTTCAGCCGCGCGACCTGCGCCTCCGACGCCGGCGGCAGCGCATACGCGGGCAGTCGCGCCAGCTTCGCGGGCCGGAAGGTCGTCGTGCGCCGTGTGGCCTGCGGGAGAAAGGCAACGAGCTGCGGATGCGCCGCCGCGTAATCGAAACCGAAACACTCCCGAAACAACGCCTCGCTCACGCCTGCGGCGGCCGCGCGCTCCACGAACCGGAAGAACGCCGCGCGCCGCGCCGGTTCGCGCGGTTCCAGGCCCCAGCGCACGAAGAGCGCCGCCTGCGCCTGCCAGCGTTTCGCCGGCGACGTCGTTTCGCCCGGCACCGGCGCGATCGCTCCCGTGAAAAACGCCGCCAGCGGCGCGACCCCCAGCGACGGATCCTGTTTCGCCGGCGCCCCCGTCAGCTCGGCAAACCACGTCATCGGCTCCGCCCGCAACTCGCCGCCCTCGAACGTCACCTCGCGGTAGAAATCGAGGAAACCGCTCACGAACCACGTCGGCAGCGCCGGCGCGCGCGACTTCACGAGGAACGACACGTAATCGTGGGTCAGCGCCAGCCGGTCCGGGTCGAAGCCGTCCCGCCGCACGATCATGAAGACGACGAGTCCGTCGCGATCCCAGAGGCGGAGATTGGGCAGGAAACTTATCCGGCGCTCCGGCACGCCGCCCCGGATCCCGCGGCCGCCGGGAAGGTCCGGCTCGATCGGCGGCAGGTTGGGTCGCTCCCGCAGCATCCGCGCGATCACCTCCTGCGAGGCCTTGGGCTGCAGTTCCTCGTCGTAGAGGATCAGCGCGCGCGGCAACGTCCACGTGTGTTGCAGCGCCGGCGGCAGAATCTCCGCGAGCAGTTGCTGCAGCCGGTCATGCGTCTGCACGACCTGCCGGGCGTCCGCCTCGTCGCACCGCGCGAGGATCTCGAAACCCGCCACCCGGCCATGCCGCCACGGCGGGCCCTTGCTCGGCTCCTCGACGAGAAACGGCGGCAGCGCCACCGCGCTCTCCTCCGCGACGCCGCGCGGCGCAAAAAGCAAAACGCCGGCCAGCGCGAGCAGGCCGCGCGCGATGATCGGAAGTTCGCGCCCGCGCTCCATGCTCCGCTGTCCGGCGTCGACCGCCCGACCGCGCTTACTTGCCCGCGGCGAAATCCTTGTAGCGCTCCGCGACCTTCGCCTGCTTCTCGTCGCCGGCGTGGAAGTAGAAGCGCCAGCGGAAGGTCGTGCTCTTGCCCGCCTCGATCGTGAGATCACCGGCTTTGGGCTCGTTCTTCAGGTTCTCGAAGTCGTGCTTGCCGAAGGGATTCGCGGCGAAGAGCGCGTAGCTCCGCACGTGCCACCAGGTCGGATGCCGCGGATTCGACGGATGGTCGAACATCGCCACGCCATAGGTCTTGCCGTCCTTCGGCCCGTGGTAGTCGACCCACGTCGACTTCTTGCCCCACGCGGCATCGTTCCTGATGCCCTCGGCGTTCACGATCGTGCCCTTGCCCTCGTGCTTCACGCGTTTGCCCTTCTCGGGCGAATAACTGTGCTCCGGCGTCATCCACAGCGGCACGCGGATCGCCATCGAGCCTTCCTTCGTGTCGCCAAACACCACCGGCTTGTCCTTCGGCGCCTTCAGCGTGACCTCGTAATCGAGATAACGCCCGCCGTCCGCCAGCTGCTGCACGCGGATCACCGTGTCGTCGGTGAGATGCACCGCGCCATCCGGCCCGACCCACTTGTTGCGCGCCCGGATCTCGCCGACGTTGCCCTTGACCGTGTGCTCGACGCCTTCGCTCACGATCGTGCCCTGCTTCGTCTGGCCGGCCTTGCCGAGCTCGCTCTCGGCCCAGAAGTCGACGCCGTTCACCGCGCCGTGGGTGAACCACAGCGAGCGGTGGTGCGGGTGATCGCGCACCTCGCCGGGGACGTCCTTCTTCATCGGAAAGTGCCGCATCATCTCCGTGCCGTCCGCGGTGAGCACCGGGTAGAGATAGGGCTTCGGGCCGCCCTTGAAGATGTATTCGGTAAACAGCTGCCCCCCGAGTTCGACGCGCACGCGGTCATCGGTGCGCGTAAGTTTCGGCGTGGGCGCGCTGGCGGCGGAGACGGCCGCCACCGGGGCAAACAAGGCGGCCAACACGAGAAGGGGGAGGACACGTGTCTTCATGCGAGTGCGCAGAGACGAGCAGACGCGGAATAGGGAGCAACCGAAAATCCGGTCGCGACCCGCGCGCGGGCGCCCGCGCCGCGGCCGCGCGGTGGATTTCTCCGCCCGCGCGACCCGGAGATTATCCGATCACGGATAGCGCCGCGCGACCAACGCGCCGCTGCGGTCCTTGAACAGCAGCTGCTTCGACTCGGTGTCGTAGCCCTCGAAGCTGATGCCGAGATTCTGCTCCACCACTTCCCCGGCGCGCGTGAGCCGGCCGTTGATGATCGCACGCGTCGAGACCACGCCGCTGATCTTGGCTCCGGAAACGAAGTTCTTGAACGCCACGCTCGCCTCGGGCGCCGCCTCCAGGCTCGTCGAAGCGGAAACCCCGGGCGCCACCGTCCGGGCGCCCGTGGTCGCGGTCTTGGCCGGGGCAGCTTTGCCGGCGACAGGTGCGCCGGCGGCCGGAGCCGCGGCATCGGTCACGGCGTTGGCACCGGCCGCGTTGGCCGAGGCCGCCGCTGCCGCTTCCTGCGCCTTCTGCACAGCCTTGCCAGGCACCGAAGCGGGCTGCTTGCCGGCATCGGGGGCGGGGGCAGCCGCGGTCGGCGCGGGCGCACTCGCGGCCGGAGCCGCTTTCGACGCCGGCGGCGCCTTCTTGGCCGGTGGAGGCGGAGGCGGGGGCTCTTCCATGAACATCGTCCACGCGAAAAATACGCCGCCCAGAAGGACCACGGCGCCGACGAGCACGCCGAGCAGGAGAATCAACCGACGTTTGCCCGCAGGCTTGGCCGGCTCTGCCGGAGCGGGAGCCGGAGCCGCCGGAACCGCTGCGGTCTCCGGCTTCGCGCCCGCGACCGCCATCGGCGGCGTCGTTTTCGCCGCCGGCGGCGCGACAACCGGGAACGGTGGTGGCGCCTTGATCACGACGCCCGGCGGCACTCCTCCCGGCATCCCGGGGGCGGGCGCCGGTTTCGCTGCGGCCGGGGGCACCGGAGGCGCACCAGCCGCCGGCGCAGGAGCCGCGGCGGGCGCGGGTGCAGGCGCCGCTACCGGCGCAGCACCCGGAGCGGCTGGGGCAACGACGACCTTGGGTTTGAGTTTGAATTTGGCCACCTCGCCGCCGGCAGCCGGAGCAGGTGCCGGTGCCTCGGCGGCAGGTGCGGCGACGGGGGGCGGCGGCGCACTCGGAGCCGGAATCTCGGCCGCCGGCGCCACCGGCGTCGCGGAGTCCGCACTCACTGCAGGCGGCGGTGCACCCGCCCCGTCGTTCACGGGCCGCGACTTCAGCCGGATCCGGGGCGCACCCGCATCGGCCGCGGGCGTCGGGGCAGGTGCGGCCTCAGGCGACGCCGGCGCAGACGGAGCAGGCGTGGCCGCGGGAGCGGTCACGGGAGCGGCCGGCGCAGGGGCGGAAGCCACGGCCGCCGGCGCGGGCTCGGCCGGCGGGGTCGTTATCGGCGCGGCCGGCTCGCTCGTCGCTGCTGCGGCCGGGGCCGACGTATTCTCCGCGGCGAGGCGCGGCTTGAAGCGAACTTTGGGGGCGGCGGGTTCAGCGGCGGCAGCCGGCGCCGGCGGGGTCGCCGCATCGGTCGCGGGGGTTTCCACCGGTGGCGCGGGGTTGGCCGGAGGAACCGGCGCAGCATCGGGACCAGAGGCGGGAGCATCCGCGGGACGCAGTCGAGGTTTCAGTCGCAGCGCGGGCGGCGGCGGTTGCTCGTCACTCATGGCGTCGAAACAAAGTGAACTTGTTCCGCAGCGCGAAACCAAAAACGCATCCGTCGTCCGCGCATGCCTGCCGCCGCGTTGGGTTTACGCGAATTTCGCGGCGCCGCGGCAGAATTTCTCGGACCCAAACGTTTCCCTCGCGGTCTTCCGGCCCGCCGCCCAACGTCACGCTCCCGTGTCCATGATCCTCCGCCCGTTACTCCTTTCCTGCTCGGCCCTGGTGCTGCTCCTCAACGCCGGCTGCGGCGTGATGTCGAAGAAGAGCGACAAACCGAAGGAGAACCCTGCGATCGCCGCCGATACCGAGGAGATTTTCCGCCAGCGCTGGCTCGAGAAACGCGTCGCCGAGCTCGTCGCCCGCGGCACCGAAGCCAACGCCGCCGCCAGCCAGGCCGCGGCCGAGTTCCAGCAGAAGTTCGGGTTTCCGCCGCGGAAGAAGTGACGCCCCCGGCGCGGGACCGCTCCCGCCCGTGCGCAGTGCCCGTGCGCACCAAGCCGCACAGGCGCCGGGCCGTTTGACGCCCCACCGCCACCTGCAAGCGTCGGCGCCTCATGTCCCACGATTCCGCTGCCACGCCGACGCGCGGCGCCGCCGCCGCGGCGACGTGCTACCTGCTGTGGGGACTGGTCCCGCTGTATTGGACGCAGCTGAGCGCCGTCGACCCGGTCGAGCTGATCGCGCACCGCCACGTCTGGTCGCTGGCGTTTCTCGCCGTGCTGCTCGCCTGCCAACGCGGCTTTCCCGCGGTCGGCGCCGCGCTCTCCACCGCGCGTTCGATCGGCTGGAATCTGCTCAGCGCCACCCTGCTCACCGGCAACTGGCTCGTCTACGTCTGGGGCGTAAACACCGGCCACGTCATCGAGTGCAGCCTCGGATATTTCCTCGTGCCGCTGGTCAACGTCGCCGCCGGCCGGTTCGTGCTCCACGAGCAGCTGCGCCCCGCCCAGTGGCTCGCGATCGCCTGCGCCGCGGGCGGCGTGCTCTGGATGATCCTGCAGCTCGAACGCCCGCCGTGGATCGCCCTCGCCATCGCGGGCACGTGGGGCGGCTACAGCCTGATGCGGAAAAAGAACCCGCTCGGCACCGTGACCGGCCTCGCGGTCGAGACCCTGCTGCTCGCGCCCTTCGCCCTCGCGTTTCTCGGCTGGCGCCAGTTCGCCGGCACCGGTGCCCTCGGCCACGCCGATCTGCGCACGCAGCTCCTCGTCCTCAGCGCCGGCGTCATCACCGCCGTGCCGCTGCTCCTCTTCGCCTACGGCGCCCGCCGCATCCGCCTCTCGACCCTCGGCCTGCTGCAATACCTCGCGCCCAGCGTGCAGCTGCTCCTCGGCATCTGGATCTACCGCGAGCCGTTCGCGCGCGACCGCATGCTGAGTTTCTCCCTCATCTGGGCCGCGCTCGCGATCTACACCGCGGACAATCTCCTTGCCTCGCGCCGTCGGTCCGCAGCCGCGTGACGCACTGCGCCGCGGCGCGGAATCATTCCTTGCCGAAACTCAGCAGCTCGATCTCGAAGACGAGCGTCGCATTGCGGCCGATCTTCGGCGGCTGCCCACGCGTGCCGTAGGCCATCTCCGGCGGGATGACGACCAGGCGTTTCTCGCCCGTCTTCATCTGCTGCAGCACCTGATCCCAACCCTCGATCACCTGCTCGCGCCGGATCCGGAAAGAAAACGGCTTCGCCGGGTCCGTCGCCTGGTCGAAGACCTTGCCGTCGAGCAGTCGGCCCACGTAGAGCACGTTGACCTTGTCGCCCGGCTTCGGCGTCGCGCCCTCGCCCGCACGCATGATCACGTAGCGGATCCCCGTGTTGGTCTTCTTGGCTTCGGGCCAGGTCTTCTGGACAAACTCGAGGTCCGCGGGCGGCAGTTTCTCGCGCTGGGCCTGCACCAACGGCGCGCCGATGAGGGCAGCGAGGACCACGACGCACTTGAGCACGGATTTCACGGGAGGCACGGAAGGAGCTTTCCGGCATCCGTGGCATCCGTGTAATCCGTGGTCAAAACCTATTTATGTCCCCGCGCCCCAGCGTCGTCATCCTCTGCCCCCGGGAGTTCAAGTTCACCGATCACGAAGCGTCCGTGGAAACGCCGTTCCTGCACGACGTCGCCGAGCTCCGCACCGTGTGGCTCGATTTCAACGCCGCCCTGCCCGACGAGGTGCTCGCCGCGCATGCGCTCATCCTCTGGCACGGCCCGCAGGTCTCGGCCGAGGTGATCGCGAAGCTGCGGCACTGCCGCGCCATCATCCGCAACGGCGTGGGCTTCGACACCGTCGACACCGCCGCCGCCGCCCGCGCCGGCATCCCCGTGTGCAACGTGCCCGACTACGGCACCGAGGAGGTCGCGGACCACTCCATCGCCCTCACGCTCGCGCTCTACCGGCAGCTGTTTCCCCTCGACGCCGAGGCCAAGCAGCTCGGCTGGCGCATCTCGGTCGCGCCCAGGATGCGCCGGCTCCGCACCCAGACTTTCGGCATCGTCGGCCTCGGCCGCATCGGCACCGCCACCGCCCTGCGCGCCAAGGCCCTCGGCTTCCGCGTCGTGTTTTTCGATCCCTATGCCCCCACCGGCACCCACAAGGCCGTCGGCATCGAGCGCGTGGATACGCTCCCCGAACTGCTCCGCCTCGCCGATACGCTCTCGATCCACTGCCCGCTGACCGCGGAGACCCGCGGCCTCATCGGCGAAGCCGAGATCGCCCAGCTCAAACCGGGCTCCTTCCTCGTGAACACCGCGCGCGGCGACATCGTCCGCAAGGCCGCCGTCTTCGCCGCGCTCCGCTCCGGTCACCTCGCCGGCGCCGGACTCGACGTAGTGGAAAACGAGCCGCTGCGCACGCCCGAGGAGGCCGCCACGCCCAATCTCATCTGCACCTGCCACGCCGCGTTCTGCAGCCCCGAGGGCATGATCGAGATGCGCAGCACTTCCGCCCGCATCGCCCGCGCCGCCGTCCTCGGCCAGCCGGTCTGGAATCGCGTCAACTGACGCGCCCCGCCGCCCGCACCGCCGGGTGTTTCGCGACGAGCGCCAGCGCCTGATCCAGCAAGGTCTTGCCCGGCTCCATGCGGTGCCACGGCGACGCGCCGGAAGGATGCGGGAGCGGGATACAGTCGGTCGCGTGCCCGTGATACGTGATCGTGAACCGCTTCCCGATCGTATCGATCAGCGGCCGCTCCCCGAGAAATTGCCCGATCGCGAGTTTTCCGACCGGCAGCACCAGCTCCGGCTGCAACAGCGCGAACTCCCGCTGCAGCCACTCCCCGCAACGCTCGATCTCGTCCGGCGCCGGCACGCGGTCACCGCCCTCGGGCCGCTTGCCCGGAAAACAACGGCACACCGCCGCGAAATAGAATCGGTTGCGCACCTCATCCTCGCTCCAGCCGAGCGCGCCGTCGAACCACTTGAACAACGTCTTGCCCGCGGTCCACGCAAACGGCCGCCCGAGCTTCGGCTCCTTGTCGCCCGGCGCCTGACCGACGAGCACGATCCGGCTCGCGACCGGTCGGCCGCAGACCACCGGCCCGATCATCCGCGGACACCGCGTGCAACCCCGCAGCGCCGCGAGGTGCCGCTCGATCGCCTTCGCCGTCGCCATGCTCCTCAGCGCCGGCTGCCGAACCGCCGGAATCCGCCGCGGTGCCGGATCGTCCCCGGCAGACTGCCCTTCGGCGCGTTGTGCGCCGGCTGCGGCGGCCGCGGCGCGAGCGGCTTGTAGTCGAAGCCCTCGAGTTTCAGCTCCGGGATCTTCTGGCCGATGAAGCGCTCGATGTCGCGGACGTCCTTCGCGTTCTCCGGCGTCACGAGCGTAAACGCATCGCCCACGGCCTGCGCCCGACCGGTCCGGCCGATCCGGTGCACGTAGTCCTCGGGATTCTCCGGCACGTCGTAGTTGATCACGTGGGTCACGCCCGCGACGTCGATGCCGCGCGCCGCGATGTCGGTCGCGACCATGATCTCATACTTGCCGCTCTTGAAGCCCTGCAGCGCCTCGATGCGCTGGTTCTGCGAGCGGTTCGCGTGCAGCACCGCCACACTGTGGTTCGCCGCTTTCAGACGCCGCGCGATCCGGTCCGCGCCGTGTTTCGTGCGCGAAAACACCAGCACGCTGTCGAAATCTTCCTTGGCCAGCAGCGCCAGCAGCAGGTCGAACTTCTGCTCGAACGCCACCGGATACACCGCGTGGTTCACCGACTGGTTCACCGAGCGGTTCACCCCCACCTCCACACGCGCCGGATTGCGCAGCGCAAACGACGCCACCGCCGCGATCTCGGGCGGCACCGTCGCGGAGAAAAACAGGGTCTGCCGGTTCTTCGGACAACGCGCGATCACGTCCTTCACCGCGGGCAGGAAGCCCATGTCGAGCATCCGGTCCACCTCGTCGAGCACCAGCACCGAGATGTCGCGCAGCGAGAGCGTGCCCTCCTTCAGAAAATCCAGCAGCCGCCCCGGCGTGGCGACGATCACATCGACGCCGCGCTTCAGCTCCTGGCGCTGGTTGCCGTAGCCTACCCCGCCAAACACCGCCAGCGTCCGCAGATTCGTGAACCGCGCGAAATCCCGGAACGCCGTCTCCACCTGCGCCGCCAGTTCGCGCGTGGGCTCGAGCACGAGCACCCGCGGCAGCTGCCCGGGCCGGTGCACCCCGAGGCGCGAAAGGATCGGCAGCGCAAACGCCGCCGTCTTGCCCGTCCCGGTCTGCGCCGAGCCGATCAGGTCGCCGCCTCCGAGCACGACGGGAATGGCCCGCAGCTGGATCGGCGTGGGATCGGTATAGCCCGCGGCTTGGACGCCTCGGAGGATGGGTTCGGAAAGATTGAGCGCTTTGAAAGGCATGATTGAAACGGGCTGTCGTCTCCGCCGCCCGCGAGATTCAAACGCCGGGACCGGTCAGGAGGTTCGCCCGCACAAAAATCGGGCGCTGAAGGGTTGAAACAAAAAAGGACGAAGCTCGTGAGAGCCTCGTCCCTCGAAACTGACTTGGGTCAAGTCACGCAGGCCGGATGCCTGCAGGCGAATTAGTAACGACGATCGCCGCGATCGCGATCGCGACCGCCGCCGAAGCCGCCGCGGCCACCGCCGCCGCCGCCGAAACCACGGCCGCCGCCACCGCCACCGAAACCGCCGCCCGGACGCTCTTCCTTCGGACGCGCCTCATTGACGGTCAGCTGACGGCCGCCGAGATCGACGCCGTTCATCTTCTCCGCCGCGACCTTGGCCTCTTCGGCCGTGCCCATGGTGACGAACGCGAAGCCACGCGGGCGACCGGTCATCTTGTCCATCGCGACGTAAACGTCAGTGACGGAGCCGAACTGGCCGAACGTGCTGCGGAGCTCGTCTTCCGTCGTCTTGAACGACAGATTGCCGACGTATAGTTTGGAGTTGCTCATGTGATATCTCGATAGATCCACCGTCTGCTGCCAGTCCGTTCCCACTATTGGGTTTCGAAATCATCACTTAAGCCAATCGCTCAGCCAACGACTCACCAGAAACTGTCGCCTAACGCTTTCTCTAACGAAGGAGCGCTACCGTGCACCGCATCGCGCCTTACGCAAGTGAATTCTCGGCCGGGGGAAATCCGTGGCTTTGATCCGGGGAGTCGCGACATTTTTCTGACCAACGCTTTCTCGCCGTCTTGGCCGGGAACGCCACCCGCGCCAAACGGGAAACTCGCGGCAACGTCAGACCCGGGCTTTGGCCGGCCCGTCGTCCGTCGCGGGGATTTCCACTTCGATCTCCAGCGTGAACGTCGAGCCCTCGCCGGGTTCGCTCTGCACGCGGATGCCGCCCCCGAGGATCTGCGCCAGCCGTTTCGAGATCGAGAGTCCGAGCCCCGTGCCGCCGAAGCGCCGGGCCACACTCGCATCCGCCTGCACAAACGGCTCGAACAACCGTCCCACCTGCTCCGGCGCGATGCCGATGCCCGTGTCGATCACGTGGAACCGCAGCCGGCACCGCCCGGGCTTCACCGGGGTCGTCGCGGGCACGCGCTCCACGTTGATCTCCACCGCACCGCGCGGCGTGAACTTGATCGCGTTGCCCAGGAGGTTCGACAGCACCTGCCGCAGCCGCAGGGCATCGGTGAGCACCACGGGCGGCACATCGGGCTGCACGGAGGAGCGCAGCACGAGCGACTTCGCTTCCGCGCCGGCGCGAAACAGCACGATCAGCTCGCGCAGAAAATCGTTCACCGCCACCGGCCCGCTCTCCAACGCCACCTTGCCCGAATCGAACCGCGCGAAATCCAGCAGGTCCGACACCAGCTTCAGCAGTGTCCGGCCGGCGTTATCGAGGATCTCCAGATTCTCCCGGGCCGCCGGCCCGATCGGCTCGACCCGCAGCAGTTCGACCATGCCGAGCATGCCGTTGAGCGGCGTCCGCACCTCATGGCTCAGCACGCCGAGATAGCGGCTCTTCGCCGCATCGGCCGCCTCGGCCGAGGCCTTCGCGCGCCGCAACTCATCCTCCATCGCACGGCGTTCCGTGATATCGTGAAACGCGATCAACAGCGCCGCCTTGCCGTCGAACTCGATCATCCCCGCCGCCACCGACGCCCAGATCTTCCGGCCATCCCGCGTGTGCAGCCGCAGGTCGATCCCGCTCGTCACGCCGTTGCCGGCCCGCAGCGCCTCCAGCAGCCGCTCGCGGTCCCGCGGATCGTCGTAGAAGTTCACCGCGCGCTCGCCCACGAGTTCGGACTCGTCATGCCCGAAGAGTTCCACCGTCCGGCGGTTTACAAACAGCACCGTGCTCGTCTCCGGCTCGGTGATCGCCACCGGAAACGGCGCGTTCTCCGCCACGCCGCGGAACTGCCGCTCGCTCGCCTGCAGCCGCCGGTTCAGCCGCAACAGCGGCAGCAGCCAGCCGAAGCCCGCCACGGCCAGCGCCGTGACGCCCGCCAACGTCCAGTATAGCCAGCGCAGATCGGGCCGGTCCGTCACATCGAACAGGAAACCCTCCAGCGGAAACCGCCGCGCGAGCATGCCGAATTCCGCATACGTGTTCACGATATGCTGCCAGCGGCCCATGTTCATGTGCCCGACCTCGATCAGGCCGGGATGCATGAGCTTCGCCGTCTCCGCCGCCTCGTAGAGCAGGTGCTCCCGCGTCTTCGTCGTCGGATAGTTGGCGCGGATCAGATCGACCACCGCCTCCGGCTGCGCGAGCGCGTGCTCCCAGCCGCGCAGGCTCGCCGCGCGAAACGCCCGCACCCGCGCGGGATTCCGCCGCAGCTCCTCCTCCGTCGTGAACAGATTGTCGCCGTAGAAATCGATCCCGCCCGCCCGCGGCGTGAAGGTCATCGTCGCGATCCCCCGCTGCCGGAAGACGAAGGGCTCGTCCGTCGCATACGCCGACATCGCCGCCACCCGGCCCTCCAGCAGATCGTCCACGCGAAACGTGTGGTGCACCACCTGCAGCCGCTTCGGATCGACGCCCTCGTTGCGGAAATACGCGAAGAGCTCCGCCGACTGCGGCTCGATCATCAGCGGTTTGTCATGCAGGTCCGGCAGGCTGCCCACACCGCCCTCCGCCCGCGCCAGCAGCACCAGCGGCGAATGCTGGTAGATCGCCGCCAGCACCACCACGGGCTTCCCCTGCGCGCGCAACAGCACGAGCTCCGAAGTGCCCACGCCGAAATGCGCCCGGCCCGACAACACCTCCTCGACCGGATCCTTCCCGGGCACCGCCTCGCGCAGCTCCACCTCGAGTCCGGCGTCGCGGTAGTAGCCGTTGGCCACCGCGGCATAGTAGCCGGCAAATTGAAACTGATGCTGCCACTTCAGCTGCAGCACCACCCGCTCCCCCTGCGCGCCCGCTTGCCCGCCGGACAGCAACGCCAGCGCCAGCGCACTCAGAAGCGTGGCCAGTTTTTGCACACGGCGATTCCGCCCCGCGAGTCGGCCGCGGCAAGCCCGCAGCGTGTCGTAGATTCACCCTGCGGAAGCGTAGCTTTGCCCCGCGGGATCAAGACCCGTCCAGCTCCCGCCTTCGCCCGACGTCACTCTCTCCTTACGGCATGTCCGCCACGCTCAGGATCAACGCCAGCGCCAACCCGAAATCCTTCACCGCGGTCGTCTTCTCCACATCCGTCCACTCGTCCAGCGAGTGCGCGCGCCCGCTGCGGTTCGCCGACTGCGAGGCCATCGCAAACGCCGGAATCCCGAGGCTGATCGGGATGTTCGCATCCGTGCTGCTCGTCTCCCACACCGGCACCTTCTCGAAGGTCTTCATCGTGGCCGCCACCTGCCGCAGCACCGGCGATTCCGGCGGCGTCACGCCCGAGGGGCGCTCCCCGATCAGCTTCACGTCGGCCGAGATCTTGCCGAAAGTCGTCAGCCGCGCCGCGTTCTCCTCCACCACCGCCTCCTCGACGAGTTTCAGGAACTGCGCGTCGATCTTCGCCAGCTCCTCCCGCGAGGTCGACCGCATGTCCACCTCCATCGCGACTTCGAACGGAATCGAGTTCACCGACGTGCCGCCGGAGATCACGCCGACATTGTAGGAAACCTTCGGCTGCTTCGGCACCACCACCTTGCTCAGCTTCGCGATCGCGTTGCCCAGCGCAAAGGCCGGGCTCGCCTGCCCGAAGGCCCCCCAGCTGTGCCCGCCCGGACCCTTGAAGGTCACGCGGTAGCGTTTGCTGCCCAACGCCCCGTTCGTGATCAGGTCGTTGGAACGCCCGTCGACCGTGATGAACCGCTTGATCCGGTCGCGCCACGGACTCTGGCCGAACAGGTAACGCACCCCGCGCAGGTCGCCGGGGCCTTCCTCGCCCACGTTGCCCACGAAAAGAATATCCGAGGTCGTCGTCACCTTCGCCGCGCGCATCGCGCGAATGGCGGCGAGCAGAAACGCGAGCCCGCGCGTGTCGTCGCCGACGCCCGGCGCCAACAGCCGCGTGCCCTGCCGCTTCACGCGCACATCCGTGCCCTCGGGGAACACCGTGTCGAGGTGCGCGGCCACCGCGAGCAGCGGCCCGCCGCCCGTGCCGCGCCACAACCCGAGCGCGTTGCCCTCGGCATCGATCTCCACCTGCTCCAGGCCGACCTCGCGCAGCAGCTTCGCATACGCCTCCGCCCGCAGCTGCTCCTTGAACGGCGGCGCCGGGATCTCCGTCAGCCGGATCAGCTCGTCGACAAAGCGCTCGTAGTCGCGCTCGAACGCCGCGACCGCGGCCTTGTAGCTCGGGGCGTTCACGATCTGCCGCGCCCGCACGTCGTCCGGCGATTCGGCGGCCCTTGCGGAGCCAAGGACGAGACTGCAGGCGCAAAACAGGGAGAAAAAGGATCGCAGCATGGGAAGCGCCGCGCGAACGGCGCGCGGATCGTGCCGCCGGTCACCCGCAGGTCAAGCGACCGCCCCTGACCGCGGGAGGACCGCCTGATTCGGTTGGAACTGCGGGGGCGGGTTTACCCCGCGACGCGCCGCAGGCTGAAGCCCCTCCGGCCACCCGACCGAACCGTCCCTCCCCGCGCGGCCGCGCCTCACGCCCCGATCGGGTGCCACGTCGTCTTGAACTCGAGGAACTCCCGGATCGCGTGCACGCCCTGCGCGCCATCCGCGAGCCACGCCTCGTCGGTCGTGAGTTCGCTGCAGCGCACGCGCTTCACGCTCTCGGCCGCGCCGAGCCGCAGCGTCCTGCGGTCCTCCGCACCCACCGCCGCACTCACCGCGCGCAGATGCGTGTGCGTCGCAAAGGTCGGCACCAGCTCCTTCCGGAAACCGGTCAGGATGTTCACCACTCCGCCCGGCAGGTCGCTCGTCGCCAGCATCTCGCCCAGCAGCACCGCGGGATACGGCGTCTTCTCCGACGCCATCGCCACCACCGTGTTGCCGCTCACCATCACCGGCAGCACCAGCGAGATCAGCCCGAGCAGCGCCGGCGCATCCGGCGCGATCACGCCCACGACGCCCATCGGCTCGGTGACGGTGAAGTTGAAATGCGGCGACGCCACCGGGTTCACGCTGCCGAGCACCTGCTCGTATTTGTCGGCCCAGCCCGCGTAGTGGACGATCCGGTCCACGGTCGCATCGACCTCGCGCCCCGCCGCAGCCTCCGCCGCGCCGAAACGCACCAGCGTCTCCGCCATCTCGCTCCGCCGCGCCTCGAGCATCTCGCCGAGCCGGTAGAGGATCTGGCCGCGGTTGTAGGCCGTGCGTTTCGCCCAGCCCGGCCCCGCCTTCGCCGCGGCCTCGACCGCGTTGCGCAGATCCTTGCGTGTGCACTGCGGGATGTTCGCGAAGAACGCCCCCGCCGCATCCGCGAGCGCATACGTGCGCCCGCTCTCCGACCGGATAAACGCCCCGCCCACATAGGGCTTCGGCGTCTTGGTGATGGGTAGTCGGCTCATGTTGGAAGAACCTTCATCGGTGGTTGCGTCACGTCAGCGTCGCGTAGTCCAGCAGCCCCTGGCGGCCGCCTTCGCGGCCGAAGCCGCTTTCCTTGTATCCGCCAAATGGCGACGTCGGGTCGAACTTGTTGTAGGTGTTGGCCCAGACCACGCCGGCCTTCAGCTCGACGCTCATCTTCAGGATCCGCGAACCCTTGTCGGTCCATACGCCCGCGCTCAACCCGTAGGCGGTGTTGTTCGCCTTCTCGATCGCCTCGTCGACCGTCCGGAAGGTCAGGATGCTCAGCACCGGGCCGAAGATCTCCTCGCGCGCGATGCGGTGGCTCATCGAGACGCCGCTGAACACCGTCGGCCGGAAATAGAATCCCTTCGCCGGCAGCCGGCACGGCGGCTGATACATCTCCGCGCCTTCCTTCGTGCCGCTCGCCACCAGCTCCGCGATCCGCTCCAGCTGCGCCTTCGAATTGATCGCGCCGATATCGGTGTTCTTGTCCATCGGATCGCCGACGCGCAGCACGCGGATCCGGTTCTTCAGCTTGGCGAGCACTGCCTCCGCCACCGGCTCGTGCACCAGCAGCCGCGAGCCCGCGCAGCACACGTGGCCCTGGTTGAAGAAGATCCCGTTCACGATGCCCTCGACCGCCTGGTCGAGCGGCGCATCGTCGAAGATCACGTTGGCCGCCTTCCCGCCGAGCTCGAGCGTGAGCTTCTTCTCGGTGCCGGCCAACGACCGCAGGATCGCCTTGCCCACCTCGGTCGAGCCGGTGAACGCGATCTTCGCGGGCGTCGGATGATTGACCACCGCCGCGCCGACGTCGCCCGCGCCGGTCACGAAATTCACCACGCCGGGCGGCAGCTCCGCGTCCTGCAGGATCTCCGCAAACTTCAGGCACGTGATCGAGGTCGTCTCCGCCGGCTTCAGCACGACCGTGTTGCCCATCGCGAGCGCAGGCGCGAGTTTCCACGCCAGCATCAACAGCGGGAAATTCCACGGGATCACCTGGCCCACGACGCCCAGCGGTGCCGCGCGCCGGCCCGGCGCGACATACTCCAGCTTGTCCGCCCAACCGGCGTGATAGAAGAAGTGCGCCGCCGCCATCGGCACGTCGAAGTCCCGCGCCTCCTTGATCGGCTTGCCGCCATCGAGCGTCTCCGCGACCGCAAACTCCCGCGCCCGATCCTGCAGCAGCCGCGCGATCCGGTAGAGATATTTGCCGCGCTCGCGGCCCGGCATCCGGCCCCACGTGGTGTCGAACGCCCGCTGCGCCGCCGCATACGCCGCGTCCACCTCTTCGCGCCCCGCCAGCGCGATCTCGGCCAGCGGCTTTTCGTTGGCCGGGTTGATGGACGCGAAATACTTCCCGCCTTTCGGCGCGACGAACCGCCCGTCGATGAACAGGTCGTAGCGCGCCTTCAGCTTCGGGTCCGCCGTCTCCGGCGCCGGATCGAAGGTCCACAAATCCCCGAAGATCAGTTCGGGCTTCGGCCGTCCGGTGCGTGCCGCCGCGCGCGGCGTCTGCTTTTTGCTCAATGAAGCCATCGTGAAAATCCTCCGCGTGGTTAATACGACTCCGCCGCCTCGCTGAAGTAATACGGCGCCTGATACACGCCCGTGCGCTCCTTCTCGAGCTGCCGCAGCAGGTCGTTCAGCAGCGAACTCGCCCCGAAACGATACCGCGTGTTCGTCAGCCACGCGTCCCCGAGCGTCTCCTGCACCGCGATCAGGAATTGCAGCGCCTGCTTCGCCGTGCGGATGCCGCCGGCCGGCTTCATCCCGATCGCCACGCCCGTCTCGAGATAAAAGTCGCGGATCGCCTCCAGCATCACCTGGTTGTTGCCCAGCGTGGCGTTGAGCGAGGTCTTGCCCGTGCTCGTCTTGATGAAATCGCCTTCCCGGATCGCGCGCATCGCGAGGAAGGACGCCGCGCGGATGTTGTCGTAGGTCTCCAGCTCGCTCACCTCGAGGATCACCTTCAGCGCCGCCGCTCCGCAGGCCTCCACCACCGCCGCAATTTCGTCCTGCATCGTGCCGAACTCGCCCGCGAGAAACGCGCCGCGGTTGATCACCATGTCGATCTCGTCCGCACCGTCCGCCACCGCTGCCCGCACCTCCGCCAGCCGCGTGCGCAGCGGCGCCTGCCCGCTCGGAAACGCCGTCGCCACCGAGGCGATGCGCACCCCCGTGCCGGTCCCGAGCGCCTTCCGCGCGTGCCGCACCATCGAGGGGTAGACGCACACCGCCGCCACCCGCGGCGTGTCCAGCTCCGCATCGTGCGGCTGCAGCGCCTTGCGGCAGAGCGACGCCACTTTGCCGGGCGTGTCCTTTCCTTCGAGTGTCGTCAGGTCGACCATCGAGACCGCCGTCTTCAGGCCCCAGACCTTGGCCGCCTTCTTGATCGAACGCGTGCCGTATTTCGCCACGCGCTCCTCGACACCGACCTGATCCACGGTGCCGACGTCATCGAACAGCCGCCGAAACGCGGCGGTCCCAGTCTTCACGAGCATCGCGCGACTATCCGAACGCCCCTCGCGAAAACAAACGCAAAACCGTCCCGCCTACCCGCACCGACGAGCGAGGCAGGAAACCCGCCACCGCGCCCGCCCTCTCCACCGCCTGCCTTCCTCCGCACCATCCGCACCATCCGCGGTCAACTCCCCGCCCGCTCGCCCTCCACCTCCCCTCTCACGTCTTTCGCGTCTTCCCCCTTTCGCCTTCCCCCTTTCGCCTTTCCCCTTCCCCATTCCGCCTCCTTCTCGCCCATGCCCACCCGCCGGCTTCCGTGTCTCCTCCTCGCCCTGTTCGCCGGCCTGCTTTCCGGTCCCGCGGCGCCCGCCCCGCTTTCGTTCTCCGGCCCGCACGTCGCCGGCCAGCTCGGCGCCCCGCCGAAAAACGAAGCCTCCGGCCTC
>JACCEB010160833.1_pt1 | contig 87343 bp, 101 predicted proteins | sample 7454761 | NCBI WGS metagenome assembly JACCEB01 (sample SAMN15323454, study PRJNA562643) | freshwater metagenome | isolation source: river surface water | place: USA:Blue River Watershed | collected 2017-08-18 | reverse complement strand
GGTAAATTTATGTTTGTTGGATTAATTGCCATTATTATTGCTAGTATTATCAACATTTTTGTTGGCAGTACTGTCATGCAGATGGTAATCTCGGCATTGGCCATTGTAATTTTTATGGGGTTAACTGCCTACGACACACAACAAATTCGAGAAATGGTAAGTACAGATTCGAGCCCTGCTGTAGAAGTTACTGGTGCGTTAACTTTATATCTAGATTTTATTAACATTTTCCTCAGCCTACTACAGTTGTTTGGAGATAAAAAGGAATAAGAATGCGTAGTCATTATTGGACAATTGGACCATTTGCGGATTGGTTGCGAGGCACACCAAAGCTCAAGTGCGGCACTAGTGAAGAATGGAACGAATGGGAAGATCGTGCAAAAGCCGCACATCCCATTCGTTGGTGGATCGCCGAAGAGGGTCTAGACCATCTTCAAAAATTTGTCTATTACATTCCAGATCGGTTAAATGACATACGCTATTATATTAATAATCGCTGGGTCAGTCACAGCCATCGTCTAACCGCACATCCTCGAGACATCAAACCTGGTAACTGGTGCGACGTCGGTAATCGCTTTCTTCCTTGTTTGTTCAACGAGCTTGTGGATTTTGTTGAAATAGAACAAGCGTGGCATCACTGCATTTGGAGTGATGAAGCCAAGACCAAGTTTAATGTTCCTTGGTATCGTAAGGGATGGTTGCGCTGGCGTACATGGCGTTGCCCAGAAGCTGGTCTTGAATATCTATGCTGGGCAAGTACATTGACCAACGAAGAGTTCCTCGACGAAGGTGAAAAACATCTAGCTGAACCAACTTACCAAGCCAAAGCCGCTAAGGAAATTATTGAGCTTTATACTTGGTGGACTGTGACATATCGTAATCGTCCCGATGCATACGATGCCAGTGGTTGGAGTGCTTACTGCGAAGCAAGTCGCGCAGCTAACGGTGGACGTTTAAGTTTTGGTAGTGCCGATAAGACTCCTGAACTTAAAAAAATGAGCGAAGAAGCACATGAGAAATTAAAAGAAATTGAAGAAGCATATACCAAAGAAGACGAAGAAATGATGATTCGTCTTATTAAGATTCGCGAGAGCCTTTGGACATGACCGATGAAAAAATCATCTGGCTAAGAAAAGTAAAGACAGTATTAGACAGAACTGGTCCTGGTATGTGTTTAGCAAAGTGGCTTCAAGTCACTTTGCATCTTCAAAACGGACATACCCATAGCTGTCATCACCCTAATACTCACAAAATTCCTCTTGAAGAAATTCAAGAAGATCCGAGTGCTTTACATAATACCAAGTTCAAAAAAGAACAACGTAAAATGATGTTAACTGGTTCAAGGCCCGCCGAGTGTCATTTTTGTTGGCAAGTCGAAGATAATGCTCCTAAAGACAGCGATGTTTTTAGCGATAGAATACACAAGAGTATAGACACGTGGGCTGGGCAAAGTCGTTATTTTGATGTAATGGTAGCTGGCTGGGAACAAAATATAAAACCAACTTATCTTGAAGTTAGTTTTAGTCATGCTTGTAATTTTAAGTGTGCATATTGTAGCCCCCATATAAGTTCTAAATGGATGGAAGAAGTTGAAAAATTTGGTGGATACCCAACTACACTTCAGTATAATAATTTAGAACACACAGCACACCAAGACAAAATGCCTATTCCACTAAAGGAGCATAATCCATATGTTGAAGCATTTTGGAAATGGTGGCCCAAAATCTATTCGACCTTACACACATTTCGAATTACTGGCGGTGAGCCACTAATGAGTAAAGACACATTTAAGGTCCTTGACTACATTATTGACAATCCAAATCCCAATTTGGAATTAGCAATAAACAGTAATTGTGTGTTGCCTGATAAACTGTTTGATAAATTTCTTGAAAAGATAAAAATTATTCAAGAGAATAAAATGGTTAAAAAGTTTACACTTTTCACTAGTGCAGAAGCATATGGTGTTCGAGCAGAATACATACGTAATGGCATGGACTATCAAGTATGGTTAGATAATTGTAATAAATTTTTAACTGAAGTTCCGACTGCTAACTTTACCATAATGTCAACTTATAATGCATTATCAGTTACGTCTTATATGGAGTTTTTAAAAGACGTCCTTATAATGAAACTCAAGCATCACGATCCTGCACGTTCAATTAATTTAGATATACCTTATCTAGATAATCCAAAATGGATGAGTGTAAGAATTTTACCGCTTGAATATAAAACCCAAATAGCAAAACAAGTAAAATATATGCAAGATAATCATTGTGATGGTAAAGGATTTCAAAATTGGGAATCGGCAAAATTAGAACGAGTACAGTACTTGTTTGCAGAAGAACGAGAAAATCTTCACCTAAAAGACTTTGCATTATTCTTTGACGAACACGATCGGCGTCGAAATACCAATTTTTTGGAAACATTTCCAGAATTGGCTAGTTTGTATGCAGAATGCAAAGACTTGACATAAGTACTCTTTGGTGCTATAATACTAGTATTGTTAATTAACCAGGAGCATAAATTGGCTAAAGTCGCAACCAAAACTCGTGTAACTAAAAAGCAAGTGATTGCACATCGTAACAAGACGCCAAAGGATCACAGCCCGATTTGGGATAACTGCGAGCAGATGACTGCTGAACAATTTTTGCGTCACTGGCATAGTGCTATGAGCTATTACCGTTTAGAGTTTAGCGGCAAGGATTTGAAGCCCGCCATTGTTAAATGGATGACTAGTATTGGCTGCACAAAAGAAGATATTACGGCTTTCAAAAAAACCAAAGACAATCGTTGTAACGTTACAATGGGTGCTATTGCAAGTTGTCTGCTTCGCGGTATGCCTGCTGTTCGTGCCGACTTTAATAATGGACGCGATACTGCTGCTTGGTTGCGTGAATCCATTAATGAAGTTATTGAACAAGGTAAAAATGATGTCGAAGACGAAGTTATAGATATCAAACCTGCTGTTGTACAACCCAGCATCCAGGATCGTGTGCGCGAGTCTGCTTACAAAATGACTGAAGAAATTGAAGATGCTATCGAAGGCTTCCAAACCGATCCAGATAATTTTGATCCAAAAGCATTTAAAGTATTGAATCTGCTCAAAGGTAAAGAAGCCAAAGCAGCCCATGCACGTATTATTAAAGGGTTTTACAGTCGTGATTTAGAAGAGCTTGAAGAACTCGCTAGCGGTGATGCAGACGAGCAGTTGCGCGAAGGCTACAGCCATCGTAGTCGCAAGCAAATTAAAAAGCTAATTGAATTCTATCAAGAAATAATGAGTGCTTGTGATATGCTCGGACAAGAAGCTAAAGTTAATCGCAAACCTCGCAAAGCTAAGGTTGTTCCTAAAGACAAAATTGTTGCCAAGCTCAAGTTCAAAAAGACAGATGAGCCTTTGAAACTGGTAAGTATCAACCCTGCTGACATTATTGGTAGCAAAGAATTATGGGTATTCAATACGAAAACACGTAAACTTGGCAAATATGTTGCTAACGAATACATGGAACTTGGCGTCAAGGGAACTACAATTACAGGATTCAACGAGCATACTAGCATACAAAAAACTATTCGTAAGCCTGACGAAAAACTCAAAGAGTTCAAAGCTGCGGGCAAAGTGCAGTTGCGTAAATTCTTAGAGGATATCAACGCTACAGATACTAAAATGAATGGTCGTATTAACGAAGAAACTATTCTACTTAAAGTAGCATAAAACAATTTAAGCCTTGGATAAATACTTGAAAGAGAGTGTTTATCCATGGCTGATCCTATTATTCCTGACGATTCTATTAGTGGCAATAAAGTCCACGGTGGAGTTATTTCTGAATTTCAAAGTACTGGTATCCAAGATTTGGCTACACAAACCAGCTTGGTTGTTTCAAACGGAACTGCTACAGTCGACCGAATAAGAACAAAGACCATTGATGGCAATGTAACTGTAAACGGTAACATGTCATTAACTGGTAGTATTACTGTTGCAGAAAATGTTAACTTTAATAAAGATATAAGCATATTAGGAACTATTTCAGCAGATACTATTTCTGTTAAAAACCTAGTTGCTACAGTTAGACAAGAGACAAGAGAACCTTTAACATTTGTAGGAATGAGCCCTACTGACCTAGCAGGTAAAGGACTAGTGTGGAAGGTTGGAAATCAACTAAGCACAGTATTATACAAAAATGGTAAGTTAGCGTTCACAATCGAGCCAGACCTAGCAGTGAGCCAAGCATATCATGTTGCAGGCGCACCCGTCCTGTCGCAAGACACATTAGGCCCAACTGTTGTAAACAGTAAGCTAAAACAAGTTGGCCGTTTACAACAACTAACAGTTGACGGTAAAGTCGATCTCAATGGCAAGGTTGATATTACTCGCGACGTGGATGTTGACGGTAATGTTAAGATTACAGGTACCTTAGAAGCACAGGTAATTAAAGCAAGCCAAGTTGTTACTGATGACGGTGGCAGTTATGAATTAGGAAACTTTACTGCTGACTCTGAAGCCCAACTTAACGGTAAAGGTATAAATTGGATAAGCAATAGTGCAGAATACAATTTAGTATACCGAACAGGTGGAAGAATTTGGACTAACGGTGCATTTGATTTATCAGAATCAAGCGCATACAATATTGATGCTACACCTGTTTTATCATTAAACGAATTAGGAAGTACCGTTACAAAAAGTAACTTACAAGAAGTAGGTAAATTAAAAACATTAACGGTACGCGGTGATTCCGCACTCGGTGACTTTGCTTTCTTTAACAGTAATGTAAACAGACTTGGACTTGGAACAGATGAACCAAACGGAACTCTTGCGATTGTTGATTACAATAACGAATTTGTAGTTTATAGTGGTAGAGATAATGTAATGAGTGTTGGTACTTATACCAACACAGATTTAGAAATCATCACTGATAATTTACCTAGATTTACTGTTAAGAATAACGGACAAGTTATATTTGGTAGTGAAAATAATAGTAACGCAGATGTACGAATACACGGAACTTTAACGGTTGATACTGTTGTATCAGATAATAGAATTGATCGTTATCAGCCTTTAGAATTTAAAACAAGTAGAGATCGTGGTATATACGGTCAAGGTCTTGTTTGGTCTGGCACTGGTAATATGCGTCAATTCATTATGATGGCAAGTCCAGACAGATTATGGTCAACAGAATCAATTGACTTAGCCGAAGATCAAAGTTATATGATCAACGGCAAATCTGTAATTTCAAGTGTAGGCTTAGGACCTAATGTTACACAATCAAACTTATCTAAAGTAGGCACTTTAGAAGTCTTAAATGTAGCAGGTGAAGCTACATTCATGGATCGAATTAACGCTAGTAGAGCTGTTCTAAATGCAAAAACTATTTTGTTTAATGACGGTGCCGAATTTACAATTAGTAATGGTACATTATCATCAAATCGTAAAATTAGCTTAGATATAGTTGGCCAAGAAAAATTCTATGCTGACAGAAATGAAATTACAATTGGTGATAAACAAAATACTCGTACACCAGTTAAGGTATTTGGACAACTTACTGTAGGTATTAATACTCCCCCTGAAGGTGTTGATTTTGCAGTAAGTGGAAACATCCAATTCGCAAATAAAAAATTTGTAACTGATTCAGCAGTTCCAACCTCTGGATCTTTTAACAAAGGGGATATTTGCTGGAACTCAAATCCAACCGTTGACAACTTTGTTGGATGGGTTTGTATCGAAAGTGGTGCACCTGGCCAATGGTTACCATTTGGTGCAATAAGTCGCCAATAAAGTTGACTCTTCAATTTAAAACTGTATAATTACATTATGCGGCCTTAGGCGTCATCCCGCAATATAAATTCTGCCGCCATTGCTAATCTAAGGAGATAACAATGGCAAAATTTTATTCTACAAAAACATACGGCAACGACAGAGGTTTGTCCTGCTGTTTTAGACAATGGCGTGCCACACATAGTCATTGCTCAACACTACATGGATACTCAATTGGTATTAAACTAATTTTTGAATGCGATACACTAGATGATAAAAACTGGTGTATGGACTTTGGCGGTCTTAAAGAATTCAAAGCGTGGGCTGACCATATGTTCGATCATACTTTGGTTATTGCTGAAGATGATCCAATGCTCGATCGTTTCAAAGAAATGAGCGGTTGGAGTTCAAATCCAGAACATGATGGTAATCCAGAGCGTGTACAAGTAGAACCATATCGCCGACAAGGTATTTGTGATTTGCGAATTGTTCCTGCTGTTGGTTGCGAAATGTTTGCCAAAATGGCATTTGACAAAATGGCTGAACTATTAGCAGGCGGTAATATGCGCTATCCAATTAACCCAAGTGTAAGGGTAAAATCAGTTGAAGTGTTCGAACATGGAGCCAACTCAGCAACATACGAAGCATAAACTTTGGCGTATTTGGGCTAAAGCACTTGGCGAAAAATCAGGCAGTTCGGACGCAGAGGCGGACCGAATTGCTTGCATTCGTACTATAATTGTGTTAATATACATTATCACAAATTTTTTCATAATTGCAGGCGTTATAAGGCATTGGTAATGGGTAAAATAGGCTTTGCGTGTAAATGGATCGACCACGCCGATCAAGTAGACGGTATAAAAAAAGATGCCGATGCGAGTCAATACAACACCGGTACAACTACCATAACTTGGTTAAATAAACAAAGTAAAGATGTTGCTGAAGAACGATTGTGGGATCTTATGGTCCGTAACATTGCGGCTACACACAAACTTGTAGATCGAGTAGGAGGCCTTGATGAAAAACTTAGGATGGTTCGCCTTAGTAGCGACATTCTTCCTGCTTATACCGAGCCTAGTTGGAGTTATTTCTGGCGTAAACCTGACGTTGTTGAGTATCTTGAGCGGAATTTTATCCTTATTGGTGATAGTGCTCGTGCAAGCGGTACCCGTCTTTCTATGCATCCTGGCCAGTTTGTTGTTCTTGCTAGTATTAACGAAGGTATTGTTCAACGATCTCTAGAAGAATTTGAATATCATACCGACATGGTTCGTTACATGGGGTATGGTAAAACATTTCAAGACTTCAAGATTAATGTACATATTTCTGGCAAACAAGGTCCAGATGGTATTAGAAGTGCCTACAAGCGATTATCGCCAGAGGCACGTAACTGTATTACAATCGAGAACGAAGAAAACTCTTGGGGTTTAGATGACTGCCTTACTATTTCTGATCTTGTCCCTATTGTGCTTGATATACATCATCATTGGATCCGAGAAGGAGAATATCTCGATGCTGATGACAACCGAGTTAAAAAGGTTATTGATAGTTGGCGCGGTGTGCGTCCTACTTGTCACTACTCCGTATCTCGAGAAGATATACTCGTTGGGCATTGCCCAAATAGTATGCCAGATTACAAATTGCTCTTAGAATCTGGATACAAAAAACAAAAACTAAGAGCACATTCTGATTTCTACTGGAACTACAAAACTAACGAATGGGCAATAAATTTTCTAAACCAATTCGACATCATGTGCGAAAGCAAGGGCAAAAATCTCGCCAGCATGGAACTGTACAGACAAGCTCAAACTTATCTAGAGAACAATTAATTCATCGCATCGAAACTCTTCGAGAACAACTCGAAGAGTTAGAGACAATCGCAATATCAGACGATATTGAAAAGAAAAAAGAAAAGATACTAATTGATTTAAATCAGTATCTTTCCAGACTTAAAAAGATTGATTAAGATTGTTTTGGTTGCTTTGGCTTGCGTGGCTTTTTAGCAGCTGCAGGTTTTTTCGCACGAGCTTTTTTAGCTGGTGCAGGTTTAACCGATTCAACCATTGCTTCTGTAGCTTGTTGAGCAATAGGTGTTGGTCGCTGAGCAATAGCAATGTCTGCTAAATCCTCAACTGGCTTTGCTTCAACTTTATATGGCGCTTCTTCCACTTTAGTTTCTGCCTGTTTATTACCAAATAGTGATTTAAAAAATCCAATCATGATAGATCTCCTTGTTGATTATTTATAATTAAATATGCTACTATATTAGAATATGAGTAAAAATATACCTATTGTTGTTATAAGCTGTATCAGAGACCTTCCTATGTTGGCTTTACAAGCCCATAGTATGTCCATTTATTATAATAATTGGCTACCTGCTAATCTTAAAAAACAAGACATCTATATTATAATAAATGAATCAAAGAAAGACGAAGCTGAATGGTACACAACTTTTAATCAACTTATTAAACATTGGTATGAACCGTTTAATTTAAAAATACTCAGTCGAGACGACATACCTTGTAGTTGGTCTAAATGGGTACCAAGTCAAAAAAATCCCTGGGCAGTTGGTTGGGAAACTCAACAAATACTTAAATTTGCTATTGCACAAGAATTTGACACATTAGGTTATCTTGTGTTAGACAGTCAGAATTTTTTAATAAATTCATGGAGTGTTGATCTATACCCTACTAACGATAATAGATTACCTTATAGGCCCAGTCATTTTACTATGCCACTAGACATGTGGTATGAATATCAAACAGCACTTGGAATGGAACATTCACCGCCAAATGATTCAACTCTTAACATTTGTACTCCAGTGTTTTTTAATACGCAATTAGTTAGATCGTTACTAGAAACTAAATCTAATTTAGCTGAGTTTTCTGAATGGTTTAGAACATCCACCCGAGTGAAAAGTGAGTTTACCCTTTATCATTTATGGGCAGAAAAGAACGGCGGAATTAAAAAATATCATTACGAATGCCCAAGCTGGAGTGGTTACTATTTGCGCGACAGTCGTACTTTTGATATTGAATTTGACAACTATATTAAAGATTTTAGAAAGAATTCGTTTCAGGCATGGTCATCTATTAATCACCGAGCATGGGGAGACATGTCAAATGAACAATACGAATTTTTACATACTAAGTTAGATGAAATTTGGCTATACGGAAAATACCATAACGAGTATAGGAACACTTATGTTAATATACAAATTTAAAGTGTCAAGCGCCAATTTACCCCTTGCTCACGTTGGCTGTGCTACCCAAAAACAGGGAAAGTAGTAACTTGAGGATCCTTGGATGCCCTGTTGACCGCTTGACAAGATATTTATAGGTAAATATTAAACCATGTACAATTTTATTAAATTTGTTTTAAACGAAGGCAAGACAACTAAAACACTAAAACAAACCCAGTTACCTTACGGAAAAACTGAGTTGGGTCGTAGTTTAAGTAAACAGTCGTTAGACTATCACCACGGCAAACTGTATAAAGCCTACGTTGATCGTTATAATGCAGGAGAAGGAGATCCTGATTTTAATGAAGCAGGCGCTTTTCTTCACGATTTATACTTTACACAATTTCAACCGCCTAAAGGGTCTAATAAACCAGACGGCTCGGCTGGCGAATTTATCACTAAACATTTTAAAGATTTTGACAAATTTAAAAAAGAATTTGAAAAAACTGCTATGAGCATTCAAGGAAGCGGATGGGTTTATCTAGCTCGAAACGGCGAAATTAAAACAATTAAAAATCACGAAATTAAAATGGATATTGTACTGCTAATTGATTGGTGGGAACATGCTTGGGCACTAGATTATCAAGCAGACAAAAAAGGCTACTTAAATAACCAGTGGAAGATAATCAACTGGAATGTTATTAGCTCTAGAGTTGGTCTATCGTCTTAAGACTGCTAACAGGCATATCCCAAACTTTACGTGCTTCAACACCTTTGCTCTGAGCAAACTTCTTGGCATCGCAATTACCGCATACATGATAAACGTTATTAGTTAGACGTTTTGGGTCCATGTTACCGCGATCGCGTTTAAAAGTTCCCCCACAACAATCACATTGAAATATAAGCACAGTTTTCTTACGCATATAGGCATGCATAGTGCCGTATTTGCTCTTACGATAGTGGCACTGTTGTGCGTATTCTTGTCCTAAGTACATCATGTATTTACATTAAGGTTATAAAATCCTTTTGATAAATACCATATCGAGGGCAATCATGATTACTATTTCTGAATCAGCAAAAACAAAAATCAAAGACTTACTTTATGAAGAAGCTAATCCTAAACTGGCTTTACGTACTTTTGTACAAGGTGGTGGTTGTAGCGGTTTTAGCTATGGGTTTACATTCGACGAAGAAATTAACGAAGACGATTTTGAAATTCCCTTAGACGAATTCAAAGTTCTTGTAGACAGCATGAGTATGCAGTATCTACAAGGAGCAGTAATAGACTACACAGAAGAGCTAATGGGCTCTCAGTTTACAATTAAAAATCCCAACGCAGTTACAACCTGCGGTTGCGGCTCAAGTTTCGGAGTATAAAATAAATGTCAAAACAAATTATCGATATTGGTGTACAGGGTAACGACGGCACAGGCGACAGTATTCGCGAGTCGTTTAGAAAAGTTAACGAAAACTTTACCGAACTGTATGCAGTTTTTGGTGTAGACGGAGCCATTAATTTTACCGATCTTAGCGATACTCCAAATTCTTACAACCCTAATCAAATTATTGTTACTGATAATTCAGGTGAAAAATTAACAGCTAGAAATATTGTAGCAGAAGGCGCCATTAGTATTGATACAGATGATGATGCTAATATTATATTCACTGTTGATCAAACTGGTCTATCTGGCGACTTATCTCCAAGATTATCTAATCATTTAAATGCTAACGGATTAACAGTAGTTCGAATGGCTGACCCAAGTAACAGTATTGTAACTGCATGGAATACTGCCAATCCAACCGCACAAACTACAATAAATCAGTTGCCTGTTACTGTTAACTATGCCAACAATAACTTCTTAAAAGTACAAGCAGGAAATCAAATTAGTAACTCCTTAAAGCCAAGAGCTGAGCCTGATTTTCCTAATTTTTCTGATCCAGATTACGATCCCGACCTTGTTGGAAACTATCTATCTACAGAAGCAGTTCAACGAAAATTTCTAGTTTCTCGAAAAGGGGACACCATGTCTGGTCCGCTAACACTAAGCGACCACCCTTCTCCGCTAGAAGGCTATGGAACACCAAATGGTGCTAGTGACTTACAAGCTGCTACAAAATTTTATGTGGATAACCAAGTCTTTTCAAGTGCAGTAAACTTATATGTAAGCCAAGCAACAGGCGACGATTTACAACAAAAAACACCAATTGGTAAGGAAGGTCGCTTCTGGCAATATGCGTATAAATCAATTGGTGCAGCGGCTCTTGCAGCAGAAAATATTATTGCATTAGCTAACCAAGAACCAGGACCTTATCGTCAAAAACTAAGCTATACTATTGGTCCAGACCAAACATTTAGTACAATTAATAACGTATACTTGCAAGACGGTAACATAGCAGTTACTGGTTATCAAGATGGTTTTGATTTACTACAATTAAACAAAGAATTTATTCAAGCAGAAACTATTGCGTACATAAATGAAAAATACGTTAATACCTTTACATACGATAAAGCTAAATGTCAACGCGATGTAAGTTATATTTTAGATGCAGTTGGTTATGATATCGTTCTAGACACAACATTCAACAGTAACAGAGCTGGAACATTTTATTTTAACGGTACCGGAGAAAAGGTACTTGGTTCTCAGTTAAGTCAAACTATTGAGGCCATCAAGTATGCTCGAGACGAAATTTTAGATTTTTCATACGACAATACTGCTTTGAGTGTTTACATGGGTCAAATTGTCGATGCGCTATCATACGACTTAGTATTACAATCCAATTTACAAAGTATTTTTGTTGCAATACTATTCCCGTATTCAAATACTAATATAAGCGTAGCTCAGCTCACAGAACTATTAGTTGACTTACAAAATAACATTGTGGCTCTACCACAAGTTAGTGCAATTCCTGCAGCTGTGTCATCAATACAGCAAAATATCCTTAACATCATCAACGTTGTATCTGGAGACAATATTCCAGCAATAGCATTTACTAGTCAGCCAGACACAGTAATTGGTAAGGAAAGTGCAAGAGATCTTATGATGGCAAACATCGATTTCTTGCAAGCAGAAACAGTTGCTTATCTTGGAGCTGAATATCCAAACTTATCATATGATAGAGTCATATGCAAACGTGATATTCAATATATTTCATGGGCATTAATTTATGACTTTATGTATGGCGGTAATAGTCAGTCAGTATGGGCTGGTTTAAGATACTGGGATGGACTTAATCAACTAATTGCTGGATATGAAGTTGCACCGTTTATAAGTTTATTAAATTATTTAAAAACATTAATTGTTTCAATTGTCAACAGTGATAGTCCAGCAACTGTTTATCAACAAAGCGTAAAACAATATCGTAACGAAACATTAATCAATGGTAATGTTGTAATATCATCAACTAATGCCAGTATTGATATAATCAAAAATATTATTCAAGATAAGACAACAGCACCAGCAGTTGTAGCACCAACATTTACAAGTGCAGCTACAGCATTAAAAACTGCAAGAACAGCCATTCAGACTAATAAATCATTATACCAATCTGATGCTATAACTTATGTTGAAAACAATTTTCCTGTTATCAACGACCCTACTATCTTAACAGCAATATCAAACAAATTCCAAGTTATAATCGATTTATTAACATATGGCATTGAAACTAGAACTGTAAGTAGTTACGTTGCTCCGGCAGGTACATCTAGTGGATACGAAGATGCCCTAGCACTAATAGTACAAAACACTGACTTTATTGCAGACGAAACTCTTGGGTGGTTAACTATAAACGAACCATCGTATGTTGCTGATCCAGAATTTGATCCAATTCAATTAAAGCAAGATATCGTTGACTGTGTTGAAGCAGCATTATACGATTTACTCTATGGAGGAAATAGTGCTGCAAGATACAAAGGCGAACAACTGTTCAATGACGGTCGCAACAGTCAAGAAATTTTAGATGTAATTGCATTTGCTGGAACATTATTAACAACTAACGTTATTCAGAATACAGCGCCTGGTTTACCTTATAGTTCAACACCGCAGTTTATAGATGGTGTTGCATACCCAGACGGAGGTATTGCTGCAACTCCTCTAGGGCAGTCATTTAATTATATAAGCACTATAGTTTCTGGCGCAGACGGTCCAGATTTAGAAATTCCAAACTTAACAGGGTATGATAGTGACCTCGTAAGTACAAAAAATATTATTGACCTAAACACAAATGCCATTGCAACAAGAACTACAGATTGGTTAGACGAGAATTATAAAGGCGGATTCAATTATGACGAAGCTGTTTGTTATCGCGATGTAGGTTTAATTGTTGATGCAATGAGTATTGACCTTATAACAGGCGGTACTTATCAAAGTATCAACGCAGGTAAGAGTTACTATCGTAATGCTAGTGCTCGTGCTGTTGCTATTGGTACGCAATATAAGGAAACTCTAGATGCAATTAATTTTGCAAAAGAACTTCACCTTCAAGTATTAAATCAAACTACAGCAACAAGATTCCAAACACTAGTTACACAGGTAACTAACCCCGCAAAATCTGTAACACCTGCTGTTATTGCTGACCTTACATACAATGTAAACACTATGATTAATATCATAGAAGGCGGTGTTGGTGTTGCACCAACACCAACATTTGGTACAGGTATCTGGAACGTTGTTGTTGATAACGGAGGTAATGGTTTTGTTGACCAAGGCGCACCTGGAAACAATGACATTATTCCTGCTAAAGTATTAGTTGGAGTAGGATCTGCTGCTTATGGAAGTATTGTAAAATATATACCAGGCACTAGCGCAAGTTCCGATACTATACAAGTTCGATTAACTAAGCCAGGATTCTTCAGCTTAGGCGAAGAAATTGAATTTGGCGAAACTGTAAGAGAAAATCATATTGTTATTCAAGTTGAAAGCGGTATCTATTATGAAGATTATCCAATACGTGTGCCTGCTAACGTTAGTATCAGAGGAGATGAATTCCGTAGAACTATAGTTAGACCAAAAGATCGTATTAGTCAAAGTCCTTGGCGTAAAGTATTCTTCTATCGAGACTCTGTTATTGATGCGTTAGAATTAGGACCTATCAACTACGATTTAGATTATGCAACAGCGTCATCTATTACATTAGGTGGAACAACTAACAAGATTGTAATTACACTAGGCACTGGCCAAGTTCCTGGATCTTGGGTAGGAAAAATCCTAATGGATGATTACGGTAGTAAAACAGCCACAGCTACCGCTGCTACAACTAATAGAATTACAACAAGTACAAATCACGGATTTACTGTTGGTAATCCTGTTATTTTTAGAGGAACTGCGTTTGGTGGATTAATTGCTGGAAAAATTTATTATGTTCTAACAACACCAACAACAACTTCATTTACTTTAACTGAAAAGAAAGGTTCAACAGATCCAGTGGTGTTGTCAACAGATACTGGAAGCATTTTAGTAATGAGATCAGATCGAAGAGGTAAAGCATTTATCGATTCGGTCAGCGGTAACTTCATGAACTGTAGTGTAATCTATCCATTTGATAGTGCAACTACAGTAACATCCGGTAATTGGCATTTATATGATCCGTTGAACTACGGTCGTCATTATCTAACCAATCCGCTAGATCCGTCTAGCGAAGCTAAAAATAACAAAGAAATTGATGCATTTTTAACTAATGACCAAGTTCGTATAAGTAACCTGACTTTCCAAGGACACGGTGGCTTTGCTATGGTACTTGACCCAGAAGGTCAAATTAAAACCAAGTCGCCTTACGGACAAGTTTGTTCTTCATTCAGTCAGTCAATTAACCGCAAACGTTTTGCTGGTGGACAATTTGTTGACGGATTTGCTGGACGACTACGTGGTACAATAACTGCTATCGAATATGACGGTATCGAGAATTACGACTTAGCATCAGAAGTAAGTGGAAGCGGTTATTTGCCTGCAAGCGGAACTACAACTTATAACAATGTTCCAATGATTGGTTTGACTCGTACTGTAACAAATACCTATGCTTCAACTAATGCTATTAAAGTAGATAGTGTTGTCAATTTTGTTGTAGGTGGTGCCATTACATTTACAGGAACAGCGTTTGGTGGTATCACAGCTGGCACTAGATATTTTATTACTACGATTGATGCGCCTGGTGGAAACTTAATTACAGTAAGTAAACGACAAGGCGGTAATAATATAACATTAACAACTGCATCAGGAACTATGACTGCTACAACAGGCGGTACTGGTGCTACTGCAAACATTACTGTTGAAAATGGTGTAGTAACTAACGTTGTTTCAAATGTACCTGGAGAATATTATAAAGTAGGTGAATGGTTATCTGCAAGTAATGTCGACTTAGGGGGCTTTGGTAGTGGATTCTTAATTCCAGTTGGCGGCACAAACGGTAAAGGTGAAATTATCACAATTACTGGAGAAGTCAACAGCGGACTTGATATTCGACCTCCGCAACCTCCATGCGCATTCTTTGTAGAAGGAAGTCGTTATCAAATTAACGATGTAATGACATTTAATGCATCAACAGCAACAGTTAAATTAAAAATTGATACAGCTACTCCATATAATGCTGCAGGCTTCTATGATAATGAAATTTGTGCAAGAGATACTGGACTTATTTTAGACGCGGTAACATATGACCTAGTTTTAGGATCAAACTATCAAACAGTTAAAGCTGGTGTCTCTTATCAAAGAGCAACTGCTAGTGTAGTAGTAACGAATCAAAAAAGTCAAACACTTGCTGGACTAAACAAAGCTAGAGATCTCGCAGTTGCTACTCTGACAGATCCTACTTCACAAAATGAATTAACTGACAGCATGGCAATTATTAACACTATAATTGACCAAGGAATCAGTGCAGCACCGGCAATTACATATCCAAGTGCTACAGGTATCACTACTACTAATGCTGAAAAAGTTCGAGATTACTTAATTGCTAACCGCGCATTCTTACAATCAGAAATTGTAGCTTACACAGCAGCAACATTTAATCTAAAACAGTATGCAGACTATAGTGCTGTAAAGGCTTCACAAAATTTTGGTTATATCATCGACGCTATGATTTATGACTTAGTGTATGGTGGTAATTCGATGACCTATGATATAGCTGAATCATTCTATTCAAAACTAACACTAGCAAGTCAGATTAGTGGCGTTGAAGATCTTTATGTGGCTGCTGTTGATAGATTGAATGCTGTTGCAAAGCTCGTGGTTCTTGGAACTAGTGTAACACGCTCAGCAGGTAATACTATTAATCAAACTATTAATGTTGCATACAACATTTTAAATACCGACTCAGAATATACAAAGATTGGTACACTATGTGACATTGTTAAAGACTATCTCGATGACGGAGACTTTGACACACCTACAACAAGAACAACACCAGTAATATCTGGACAAGACCCTACTAAAGTAGCACAGAAGGCATTGATAACCGCCGCTACTGAAACAATCAAATCTGATGTTATTAATTACTTAAATGACGGTGGCGGCCTTGTTGTTAATATCGAAATGGGCGGTAACAAGTCTATGTTAGCAAACGACTTTGCTATGATTAACGACTTAGGCTACGCTATTCTTTGTACTAATGGTGGTGTATCAGAACAAGTTTCGACATTTACATACTACTGTCATACTCACTATTGGGCTAATAACGGTGGACAGATTCGTTCTGTAGCTGGCTCTAATGCTCACGGTACATACGGTCTACGTGCTAGCGGATTCGATGTAACTGAAAAACCTGATGCTGTTAATCTTGCCTATGACATGGTGCAAGTTGCTCGTGTTTATAAATCAGGACAATTTGCTAGCGAGATGACTCCTACCATAAACAAACAAGCATTGAGTGTTTATGTTTATGGTTATAGCTACATTCCAGCGAATACAACAGAAATGGAAATTGATCACAGCATGGCCGGAGGATCAATTACTCGTTATGAAGTTAGTAGCGTAGAACATACTGTTGTTACACTTGGTGGACAAAACATTCTTAAATTGAATTTAAGTAGTGCAGGTAATAATGGAACTAGCTCTACTGGTCTTGCATACGCTCTGTACGATGGACAGATGGTAACTCTACGTGTATTGCAGAACATTAAGTTCAATAATATTGCTAACGTTAATCCAACTAGACCAAGTACAGCGTTGCAGTATAATGAAAACTTAGCAGATATCTATCGTATTCTTGCTTACAACTTGAACGAAGGAACCGGTGAATTACTACCTAATAATATTGCTATTCTAGGTAGCGATAGTTCATTTAACTATTATAAATTTACTACAGACTTAACAAATTTAGGAGCCATTGACTACGATGCTGCATTGACTGTTACCGGAGTGAGTGGAGACGGTACAACTGTAACCGTTACTTATGCAACCCAAACAACTGCTCCGTTCACTGTAGGAGACTTTATCACTGTAAGCGATGTAATAGATGATAGTATTTCAACCACAGCCTACAACGGTGCATACAGAGTAACAGCTTGTACAACAACTCAAGTACAATTTGCCAGCACAGTTACCGCAACTTATGTTGCTAGTGGTTACGTTGGAGCAAAGACACAAGGTTCAAGAGTTGGTGATAATAAGATTGCTGTATTAGAAATAAGTCAAGCAACTGTTATTAATCAAATTAATAAAGGAACATACGTATTTGGTTGGCACGGACGTACACATAGAGCTGTAAGCTATACAACTCCTTTAAAAATTGCACAAGCAAGTACTGTGGTCAGTTGGACTTCAGGAACAAAAACACTTGTAGTTGATGCGGTGGCAGGAGACATTGAAGTTGGAGATGTTGTATCAGGAACAGGTTTCCCAGTTGCTAGTCCAGTCTATGTAGAAAGCATAACTCCACCAACACTACCAGCAACAACATATACTATTGTTTTAAATTCAGCCACTGGCGTAACAACACCAAGCGGAACGATTACATTTGGTATTTCTCGTAACGGCTACTTAAACATAGATGCTAACTCTGTTACAAATATTTTAGGAGACGGTACAAGCATACCTGCACTTTCATATGTAAGCAAAGTTGTTCCAGCATCTGGATTAAAATTTGTAACTTACAATGTAGCATGGACTCCAAGCAACTTGCCTATCGTTGATAACTGGTATAACTTTAGTGGTCAGACAACACAAGCATACAACTATTGGAAGCAAATTTCATCAGCAGTAAGTCAAACACAGATTAGTGTAAGTGATGTAACAGGTTTACAAATTGGTATGATTGTCACTAGCCTAAGTGCTGGTGCTTATATACCAAATGGTACAATTATTCAAAGTATTGACAGTACCACAAACTCGTTTATTGTAAGTCCTGCATGTTGGGTTCCAGCAGGGTCTACTGTTAGTTCAACTGTTGTTGCAACCGTAGCTAGTATAACAATTACAAATGCTGGTAGCGGCTACACTAGTGCTCCAACCCTAACATTTACTGGTGGCACACCAATTGTTCAAGCGATTGCAACCTGTACAGTTAAAAATGGTTCTATTGAAACTGTAACTGTAGTAAGTCCAGGTTATGGCTATAGCAGCCAACCAACTATTACTGTAAGTTACGGTAATGCTGTGTTAACTCCTGTACTGACTTCTAGTCCAACTGTTACAACAACTGCTGCCGCAGGTGTAAGTACAAATCAAATTACTGTTGCATTTACATCAGATCCTGGAACATTTGTAGAAGAAGATAGTGCAGCATTCACCGGTGCTATTGCAAACTCTGTAGGCGGTGTCAGTGCAGGCACTGTGCTAAATGTCACTGCTATTTCGTCTGGAACATTGCGTGTTGGTATGACTGTGTATGGCGACGGTGTGACTCCAGGCACATATATTTCTGCGTTAGGAACAGGCTCAGGTGGAGTAGGAACATATACTGTAAGCACAAGCCAACTAGTAAGTGCAACTTCATCGCTGGTAGGTATAGTAAGTATTGACACATTCACTAGTAAGACAGGACCAGCAGTTATAGTTGGTAGTATTAGCGGAACAACACTTACTGTTGACAGCGTAAGCTCAGGTACACTAGCAATTGGACAAAAAATTACAGGAACAGGAATTTCTGCTAACACATATATTACAGCAGGTTCTGGTTCAACTTGGACTGTAAGCGTAAGTCAAACTGTTGGTGCTGGAACAACCATTACAGCCGGTCATGCTGTAGTTTTAGGGTTTGCAGCTCAAACGTCTGCTCCAGCAGATAGCAAGTGGTATAGAATCAAAGACAGTAACAATCCGCTATACAACGGATTATACTATGCAGTAAAAACAACAACTTCTAGTATCACACTAGCATACGACTACGATCCTGGAACTTGGAATCCTGCTATTACAATTAGTGCATTTAGTTCTAAAACAGGTACCGGACCATATCTAGTAACATATACAATACCAACACAAAGTCAGCTGCCACAAGCTGGAACGTATTGGACTGTTACTGGTAATGCTACAACTGCTTATAACGGAACATTTGTTGTTACTGCTAGTACCGCAACCAGTATAACATTAAGTTACCCAAGTGACCCTGGTTCATATGGTATTAATACTACAACCTTAACACCAATTGTAACTCTTTCTAAACAGTTACTAAGCGCAGGAAGTAGTCAGCTAGGACTTACTAAACCATTTAGTACAAGCTCTGCGGCTACACTACGTTTAGGTTATCCATCAGGAACAGCTGCACAAATTACTACACGTATTAGTACTTGCCGTGCAACAGGCCATGACTTCTTAGATATTGGTACTGGAAGCTATTCAACAACTAACTATCCATATCAAATTTATGGTAACCCAACACAAAGTAAACAACAGGCTAATGAAGTTTACGAAGAAGGTGTAGGTCGTGTATTCTACGTAACAAGTGACCAAAACGGTATTTTCCGTGTAGGTCGATTCTTTACAGTTGACCAAGGTACTGGTACAGTTACATTCTCAGCTTCGATTGCTTTAAGTAACCTAGACGGTCTAGGATTTAAGCGAGGTGTTGTTGTTAGTGAATTCTCAACAGATAGTTCAATGACCAACAATGCACCTGAAGTTGTTCCAGTACAAAGTGCTGTTCGTGGTTACATTGACAAACGATTAGGTCTTGACCACGGGGGCGGTCCAGTTGCTATTAGTAACTTAGTTGGTCCAGGTTATATGGCTCTAAATGGTGCATTAACCATGAAGGGCAATATGAACATGGGTACATTTGCTATTACTAACTTAGCAACACCCTTAGTAACAGATGCTGGAACAAACGCTGCAAACAAACAATATGTTGACGTTGCAGTTGCAAACTATGATGAATTTGCTGAACTACGTGATGTTCAATGGACAAGTTTATCAGAAGGTAATATTCCAGTTTACGACCAAAGCACAATTATTAATATTGTTGGTGGAATTGGAAACGGTACTAGTATTACATTAAGTTTCTTAACTCAACCAAGCGCACCTTTCCCAATAGGTTCTATTATTGTAGTTAGTGGCATCAGTCCAGGAACATACAACGGAACATATATTGTAACAGGATGTACTACAACTAGTGTAAGTTATGCAAGTGTAGTAACTACTCCTTATGTTAGCGGTGGTGCTGTTACTGCTAACAAGTGGCGTAACATTTTCCTTCCAGACGACAACACAACAAGTGATGTATTGCTAACTTATAACGGTGCGACTGGAAAGATTACTAGTGCTATTCAAGCAGGTAAGATTGTTAACAGCATGGTTAGTGCTACAGCAGGAATTGCACAAAGTAAATTGGCTATGACTGCGGCAAGTACTCGTGCAAACGCAACTGGCATTGCTCAAGCAGATTTAGGTCTAGCATCATTTAAGAATACAGAGTTTCAATCAACTAGTGGTTGGATTGAACTCAAAGATGCAACAAACACATCAACTGGTATTCTTTATGCTAAACTTCAACATGCAAGTCAAGGAACTGTATTAGGAAGAGCAAGCGGAACCGGAACTGGTGCAGTTGGTGAAATTTCATTTGGTACAATTATTAGTGCAGGTGACGGTATTAAGAACGCATCATTTGCTGCAAGTGGCATGATGACAGTTACCTATGATGGGTCAAGTACAACTAATAATGTTTATAGTGTTACACCAGTAAGTAATGTTGGTGGAAGCAATAGTATTGTCAAGACAAATGCTAATGATTTAAATATTGCTAGCGGATATATTAATGCAACAGCACTAAGGATTAATACAACTAAAGTTATTGATACTAATACAGCAACTAATACTGTTCAATTTTACACACCTGGACAATATAACTTTGCTTCAAGTACTGGAACATCAAGCGGTAATACTACAACAACATTTACAGGAACAGTTGATTTTAGCGGAGGAACGTTAAAAGCTAATACTCTAACAACAGGTGCTACTGCAACCGCAGGTACCATAACAGGTAATTGGAGTCTTGCAAGTTCAAGTATTATAAATGCTACTAACGGTACATTGTATACTACAACTCTTAACGCAGGCAGCGATACTACAAGTGGAGTAATTAGTGGTTACTGGAGTTTAAACGGCTCAAGTCGTTTACAGGCAACCTACGCTGACTTAGCTGAATACTACGAAGGCGATAAAGAATATTCTCCAGGAACTGTATTGGTATTTGGTGGTGATAAAGAAGTTACAACAACTACACAAATGAATGACACACGAGCTGCTGGTGTTGTAACAACTAATCCAGCGTACATTATGAACCAAGATCAGAAAGGTATTAAAGTGTGTATTGCACTAGCAGGTAGGGTACCGTGTTGGGTAGTTGGGCGGGTCAAGAAGGGAGACTTGCTGACAACAAGTGCTACTCCAGGATGTGCTGTTAAAGCAAATAATCCGCAACTAGGATCAATTATTGGTAAAGCACTAGAAGATAAAGATACTGGTGAAGCTGGTGTTATCCAAGTTGCTATAGGGAGAGTATAATGGCTAAAATTACTATTAATATTAATGCAGGCCAAGATGCTCCTTTAATTAATCTTGGAACCAGTCCTAATGACAAAACAGGCGATCCGTTACGCACGGCATTTGGAAAACTTAACACAGCAATTGATAGTATAGATGCTAACTTCACTGAGCTTTATAATCTTGCAGGCGCTGATGTACAAATTCCAAATCAATACAGTAACGGCGGTAAATTTTTAACAACTAATGGTTCTACCTTAAGTTGGGCAACAATAGGATATGATCAATCGTTAAACACTACTGACAATGTTTCATTTAACACAGTAACTAGCGAACTTCGTGTTAACGATAACATTAGAACTAGCGGAACAGCAGACATAACAGTGGCAGCGGCAAGTGATGTTGTAATTTTTACAGCACCGCAATGGATGACTGGAAGTAAACTTACCATTGTTGTTGAAGGAACTGTAGATAGCGACGGAACATTTACAAAACATACACAGACATGCGAGGCATCTGTTGCGGCAACATATAACACAAGTGCAGAACCGGTGATAAGCATTTATGGTTTAGCATATACATCGGTAAATCCTCTAGCAACTTTTGATGTTCGCAGAGGCACAGGAGATATCATCGAAGTGTTAGCACACAACAATCAAGGAACACAAACACTATTTGTTAAAGTCCATGCTACACAATTTGTATCACATTTTGACTAATTTTAAGAGAACATATTATGCCAATACAAACAATTAATTTAGGTAACTATGCAAATGACGGAACTGGTGACGATTTGCGCACCGCGTTTCAAAAAGTAAATGCTAATTTTACGTTAGTCGGTGGTACGCTAGGAATTATCAACGGAGAAAATGTTGGTTCAGGAACTGGAGTTTTTAAGCGTAGAGATAATGATAATTTAACATTAGAATTTAAATCGCTAACCAGTACCGACGGTAGTGTAGAAATTACAAATACAGCCGACACAGTAAATTTAAAAAGTCTGTCTACATTAGAAAACGATCCAAGTCCAAGTTTATCTGGAAATTTGTCGCTTAATGGCAATAACATCATTATTGGCGCCGTAGGCGGTGGTGATGTACAAACTACTGTATTTGGAATTGATGTAAGAACAACTAATGCATTGATCGAATTGTTAATTAACTCAAACTCTGTTACTATCGATTTTGGATCTTTTCAAGATGGAACAACTGGCACTATAGATGCTCCTAATGTAGATTTAAATATGAATGGTGTAGTGGCAGACTTTTTAGGATTTTCTGTTCCGGATCCTTCAGGAACAAATTTAGATTTTGGACCTATAGTATAATATGGCACTAAACGTTTGGACCAAACCAACTGGCTGGAACTTTGGACAAGATCCAGGTACTAATATATCTGTCGTTTCAGGTAATTTTATTGTTGGGTATCAATATGTTATACAGTCTGTAGGAACAACTGATTTTAGAAAAATTGGTGCGTCATACAATTCTGTAGGTACTATTTTTACTGCAACAAATACAGGATCAGAAGCAGGCCCTGAAGCAATTAATCCTACTACAGGATTAAGCTATGTAACTCCTGGTTCCGGAACTGCTTCTAGATTAGCATTTAGTGAACGACAAACACTGGACTTGTCTTTACCTATACAAAACGATACAGGTGTAACTTATGCAATCATATCAGGAGAGTTGCCTAGAGGATTAAGATTAGAAGGCAAAAAAATTGTTGGATCAGCTTTTGAAGTGCCTAGACTAAGCAATTTCAGTTTTTGTATTCGAGCAAGCAAAAACGGTGAAATTTCTGATAGAACATTTAGTATCACAATTGAAGGTGAAGATAAACCAGAATTTATTACACCCGAAGGATTATTAAACATAGGTGACGATCAAGAACTATTTGTCATGGACAGCAGTTACGTTGATTATCAGCTTACAGTCATTGACAACGACACAACTACAGGACAACAATTAAGTTACTTTATAGCCAAAGACGAAGGTGTTCTACCTCCAGGACTGATATTAACAAACGATGGTCGCATTGTAGGATTTATACAGCCTGCTCTAGCAATTAGACCAGACGACGGTGACGGAACTTATGCAAACAGTGGTTACGATGCTGTTGCTTATGACTTTGCTTTTTTACCTACTAACGGGTACGATAGTTATGTTTACGACGGTGTATTTTTTGATTTTGCTTTACAGCAAAATAAACCAAAAAAACTTAATAGAACTTACGAGTTCATCGTAACTGTAACAGACGGCGACAGTTTCCAAAAAAGAAAATTTAAAATTTTTGTTGTTGGAGATGATTTTTTCCGTGCAGATAATACCACATGGTTAGACGGCAATTCTTTATTTACAGCAGACGTTACGTACTTGCGTCCGCCTACTTGGATCACATCTAGTTATTTAGGACTGTACAGAGCAAATAATTATATAACTCTTATTTTAGATACATACGAAACAGAAAATGTTTTATATAGTTTAGAACAAATTAATGCCGATTGCAGAGCTAAAACAAGACAAAGATTAGAGACTGATAATAAAGTAGCCAGCATTTATCTTACTACTACACTTACAACAGCAGTTCCGCAAGTTGGACATAAACTAACATTTGCTGGTCTAGTATCAGGTTCGTCATTAATACATACTATCACTAATGTTACGTCATTAGGTAACAATGAATATCGTTTAACTCTATTTGAACCGTTACAAGTTAATATACCCGATGGTGTTGATTTTTTAATTGGAACCGTAAGTGTTTTACCACCAGGTATGCAGTTTGATGAAAATAACGCAGAAGTTTTTGGATTAGTACCGTACCAACCTGCAATAACAAAAACATATAAATTTACTGTATCAGCTATAAAATTAAGCGACAGCGGTGAGATTGCAAAAACTCCAAAAATATTCACTGTAGATCTCCTAGGTGAAGTAGACAGCATTCTGTCATGGGAAACACCAAGTGACCTAGGATCTATAAATGCTAATTTTGTATCAACCCTTAGTGTTAAAGCAAATAGTAATATAGATAATAATACAATCTTGTATACTATCACAAGCGGACACTTGCCACCTGGTCTTAGTTTAGACTTAGATGGAGAAATCATAGGCAAAGTCAATCAATATGCAGTATTAGATGAATTTGGAAACATAATTAGTCCAGGTCTAACAAGTTTTGATTTTACTACAGATGTAACTACATTCGACGGCGATACAAGTAGTGTAGATCGATTGTATGAATTTACTATAAAAGCTCAAGATCAATACGGCTATAGTGCTATCAGTAAAACTTTTAAAATTGCCGTTGAAACACCAGATCAACTAGTGTTCAGCAACATTAGAGTTAAACCATTCCTAAAATCGGACCAAAGAACACTTTGGAAGGAATTTATCAATAATGCTACTGTGTTTACACCACTTAGCATTTATCGTCCTAACGATCCAAATTTTGGAGTACAGACTGAATTATCAATGTTAGTATTTGCTGGTATAGAAACTAAGGAAGCTGAAACTTATGTTAGTGCTATGGGTCTAAATCATAAACGAAAAAGATTCCATTTTGGAGAAATTAAAAAAGCAACAGCATATATTCCTGGCACTAGAACAGCAGTTTATGAAGTTATCTATGTAGAGATGAAAGATCCGTTAGAGCCAAATGGAAAATACTTACCTAACAAGATAGAAAACTTAGGACAACAACCAAAAAAAATAACAGTAGATGCAAATAATTCAATATGGAGTAGATCGCTCAGTGACTTAATTGCAGACGAACCGTATCGTGAACGTCCCGATCAAATCATAACAGTAGATAGTCAGGGTTACGAAGTTTCTAATCCTAACCCTTCTGCTTATTTCCCAAATAGCATTTCTATATGGCGAGATCGTTTGAAGAATTGGACGGACGGGGTAAATGGATTTAGTGTTGAACGCAACTACTTACCCTTGTGGATGAGAAGCATTCAGCCAAATTCCAAGAGAGAAATTGACTTTCAACTAGCTGTTCCTTTGTGCTATTGTAAAATAGGAGCCGCGGACGGTATAATGCTGAATATCAAAAATTACATAAAAACTACGAATTTTTCTTTTAATCAATTGGATTATACAGCAGATCGCTACATAATTGATTCAGTTGAAGGTTTAACCGCAGATAAATATCTAGTATTCAGAAATGATAGGATAACCATATGAGCAGCCAAATAGACACAACAAGCATTGATAGTGCATATCCAGTCGCTGGAAAAGACAACGATAGCCAGGGATTTAGGGATAATTTTGCATCTATCAAAACAAATTTTACTTACACAAAAAGCGAAATTGAAGATCTACAAAATAAAGTAGTATTAAAATCAGCCTTAACAGGTGGGGTTTTATCAAACGACTTGGGTGGTAGTAACATTTCAAACGGTAACTACACAAACTTCCACGGCACTTCTTATGCTCAAACAGTGAGTGGCACCGCGAATATTGATATCGAAAAAGGCGATCTCCAAGCATTTACCCTAACATCTGATTCTACATTTACTTTTGTAAACTGGCCAGACTCTGGAAATTATGCACGAGTAAGGGCGCACTTTAGAAGTAACGGTTCCAGTATTTCTGTAGGAAACGATGTAACTATTGGAAAACGTTACACAATTAACGAAGTAAACAACACAAACTTTGTTTCTATGGGGGCTGACCCAACTGCCATATTTGTTGGTAGTATAAATGGAAATACATTAACTGTAATTTCTGTTTCTTCTGGTAGTGTAGGACTAAACACATTTATTACAGGTGGAACAGTTGCAGCAGGTACAAAGATTATTGCAACTAATACAGAAAATCCAACACTAACAGGAACTGGCGGTGCTGGAACATATACTGTTGATATCGGTGGACAAAGTGTTACATCTACTACAATGAATGGAATGACTGTTGGTGTTGTATTCACTGCTTCTGCCAAAGGTAGCGGAACAGGAACTGTAAAACCATGGAAAACAGTAACCTTTGTAACAGAAGGCTCAGGAACAATTACTAAAGATTCTGATTTTGGATTACCTTTATTATTAAACCCAAATGGAGCAGATCAAGTTATTGAAGCGTGGACTTGGACAGGTTCTACAACTAAAAAAGTATTCATTAATTACGTGAGTAACTTGGATACAGAATCAACAAACTATACCAATCTAAAAGTTGGAACATTAAGTGTAGACGAACTAACAAATTCTACCTCAACAGATTCTGGATCATTAGTAGTAAAAGGCGGCGCTGGAATTGCTAAAAATTTAAATGTTGGAGGAAATACTGTTATTGAAGGTAACTTAACAGTTACAGGTAACACTACTCTAACAACAAGTTCAGTAACTATAAACGATATTGGTTCAATTGGTAATGTTGAAATCACCGATGCTAGAACAGGTGATGCTCTTAAATATGATGCAGATACTGACAAATGGACTAATAATGTTGACTTAGTCACATATGAAGTTACTGTAGACGATAACGGTAGCGGAACACAACCAGTATTCTTTATTAATAACGTAGCATTGTCTACCGATACTGGCGTCCAAGATAGTAGTTTAAAATCTTTTAAAGCAGGTAAAAAATATCGCTTTAATCAAATTGACAGTTCAAACTACGGATATGATTTGAGATTTTCGACCAGGCCAGATACTGTAGTAAATCCAGACAACGAGCCCGGCGAAAGAACTATTTTAGACTATACAGAAAATGTTACAGTAGTTGGTGCGGCAGGATCTGCTGGTTCTTACACTGAGATTCTTGTAACAGAAGATACACCAAGTCCACTGTACTTGTACGGAAGACAAGCAGATCGTCCGCTGGTAGCAGATTTTAATCTTAGTAATTTAGTTATTTTAGGTTCTGCAGGACAAATTCAAGTATCAAGTACTACATTAACAACTAATCAACCAATTAAGATCAGCGGTACTTGGACTCCTAGTGTAGGTACACCTAGCTTATACGGCTATAATTCTTCTGGAACAACGTATTATGTAAAAACTGGCGGCACCGGAACAACATTCCAGTTGTTATTAACGCCAAACGGTACTCCTGTGCCATCAACAGCAGGAACACCTAATGGAACTTTACTTACTGTATCTGCTATGCATAGTGTTGCCAGCTATACAGAAACTAGCAAAGTTGGAGGCGAGTATCCTGTTACAGTAAATAACGGTCCTATAAAGATCCTTAAAGATTATACAGTAACAGGAAGTCAAAGTATATTAGCTGATACAACTGATAATGCTATTACAATTACATTACCGTTAGCACCAAGCGTTGGTACAACTGTTAATATTTTTGATGCTGGTAATGCCGGAACAAATGCTATTACAATAGATCCGGGCGATGCCGCAATTCTAATCAATGGTACTACAGGCAATCAAGTTATTGCAGGTAATTACGGTGCTTTAAGTTTAGTATGTGATGGAATTAATTGGACTATGGTCAAGCTATCTTTCAACGGTAGCGAAGATGTTGCGCCGTCTGCATCAATTAGTTTAGACACTTCTGTAAGTTATTTTAATACAAGCGGTGTTGAAAACTGTTCGTTAGGAGACGGGATCGAAGGTCAAGTTAAAACACTCATTATGAAAAATGCATCTGGACAAATGAGTGTTTCTGTTGCAAACGCTGGGTGGACTAGCGGCAGTGGAACTATTGTGTTTAACGCTACAGGCGACTCTTGTATGTTACAATATGTACAAGGAAAGTGGTTTGTAGTCAGCAACAATAGTTGTGTTATCGAAGGTGTACAACCAGGCGAAATTGTTTCAGCGCCTGGATCTGCTAGTTCAAATGGACTTGTTGGGCAAATAGCGTACGACAGCTCATACATTTATGTTTGTATTGCGCCTAATACTTGGAAACGTGCAGCTATTTCAACTTGGTAATATGCATCCACTAATCGGCGATTTATCACAACTCAAAGATAGCGAAGTAGATTCGAAGATAAATGATTTGACTCGAAAATACTTCGCTACAAATAGTTTTGAACTAAAACAACAAATTGCTATGGCTTTGGATACATACAAAGCAGAATTGGCAAAACGTCAGCAGAATGCATACGAGAAAATGATGAATACTCGTAATAAAGATCTTGACAAACTAATTAAAGTCAACTAATATAGTTGAATGCAATTAGACAAATACAGTAATCCAATTTTTAACGAGCAAGATTTGTTTGATGCCTTATATAAAGGCTATAAGTTCAATCCTGCTGACATTATCTTTGTCGAAGAACGCAATCACGAAATACTGCAATTTGAAGATGCTACCGGCGGTAGGTTGTTTGAACCAATTAATAGCCCAACATTAACTTCAGAACAAGTAGATAAGGCATACCAAGAACAATGGAATATGCCAGACGAATATAAAAATATGGATATAGAAGGATTTTTAGTTAATCAATGTCCTAAACAAAATTATCAAAGACTGATGGACGAATTGGCTGCGTACAAAGCAAGAAACATGCTAGATCTGTTACGCTGGCTCAAATATTTTGTAGATACTTGCTCAAAAGAAAGTGTAGTTTGGGGTGTGGGTCGTGGTTCAAGTGTTGCCAGCTATGTACTTTATTTAATTGGCGTACATAGCATAGATCCGATCAAATATAATTTAGACTGGCAAGAATTCCTGAGATAAGTAAAGCATAATCCAAGGAGATTAATATGACAATGAAAGAACAGCAAAAACAAGTATATCGATCAATGCAAGGCAAAGAAGTTGATATGAATAAACTAGTTATGCAAAACGAAATGACTGTTGCAGTTGGTAATGTGAAAGTTAATGCACGTGGTGACGAGTTAGGCCCAGGTGGTAAAATTATTCGAAAACGTGAGGAAATTATGCGAGAAGCACCAAACTCAAGTGTTAAGAAGAATGTAGTTGATGAGGATCCAACGGGAGGCGTATGAGTAGGGCAGCAGCAAGTAAAATTAGACCAATACAAAAACATATACTCGTAAGAGATATGAATTTTGGTGAACAGAAAACACTAGGTGGAATTATCTTACGTAGTGACGACGGTAAATCAGAGGGTGTAAAGCCTCGTTGGGCTCGAGTATTTGCAATTGGTCCGGACCAATCAGATGTTAAAGTTGGGGAATGGATTCTCATAGAACACGGTAGGTGGACACGGGGTATTACTGTTGAAGACGACGACGGATCAGAATTTACCATTTGGCGTGTTGATCCCGAAGGGATAATGATGTCTGCTGATCAAAAACCAGCAGGTGCAGAATTTGGAACGTTTACAACTGCGTCACATGGTGCAGAAATTCGTCCTGAAGATTTTATGCGATGATTTTATCCTTTTGAACATCAGGGCTATTGACTAGCCCTGTTTTTGTCTATATACTATCAGTATATAAAGGAGAAATCTATGAGTACATTTAACGAAGCAGTAGAAGATATTAAAAAAGCAAAAAGTGTTTTAGAAGAAAAATCTTCCGAAACTCATAAACATCCAGATCCACAAAAACACAAAAATATAAGTTTTATCAAAAGCGGATTTAGAATCTTAGCTGGCGCATGTTTTTGTTTTGGCGAATTTGTCGTAGCAGGATCATTACTAATTGTTGCTGAAATCCTAGGCATTGTAGAGGAACTAGTTTGAAAATTGGTTTTACTTGTAGCACCTTTGATTTGTTTCATGCAGGGCATATTATGATGCTCAAAGAAGCAAAAACACAATGTGATTACCTAATCGTTGGACTTCAAACGGATCCAACCATTGATCGTCCTAATACCAAAAACAAACCAGTGCAAAGTATTTTTGAACGTTTTGTTCAATTACAGGCATGCAAATTTGTAGACGAAGTAGTAGTATACGCTACTGAAAAAGAATTAAAAGACATTTTACTTTCTTATCCTATCGATGTTAGAATACTAGGAGAAGAATATAAAGACAAAGGGTTTACAGGTTGCGAACTAAAAATGGACTATTACTATAATAGTCGCAAGCACAGTTTTTCAACATCGGAACTAAGACAACGAGTTATAGAGGCAAGTAAATGAAAGAACTATGGGTAGAAAAATATCGTCCTAGCAAAATTGACGGGTACGTGTTTAGAGATAATCATCAAAAAGAACAGGTACAGCGTTGGATCAAAGAAGGCACTATTCCGCATTTGTTGTTTAGCGGTAATGCTGGCATCGGAAAAACAACTCTAGCTAAAATCTTGTTCAATGAACTAGATCTTAATCCGTTGGACATTTTAGAAATTAACGCATCACGTACAAACTCTGTAGAAGACGTTCGTGATAAAATTGTTAACTTTGTCCAAATGATTCCATTTGGTAACTTTAAGGTGGTACTACTAGATGAAGCAGATTACTTGTCACCAAACGCACAAGCGGCCTTACGTGGGGTTATGGAAGAGTATCACACGACCGCTAGATTTATTCTTACTTGCAATTATCCTAATCGTATTATTCCAGCCCTACATAGTAGATGTCAAGGATTCCATATTGAACGGGTTGATGTCACTGAGTTTACTGCTCGTGTGGCTACTATTCTTGTGGAGGAATCTGTAGAATTTGATTTGGACACACTAGATACTTTTGTTCGTGCTACGTATCCTGATCTTCGTAAGTGTATTAATATGGTGCAAATGAACAGTATGGACAGTAAGTTACACAGTCCAGAAAAAGGAGATGCAGGTGAAGCAGATTACAAGATTGAAATGGTTGAGTTATTCAAAGCGGGCAAAATCAGCGAGGCCCGTAAACTCGTCTGCTCACAGGCTCGCCCAGAGGAGATGGAGGAAATTTATAGATGGCTCTACGATAACGTTGCCATTTTTGGAGACGAGGCAACACAAAACAAAGCTATTCTTATTATCAAGCAAGGCCTTGTTGATCACACATTGGTCATTGATCCAGAAATTAACCTTGCGGCAACATTAATTAGACTTGCTGCACTATGAAAACAAAGTTTAAACGAGCATATATGAAAACCGCAGAAACATTTGCGGAACTCAGTCATGCACGTAGGCTACACGTTGGCGCCATTATTGTTAAAGATGATAGAATTATTAGTATTGGCTATAATGGTATGCCAGCAGGATGGGATAACAACTGCGAGGATGTTATCCAACACAGCGACGATACGACCTCGCTAAAGACTAAACCGGAGGTACTACATGCTGAAACAAACGCAATCGCTAAATTGGCTAAGAGCACTGAGTCTGGGCTCAATGCTAGTATGTTTATTACTCATAGTCCTTGCCTTGATTGTGCAAAGCTCATTTACCAAAGTGGCATTAATGCTGTCTATTATCGTGATGCTTATCGTAACGAAGATGGAGTACAATTCCTCAGAGCGTCAGGAATAACAGTAGAACAGATAGAAAAGGGCTCTTAGGAGCCCTTTTTTTAATCGCCGTAGATCTTTAATACCTCCTTAACGGCTTCATGTCTTTCAATGTCTCTTTGATCAAATTGTACAATATCTATATGTCGATATGCAGTTCGCTCTCCAAGTAGGTTACAAAAATTAATTAAGCCGTTGTCGTTCAATCTATCGGCTTGTGCTAGGTCTCCTGTCACTACCATTTTACTATTTTCGCCCAGGCGTGTTAATAACATCTTCATCTGGTTGACTGTAGCATTTTGCATTTCATCTGCAACAATGTATGCGTTCTTAAACGTGCGGCCTCGCATATAGGCCAATGGGGATATTTCAATGACGCCCTCCTCTAACATCCTAGCGATATCCTTCTGCTGGTAATACTCCGCAAATACGTCAAATATAGGACGGGTCCAAGGTGCCATTTTTTCATTAAGTGTACCTGGTAAAAATCCTAAATCTTCATCTACGGAAACGGCGGGTCTAGTAACGACTATCTTATCCACAATTCCTTCCTGAAACAACTTAATACCATGCTGAACTGCTAACATAGTCTTGCCCGTGCCAGCTGGCCCAATAGCAAATACTATGCTTTTTTGTTCGTCTTGGAGTTTTTGTATGTAAGTTTTTTGGTTCTCGTTACGAGGATACAGGCTTACACGCTGCTTCTTCTGCGGAAGATATGGTTGAAAATCAATTACTTTAACTTCTGATGTAAAGCGTTTCTTCACTCTTTTACTCATCTAGGTTATCTCCTACTTGTGTTAAAAGCAGGACTTGTAGCGACCGCCCGATAACTACAGAGGTCCTACACAATTATTTACTGATTTCCTAGAAAAGTAAACTGATATGTTATCATTTTAAACCAGCTAAATAAGTATAGAAACATTTCAGGACCCGCTATGTACGATATTTTAGAAGTCATTAGAAATATAGACGATTTATACGAAAACAACACCAGCTTATCTGTGCTCAAGGACTTTGAGCGTGTGCTAGATGAGATGGATTTATATGCCTACGAAAACTGGGAAAACGGCGAATTAGCCTACGGCCCCCAAGTTGACAGACACTGGATTACAGCAGGGTTTATGTGGCCGAAAGAACAAATGCCTAATCCTATCGGAGCAAAACGTTTGCAAGACTTAGGATGTAAGATTAAGTACGAACGCAGTCATTTAGTCGAGCCTCGTAAAATCAAAACACCAGAAGATTTTCGACCAGGAACAAAAAAGGGCAAGCTAGATCGCAAACCTATTTGGATTGTGGAAATCCAAATGCCTAAAAAAATTGCATTTGATATGTATCGCGGATATATGGATAAAATGAAAGCTGAGGCTCAACCAAGTGAAGAGAAACCTAAAGTTCCTAATCCAACAATGCCGCCAGTAGGAATGGCACCTCCAACTGCTATGCCAGCGGCTCCGGCAGGTCCTGTTCCTCCAGCAGGCGGCGCACCGGCACCAGCAGTTTAAGGATGATTATGATTAACGAAAGTTTAAGAGCAGCAGATCTAAGAGGCTTTGTTAAAAAAGTTATTGAGATTGATGCTTTCAAAAGTAAAATTGGTGATGACGAGGATATTGTCACAATGTCATTTACTGTTGATCACGAAGATCCTGCGAAAGATTTAGAAAATTTTATAGAAATGGGTTTTGATTTTGTGTTAGATGCAGATGTAAGCCCGGGCGAATTAGATGACGGAACGTATAAAGTATATGTTGAAATCGAACGCAGTAGACACGTTCCAGAACAAATTATAGAAATATTAGATGGTGTAAAGAAAATTTCTGGTATTGATAATTTTAAATTTAGATACTTTAAAAATTTTAGAAGTCAAGATGCAACAGAAGAAAATTTATCTGCTGCTATTCCTGTAGATAAAAATTCCTATGATGCTGCAACAGAAAGAAGTAAGTTAGATAATTTTCAAGAATTTTTTATTAACAGCTATGCTGATGAAATCAAATTACTTGATGAATCTATTAGTTTTAAACGTAATTATGGCGATCTTATTAAATTCAATATAATCACTAGCGGTACAAGACAGGAAGTATATCAAGAAGTTAAAGGTCCTATCATGTTAGAAAGTACTAGCATGGCAGAAGTAATGTTTCTATCTAAATACATCGGTAATTACAATATTACCAAAGTGGGCGATAAATTCATTTTTGAAAACCGCGGATGGGCGGTTGCACTAGAAAGGAAATAAAGATGAGCGGATTTAAATTTAATTTTACACAGGCAAAGTTTGAAGCAATTATTGGAAAAAATCCTTATGCTGATCACTGGTTTGAAGCATTGTGTGAAATTTTACCAGATTACGATATTGATACAGTACCAAGAGTTGCAGCATTTTTAGCACAAACCGCACACGAATCAGGTGGTTATCGTGCAATCAAAGAAAATTTAAACTATAAAGCAGAAAGTTTAATGCGTGTATGGCCACGTTATTTTCCAGACATGGCTACAGCACAACGTTATGCACACAAACAAGAAGCTATTGCCAATCGCGCTTATGCTAATCGTATGGGCAATGGTCCAGAAGAGTCCGGTGACGGTTGGAAGTTCTGTGGACGAGGTCTAATTCAATTAACGGGTAAGAGTAACTATCAACGCTACGCAGAAAGTTTAGAGATTAGTCTAGACGAAGCCAGTGAGCACCTAACAACCTTTGAAGGATGTGTACAAAGTGCCGCATGGTTCTGGGAAGCCAACAACCTAAATCAATATGCAGACAGCGGTGATATTTTAACAATGACTAAACGTATTAATGGTGGAACATTAGGTCTAGCGGATCGTCAGAAACACTACGATCATGCAATGCATGTTCTAGAGGGATAACAAATGGGTCAAATATCTTGGATGCTAAGTTTAATTCCAGATAACTTTTTTATCTGGGTGTATTACATCCTGTTTACGCTAGGTATTGGATTTTATATTCTAAGTAAACTAGTAACCTGGATTCCTTTAATAAGTCAATACAAACTACCAGCAGAATTAGCCGGAGTATTGTTGTTTGGTGCAGGTGCATACTTACTTGGTGGTTACGGTACAGAAATGAGCTGGAGAGCTCGTGTTGCTGAAATGGAAACTAAAGTTAAAGAAGCCGAAGAACGCAGTCAACAAGTTACAGTAAAGATTCAAGAAAAGATTGTTTATAAAACAAAAATTGTAAAAGAACAAGAAGTAGTATTTGTTGATAGAATAAAAGAAGTAGCTACAAAAATTGATGCTAAGTGCGAAGTTGCACCTGAAGCAGTAGATATTTTAAATAGTGCATCTGAAAATCCTGTCAAGGAGACTACAAAATGAAATACCTTGTAGTTTTATCATTATTAACCTTAGTTGGTTGTTCAACAACTGTACCTGTAAAAATTAATTTTCCACCAGTACCTGAAGAATTAACAAAATCTTGTGCAGAGCTTGATAAAGTTGCTCCAGGAACAAAAGAATTAAGTAAGACTTTAGAAGTTGTAGTAAAAAATTACAGCAAATACCATGAGTGTCGAATTAAAGTTGATGCTTGGAACGAATGGTACAAAGACAATAAGGAAATATTCGAAAGCCTAAATAAGTAAAGGAGCAAAAATGGCGTTACACGATTCAATATTAAAACTACTGAACAAAGAACCTAAAGATCCAGATGCACCAAAGCCTGCAGCTGGTTCTCGAAGTGAAAGAGAAGCAAAGATCAAAGACAAAGCAGGTATGGTTATTTCCGTATTTGCATTATTTCTAGCAGTAAATTCATGGTACGGTGGTAAACTATCTAGCACAGTATTAAACAATACTCTAGGTGCTAACAATGCTTGGGCACAATATCAAGCAAAAAATAATCGACTAGTAAGTTATGAGATTGCTAGTAAGACAACTAGCGATCCTGCATTAAAGAAAGAATTTAAAGCAGAAGCAGAACGCATGGACGCAGACAAAAAAGAAATTGCTGTTAATGCACGTAAGATGGAAGCTGACAGAGAACTAGCTAAAAAGTCTAGTCCTTGGATTGGATATGCAAGTACAGCATACCAACTGGCCATTGTTGTTCTTTCTGCAAGTATTTTAGCAGTTAGTATGCCGATGTTCTGGGCAAGTTTTGGAGTGGCAGGTATTGGGATAGTGCTAAGTCTAAATGGCCTATTCCTGTGGTTTTAATAGAAAGGAGCAGTCATGGCAGAAGAAGTAAAGAGCGAAAGTGAAAAGAAAAAAGAAGATTGGATGAATGCCAAATGGCGTCCAATGATGGGTTGGATGTATATGGTAGTCTGTATGATGGATATGGTAGTGTTTCCAATCTTATGGAGTTTACTACAAACATTCCACCATCAAACTATTACTCAATGGAATCCGTTAACACTACAAGGTGCTGGATTATTCCATATCGCAATGGGTGCTGTGTTAGGTATTGCAGCATTTGGTCGTACACAGGAGAAATTAAATGGAGCAAACAATGGTGGCGCACAACCAGTGGCAACAAGTAGCCCAACAACATTTGGCTCTGCTTCGGCAGCACCAAGCAGTTTCGCAGCACCAGCTGCGCCAAGTTTCTCAGCACCAAGCACCCCAAGTAGCTTTGGCGGAGGCGGCTTTGGAGGCGCACCTAGTTCAGCGCCAACAAGCAGCTTTAATAGCAGTTCAGGATTTGGAGCACCAGCGACTCCGTCCGTAACAGCAAGCGGTAAGAAAATTGTCCCAACAGACGATCCAGTTTTATAAAGGAAAACAAAATGAAACATATTATATTTGCAGCAGGTTTAGCATTGACACTTTCTTATCCAGCGTTTGCCGGTGGAGAAATGAAAGAAGTATGTAAAGACAAAGTTGGTAAAGACGGTAAAGTAGTTATGGACAAGAAAACCAACAAACCAGTACAGGAATGTAAAAAAATCAAAGTCCACAAGAAAGTTGAAGGCGAAAAGGTTCCTGAACCAGCCAAAAAGAAATAATCAATTTTCCAAACTCTTGACAGGTCAGGAACAATACAGTATAATTACTGTATATAACTGACCTGTTTTTATGACTATGACCGATTATTATTCTATTTTAGGTGTTCCAGATAACGCTGGACAAGAAGAAATAAAGAAAGCCTACAGAAAGTTGGCTAACCAACACCATCCTGATAAAGGCGGAGATCAAGCCAAATTTAAAGACATCAGTGTTGCATACGAAACACTTAGCGATCCTCAAAAAAAATCCGAGTATGATATGCAACGTCAAGGCGGTGGAGGACATTTTAGATTTCACACCGGTGGAGGATTTCAAGATATCAACGATATATTTGGAGGACATCCTTTCTCTGGGGCATTTGGCCACATGTTTGGTGATGGTTTTGGAAGACGTCAGGTTAGAAACAGAGACCTAAATATACAATGTCAAATTACCTTACTAGATTCATTCCAAGGTAAACAATTAGAAGCAAATTATCATTTACCAAGTGGTAAATCACAAACAGTAGTTATTAATATTCCTCCTGGTATAAGTCATGGCGAAACTATACGATACCAAGGCCTGGGCGATGATTCAGTACCAAATGCACCTCGAGGTAGTTTAAATGTAACAGTAATTGTTTTACCTGATACTATGTTTACAAGAGAAGGAAATGACTTAGTTACTTCTATAAACATCAGTCCAATTGAAGCAATGATTGGTTGTAAGAAAAATGTTAAGTTTATAACTGGTGAAGAAAAGGAAGTTCAAATCAGACCAGGCGTTGAAACTGGTATCGAATATGCCAGTGCAGGGTTTGGTTTTCCAAACCCTCACAATGGTGCAAAAGGTCGGTTTGTTATAAGAGTTAACATTCGAGGACAAGCAATTACTGACCCAGAACTTATTACACGATTGAGAATTATTGATGCTGAAATTAGTGCTAGATCCTGATCCAATTCTTAAACAACGTGCAGAAGATTGGAACTTTTCTGTTGATAAAGATGCAGAAAAACTAGAAACTGAAATGATTCAAATAATGAAGACTTTCAATGGTCGTGGTCTTGCAGGTAATCAAGTTGGTTTACTTAAGAGAGTTTTTGTTATAAAATTAAAAGATGGTACTGAACCATTTGCTATGTTCAACCCTAAAGTTGAAACTCAAAGTAACGAAATACAAGACAACGAAGAAGGCTGTTTGAGCTTTCCGGATTTGTGGTTAGGTGTTAAGCGACCAAAAGAAATAGAAGCCACATATCTTGACAAGCACGGAAATGAATGTAAAATAACGTTATCTGGTATAGATGCTAGATGTTTTTTGCATGAACTAGATCATTTGAATGGTGTAGTTTTTACAGAAAAAGTAAGTCAATTAAGATTAATATTGGCCCGTAAAAAACAAAGGAAAAATAAATGGTAGAACCAAGTGATAACCTGCAAGCTGTCTTTGAAAAAGCAATAGAGACTGCAAAAAAACTACATCACGAGTATCTTACTATAGAGCATTTGCTTTTGGCAATGCTTATGGAAGAAACGTTTAGTAAAACTCTGCAAGGTTATGGAGCCAAGGTCGACGACCTAAGCAAAAATCTTGCAGAATATCTACAGCACAAATGCGATGAAATTACAACACCCGATGTTGTAGTTAAACCTAAAAAAACACAAAGCGTAGAACGTATACTCAATCGTGCATTTACACAAGTACTGTTTAACGGACGTCAGCGTATTGAACCAACTGATGTTTTCTTAGCAATGATGAGTGAAAAGCGCAGCTGGGCATTCTACTATATTGCCCAAGCAGAAATTGACAAAGATAAATTTGCCGATTATCTAAATAATGCTATTGAAGAAGACGAAGAACAAGAACAAGAAAGTGGTTCTTCCAGAGCCCTTAGTGCATTTACGACAAACCTAAATGAACAAGTAAAGAAAAATAAGATTGATCCAGTTATTGGTCGAATTGACGAATTAGAAAATATTGCCCTAGCAATGGGTCGCCGTAGTAAGAACAACGTTATTCTTGTTGGAGATCCAGGTGTAGGTAAAACTGCTATTGCCGAAGGACTTGCATTTAATATTGTTAAAGGTGCAATTCCTGATTTCCTAAAAGACTATACTGTTTATAACTTAGATGTAAGTGCTATGTTAGCAGGTAGTAAATATCGCGGAGACTTTGAAGAACGATTTAAACTTGTTCTAAAGGGACTGGCTAAAAAAGGTAAAACAATACTGTTTATTGACGAAGCACATATGATTAGCGGTGCTGGTTCTGCTAGTAACTCCGCCAACGACCTTGCTAACATGATGAAGCCTGCATTAAGTAAAGGCAATATCAAAGTTATTGCCAGTACAACATGGGAAGAGTATCGCAAGCACTTTGAAAAAGATCGTGCTCTGATGCGTCGTTTCCAACGCATTACAATCGATGAACCTACCCAAGAAGTTACACTACAAATTCTAAAGGGTATTAAAAAATACTATGAAGGTTTCCATAGTGTTAAAATCAAAGATGATGCGTTACAAGCCGCTATCAAGTTAAGCGTTAAATATCAGTCAGATAAAAAATTGCCTGATAAAGCTATTGACTTAATTGACTTAGCTTGCAGCCGATTTAATCTTAAACTTGCAGATGAACGAGTAGTTACAGAGCGCGAAATTCAATACGAATTAAGCAAAGTTGTACAAATGCCAGAAGAGGTTGTAGCTGAAACAGAAAGCCAGAATCTTTCTTCTCTGCAAACTAAAATTGAAGAAGAAGTGTTTGGACAAAATATTGCAGTTACTGAAGTAGTAGATAAAATTATGGTTGCTCAAGCTGGACTGAAAAACGAAAATAAACCAATTGGTAGTTTTGTGTTTATGGGTCCAACAGGTTGTGGTAAAACTGAAACAGCCAAAGCTCTTGCTAAGAACTTAGGTGTTAAACTGTTACGTTTTGATATGAGTGAATATCAAGAAAAGCACAGTATTAGTAAACTAATTGGTAGCCCTCCTGGTTACGTTGGCTTTGAAGAAAACGCCGGTTTGTTAATCACACAAATTCAAGAAAATCCAAATGCTGTTTTGTTGTTTGACGAAGTTGAAAAGTCACATCCAGACGTAAGCACAGTATTACTACAAATGATGGATAACGGATTTGTTACAGGATCTAACGGTAAACGAGCAGACTGTCGTCAACTTGTGTTAATTCTTACTACTAACGCTGGCGCACAAGAAGCAGATAAAAATGCTATCGGCTTTGGTAGTCAACAAAAAGATTACAGTGACAAAGAACTTAATAAATTCTTTACACCAGAGTTCCGTAACCGCTTAGATGGTATCATAACATTTAATAAACTAGGCAAAGAAACTATGGTTAAAGTTGTTACTAAGTTTATTGACGAACTCAAAGAACAAGTTAAGGAAAAAGGTATCCGTATTAAAGCAGATAAGTCTGCAATTGATTGGCTTATTGAAAAAGGTTTCGATAACAAGATGGGTGCTCGTCCGCTACAACGTGTTATTGACAAGGAAATTAAACGAGATCTTGCTAAAATGATGTTGTTTGGTGAACTTAAAAATGGCGGATGGTTAACAATTAGTACCAGTGACGATAAGATATTGTTGTCAGCAAAACCTAAAACTCCTAAAGTTCCTTTGCTGTCTACAGATCTTAAATTAGAAGATGTTACTCAAGACAACTAAAAGACTATTCAGAGGACAATACCAGTACAAGTTAGTATTAACTTGTGCTGGTGCCAGCTGGTTTCGAGGAGGAGACTGGAGGGGGACTCTTGAAAATCTTAAAAAAATAGATTTAAGCAACATAAATCACTGGCACTCTAAATCGATAAAAACTGAAGATGATTTGAATTATGCCTTTAAACTACAAAATCAACTTAGTAAATTACAAAACTTAGAAGTTAGGGTTGAAACACCTTGGGTAACCATTTATACTAACGATAAGTCAAATATTGATAGTTTAGTAAAAATTGATAAAGATAAAGTAAAATACATATCAGTTCCGCCTGACAAAACTACCCTTGAACAAAATACTATTATTTTACCTAAAGTAAATTACGACTACAAAATAACGTTGAGTAAAACTGATAAAGAACATAGTGCATTTGTACAATGGGCTGAGAATAATCCCAAACTCAAGCTAACAAAGACTTGCAAACGCGAGCTACTGCGAGACCGCAGTTGGGGCGGAACTTACTTTTATGTTACTGGCGATAACAACTTATTGCTTACAAAAATGCACTTAGGCGGCTCAATAAACAAGGTTGAGCGCATAATCAAAGCGTAATCTTATAAACCCGTATACGATAAATAGTATATCCGCACAGAATCAGTGTGACTGTTAATATTGGGCTTAAAAATGCGTATTAGAGAACTATTAGAAGGTAAAAAATTCAACGATTTAGACTTCGTTAAACAGGACGAAGAAGGCACAAGCATCAACTATGATTTAATAGAGGATCTTGCGTTTTATATGCATAACGACGACGACGTATATCGTCGCCATACTTTTCCAAGTGTTATGCGTTGCATAGAAGGATTAAAATCTAAAAAACAGTTAAATCCTACTATTTTTAAATCAGCTGTTGAAGAAAGTTACAAAAATTACATTAAAAAATTTCCAATTCGACACTTACCCAATTCACTAGATGAAGAACAGTGTTTGGAAGTTTGTAAAAAATTACACGACGATTTTCGTAAAGATTACGACGAAGGCAAGTACAAGGATTAACTGTGTTACTTAGAGAGCTGTTTTTTAAAGAAGCAAAAGCGCCAACTGATAGTAGTATCATGGCAAAATACGGACGACCATTTAATCACCCCGAACATCTTGTATTTTTTATAGGATCTGATGGTACTATAGAAGCTCTTAATCATTTTAAAGAAGTAGCAGAAGAATCAGAAGGAAAAACTACAGTACGTAGAAAATGGGATGGTAATCCTCAAGTGTACTGGGGTAGAGAAAAGAAGAACGGTCCTTTAATTCTAGTCGGGCATAACCAATGGGGCAGAGGTGTTAAGTCGGATAGCCCCGAGAGTGTATATGACTTTATTGCAAATCAAAGTGGTGGTGCCAAGAGTCCGGAAGATTTAGAAAAACGTAAACAATTTGCACAAAATTTTGCCAATCTTTATCCGTTATTTGATGCTGCAACACCACAAGATTTTGTTGGGTATGTTTATGCTGACGCACTATACGGTGTTGATCCGTTATTAAACAAACGACTCGATCCTGGCGGTACCGAATACCCTAAAGGAATTTTTACATTTTGTCCTAATCCAAGATCAAATACTTGTTATCATGTAGATGCTGGTAGTGAACTAGGAAAAAGAATTGCACAGGCTAAAGTTATGGTTGTTGGTCACGGATATTTTCCAGAATTTGGAATGCCAGACTCCGCACAAGAACCTCTAGACGATTTTAGTATGTTTAATCAAAGTCCAGGTCTGATTGTACAAGGTCCAATTTATACACAAACTGCACCAGAAATTGATACAAGTCCTGTTGATAAAATGATTGCTTATGTAGATCAACACGGTCCAGTTGTTGATGCTTTCTTATCTAGTTTGCCTGACCCTGATAAGAATGGAATTTTTTATCCCTTCTTTAATCAGATGAGCAGGGAACATGCTAAAAAACAAAGAAACTTTAATAGTCTTTCAGGACACGATTTTGTAGACTGGATGAAAAAGAAAGGTGTTAGTGCTAAGAAACAACAGCACATTATTAACATGATACAAGAAAATCCCGGCGGACTTGATGCCATATTCTTCCTTATTAAAGGCATTAGAAATATGAAAGATCAAATGGACGCTGCAATTAAAAAACAACCTAAAAAAGATATATGGGACACAAATGGCGAAGGGCATGTTCGCTACGCACAGAAACATCATAAATATGGTAACATGAAATTTGTTCCTACTACATGGGCACCAGCTGGAAATTAAAATGAGACTAAGAGAACTATTTGAAAATATATACGAAGCGGGCGGCGCTGAAGATGTAGCAATTATGTTTGGAAGATTTAATCCTCCTCATTTTGGCCACGTTGATGCTTGGAAAGTTGCTGCTGATTTTCCAGAATGGTATATTGGTACTAATCAAAGCACTCAAGGTCCTAAAGACCCGTTACCACACAATATTAAAATTGAAGCTATGACAACTTTATATCCAAAAATAGAAGGACATTTAGTTGCTGAACAAACATGGTTCACTCTAGCTGCAATGGTTTATAAAAAACATGGTCCTATAACATTACATATAGTAACAGACGATAAAGATGTAAAGATTTATCTTCCTATGATACAAAAACAAAACGGTATCGAAGGACCCCATGGTTATTATAGATTTAAAGATATTGTATGGGCAGAGGCGGAAAGAAAAAGCGAAGCAAGTTTAGTTCGAAAAGCTGTCAAAGAAAATAATCCTCAAGACTTTGAAAAATACTCAGGTGTTCCTGCAAACACAGTCGTTGCTGGTCATCCATACTTTAAATTAGTTAGACACTTTATGTTGCCTTATATGCAGGCCGAAGAAGAAAAAGTTAGAAAGCAACAAGAACGCGATCAATTAAAAGCTGAAAAAGCAGCCAAAGCAGTTGCTAAAACTAAAAAAGCAGCAACAAAGACACAACCTACTGAGATAGATCAACCAGAGGATTATTCAAAAACACCAATGGCAGAAGGTTCAAGTGGCAGAATTGGCAAGGGCGGTACAAAACCAATCGATAAAGAAAAGAAAGCTGCTATGAAAAATGCTACAACACTTCCAGGCCTAAACATGGCAACTGGAAGTATGTACAAAAATTATAGAATGGGCATTGCACTAGCAGGTGCTCCTACATATCCTACTAAGATAGAAGCTGATAACTGGATTGGCGGTGACCCGTTAATCAGTTCGTATACTGAAGAAGAATACGAAATGGTTAAGGCAGCGGCTAAACAAGTAGGAGCAGGAACTATACAAAATTGGTCTGGTGATCGAAGCAAAGAAATTGCCGATGTAAACAAAACTAGCCCTATAGCAAAACCAAAAAAGAACAGATACGGAGTATAATATGGAAGACAAGTTTCATCTAGCATTAAAAACAGCATTTGCTAGTGAGTATGCATTTTATTTGAAGGCACAAAACTTTCACTGGAACGTCGAAGGTTCTAACTTTCCGCAATATCACGAATTGTTTGGAAAAATCTACGAAGAAGTAGGTGGGATAATCGACGACTTTGCAGAAAATTTACGTAAATCACAAACCTATGCTCCAGCTAGTTTTAGTAAATTCAGTATGCTTACACAAATTGATGACGAAAATGGCGTTCCTGATCCAGGTAGTATGTTAGCAGAATTATATAAAGATTCCGAAACAATGGCAGGTGTATTTAAAGCTGTTTATCAACTAGCAGATCAAATGGGCGAATACGGCCTAAGTAACTTTTTTGCAGATCGTCAAGATGCACATAGAAAACACAGTTGGATGCTACGAGCAACATTAAAAGATCATGGACGAGCTGTCTAAATTAAAATATCTAGCTGGCATTAAACCGTTTCCTGGTTTAGTCGAGTATTCTATCGAAGATGGAAGTAATATCAGTCTAACCGGAAATGAAAAGGGCGAGCTAATGAAAAAGCATAATATACGACCAGGCACACCAGAATGGTTTCAGCTATGGTTTAGTTTGCCTAAATTAACCGGCGAAAAGCCTGTTGGACCAGGAATAAGAGAAAAATGAAAGTAATTGAAATACTACAGGAAACAGCTACAGCAGGTGCAACCAGTGCGGGTAATATTGCGTCAGTTGATGCTCCGCACATAAGTCCTGGTAAATCAAGAGGTAAAACTAGCTATATAGGTAGTCCATGGGGTGGAATATCAGGAACGAAGTCCCCTAAACAGCCTAAAATTAAACAGAAAAAACGCAAAGACGGTACTGCTGTAAACGCATTAGATTTAAAAGGTACTAGTATTTTCGGTGGTAAGACTATTAAAAGACGCTAAATATACAATAACGGAGTTTTCACTATGCACGACGACATGCAACCAAACAATATGAGCCAAGCACCAATTGGTGCTCATGGCGAATCAGATCGCGAAGGCGCAATGGCCAAAGCAGATCTATATAAACTAGCCAATTACAGTTTAAAACTGTTTAAGAAATTAGACGATGATGCCCAACTTGAAGGATGGGTTCAGGCTAAGATTACTAAAGCCGCTGACTATATCGCCAGCGTATTCCATTATTTGGAATACGAAATGGAATTCAGCGACTACGGTGCTAAATTAGACAACAACGACATGTATAATGAAGACCAAAAACTTGAACTTAAAAACAAGTTGATGGAAGCCAAGGCTAAAGTTGCTGAACTAAAGAAACTCCAAGCTGAAAAAGTTAAAGAGGACCGTAAAGAAGTTACTAAGACTCAACACGGTACTGCTACAGCTACATACGGCGACGACGGCAAGCGTAAAGGTGTTGTTCATAAAGATGAAAGAAAATACTCCGATGAAGAGCATGGCGAAGTTGCAAGTATAGCCAAAGGTAAGAGTGCTGCTGAAAAGAAAGCAGACAAAGAAAAAGAAATTAAACTTCCTAAGCCAGAAAAAGGAACTCGTGTTTGGGGCATGAAAGGTGGCGAGAAGTTTGAAAAGACAGTTAAGGAAGGTGCAAAACCAGACTTTGCAGACTTAGACGATGATGGCGACGAAAAAGAGCCAATGAAAAAGGCTGCTAAAGAAGCTAAGAAAGAAAAGAAAGTAGACGAAGCATCTAATGATAAATGCAATCATACAGCTAAAGGCAAAAAATGTCCTGTTCATGGAATGAAAGAGTGCGGTGGCATGTATGAAGACGAACAAAAAACTATGAGTCGTGCAGCTAAGGGTGTAATGAAATACGGCAAAGACGGAATGAAAGCATTGGCCAAAGCTGGTAAAGAAGGAAAAGACTTAGATAAAGTTCGTGACAAGTATGACAAGTACGACGAATCTGCTAAACCAAGCGCAGGAATGACAAAGAAAGAAAAATCAGAAACTGTCAAAGATGCCAAAGCTGGTAAAGATATTGGCAAGCCAGGTAAGAGTTTTGATAAAGTAGCTAAGGCTGCTGGTGGCGGTGAAAAAGGTCAAAAAATTGCAGCGGCTGCTATGTGGAAGAATAAAGCCAAGTCATTAAAAGAAAGTTTAGAGGCACTACTTCCAGAAGAACAGTTAAGTGAAACAGATCAAGCGCAGGCACAAGCTGGTTTACAAGCACTACTTGACTATGCAAAACAAAACGATCCTCAAGGTCTTATTCAAGCAGTACAACAAGGTGGACAAGCTGTAGAAAATTATTTTAAAGATTTAGCAGATAAGATTCCAGCACAACCTTCAGCACAACCTTCAGCAAATCCAGCAGTTCAAGATCCTACACAGGCAAATACTTCTAGCCCAGCAGAACCAAAAGATATGCCAGCGGCAAGTGATGCTGAAGCAGCAGAAGGAAATGCATTTTCTGGTGCGTTGAATGCAGCAAGAGAAGAAGGTGAAGACAATTTTAGTGTTGATGGTAATACATATCCAGTAAACGAATCTAGTGAGTTTGCACGTTTAATGCAGTTTAAGCAACGACTAGTAGGTTAATACTATGGACATGAAGAAACTTCTACAGGCAATCGATAGCGTTTCTACAAAACCTGTAGAAGATTCAAATATGTTGACCGAAGGATCAAGTCCTCACAAGGTTGCATTACCAATTCAAATGGCTATGCAGCATTATCAAAAACCTGTTGTTAAAAAAGAAAGTGTTATATCTAAATATTTTGAACAGGTAAAAGAAGAAACCCTACAACAACAATCTGAACGCAAACAGTTAATTCAGCAGTATGCTCAAAAAATAAGTCAGCGTGTTTTAGAAAGTCGTAGATATAGTAGTTTTTATAATCCAATGGATTACGAACGATCTGAACAGCGTCAAATGGATTACGATAAACGAGAGTTCAAGCGTCAAGAAATGGAGCATGAACTTGGACATGAAGACGAGTATGAACGTAGACAGCGAGCAAAACCTAAAGTTGTTGCTTGGATATTTTATGATGTAAAGCCTGGACAAGAAGACATGGCTGCAATGTACAAAATTCGCCAACTAAAGAATGGCAAGTGGGCCATGCCTGAATATGATATTAGTGGTAGGACTCATGCATTTCAGCGTAATCAAGCTGACAAAGTATTTGGTAAAGGCAAACGTTGGGAACCTAAGAATTAAGGAACAATTAAAATGGATTTAAGAGATCTTATTAGCAAATTAGATGCTATTGAACAAAATAAACTACTAGCAGAAGCAGAAAGCCTATTAGAACGAGAAGGTCTACGACTATCAGATATTGAACAAGCAGTTGGACGCGAACTTGATGCAAATAAACGTGCCCAAATACTTGGACAAATGGCTAAGAAATATGGATACTCAGGTCTGTTTGATCCTAATACTGGAAAATTTGTTAATTCAGACGGTAAGTTTGCTACAATTGGTGCATACCAAGTTGAAGTAGAAAGATTAGCTGATGACGGACTCATTCCAAGTAGTGCAAAGACAAGTAACTGGGGCATGGGCAAAGATGAAAAAGAAGCCAAGCCTGGAAGTTTTAAAATGCAAGATCTACTTGCAAATGTTGATAAAGCAGACGATTTACTTGACAAAGCACTGAATGGTATCACTTTAGAAAGCAAAGGTATTGCCGAATCTTTATTATCAGAGTTTGGCATTAATACACAACTACTAGAAGCCATTACTCCCCAAGAACATCAGTTTCTTAAACAAACAGTTCAAGCTGCAGATTCAATTAAAAATCGAAACCCGGATGCAAAATCTCTTATAGTTCGATATAACAAAGAATATGTTCCTGCAAGAAATCGTCTTATTGCAAAGATTAAAGAAGTTATTGCTGCAATTAAACCTGCAAAATCAGTTGCAACACCTGCAGCAACTCCAGATCGTAAAGGAGCTGCAGCAACGAATGAATCATCAATAAATGAATCAGAATTACTATTTGAACTGTCATTAACACCACAAGGACAAAAATCAGGTGCTAAACTGTATACTCCAAGTATAACAGGTTACCTAAGTCCTGAACAAGTAAAACATAATCTAGCCTTAGTAAAGAAAGGTCACGCCAAGTTAGACTGGAGCGATCATGTAGGTAAAACAGTTAAAGACTGGGGTAACATGGCATCTTTTGATCTATTAGATAAATTTGTGGCAGGTGCTAGTAGTGCATTTGATCCTAACACAACGTACAAAAGAGAAAGAGAAAAACAAAAAATAATTGATAAATTCTATGATACTCAAAAAGGTGCGGCAAATGTACGTGGAATCGCTGGTAATATGGGTTTCAAAATTGGAGCAGACAATCCGGTTGGTAATATGACAGTGGGTGATGTACTGGGTCTCGTTGGTCCTGGTTTAATTACAAGTGTGTTCAATGCAGGAACGAAAGTTGCTACTAAACTTGGTATGGGTACAGTAGGTCGAATTGCTACAGGAACCGGTGCTGTGTACGCTGGTCAAAAAGCCAGTAATGCAATAGACAAGGCTGCAGGAGTAGATCCTCGAGAGCCTGCTCCATCGCCTGCTCCTGGACCAAATAATAATACACCAGTAACTCCACAACCAGCGAATAATTCTAAACTGAAGTACGATCCAGAAGTTAAGAAAATTCAAGACTACTTAGTTCAGGTATATGGTGGTGCAAAAAATATTTTACCTAAGTACGATGCAGATGGTAAACTTGGAACAGAAACTCGAACAGCTATTGCTCGTGCTATAAAGGATGGGAAGCTAACAGCAGATGGAAAAATTCCAGCAAAAACTGCCGATGCAGCAACTACTACTGACAACAATACAAAAGTTGATGATCCAGCATTAAAAACAAATGCTATGGCAGACTTAGATCCAAAAGTAGTACAAGATGCATTAAAGAAATTAGGAATTACTGGTCCAGAAATTAGCCCAGAACAGTTGTTGGCACTGGCAGATGCTCTTGGAATTAAAGAAGACGATGCTGTTGCAGATGCTGGCACTGGTACAGAACCAACTACTACAGTTGCTTCCGCAGGAACAACATCTTCCGCAGGAAGTGGTGGCTCAAGTGGTGGCTCAAGTGGTGGCGGTGGTGGCGGACTTACACAAGGAACTACTGCTACTGCTGAATCACTAGAACTATCGCGCATACGAGCATTGTCTGGACTAACAGATGAACAATTAGACGAAAACGCATTTGCTAAATTTGCACCTTGGGTTTTTGATCAAATGCTTGCCAAGGGCATGAGCAGAGAAGCACAACTTGCTTCTATGACTCCTACACGTTTAACACCTGCTGCTCAAAAAGCAGAGATTGCAGCTGCGAAAAAAATAGCGGCACGAATTGAAGCTCAGGGACAAAAAGTTGTACCAGGTGCAGAAAAAGTATTACCAGGTGCAGAAAAAGTATTACCAGGTGCAGAAAAAGTATTACCAGGTGTAGAAAAAGTTGTACCAGGTGTAGAAAAAGTCGTACCTAAATTTGTTGAAAGACTTCGCGGCTTAGGTGGACGTTTTGTTCGTCTGTTAAAGAATCCGAAATTCTTAGCTATACTAGCAGTACTAGCAGGTCTTGGAATTTATCTAGCTACAAGAGACAATAAAGATGACTCAGTAACTCCAATGCCTGTTGATCCTAACAATAGAGTTGATCCAGCACCTGCTCCAGCACCTGCTCCAGCACCTGGTCCAGATGCAAAGGATGAAGAACGCAAGAAACAACTAGCCGATCTTGAAAAACTTCTTGCTCAATTAGTTGGTGGGTGGCCTACTGATCCAGAAACAGCAGAAACAGTTCAAGCAGCTGTAGCTGTTGGTGCAAAGGCTCCTGAAGGTTTTAATCCAAGTGGTGCTGTTTCACCGCAGCCAGCGACAGTTTCTAATGCCAGTAGCGGAGAAAATGATGCACGTAGAGCAAATAGCATGTTTGGAGGAAATGCCGCAGGCGCAACAACCGATCAGTTAATTAACGGAACTGATCAAAAAAAAACTCCAGTAGCAACGGCAAGTAACACCAAGGTTGCATTGAGTCAAAAAGAAATGTCTGATATCGACATGGCATTTCAATATCCTAGCTTAGCCAAAGGTGAAGTTAAAAAGGCTTACGACAATGCTACACCAGAAAAACGTGCCGCTGTAAAAGCATACTTGGACAGCAAAGGCTACGATGCCAAAAAGACATTTGGTATAGACTTTAGTGCATAATAAAATGGCAGATTTATTTCTGCCATTTCCACCTCTAAAGGTTGCATTTATAAAATAAGTATAGTACAATAGGCATATTATTAGGAGATTTTAAATGGCTGGACGCAACTATGGCGCAGAAGAAAAGGCAAAATTGGAACGTTTGATTAGCGAAGGTTCTACAGTATTACGTGAAATCGAAGACTTACAAGAAGGCTTAAAAGAAACAGTCAAGGCAGTTGCAGAAGAACTACAAGTCAAACCTAGTGTTATTAATAAAGCAATTAAAATTGCACACAAAGGTGACTGGAGTCAATATAACGAAGACTGGGAAGAAATTGAAGCAATTTTGGATATTACAAAACGTATCTAAAACTGTTATAATATAGATGGTAAGGCGGGCCATAATCCGCCGTGTAGGTATTTGCAAGCCGTAAATTGCAAAGGAGAAAAATTTGAGCTATGTAGACGCATGGTTTGACCGCGACAATGATATTATTCGTGTGGTTGAACGTAACAAAAAAGGCGAAAGGGAATTTAGAGATATTCCTGTACGTCACACACTATATGTAAAAGACCCTAAGGGTAAACACATATCAATCTACGGTGACCCTGTCACACGTATAGTTTGTAAAAATACAAAAGAATTACGTAAAGAAATGGCCATTAACAGTGGCAAAACTCTTTATGAAGCAGACATCAATCCAATATTTGTCTGCCTAAGTGAAAACTATCTCAATCAAGACGCACCTAAATTAAATGTTGCATTTTTTGATATTGAGGTGGACTTCGATCCAGAACGTGGCTATGCAAGTCCTGATGATGCATTTATGCCAATTACCGCTATTGCTGTTCACTTGCAATGGCTAGATACTATGGTCTGTTTGGCAATTCCTCCTAAAAAAGTTAGTATGGAAGATGCCAAGGAAATGATTAAAGATTTTCCTAATACTATGTTATTCGATAACGAAGCAGATCTTCTTAATGCATTTTTAGATCTAATACAAGACGCAGATGTACTTTCAGGGTGGAATAGTGAAGGCTTTGATATTCCTTATACTACTAATCGTATAACCAAAGTATTGAGTAAAGAAGATACAAGACGTTTTTGTTTGTTTGATCAATTTCCACGCAAACGTGAATATGAAAAATTTGGTCGTACTGCAACCACATATGATTTAATTGGTCGTGTACACGTTGACTATCTTGAACTTTATAGAAAGTATACATATGAAGAAAGACACTCCTATCGATTGGATGCCATCGCGGAATATGAACTTGGCGAAAGAAAGACTCAATATGAAGGAACTTTGGACCAATTATACAACAACGACTTTAAGACATTCGTCGAATACAACAGACAAGACTGTGCGCTACTGGACAGACTTGATAAAAAATTAAAGTTCTTAGATCTTGCTAACACACTAGCACATGAAAATACTGTATTGCTACAAACAACAATGGGTGCTGTTGCTGTAACAGAACAGGCTATTATTAATGAAGCACATCGCAGAGGATTTGTTGTTCCAAATCGTCCAAAGATGAGTGAACGTGAAGATACTGCGGCAGCTGGTGCTTATGTTGCATATCCTAAAGAAGGCATTCAAGACTGGGTAGGCAGTTTGGATATTAACAGTCTATATCCGTCGGCCATTCGTGCGCTAAACATGGGTCCTGAAACTATCGTAGGGCAACTTCGTCAAACAATGACTGAAGAATATCTTGCTAACTTACAAGCAAAGGGTAAAAGTTTTGCGGCGGCATGGGAAGGTGTATTTGGTTCATTAGAATATACTGCTGTCATGAATCAAGAAATTGGCACAGATATTACTATCGATTGGGAAGACGGAACTAGCGATGTTGTTAGTGCAGCAGAAGTATACAGATTAATTTTTGAAAGCAATCAGCCTTGGATGCTTTCAGCTAACGGTACTATCTTTACCTATGAAAAAGAAGGTATAATTCCAGGGCTACTGAAGCGTTGGTATGCGGAACGTAAAGAGATGCAGGCCAAACTAAAGGAGGCTATTAATGCTGGTAACAAAATTGAAGAAGAGTATTGGGACAAGCGACAGTTGGTTAAGAAGATTAACCTTAACTCGCTCTATGGTGCCATTCTTAATCCTGGTTGTCGCTTTTTCGATAAGCGTATTGGGCAATCTACAACTCTTACAGGTAGACAGATCGCCAAACACATGGCCAGTAAAGTTAATGAAATCGTTGCAGGAGAATATAATCACGTGGGCAAAGCCATCATCTATGGCGACACAGATTCCTGCTATTTTAGTGCTTACAAAACATTAAAGAAAGAAATCGAAGCTGGACATGTTCCTTGGACCAAAGAAACTGTTGTTCAACTCTATGATCAAATTGGTGAAGAAGTTAATACTACATTCCCACAATTTATGCTAGATGCATTTCATGTTCCTAAAACAAGAGGTGAAGTTATCAAAGCAGGCCGTGAAATTGTTGGCTCAAAAAGTTTGTTTATTACCAAAAAACGATATGCGGTTCTTTACTATGACAAAGAAGGCAAACGTACAGATGTAGACGGAAAGCCAGGAAAAATCAAAGCCATGGGCTTGGATCTAAAACGTAGTGATACACCAGAATTTATTCAAAACTTCTTAAGTGACATTTTAGAAAAAGTCTTAACTGGTGCTACTGAAGAAGCAGTATTAGAACACATTACACATTTTAGAACAGCCTTTAAAGCTCGGCCTGGTTGGGAGAAAGGTAGCCCTAAACGTGCTAATAATATTACTGAGTACGAAGCAAAAGAAAAGAAAGCGGGCAAAGCAAATATGCCTGGACATGTTCGAGCAAGCATTAACTGGAATACTCTAAAACGAATGTACGGAGACAAATACTCAATGTCTATCACCGATGGACAAAAAGTTATTGTATGTAAACTAAAACAAAATCCGCTAGGATTTACTAGTGTTGCATATCCTGTTGACGAACTTCGTTTACCGCAATGGTTTAAAGATCTTCCGTTTGATCACGAAGAAATGGAACAAACAATTATTGACAATAAGTTAGATAACTTAATTGGCGTGTTGAATTGGGATATTCGTAGCACAGAAGAAAAAAATACCTTTAACAGTTTATTTGAGTTTTAAAATGAAAATAATTATTGCAGGTTATGGATTTGTTGGTAAGGCTGTTGCAAATGCTCTTAAACATCAACACGAAATTATCATTCACGATCCAAAGTACACTGACTACAAGATATTGAATCATCACGATGCTGACGGAATTATTGTCTGTGTACCAACACCAACTACAGAAAACGGTATTTGCGATGCTAGTATTATTGCTGACATACTAGATAATGTTCCTATCTTTATGCCAGTGCTCATTAAAAGTACTGTAACTCCAAGTATTGTTGATGGATTTAACGAAATATATCCAAATCATAGTATTTGTTATAGTCCAGAATTTTTAAGAGCCAATTCAGCAGAGTTAGATTTTTTAAATCAAAAATACATTATTATTGGCGGTGAAGACCCTGAATGTTTTTGGCAAGAATTATTTCAAACTGCATTGCCAAATTGTAAATTAGTTTTTAATTGCACAGAACAAGAAGCCTGTTTAGTAAAATATTCTACTAATAGTTTCTTAGCATTAAAAACCAGTTTCTTTAATCAAATATTTGATATTTGTAAGGAAACTGGTATGAGTTATGATATTGTAAGACAATTAGTATCACAGGATACAAGAATTGGCAACGATCATACTCTAGTACCCGGGCCCGACGGTGACAGAGGTTGGGGAGGACATTGTTTTCCTAAAGACACTGAAGCATTTATAAAATGGACACGCACTGTAGGAGCACCAAGCAGTTTGGTGGAATCTGCTGTTGAATATAATAAAAATATACGAAAAAAGCCTTGACTTCTGTCAAAAACCTAAATATAATCATTAAACATGGAGAATCATATGAAAGACATTTTACAAGACCTAGTAGCACATACACATAGCCTAGGATTTATTCCGTTAGTAAAAATCAGTTCTAGCGAACAAGCTACTGAAATTGAAGCAATGGCTGAAGACCGTTCAGTTATTGTTAACGCAAAAACTAAAACACCTGTTGACGAGTTTACAGGAGTATTTGGTATGCCTAACCTAAATAAACTAGACATTCACCTCAAGTGTCCAGAATATAAAGAAAATGCTAAAATTAGTGTTACTAAGGCACAACGTAACGGTGAAGAAATTCCTACAGGTTTACATTTTGAAAATAAAGACGGTGACTTTGAAAACGACTATCGTTTTATGAATACCGAAATTATCAATGAAAAATTGAAGTCGGTTAAGTTCAAAGGCGCTAAGTGGGATATCGAATTTGAACCAAGTGTTGCGGCAATCCAACGTTTGAAGTTTCAAGCAAATGCACACAGCGAAGAAAGTGTATTCCAAGTTAAAAGCGAAAACGATAATTTAGTATTCAGCTTTGGTGATGCAAGTACACATGCAGGCGAATTTGTTTTTGAATCAGGAGTTACTGGTAAACTAAAACAAACATGGTCGTGGCCTGTTGTACAAGTTATGAGTATTCTTAACTTGTCTGGAAACATTACTATGAAAATTGCAGATGTTGGTGCTATGATGATTACTGTAGACAGCGGTGTTGCTGTATATGACTACATCTTGCCAGCACAGAGCAAATAATTATGACAGACATTCAAGTAATTTCTGCATGTCTGGCATTTTTAGTCCTATGTGGTATCACATATAATCACACAGGATGGAGTAATATTAAATCATGTTACAGCATGTGGTTTACAAAGGAATACTGGACTAGCTATAATATTGTAGAGTTTGCCAGTTGGGCTGCAAAAGCTGTTATTATTATTCCTGGTTTAATTTTTGGAATTCAAATTTGGTGGTTATATTTTTTAACATTGGCAACAAGTCTTAGTTTAATTTGGGCTAGTAACAAAAAATTGCTTCCGACACTAGTAGGATTTAACACAATATGGGCATGGATCAGTTGTATGGTCCTGGCACAACATTTAATTAAATGAATAAAAATTTAACGATAGCACAAAAAGATTACGCATATTTTCTACCTGCAACTAGTGGGTTCTATGCTACCTTCATAGGTAAACAACGTTATGGAAATTATGTAGATCCTGCTCGTGTTCCGCAAGTATGGAAAAACGGAGTAGAGAGCTTAAACTACCTTGAACCAGATAAAGGTTTGTTTTACTACGATCACTGTTTGTACTCTGCTGGTCATGCTAATTTAGATCTCAATAAGCAAGACGAAGGCGAAGATATGTTTCGAAATCGCAATCGTGCTACTAGCTGGGTACTAGGCGATAGTGGCGGCTTTCAGATTGGTAAAGGTGTCTGGGAAGGCGACTGGAAAAATCCTAACTGTCCTAAGGCGCAAAAAAAGCGTGAACAAGTTCTTAAGTGGATGGATGCACTTATGGACTATGGTATGTGTTTAGATATTCCAGCATGGGTAGCTCGTAGCCCGGCAGGACAAAAAGCAACAGGCATCAGTACCTATGCAGAAGCTGTTCAAGGCACTTATATCAATAACGATTGGTTTGTAAACAATCGTAACGGTAATTGCAAATTCCTAAACGTTCTCCAAGGTGAAAATCATACCGATGCTGATGACTGGTATGATAGAATGAAAAAATATTGCGATCCAAAAGTCTATGGCGACCGTGCATTTAATGGCTGGGCTATGGGTGGACAAAACATGTGCGATGTACACTTGGTCCTAAAAAGGCTAGTGGCACTACGATTTGATGGTTTACTTGAGAAAGGTCATCAAGACTGGATGCACTTCTTAGGTACATCAAAACTGGAGTGGGCATTATTGCTCACAGATATTCAACGTGCTGTAAGGAAATATCATAATGAAAACTTTACCATCTCTTTTGATTGCGCCTCACCGTTCCTCGCAACTGCAAACGGACAAATCTACGTCCAAACAGAAATCGAAGACAGAAAAAAATGGCTCTACAGGATGTTGCCGTCTATTGATGACAAAAAGTATGCAACAGACACGAGACTCTTCCAAGACGCAGTAATACAAGATAATTTCTTTAAATCGTTTACAACTAGTCCAGTAATGGATGGTGTTCCTATCAAAGATATTTGTATATACAAACCTGGTGACCTAAATAAAATAGGTAAAGAAGGCCGCACATCTTGGGATAGTTTCAGTTACGCTATTATGATGGGCCATAATGTTTGGCAACATATTAATAGTGTACAGGAAGCCAATCGTCAGTATGATGCAGGGCTATGTCCAAGTATGCTAGTAGAGGAGCGTTTTCAAAGAACTTATTTTAAAGATGTAGTTGAAGCTATATTTGCAACATCAAACAAGGGTGATGCAGAAGCTATTATTGACGACTTTGATAAATTTTGGCAAGCAATACCTGGAACAAGAGGAGCAACAGGTAAGAAAACTGTTAATGCAAGTACCAAGTATTTCGAACTGTTTGACGAAGTAGTAGAAGATAGTGTACAATCAACACATGATGACGGTGAATTTACTGTCGAGGAAGAATCCAAATTAGACCAGCTAGAATTACAGGTAAAAGAATGACACTACCCGACGAACGCTATCGAGCTGTTATACAAACTCGTAGATTTTTAATGGACTTGTGTAATCCGCAACACACACCAAGAATTCCTAAAATTATTAGAGAACATGCTCGAAGTATGTTGCGCCATTATCCTAGCGACTGGGATATGACTCGTGCTGCTGAAGGTGCGCCCGATGTATTTGCTGAACGCATGGAAGCAGTTACAAGACTAATGGCTCAGTATGAACAATCAAAGGCTGAAAAAAATGCGTAGTCTTGTTATAGGAATGGGCATTGGACAGTTATATAAAACTGTATTAGAAAAACTAGGCCACGAAGTTATTACTGTAGATCACGATATCAATAAAGGTGCTATGTTTCCTACAGTTGAATCTGCTATGTATGCCCATGCTCCTTTTGATACTGTACATATTTGTACTCCTAATCATACACATGAAGTTATTGCAAGAACAGTTGCACCAGCAAGTAAAATTGTTTTTATTGAAAAACCTGGTGTAATCGATAGTAAATGTTGGTTCTGTCTTTGTGAAGATTTTCCTCGTACACGCTTCATGATGGTTAAAAACAACATGTGGCGCAGTAACATCGATGAATTAAAACAAAAAGCCGAGGCAGCAGATGCTGTAAACATCGAGTGGACTAGATTTAACTGTATTCCTAGTCCAGGTAGTTGGTTTACAAATAAAGAATTTGCATACGGTGGTGTTAGTAGAGATTTAATGCCTCATCTTCTTAGTTGGTATATTGCACTAAATCCTAATTGGAAGAATTCTAAAAACATTCAAGCTGAAGCTAGCCAAAAATGGCAATTAAATCAAATTGAAAACACAGAGTACGGAGTCGTATATCCCAACGGTGTTTATAATGTAGACGACTTGTGTGTTATTCGATTCGGCAACAAGTGGACTCTACGTGCTAACTGGCGTAGTATGAGCTATGAAAATAGTGCTATTGAATTTTTAACCGATGGTGAAGTTGAACGATTTAGTTTAGGTTGGTGTCCAGAAGATGCTTATCAAAATATGATAGCTGACGCAATACAAAACCTAAATAACAATGACTATTGGAAACAACAGTTTGATTACGACTGTTGGATTCACGAAAGAATTGAGAAACTATGACAGTTCGTTGCTTACAAACAACAGGTCAAGGATACTTTGAAGAAGTAATCTTTGATGTTCCTCCCTTAAATGAAAACGAAATTTGTGTTCGTTCTGTGATGACGGGTGTATGTCGCAGTGACATTGATATGATGCAAGGTAATTTTGGACCGTTGCCGTTGCACATGCAAGGTCACGAAGGTTTGGGACAAGTAATTGGTATTGGCGCTAATATTACCAATGTAAAATTTGGAGACTATGTTGCTACTAGAGGAGAACCTGCATACGCCGATGTGTATAATGTTCGAAAAGATGAATATGTACAAGTTCCAGAAGCCCATCCACGTTATATTATTGAACCAGTTGCTTGCGGAATCAATGCAGTCGATGTAGCTGACTGCTCTAGACAAGACAAAATACTAATAATTGGAAGTGGTTTTCTAGCGTGGGTAGCTTATCACACACTAACCAAATTTAAACATTGCGAAAATGTAGATGTATTAGGGTCTAGTAACATCGACTTATGGGGTGATATACTCCTGTTTGGCACCACCAAAAGTTATGATGTCATTATTGACTTGTCTGGAAAATACAAACTAGGCATAGAAATTGGCCTAAATAATAACGCATTGATAGTTGATGCAGTTGGCAAAGCAGTAAGCAAAGAAGAAGCAGAACAACAACTATGGAAGGCTGTTACTACTATTAAACCAAGTCCACGAAATCCAAATTTTCATCAATGTATGAAAGATGCTGTTTGGATGATTGAAAACGGTTATCTAGAGGTTGATTCTTTTTGGACAAAATCGTATAATCGTAATACAGAATGGCAGCAGGCATTTGCGGATGGTGTGGATCGTCCAAATGGCTACAGCAGAGGTTATATCAAATGGGACTAAACACTGAAGAACGACAAGGTGTTATATACTTCACAGGTTATGAAGTAGAGCATACTGTTGCTTATGGAATGTACACACTATTTGTAGTCGGTACACCTCCGCTAGAAGAAATACTACGTATTGCTAGAGACACACAGGCATATCTAGATGAAAGCAAACGTATTAAACAAATTTACTTTGGCACTAGTCAAAGTTTTAATCCTAAATCCATCTCACACGAAGAATATAAACGCTGGGACGAAGTTATTGTAGGTTGCCTAGAAGCAGGTTACTGGGTAGCTTTAGATTTTGGTGTTGAACATATTGAAGGCGTACTTGAATCTTGCTATAATGAGTATCCTAAATTTATTCCTATGATTAGTGTAAAGTTGCCGTACATTAATCAACTTAACTACAACGCAACAATCAAACTAGACGACCGTACTTGGGGTGCTACAAATCCCGGTGTATGGACCCATCAACTACATGATCTAATGAATATGAAAAACTATACACATTGGGATCAGTACACTCAAGATAAAGAAATAAAATGAACTCTACATTAAGACAAGACTTCAGACCAAATAAAATGATATGGGTCACTTTTCAAAAAGAAGGTATACATAAATATCCTGCGGCACTTACAGACCCAAATCTAGCTACAGGAGATGAATATGACGTATCGTTTTTGGGTTACCCTCATCGCCACATCTTTCATTTCAGGGTGTGGATCGGTGTGTCACACAATGATAGGGACATCGAGTTCATCCAATTCAAACGATGGCTCATATCGCTGTATAATGGTCAAGGTTCCATTCTAAGCCTTGATCATAAGAGTTGTGAGATGATGAGCGATGATTTACACGCTCAGATTCAAGCAAAGTATCCAGGCCGTGAGGTTTGGATTGAGGTCTCCGAAGACGGAGAAAATGGTTCATTTATCAAATATTAAAAAGAGGCTGCAATGGCTAAGAACTACAACGATTATAGTTATTTTGAAAATCGTCCCGATGTTGTCAAAATTTTTGACGACTTAGATAAACTACTCGACTTTTGTCGAATTGAAATGCTTCCTTATAACGAAGCAGACTTATATAATCGCCAGTCACGAGTATGGCAACAATACGAGCGAAGTACACGCCCACGTAAGCCATGGAACGGCGAGAAAAAACAATGGAATGGCGAACGCAAATCTTACCAAGGAAAAAATCCGAGATATAACAATGGCGAACGTTTTTCTAATTGATTTAGAAGCAGTTGAAACAAGGTACACGGGTCAATGGAAGACTCATGTACCTCATCTTCTACGAAAGGCAGGTCACCATGTTCAAATTATCTCTGGTCCTACGGACATTCCTAGTGCCACTACTCCTGGCGCCTTTCTTAATTTTGGCGGCACTAATATCTACAAGTCTAGCCAAGTTGAGCAAATGGGCCGTTTATTTTGTGACGGAGCCGTTCATTCCGGCGATCATTTTATTTTTACTGATGCTTGGCACCCTGGCATCATAAATTTAAAATACATGAGTGAGTTACTAGGTATTCCTGTAGTTACTCACGGATTGTGGCATGCTGGCAGTTATGATCCTCAAGACTTTTTAGGGCGCCTTGTTGGAGATAAGCCTTGGGTCAGAAATGCTGAGAAAAGTTTCTACCATGCATTTGATCATAATTATTTTGCTACTACATTTCATATCGAAATGTTTGGTAAAAATCTATTAGGAAAAGGCGGCTATGACCCGGAAGCTAATGTAACTAAAAAAGTAGTACGTACAGGCTGGCCCATGGAGTATATGGAAGATACATTAAAAATGTATAAGAATATGCCTAAACGTAATCTTATTCTTTTCCCGCATCGCATCGCACCCGAGAAGCAAGTTGAAATTTTTCGAGACTTGGCTACACACTTACCGCAGTATGAATTTGTAGTGTGTCAGGATCAACAGCTAACAAAAAATGAATATCATAACTTGTTAGGCGAAGCGAAGATAGTTTTTAGTGCTAACTTACAAGAAACTTTAGGCATTAGTTGCTATGAAGGTGCGGTAGTTGACGCTATTCCTATGGTCCCTGACAGACTCAGTTACACAGAAATGTATTATGATACGTTTAAGTACCCAAGTACTTGGACAGAAAACTACAAATCTTATGAAGCTGCAAGACCATTCTTGTGCAGTAAGATTATGCAGTATATGGATAACTATACAAAGTTTGTTCCAACTGTACACAAACAAGCGAGAGACTTACATGAGCAATTCTTCAGCGCAAGTGGATTACTTAACAATATCCAGTGATAACATAGTAACGCTGGACAATAGTTCAGTGTATACTATCGATCTAAGTAGTGTGAATATGACAAGTAGTACATATAGTCCTTCTCATACTATCACTTTGTCTAACACTGGAACTGGATATTCATCACTGGGTAGTGTACAAGGTATTGGTCCTATTACCATAAGTGATTTAGATTTTAGTTTTAATGACGAATTTAAAGGTCGATTTCCTGATTGGAACAGGATACAAAAAATGTGTGATGAATACCCTGGACTTAAAATTGCGTTTGAAAAATTTAAAACAACTTACATGTTAGTAAAGGATGACTACGATGCTCCACCGAATAAAAAAATTCGTCCTTGATTGGTTAGAAGCACACGATCGTAAACGTATCATTATGGATCGTCAATGTGACGAACCCTTATTAACACGATACTACCTCTTCTTAAAAGACCGTAAGACATTTCCCTTCAATATATTCTTACACAAGTTTCATAAAGGTGATCCCGGCGATGTTCACGACCATCCGTGGCCGTATGCAACTCTTATACTTGCTGGTGGATATTATGAGTGGGTTCCAGAATTTGATAGCCAAGGAAAAATGATTGGAGAAATTCGTCATTGGAGAAGTCCTGGGCATTTTCGCATTTGTAGTTCTAGTAGCTATCATAGAATTGAATTGCAAGAAGGAGTAACTCCGTGGACTCTGTTTATGCCAGGGCCACAAAAACGAGAATGGGGATTTCTCGTAAAAAATAAATGGATTCATAATGAGCTCTACTTACAAAATAAACAACACCACAGCAACATCTAACATAACACTAGCTAACGGAACTACCACATCTGGATCGTACATTTCTGCATCTAATGGTGCCTACACATGGCAGAATCCAACAGATAATGTAATGGTTGTTAAAGCAGATCCTGCTACTTTGGAAGTAAAAGGAAAAATGGTGCTAAACGGTTTAGATTTAGAAGAACGATTAAAAACAATTGAGCGCATCTTGACTATTCCAGAAAGAGATGCTAAAATGGAGGCTAAGTATCCTAGTCTAAAAAAGAAATTTGACGATTATATAAACAGTTTAGAAAAATATCGAACATTTGAAAGAATTAAAGGAGATCAAGAATGAGAGATTTACACCCAGACGTTGCGTCTACAGCAAAAGAGATGACTATTAAAGAAAGCAAAGGATTCAGACTCCGCATGGAAAAGTGGGAAGCTCTTAATCCAAAAGGTCTTTACAATGTTGATTTAATTCAAGAAAGTCTAGACGACGACGGTACTGTGCGATATAGCAGTACTTACAATTTTCACATGACTAAAGAAGAACTTCAATCTCTTGCTTACGGTTTAACTGCATGAAAAAGATTTATTATAGCTGGAAACAAGTAGAAGGCGCTTGTTTAGAAATAGTTAGACAAATGAATAACCACTATTGGAGGCCAGATTATATTGTTGGTATCACTAGGGGCGGTTTAGTTCCTGCTAATTTAATTAGTCAGTATACAGGAATTAAAATGAACAGTTTAGATGTAAGTCTTAGAGACGGCGGCGATTGCGTAAGTAACTTAGGCATGGCGGAAGATGCGTTCAAAGGCAAAAAAATATTAATTGTTGATGATATTAATGACCAAGGATCAACAGTTAATTGGATCAAGAAAGATTGGCCAAGTGGTTGTTTTCCTAACGACTCTAAATGGGAAAGCATTTGGGGAGATAATGTTAGATTTGCAGTACTTACTCACAACCAGTCGAGTCAGTTTAAAGATCCAGACTACAGTGTATGGACTGTAAACAAAGCAGAAGAAGACTGTTGGTTAGTTTATCCTTGGGAGGAGTTTTGGTTATGATTAAAAGTATTGCAAAATTAATTTTTGGTATTACACTATTAGTTGCAGTTATTATTGTAGGACCTTTACTTGGTATTTGGTCCTTAAACACACTTTTTCCAGTATTAGCAATACCTTATACTTGGGAAACATGGGCTGCGTTTTTATTGCTGTTTGGTAGTGCAACAGGTCTACGATTTGGTAGTAGGAAAAAAGAATGACTACAGAAAGCGAATTAACAATTGAAGCCATTAAAGAAAAACTTGCTAAAGTTGAAATTGACATGCGAGAATTACAATCTACAGGCGATGCTAGTCGTAAGTTCGAAGTGCTAAGTGAATACAAAACCTATTTAGAAGACGAACTAAGACTGCTAAAAAATGAAAAAGCACAAAATGATAGACAAAGGTAAAACTGCTATTGAAAGTGGCTTTGCTCATAAAGTTAGTATTCCGTGGCAAGGACAAAAAGAATACTGGTGGAACGAAACCTGTGCCGATATATTAGAAGTATTTGGACTACCCGGAGGACGTTTTACAAGTCACCCAACTACTGATAAGATGGATTTTTATTTTAAATCAAAAAAGGATGCAGATTTATGTTCCATAATGTTAAGCGAGAAGATATAGAAATTGCTGTAGTCATTACAGCATTCATTATAGCATTATTAATCATGTTTTTTGTACTTCCCAAACAACAAGGAAGAACTTACGACTGCGGGATGGCAGAATGGCATCCAGACATACCAAATAATGTCAAAGAAGAATGTCGCAGAATTCGAGCAGAAAACTTTAAAGAAAATTTGCAAAAACCTAAATAATAGTGTATAATACACAAATATGGCGATCCACCGCCTTAACTCGGAGATTATAATTGACAACTAAATTTACACCAGATCCTGTACTTAATACAGAAATTGATAAAACATTTAAACCAGACGAATATGAACCGTTAGGTAAACCTGTATACATCAAAAAAGAAACAGCTCTAGACGCTATGGCAGGGGATGGCGGATACGAAGAAGCATATCTTGGCGACCATCTTCGTTTTAAAATGAAACGTGACAAGAAACGTTTCTGGGCTGGAGATAATATCAGCGATTATCTCAAAGAAGGAGATAAAGAACGCCTTATTGACGAAGCAACAGAAGCATTTGAACTAGTGCTTGATCGTTTGCTGATTGATCGCGAAACAGACCCTAACTCACATGGTACAGCAAGACGCCTTGCTAAAATGTATTTTAACGAAATAATGGCAGGTAGATATGACCCAGCACCAGATGCAACAGCATTTCCAAACGACTCGCAGGACCGCTATGAAGGCATGCTCGTGGTTCGCAGTGAACTTCGTAGTATGTGTAGCCATCATCATCAACCCGTTACTGGGGTTGCTTATATTGGCATTATCGCGGCAGAAAAACTAATTGGTCTTTCTAAGTACACTAGAATTGCACAATGGTGTGCTCGTCGAGGTACGCTACAAGAAGAACTAGCCAACGATATTGCTAGGGAAATACAAAAAGCCACTGGAGCCAAAGACTTAGGTGTGTATATACAAGCCACACACGGATGCTGTGAAAATCGTGGTATTATGGCACACAGTAGTTTAACACAAACTACAGTATTGAAAGGTGCTTTCAAAGACGACCATGGAACAAAGAAAGAGTTCATGGATAATATTAAACTACAACAGGAGTTTGCACCGCGATGAACGATACAGAGCTAGAAAATTTATACGATAACTATTTGCAATTTACAGGTCAAATGTGTGCGGACCATAGCCCAATGGCTGTAGCAGCAATTATGATGACCCAAGCACTATCAATTTATAAAACTACTATGAGTGTAGAAGACTACAATCAAATGGTTGATAGTATTTCTGCAAATAGAAATCAAGTTAAAACTTTTGAAAGGCCCATACTACAATGAAAATTCAAGTTCCAGCAGAAGGTATTTTAAAAACTAACGACTTTGGAGATACTAAAGTTTACAAAGTAGTATGCGAATGCGGACAGGACGATCATAGTCATAATATATGGGTTGAAGCAGAAGACTTTGGCACATCTGTAACCATTTATGCTACAGTGAAAACAAATTTTTGGTCTAAAAAGAGATGGAATCACATCTGGACTTTACTTACCAAAGGATATGTTGACTGCGAAACTACAGTAATTATGACGCAACAACAGGCTTTTAACTATGCACATACCTTACTAAGTGCAATCGACGATGTTAAAAAGTTTAGAAATGATCGTAAAGAAAAATCTGCTGCGGCAAGGATAGCAGAACAAGGAGATTGTGTATGACTACAGCAAAACAAGTTGCCGACGAATTAATTAATCGTATGAAAAATACATCTCTTCAAAAATTTGAAATTAAACGTGAAGTTGGCGAAAATTGGATTCCTAACGGTGTTGTTCCATTTGATATCTATGCAACTAAAGGCGTAGCAACTTTTACAGTATGGGCAGAAAGTTATATTGATGCAGAAGATCAAATAACACAATATTTGGAACAAAACGATGAGTAAAATTAAAATCGCAGAATTATTTTATAGTATCCAAGGAGAAGGACGTTACATGGGTGTACCGTCTGTTTTCTTACGTACATTTGGTTGTAACTTTAAATGTGCTGGCTTTGGTATGCCTAAAGGACAATCTAGTACAGAAGTCGAAGCAATCGCTGCAAAAATTACAGAATTTAAAAAATACGAAGAACTACCGCTAGTTAGTACTGGTTGCGATAGTTATGCAAGTTGGGATCCTAGATTTAAAGATCTTAGTCCGGTACTTACAAGTGATGCTATTGCAGAACGTATCTGCGAGATTCTTCCATTTAACGAATGGCAAGATGAGCACTTAGTAATTACTGGCGGTGAACCGCTATTAGGCTGGCAACGTGCCTATCCAGATTTACTACGTCATCCTAAAATGCAAGGACTTAAAGAAATTACATTTGAAACAAACGGTACTCAACCTTTAAGTGAAGAATTCAAAGATTATCTTATACAATGGCAAATGCCTAATTTAGATCTTGACCGAGAAATTACTTTCAGTGTTAGTGCTAAGTTAAGCTGTAGCGGTGAAAGCAGAGACGAAGCAATTAAGCCAGACATTGTCTGCGAATATCAAGACTACGGTTACACATATTTGAAATTTGTTTGTGCTACAGAAGACGATGCAGAAGAAGCAATTGAAACAGCAGATATCTATCGTGCAAACGGATTTGAAGGTCCAGTTTATCTAATGCCTGTAGGCGGTGTTGAAAGTGTCTACACTCTTAATAATCGTCGTGTAGCCGAACTAGCAATGAAATCAGGCTTACGATATAGTGACAGATTGCAAGTACCGTTATTTAAAAATGAGTGGGGAACATAATGAAAGAATGGTTTAAAAAGATCACAGGTATTAAACGACTTGAAGAAGAAAAAGCTCAAGCAGAACAAGAACGAGAAGAAGCACTAGCTCGTGCTGCAGAAGCGCAGGCTAAAGAAGAACTGGCAAAACTATCTCCCAAAGAACGTGCAACTAAAAAAGGAGAACCTTGGGTCGCTGTTCTAGATACAAAGGTAAACAAAGACAACGTCCGTAACGGATTTTTTGAATTAGACTGGAACGAACATTTTATCACAGAATTGAAAAAAGTAGGTTACGGATTTGACGGCGACCCTGAAGAAGAAATTGTCGATCGCTGGTTCCGAGATTTGGCTAGGAATATGCTTGCCGAAGAAGGATTAGATACTTCAAGAGGTGCTGGTTACATAAATGTAACTAAAATTGGTGGTGGTAAAGCAGAAGTCTTATGAAAATAATTGATCGAAACGAGTATATTGATCAGTACAATTTTTCGTCGTTGATTACTGAAAAAGACAACGAGCAATTAAAATTAATTTCTAGCCAAATTATTTCTAGCGGAAATTATTTTCAAAACAGTCCAAAGTACCAAACTAAAGAAAATTTATTTGGTAGGCACGAACCTGTGTTCCTAAAAATGCGACAGAGTTTTATCTATTCGTGTTTTATGTTTCTAGGAAAAGAGGTACGTATTAAAAACATCATGAGTTGGGTGTTTATGACCAGTGCCAAAGATGCTGAGGACAGAGAAAACATGTGGCACAACCATCACATAAGCGACAACGATGGGACAACAGATACACTTAGTGGAATTTGGTATGTACATATTCCGCCAACATCTAATCCGGATATTACTGGAACAGAGTTTTGTATGGATTGGCCAACCAAAACCAATTGTTTTTTCTTAAAACCAAACAACTTGACTTGGAACGTATATCCTAGTAAACTGTGGCATAGGCCCGGGATCACTGACTCAGATGAATACCGATTTGTTTTTGCTGCAGATATGGAATATTACAAATGACATATATTTTGGTTGATACAGCCAATACTTTCTTTCGTGCTAGACACGTAGTTCAAGGATCTAGCGATATTAAACTTGGTATGGCATTTCATATCACATTTAATAGTATTAAAAAGGCATGGAATGACTTTAATGGTACTCATGTAGTATTCTGTCTCGAAGGTCGCTCATGGCGCAAAGATTACTACGAGCCTTATAAACGCAATCGTGCAGAAAGTCGTGCAGCACTTAGCCCCCGAGAACAAGAAGAAGACAAACTGTTTTGGGAAGCCTTTGACGAGTTTAAAAACTTTATCAATGAAAAGACTAACTGTACAGTCTTACACCATCCTCAGTTAGAAGCAGACGACTTAATTGCTGGTTTTATCCAAAGTCATCCAAAAGATAAACATGTAATTATTTCAACCGATAGCGATTTCTATCAGCTCATTTCTGCTAATGTAAGTCAGTATAACGGTGTTCAAGAACATCATATTACACATGAAGGAATTTTTGATGCTAAAGGCAAAATCGTCGTTGACAAGAAAACTAAAGAGCCTAAAGCAGTACCAAATCCAGAGTGGTTACTCTTCGAAAAATGTATGCGTGGTGATACCAGTGATAATGTCTTCTCGGCGTATCCAGGTGTGCGTGTTAAAGGTACTAAAAACAAAGTTGGTCTTACTGAAGCGTTCGAAGATCGTAAAAGCAAAGGATTTGCGTGGAACAATCTCATGCTACAGAGATGGGTTGATCACGAAGGAAAAGAACACAGAGTTTTGGAAGACTATGAGAGAAATCGGCGACTGATTGATCTAGCACATCAACCCGAAGATATTAAACAACTTATAAAGAAAACAATCGAAGTCGACTGTGTTCCAAAAGATGTTAGTCAGGTCGGTATTCGACTACTTAAATTCTGCAACACTTGGGATATGAAAAAGATTGCAGACAATATTCAACAATACGCAGAACCATTCCAAGCAAAGTACCAAGGAGAATAAAATGGCAAGATGGAAAGTTTCACCTTATTATAAAAAATCTTGTGAAGAACACGAGATTTACACTAAAGATGGAATGACTATTAAACGTAAAACAGGCTACCGAGGTGCTAGTTTTTATGTAGAAACTACGGATGATAATCCTCCAGAATTTGAGTTTGACTTTGTACCTGGCGGTGACGGAAACAAAGACAGTATCAACATGTACGACTTTCCAGGTCCAAATATTGAAGACGTAGAATTAGAAAGCATGTGGGATGGTTGCTGGGAAGACATCGAGTTTCCAGACGACATGGACGAAGAGGAACAAGAACGTTTACAAGAACTTATCGACGAAGAAGGCATCTACGAAGTATTAGAAGAACAAGAAGGTTGGACACTATACGAAACAGAAGCATGGATTTGGGGTCCTATACTTATCGAAGACGAGAACGGTAATCAAGTTCGAATTATTGTAGCAGACGAAGACGGTAATGTAACAGACTTTAAGGACGAGTAATGGAAAAGCTCTACCGTATTACTCCTTTGGAAAAGAAAAGCGTTGAATATTTTGTAGACGTTTTTGAACGATTGCCCGATGGCACTATTCGCGGGTTCGATGTCACAGAAGTATGGCGTTGGGGTTATGGATTTCGAGAACTAGACGACCCAGTATGGAAGTTTGAAACTGATCGTGTGCATTGTAATCCGCAAGTTGGGTGGGGCTGTGACTTAGATGATCTCATCTCAGTTTATGTCAATTTTAGCGATGGATTTACAGACGAAGAAAAAGCAGAAATTGAAGCGATTCTGCGTTACGAAAAAGAAGATGACAACGGACGGTGCGGAACTGGTTGGATCTACGATGGAGAACACAACTGGGAAGTTGAGGACGATCACGTGGCAATTATTGGGCCTGTCAAAATAGATTTAGTTGATGCTAACGGATACGGTGATGCCGCTATAATTGAAGAAAATGTAGTTCCATACGGAGACGAGGACGACAAATGAATAAATGTATAACTTGCGGTGAAGAAATTCGTGTAAACTGCGACTGGAATCAGGGTCGGTGTCCACACAGAGAACCAATATTAACAGATTATCACTTTAGATACTATAACTTAATTCAATGGTTCAAAGGTCTTTTTACTAAAAAAGATTGCGACTGTGGCCACAATCATTGAAAGATAAATATATGCGTACATTACTAAGGTGCCTTAGGGGCCTAGTATAAGGAGACTAAAAATGACAGAGATACATGCAAAGCCCATCGTCGATGGCAAATTTTGGATTGTTGAGCAAGATGGTAATAAAATTGCTACATTACACAAAAAAGAAAACAATAAATTTGTTCTTAGCAGTATTAACGGCGAAGTAATGTTTAACAAAAAAGACGACCTTACAAAACAATTTGGAAAAGAATTTTTTCTTAAAAGCGATAAAGTAAAAGTCACTGCTGCTGAACCAAACGAATGTCATGGCTATGCAACCAGTTGTAAACCATACAATCCTATGTATGATGTTCAGCGCAAACTTCCCCTCTTTACAAAATCAAATGCCAGTAAAAGTTTATATTGTGCAGGTTACTATATAATTAAATTTGACAAAGGCTGGGTTAAGAGTCATTGCCCTAAACTTATAACAATAGAACGTTATCCGTACAAAGGACCTTTTAAAACTGAGTTTGAAATGAAACAGGTACTAGCTAATGCAAAATCAAATTAATTTAACTCCTTTTACACAGTTCATACAACAGGTAAGAAGTGCAGAAGCATCGAGAGCACAAGAAATTAAATTATCGTTGCAACAGGCTAGATTATTGAGTCTTGCACTGGCAGAGTGCATGGATAAACTTAATCGAGACTATGAAACACTTTTTAACGAACTTAAACGTAGTCAAGAAACAGAAGTTGTTACTATAACTATGGACGGCGGCGGTTTCTCCGAGAAATAAGGATAAATATATGCGTATATTACTTGGATACGCATATGAGTCGACCTAAACCAAAAATATTGTTAGAACACACTAACAAAAAAACTTACAAAGCAGAACAGATTTTAGAAGCTGAAGCCATCTGGGCTGTCTTCTATAAAAACGAACCTTTTAATCTTAAAAGTTTTAATAGCCTAACAAGCTATCCTGGACCAAAATATAAAAAGGTTTCTTTTAGCAATCCTGGACATGCACACAATCTAGCAAAAAAATTAAATTTAACTTTTGGAACCGAAGATTTCCAAGTAGTCAAACTAACCAGCGGCACTATTGTAAAATGATAGGCCGAGACGTATTAACAAAAATTTTTTTACAGCAATGGGGTAAAACCATTGACGAAACAAATGTTAATATGTATTCAAGAACATGGTGGCAATCAAACCGTGTTGGTAAAGACAATGCTTTTCGCCTAAGTGACAAAGGCTATGAATTCTTAATAAACGAATTGGAACTTAAAGCCTATGAGGTTCCATTTACTGAACCAATTGAGTTAAGTCCACAAACAATAATATTTTTGGAAAGATATATTGATTGTCCATACTATCTTACAAACCAAAGTATTACTGTTTTTTCCGAAAAAAAGAGTTTTGAACTTTACTTATTTTCGGACGATATAAGAAAATTTGGGCTAATCAAAGCCATGAACGAACGTCAAAAAGATTTGGGCAGTTGATTTTCTAGTTGACATAGCCCAGTTGTGGTGTTATAATACATACATAGCGTAACAGATTATCCCCTTGTAACACACTTTTTGAAAGGTAATAAAATGGCAGAAATTCTTAGCCGCACCGTTGGACCAAAAAATGCAAAACGCTCTCTGCGTAAAGCATTTAAAAATAAGCGTCCTATTTTCCTTTGGGGTCCTCCCGGAATTGGTAAATCCGATATTATTAAACAGTTGGGTGAAGAACTTGATGCCCATGTTATCGATGTTCGTTTGAGCTTGTGGGAACCGACTGACATTAAAGGTATTCCGTATTTTGATTCTAACATTAATAAAATGGTCTGGGCTCCTCCGCTCGAACTACCCGACGACGAACTGGCAAGTAAACATAAGCAGATTATCCTGTTTATGGACGAAATGAACTCTGCGGCACCTGCTGTACAGGCTGCGGCATATCAGTTGGTTCTTAATCGTCGTGTTGGCACTTATCGTTTGCCTGATAATGTTGTTCTAGTTGCAGCCGGTAACCGCGAAAGCGATAAAGGCGTAACTTATCGTATGCCTGCTCCGTTGGCTAATCGTTTTGTTCACTTGGAAATGGCTATTGATTGGGATGACTGGAACGAGTGGGCTGTATTCAATAAGATTCACAAGGATGTTGTTGGTTTTCTAACTTTCAGCAAAAAGGACTTGTATGACTTCGATCCTAAATCCGCAAGCCGTGCGTTTGCTACTCCTCGTTCATGGTCATTCGTTAGCGAATTGCTTACTGATGATGACACTGATGAGTCAACTCTTACTGACCTAACTTCAGGTGCTGTTGGAGAAGGTCTTGCTGTTAAGTTTATGGCACACCGTAAACATGCCAGCAAAATGCCTAACCCTACTGACATTTTGAGCGGTAAGGTTAAAAAGATGGATTCTAAAGAAATTTCTGCACAATACTCTCTTGTTGTTTCATTGTGCTATGAACTTAAGGATTCCTGTGACAAAAATGCCAAAGATTGGAACAAACAAGTTAATTACTTCTTCCAATTTATGATGGATAATTTTGAAACTGAGTTGGTTATCATGGGTACTAAACTTGCTCTTAGTACTTACAAACTTCCGCTGGATCCAGACGAAATTGCCTGTTTCGACGACTTCCATGCAAAATTTGGTAAGTATATTGCACAGGCAACTGAAAAGCAATAATTTGACAGGACCTGCGGGTCCTGTTATACTGTATGCATAGTTAAATTTAGGAGCAAACATGGCACATGCCGATCCAATTATTGATAAAATTATTGTAGCACGAGTTGGCTTACTACTACGTCATCCATTTTTTGGTAATCTTGCAACTCGTATGCAAATTAAAGAAGCTGATGATTGGCTTCCTACTGCCGCTACCGACGGACGTCATATCTTTTTTAATCGTAAATTCTTTGAACCGCTTACTGTTAAGCAGGTAGAGTTTGTTATTGCACACGAAATTCTACATGCCGTTTTTGATCATATGGGCAGGCGCGAAGGTCGCGACCCGAAGATTTTTAACATTGCCTGCGACTATGCTGTTAATGGTCAAATTGTTCGAGACCGCATTGGAGATCACAATCTGCCTGATATTAAGATTTTTCACGATACCAAATACTATGGGTGGTCGGCGGAACAAGTCTATGACGAAATCTACGAAAAGTATGACGAAGAACAACTAGCTGCATTGGGCCAAATGCTCGATGAACATTTAGATCCAGAAGGCAAAGAAGGCAACGGACAGCCTAAATACTCAAAAGACGAACTCAAAAAGATTCGTGATGAGATGCGTGAAGCTGTAATGCAGGCTGCACAAGCCGCTGGCGCAGGCAATGTTCCGGCAAGTATTGCTCGCATGATTAAAGAGCTTACTGAGCCTAAAATGAACTGGCGCGAAATTCTGCGTCAGCAAATTCAAAGTACCATTAAAAACGACTATACCTTTATGCGCCCCAATCGTAAAGGCTGGCATATGAATGCAATTTTGCCTGGTACTAATTACGAAGAAACAATTGATATCTGTGTATCAATTGATATGAGTGGTTCTATCGGTGACGAACAAGCCAAAGATTTTTTAAGCGAAATTAAAGGCATTATGGAAGAGTACAAAGACTTTAGGATTAAAGTTTGGTGCTTCGATACCGATGTTTATAATGAAGCAGATTTTGATGGTTATAACATGGATGAGTTTATGAACTATGAACCAATGGGCGGTGGTGGCACCGAGTTCATGGTTAATTGGGAATACATGAAAGAACATCAAATTCAACCTAAAAAGTTTATCATGTTTACTGACGGATATCCTTATGGGTCATGGGGTGACGAATTGTATTGCGACACGGTCTTTATTATTCACGGTAACAATACAGTTGTTCCGCCATTTGGTGAATACGCTTACTACGAAGAAGTTAAGGAACTTGCATAATGGCGTTAAAAAACGGCAAAGCCAATCCGCTTAATTATTTCGATTTGCGAAGGGTTGACTTTGCTGCGCCTCATTTTAAATATACTACTATAGATAAGTACAACCCAAATCTAGTCAAAGGGTTAGACAGCTGGATTAAACAAAATCTCAATAGCAGATATTATATAGGGCAAACTTTAGATTTAGACAATACCAACACGATTGTATATGCAACACGTATTGGATTTGAATCAGAAAAAGAACTTAGTTTCTTCACGATTGCTTGCCCGTTAATTCAAACGAGATAATTATATTAGTACATTATAAGGAGATACCATGACTGAAAACGTACAAACAGAAACTGTTACTGCGCCTGAACAAGCCAGCACAAAACCAGATCCTACTGAACTTACTATTAACGATCTACAAGCAATGAAAGTAATTATCGATATTGCAAGTTCACGCGGTTCATTTAAACCCGCAGAGATGACAGTTGTAGGACAAACCTACACTAAACTAACTACATTCTTAGAAGCAGTTGCTAAACAAGCAGAAGCGTCTAAACAAGGAGCATAATTATGCAAAATTTAAAACACGTAGGTAGAATTAAAGATACAGGTAAAAAAGTACTTGTAGCCTTTAGAACACTACCAGGCGACGCTTACAGTTGCTTAGTTGTACCAACAGAAAATCTTCCAGATGAATATCACAATGCAGTTATTAATCTAGTAGAAAGTCCAGCTGCTCAACAAGCATATGAATTTGCTGAAGCATTAGACCGCACACAATTTCCAGATGGAAGTCGTATGTTGCCATTCTTACACGCCAACGGTCGTCTAGTAAAAGTTAGTACAGCACAAGTAGAAATGACTCCGGTAATTGGAACTAGTATTTTATTGTCCGAACTAAATCAACTCATTGCTGAACAACGCGGTGTTGCTGTAGATGATCTACATATTAGACCAGATAGCCAAGATACACCTAAAGAAGTTGCATCTGTAAAAGAATTACCTGTAGAATCATCAAATACAGAAGTTACACAACCTGTATCATTTGATAGCGCAGAAGCAGAAGCAAAATTCTATCGTAGCCAAGCAGATAAATTAGCTAAACAAGCTGCTGAATTCCGTAGAAAAGCAGAGGAGTTGGTTCCGACCAAAAAATCGAAGTGATTGATCAGGGAAGAAAACTTCCCAAAGAAGTCGTCGAATGTTGGCCAGAAGTATTTGGAGAGGTAAAACTCAATGTACTACCTTTAAGGTATCTCCATGCTGTTATTATCACATTTAAAGACGGAAAAATTTGGGAAGTAAAAATAACAAAAGACGACCATACCAAAGGCTGGACTGCCTTTGAAAGGTCAATCTCAGAACTTTATAGGACTTATGAAAGTCGAATTGACAACGTAGATTTTCGACTGGATACAGAAAAAATTCGTAAAGATATAGAACGAATAACACAACGTTTTTTAAAGAAAAAGAAATTATAAATGAATGTTAAACTTTTATCCTATTCCCAACCAACAGGTGAATTTAGAGACATGGGTATTGAGGATGCGCAAGAACTCATTGCGTATTGCGCCCGTGTGTCCAATCCAAGCAATCAGCTTAACACAGAAACATCAGAAAAACTTATCCGATACCTTATCAAGCACCAACACTGGAGCCCGCTTGAAATGGTCTCGGCATGTATTGAAATCACTACTACCAGAGACATTGCCCGACAAATCCTTCGACATAGATCTTTTAGCTTTCAAGAATTTAGTCAGCGATACGCAGACCCTACTAAAGACCTTAATTTTGTCACAAGAGAAGCAAGACTGCAAGACACAAAAAATCGTCAAAACAGCATTGCCGTGGATGATACATTGTTACAAAATGAATGGTACAGAGCTCAGCAACGAGTCATTTATGCCGCACAAAGAGAGTACGAGTGGGCTATCGCTAATGGCATAGCTAAAGAACAGGCCCGTGCTGTACTTCCAGAAGGACTTATTGAAAGTCGTTTGTATATGAACGGTACACTACGTTCATGGATTCATTTTATCGAATTACGTAGTGCTAATGGTACACAAAAAGAACATATGGAAGTAGCACGTGAATGTGCTAAAATTATTGCAGAAGTGTTTCCTATGGCAAGCGAATTTGTGCAAACTGCTCCTTAAGCCAATCAAAATCATTTATTTTTAAAAGTGCCGGTGTATTGCCGGCATTTTGTTCACCGTACTGTCTGCCAGCGAGTGCGCCTAGATACGCATAAAATCCATAAGCTGCACTTTCATTTAATGCACACCATGTTTTCAATCTAGCAGAAGTTTCTACATCTACTTGCCCTTGTATCGACTTGCTGGATAATTTGCAACACTCTCTAAAAGCACTACGCCAAGTACTGAATGGATCAGTGTTAAATGCGGTAATATTACTAACTTCTTCCATTGGTAAAAAATATGGACTAATACTAGTTGTCATGTCAGGATTACTTAAATCCATATTCAACGTAAGTTTTTTTGGCAACAATTTAACTCCGCCGTATCCATATTCTAATCCATTAATTGGGTTACGACTACGCCATACATGCACATGATCACGTTGATGATCCGGCGGTAGGTAATCAAAATGAAAACTATCTAGTACCTTTGCATCAGCATCAACTACCCAAAACATTTCAAAGAAACTTCTTTTAGCAGCTTCGATATGAGCTTGGTGTATTCCTTTAACTCCTTTGACGTGCTTTACTAAAGGAAATCTTTCTTTGAGTTGATTAAAATTTTCTTGAGCACTTGGCTCATTGTAACTGATAAAAATAATATCAAACACGGCTGCGAATTATCCTTGGTGTATTATTGTAAACAGTTTTAAAAAATTTGCTTCCGGCAGAATCTAAATTGGCTATTTCTATTCCGCATTTATCTTTAAGTTCTTTACCGTAAAAATTTATTTGTTCTGTTTTAAATTCTGGAGTAGCTGTTTCATAATGCTGATTCCAATAGTCTGTTAACCATTCAAAATCTCGTACATTACTGTAATCCCAATCTGTACAATTCGTTAATGCAGCTCCTTCTCTTGCACCAAGTATACTATAAATTCCATTTTCTACGTCTGCGCCAATCGTGCACCAAATAAGCAATCTGTGATAATTTTGCCACCATATCTTTTTAAGATCTCCTACTCGTGCGCCCTGGTCCAATGACATTTTAACACCCTCGCGGAACCCTGCTCTCCATGCTTGGAAAGGTGTGGCATTAGTATAACTGACAGAATAATTTTCATTAAACTGATAATACTTGTCATCAAAACAAAATTCAACTAGTCCTTTAGTATCGTCTGGACTACTATTTTCATGTGTACGCATTTCATTGACAAACTTACGTGTCCACATTTTAAGCCCGCCGTTACCGTACATTAGTCCGTTAACATGTACTTTGCCACACCAGCTGAATACATGTTCAGGCGTTAAACCTAATGCATCTATGTCCACTTCAACTTCAAGAAATTTAGGATCAATAATATTATCAGCATCTACTGTAATAAAATATTCTGTTTCACTAACAGCTGCGCAGGCTTTATGTGCAGCATCTGATCCTTTGACTCCGTGTACACGTTTAGCCCAAGGCACTTTAGTCAATAAATCAGCGTAATTCTTTTCTGCATTAGGCTCATCGTAACTTAAAAATACAACGTCCTGTTCTATAACTTTAATCATTTATTATCCTTAAACCATAACTTTTAAAAACTAATTTTGAACTGATTGAAATTTTATCAATTTTATTTTCAATCTTACTTTCAAATGGAAACGACATAACATCAGAGGTTATTAAATCAGCTAGATTAATAAAAATTGTTCTAACTAAAAAGTCAAAATCATCTTCTAGTGTTACAAAAAATACTAGTTTTGGTGCTACAACAACATCATAATAATCTTTTATTTTTGAATTTACTTGAAACTCCCATGATTTTTTTGGTCCGTTCCATGTAACTAAACACTCTACTTGATCTGTAGTTTCAGTGATCCATTCAAAAACATTATTTTTAAAAGCATATCCTGGATCTGTCGCAGGTACTATTGCCAGCACAGATAATCCTTCTTGATTTCTTTTATAACCAACTAAGTAATCTTTAAATTTCCATTTACCTGTTAGGAATCCTTCAACATCCTCAAAATTAGTTTTTATTGCATGTTCGTATTTAGGTTCTGGCTCATTGCCCACTGATACTATCTGTCCAGTTTTTTTATCGAAGTAAACGTAATATTCATTCATTAGCTAAGTCTTTTAATTTTTTAATTATTTTCTTTGATATGAAGTTTTTTTCAACATAATGAAACAGCTTTGGCTGTTTAATGTTGCCAACGATAAGGCTTCCTTTGGAATTTAAAACAAATGGTACAGTATCTTGCCAACTTTCTGCTGGTGCTGGCCAACCTTGTATTCCTGTTTTCATATGTACAAATTCTAAAGGACTGCATTTATCAATTACACTTTCGTGAATACCTGTCATTTCAATTGCTATTGCACTAGCTAAGTCCATACTTAACCAGTCCTGATAACTAACTGGCGCAAACTTAGTGTAAGCCCATTCCCAATTATTACAAACAAACTCTAGAGCTTTATAAAAAGCAATTGCCTTGTCTGATTTTTTAAAATAATGTAATGCAAAATAAGGATTAGTCAAACCATTGTCAATAAATGCTAGTCTATGCTTCCAATCTTTTTCTATTACTTCAAGTTTATAATTTTTTATTCTTGAACAAAATTTTATATCATAATTACTACAATAATTCCACCAATCACTAATGTCATCTAACAACAACATATCTGCATCAAGCACAATAGTTTCATCATATGGACTGACATAATAAAGTTTCCATCTATGTTCAGCTTTATATTTAGATATTGGAGTTTCTTTAATCCAAGGTATTTCTATTACTTGGTCAAACACTAGACGTTGTTCTTCTGAAACAACGTCGTTTGTCATTATTGATACAGCCTTAACACTATGCTGGCTGGCTTTTATACTCAGTGCTAATGCATAGGCCTGATCAACATAATTGCAATCTTTTGAGTTTTGTGCAAAAATTAAAAAACCTTTAGACATATTGATACTCATTAATTACCCTTGTTAAACTATCTTTATTCATAACATGCATATCAATATTTGTGGTCTTAGCAACAATATACTCGCCTAAATGATCTTGTTTTTGTATCAGGAACTGCATAGAATTATCTTTCATACTAACTAAAATATCTCTATCTTCAATATAATTCATAGAACCCGGAAGTTCAATTGCAAAATCTCCTGACATTTTTCCGTTCATAAGATGAATTGCTATACTGAATGCATAATCGTTTCTAAAAAATTCAATATCTATGTTGTATAAAACTCTAAAATATAACCAATTTTTTTTAATATAGGTTACTAAATTAAAAAACGCTTCAACAACTGGATCTTTATCAAATACAACAACAGTTGCCCAATAAAAAGGAATGCTGTATTGATTAATACGCTCGTATGGTTTACTATCTTTCCAACTAGTTAAATTAAAACTGCGTTTATAAATTTGAAAAGGAGTATCTCTTTCTAACGCAATTTTAAGAACATCAGAATTTAGAATATAATCACTGTCAATAATCAATGTTCTGTCGTACGGACTTATATCGTAAGCACGGTATCTAGTTGAATTTTTCCATTCTAACTTTTTACTTGAGATTGAACCGTCATAAAATAGTTTTTGAGAAGAAGGTTCAGTTGGAACAACTATCACAGAGTCGAATGGATGTCCTGGATAATGTTTCTTTAAATAATCAATGTTATCTGTAGCTAATGTTACAGGTATATTTAGAAACTTTTTTATTCTCTTAGCTGCAAATACTGCCAGTTTAGTGTAATCTATAGCAGTATTGTTATGGGCAAATATTAATGCGCCTGTTTTCATATCTTAACCATATCGGCAATTTTTCTTTTAGCCTTAATATCTGCAAATTTTACACTATATTCGTTGAGCGTAGTCATATACTTTAGTAGAATGTCATCGAAAAATTTTTGAACATCTGGTACTGTCACAGGAAAACCGTTTACATCCAAAAACGGAACATCGTGTGTGTAACCTAAATCTAATACAGTTTTTGTAAAGTTAATTAATGTTGGGTCTATATGAAATGTCCCGCCATTTTCATAATAAACCAAATGTTGATTAAATTCTTCTAAGATAATTCTTCTTTGATTGGAAAGCGTGGCCATATAATTTGCCACTTCAAAGGCTTTTTCTAATTTTTCATCCATAGATAACTCCGTAGTGTATAATATTACACTACTTTAATTATCTTGTCAATATGTCTTGGAGAAAATTTAGGCAATGCCAGTTGTTATGGCACTTGGTGTTGGGACGCTTACATTTGATCCTGAAGCGCGATATACCTGAACTGTACTAGTTAAAGTTCCGTCAACGTTTTCATCAATACCAAATCCTGGATCTGGTAACGAAGGTGGAGCTGCTGAATCATCAGCAAATGTGATATCAAAGTATAAAATTCTACGGTTTGACCCTGTATCATTTACCCTTGCATAAATGTAGTATTTGTTAGGAGCGTAAGCGCCAGATGGTGCAAGTTTTTGGAATATAACTCCGTTAGTAGTTGTTAGATCATAAAATCCAATACTGCTAGTTTCGCCTGTTCCAGTGCATGTAGTCTGTGTATGATTCATAGCAATAGTTCCCATACCAGATAACATTGCAGTCCAGGTTGCATTTTTTAATCCAGGAGAACCGCCTGAACGGTCTGCGCTAAATTCAATTTGACTACCAGAATTAAAGAAATATCTCGCATCATCTGCGGTTGGCCAAGAAACTTGTACTGATTGAATAATTGTACCGTTCCATTGTGTGTTTCTAATTTGAGAAACCACTAAATCAACTCGACTTGCTTGTCCGGCAGGAGGGGGTGCTGTTAAAAAATTGTTATCAGCATCTGTAGCTACAGACATGTAAGCAGCTCTCCAAGTATCTTTTACTTGTGTAGCTGCTGTTGGTACAGGAAGATCTGACCCGGCAACATAACCTGGATCTTCTGGAGCTTTAGTTCCTAATGTTACACCTGTTTGATGTTGTCTGGCTCTAGCAATATCACTTCTTAATGCATTCCACTGTGCAACTGTAATTTTAGAAAATTGTCCAACTTGACTACTCGAAAGGGTTTGGCCGTAACCTTTGGTTCCTGATCCGGTACCTAAAACTAAACCAATTTTAGATTGGATTTGATTGTAATCTGTTGCTATAATTAATGTATTCTGTCCAGCCATTTTTTATCCTTATTAGTCCTGAAATATTTATACATTAAAGTATGACACATTCAACTAGTTTGACACCGCTATCTTCATTGGATTCTAATGCTATCGCAAATACATCTGCATTATTACCCATTGCAGCTTGAGCTGTTCCATTAGGGCCTGCTACTAATCGCTGTCCTTTAATAACTGATCCAGAAACTTTTACTGGTACACGGCCTTTTAATGCTATTGCTGTTCCGCCTTCTAATTCAAGATTCATAAGGTATGCTGGCTTTTCACTAACTGGACCTACAGCACGGAAACCTACTTGGCAAGCTGTTACTTCCTTTTCGCCGCCAACCATTAAAACTGTACCAACTTCATACTCAGCATCAGCCAAATACTTCTCAGCTAGGTCAGCATAGTTAGCTGCTGTTGCTGTACCAACAAAGAATGTTGCTTTTAATGCGCCTGGAGTGATGCTTACTCCACTTATGATTTCTGTTGTTCCTGTTCTAACTGCAATAGTGCCAGATGTTGCACTTGCACTAGCTGTTCTATAATCATCTGCTGCCACATACAAAGAATCTGAACGAGTTGATGTTCCTGCAAAAGTTACAGCATTGATTGTCTTGAATCTAAGCGCACCAGATCCTAAATCTGATTGGTTATCTGTACCAGGTAGTACGTCTGAACCAACTAATTGTAGAGGAGTCTTTGTTGCTGATCCTACTGTTGTTTGGAATTTAATTGTATCGTTAAGTTGATTTTGTATAATTGGAACGGTTGCAACACCACTAGTTTGGTTGAACACACGTAATCTTGGTGTATCACCAACAGTAAAACCTGCATCACTAAACTGTACTAGTTCGTTAAAAATAGCATCATTTTTTTGTACAAACTGAGCAGCTTCAATGCCCCCTAATCTATCTGAGTCTGTTGCAGTACCCCAAAATCTATGATTACCATTAACAGTCTGACCTGGATATGTGTTATTATTTGTATAAGCTAAAGTAACACCTTGTTGTATTTTAGTAAAACCGTTAATTGAACTTGTTGTAGGATCTAGCGTAAATTCAGGATCAGAACTTATTACAAAAATAGTATCACCATCAACAATAGCTTCAATAATAGCATGAGTAGCACTAAGAGTATCTCTAACGCTTCTTGAACGCATTTGTGTTGTTTGGCTACCTGCAACACCTTGAGGTCCAACTAGTATATAAGTAGAACCATCCCAGGTATATAATTGTTTATTTTGTGTGTCAAACCAAAAATCGCCAGTTGTTAATCCTGTTGGTGCGCTTGTGCCTAATTCAGCACCGCCGGTTGTACGGAATTTTCCACCATCATAAAATTTTAATTTGCTATTTCCGCTGTCAAACCACAGTTGTCCAGGTATAGGCTTGGGAGGTTGTGTAGTATTAGCGAAATTTTCTAATAAAAATAGAAAGTTTTCGTTTTGTACTTCGCCGTAACCAGCATAGTTCTTACCGATAAACTTAAGATCAGTAGTGCTGTCAATGGTGCCATCTGCGACTGTAGCTACGACTGCTCCGTTATATTTGTTAATTGTATATGGCATTTTCCGTTATTCCTTATTACTTGTATTTATGCTGTTTTAAATTGTTATGGAATGTCAGCTTGGTAAACCCAAGTAGGTCCAATTTTTTTATATTCTTTGAAAACTGGTATATCTGGGCAATAGACTCGTAATATAGTGTCATCTTCGTAATCGCCCGGTTGAAAAATCTTAACTAAAATTTGAGCAGCCAGCTGTGCTTCTGTAAGAATACCTAAATTAACAGTAAATCCAACCGGCGATGATCTAACAGTAGTATCAACATAAGTTTTATTAGTAGCATCTGTGCCATCTGTTGGCGTCGCAAGACTCGAAATTCGTTTTGAACTTACATCAACTGTTCCTGATCCTTTTGGTACTAATACTATGTTTGCATCTGGAATACTAACATTCACATAGCTAATTGTTTCGCCGTTAATGTTAATATTGTCTACTTGTAATTGATTTAAAACTCCAATACTATTCAATCCTGGAGCACTTGTTACAGTACTGCCTAATTGTGTTTGACTTAAAACTTGATAGTCATTGATTTTATAAACTTTACTATTAGCAAGGTTTATATTTTCACTCGAATTCCACGCTGTTTCTGCAAGGCCCCATGCAAATGTTTTATTAGTAGCGCCTGCAACACTAATGCCGCCGCCATTAGCTGTATTATCTGTTGGAGTATCTACTTTAGCAAGTTCTATTAGTAAATCTTCAATAGCAACATTAGTTGTGTTAATGGTTGTAGTTGCCCCTTCAACAACTAAATTACCTCTTATTCTAGTATCACCATTAACATCTAGTGTAGCAGTGGGTAATCCTGTATAGATACCAACACGTTCATTTTGAGCATTAATAAAAATACTGGGTTTTAAACTAGTTGTTTGGCTTTGAATTGCAAAATTTTGATTAGGAACGTTTGAATTTATTTGAAACGTGTTTGAATCATATTTAAATTCATTATTAGCATTAGGACCAATGATAAACGGAGAATAATTTTGTACTCTGATAGTACCATTAGCTGTTGTATACCCGTCTACTGGATCAACTTGTAAGAAACTTTGTGCATCTTTAAGCGAACCATCTTCCGCTACTAAGGCATCAGCTTGACTAGTTGCAACGTTGAATCTAAAACCTTCAACATCTGCAACGTTAAATCCAACTTTAATTTCTCCGGTATATCCTGGAATATCATCTAACGGAGTAAACGCTGTTGTACTGCTACTAAAAATGCCTAATAAAACTTGTCCACAATACAAAAATAAAGTTGTGTGATTAATATTATTTGTATCTAGTATGTCTACGACATTCCAGCCTGAAATTCCTTGTTGTGCAGTATAAATTGGACCTGCTAATAAATTTGCTGAACCATCGTTAAAATATAAACGCTGTGTAAAACTATCGATCCATAGGTCACCTGGGCCAATACTGCTAGGTGCCGTTGTGCTTACAATCGTTCCGCCGCTGACCTTAAATCCAAAGCCGTCATAGACTTTTAAACGACCTTCTGTCGTGTCGTACCATAACTGACCTTGTAAAGGATTATTTGGTTGCGTGCTATTAGCAAAATTTTCAAGTATTTTTACAAAATTTTCGTTGAATAATTCGCCATAACTTGTAGAATTTTTTCCTACAAGTGTTATATCTGTAGTAATTTGATCAATTGTGCCATCAACTACTTCAGTTAAGACTGATCCATCTGTTTTATTAATTATGTAGCTCATTATATTACACCAGTAAAGATTATGTAGTTAATAGTTGCATATGGATTCATAGCATTAAATGGTTGTCCAGTTTGTGGACTAATGATATTACCACTGTTTCTTAAACCTGATCCAGTGCCCGATGCATTACCTAAACCTGGATCTGCAGCCGGATCTGCGCCTGCACCTGGTAAACCAGCTGCATAATACTGTGCAAATCCACTGTTTAAATTGTGTTTATGATCTGGTAGGTTAGATACTGATAATGTTTTGTATTCGCCTGCATTTGTTCCGGCACCCAAAGTATCTGCAACAATATCTGTTACCCTGTTAGCACTGCCGCCGCCTGCTGGTATTAAGATTGTTGGATCGTCTGCTGCGGGAACAGTTCTTGCATTGTCCATGTTGTCTCGACCAAGAGCAAAACGTCCTCGTAAATCAGGGAGTGCAAATGTAGCTTTACCAATCAATTGACTTGGTGTCTTATATGCATAACCAATAACTGTAAATAAATCTGAAAAATCACCAATCTTTACTTCTGATCCATCACAGAACAAATATCCCGCGGGCGGGGTTGCACCAGCAAAAGGCATTATAGCACCAACCGGAACTGTTGGAATATTTGAAATAAATTTTTGCTTAGAAACTTGTTTTAGGCCGCCACCGGTTCCTTCTCTGTAAATTAACATTGTATCAGTCAAGAAACTGTCTGTAGCAACAGTTTTTGATGCAATGATGTCGTTTGTTACTGAAGTTTGGAATATTTGGTAACCCGATGGACTACCAGTTTGAGGTAACTGACCGTCAAATGTTATATCTTCGATACTAGCTAGGTCTCCTCTAATACGAAACTTTGTTGGGCTTGCTAGTTTTGCTGCACTACCGCTAATATTTCCAGATAATGTACCAGTGAATGCACCGTTAAAATTGCCTACAAACGACTGAGCATAAATGTTTCTAAAACGTCTTGTACTAGTTCCTAAATCATATAAATCAGTTGCATCGTCGCTCGAAGGTTGAATAACTGTTCCTGCTGTAGGATCACCGTTAGAATCTAAATTGTTAAAATGAATTCCACCGTTGATACTAACGTCGCCACCAAATTGACTTTGCTTATTAACACTTAGGCCACCATTAGTAGCAATACTACCTACACCCAAGGTTGTTGCATCTGTAGTTCCTTGAACTATCAAATTACCATCTGTAATAATATTTCCTGCAACATCAAGTGCCTCAACTGGATTAGTATTTCCTGGGCCAACACCAACATAACCATTTGGATCAATATGTATTGCAGTTACAACAGATCCTGCATTATTAAGTTTAAATTCAATGTAATTACCGTTAACAAGCGAAGAAAGGATTGTTGAATTAGCATCTGTTGTAATGCTAAAACTTAAATCACTACCAACTGTAATGCCTCCGTTATTTCTAACACTTAATGGTATAAAACTTTGTGTTGTTCCTTGATCTCTATCGCCTCGTAAAAAATTAGAAGCAGCAATTACTTTATTATTAATAACTAATGCATCGGCTTCGCTAGCTGTTCCCCAAAATTTACTCGGTGAAGTAGTACTTGTTGAATCAACTGTGGATAAATTGATACCTTGTCCAATAGAAGCAAATCCAGGAATTGTTGTTTTTGGTGTAAAAGATTCTTTACTAACTACAGCTATTCTATTGTTATTAGCAAAAAAACTAATTACGCTATGGTCAACGTTTACTGTGTCGGTAATTGTTTCAACATCAGGACCTGTTTTTAATCCTGCACTAAATTGTGGACCAACCAATAACCAGTTAGATCCAGAATAAACATAAACTTGTTGATTTTCTGTATCGACCCACAGATCACCCTTTAAACTGTTAACAACACTTGGTTCTGTAGACGACTTTTTAACTGCTCCGGCAGGAGTCCATCCGGTGCCATCATATACTTTAAGAATATTTTCACCAGCACTATTATCATACCATAATTGTCCTTGTACTGGATTTGATGGTGCTGAATTTTTTGCAAAATTTTCTAGTAGATGTAAAAAATTTTCTGCAAGAATTGGAGCATATCCTGCATAGTTTTTTCCTGGAAACTGTAAACTTGTTTCTTGATTAATACTTTGATCAGCAACTGTTAAACTAGGTTTTGCAGGATTAGTTGTTTCTGTAAATTTAACTTGATATGGCATCGATTAAACTCCTGCTAGTCCAGTTAAGCTCTGAATTCTTACTGTATAATCAATTTGAATAAGTCTATTCAAAGATTTTTGTACAGGGTGAAAAATAACGTGAGTTAATAATAAACTATTTCCTAAGGAACTATAACTTTTCAATCCTAGTTCGTCAAATATATACAAACCTGAGTTATCATTGGAGTTATCAAAGGCCTGCTGGCCACTAGGCTCGCCGTAGTCTAGCAAACAAGTTACAAATACGTCAGTGTAATTTGTTCCAGTAACGTGTCTTGTTTCAATAAAATTTCGAGTAGGATCAACATTATTACTGCTTCTATCGTCAACTACTTTACTGTATGTTTCGTTATAAAGACTTGCATTAGATCCTGTTGAATTTGGAGTCAAATAAGTAACAATTCCGGTTGGATCAACAGCGGTGCCGCCGTTGCCAAAAGCCATTTCGTAAATAAAACCCTGGCCGCTGTTAGCTAAACTTTGTGCTAGGGCTATACTAATATTTTCATAATGAATGGCATTACGTTTATTGATAAGCACTTCACCCGTTTCTGGGTTATGAATCTTAATGTGCCCTTCAATATGTACACCTGTTACGTCTTTACTCTGCATAGTAATCTCTCTTTATTCTATATTTAGCTGAATTCATTATGTGCTAGTTTAATTAATCCCATGATCCGTTATCTGCTTGCCACGCACCGTCTGTAAAGATCAGCGTGTCTATGTCTACAGTATTACCTGGCCCAAGATCAAACGGATAATGATCGTAATTTGTATAAACACTGCTGTTAACACGAGCATTAGCCACTTGTACAATTATGCTAGTTGGTATTGCGCCAGTCTGTCTAACCAAATACATGATCTGCCCTTCTACACCGTCTGCCAGTGTGTAGATACCATTGGTTAGTTTGTTGACAGTTTTTGTTAGTTCTAATGCTGTGGGTGTTGGAGCAGTAGCACCAACTGCGGATGCTGGAAGTTCCCAAGTTTCTAAAGTACTATGTCCAGGACCGCTACTGTTAATTATAACTGTAGCATTTCCAGATCCGTCAAAATTAACTGTGAAGTTGACATCAGTGAGAGCTAGACCACTTGTATTAGTGACCCACAATGGATTTGGACTGTTAACTACTGTTGCCTGGGTCACTTCTCCAAGCCCGTTTACTTCTGTAACTTGGAAGAATACATCGTTTGCTGTAAGATCCGC
>JACCEB010234142.1_pt1 | contig 89292 bp, 89 predicted proteins | sample 7454761 | NCBI WGS metagenome assembly JACCEB01 (sample SAMN15323454, study PRJNA562643) | freshwater metagenome | isolation source: river surface water | place: USA:Blue River Watershed | collected 2017-08-18 | reverse complement strand
CACTTTGAAGTTAAACCTGATTTAGGTATCAACGTTTACTCATTCGCTCTTAAACCAGCTGAACACCAACCATCAGGCTCATGCAACTTATCACGCATTGATAACGTTAACCTCGATATCACACCAGTTGCCGCTAACACTGGCTCACTCGACCTCTTCGTCTATGCCTTCTCATACAACGTATTCAGAGTCGCATCTGGTATGGGTGGTTTAGCGTACTCAAATTAATGGGTGGATAGGAAATATTGATTTAAAGATATCTTTGTATTATTATTTAATGAATAATAATATGAAAACTAAATTTCTCTCAAATGACACTATAGAATTATCAATAAATAAATGTTCTATAACTGTTACATGCGAACAACTGACAAAAATAATTGATATAAAAAATTGGTATTTTGATGATAATTTTGAATATCCCTATTATATAATTTCTGGCAATCCTAGAATAACTTGTCAAATTACTGAATTTTTATTTGGTAAATTTATTGAATTTAAATTTAAAGATGGTAATAAATTTAATTTGAAAGATGAAAATGTAATTATTTCTTATATTAAACATTCTGCACATAATTATGTAGAAGGAAAATATAATATTGAAAAATATATTCAAGGTCATATTTCAAAAAAACAAATATACAATCCATTATGGAAAATATCTGATAATAATGAAACATATTATTTAATGTATTGCGAAAAAGATGTATTAATTAAATTATATGACAATGAATATTTATTATTACAAAAATTTAATACAGATAATAATTATAATTCAACATGGTATTATATTAATGAATCAATTAAATCGCGATTAAATAAAACATCTGTAAATATTGTGAGTATTATTAAAAATTTTGGAAAATCACGTATTATTAAAATATCAAATGAAAATAATCAAGTTGATGAATTAAATGAATCTAGTTACGATGATATTGAAGATAATTTATCTTCAAAAGATTTAAATAATAAAAAAATAAATGATATTGAATCTAAAATAAAGGAAACAATGAATGTTATTAAAATAAAAAAAGGTCATACTAATCAATATGGTGTTCATGCTGGATTAGAGAAAAATAGAATTTGGAAAATTAAAGATGATGATAAAATAATATATTTAATGTATTGTGAATTAAATACTTTATGTATTCTTGATAAAGATTCATTAAAGAAAATTAGAGCATATGAGAAAGAAAATTATAATGGTAATAAAATAACATGGTTTAAACTGAGTAATGGATATATCCAAGGTAGTAACAATTTATATATTCATCAAATAATTACTGGTTATCATGGAAATGGACAAGGTACTATGAATTTAAGTGTTGATCATATTGATAGAAATCCACTTAATAATTGTTTTGATAATTTACGTATTGCAACGTACGAGGAGCAACATGCTAATACCAAATCTGCAGATGGAGAACGTCGCGAACGTAAGCATAATGCAAAACCACTCCCAGAAGGTCTTACTAATTCTATGATGAAAAAATATGTAGTATATTACAGTGAAAAATACGGCAAAGATAATCGATGTAGTCGCGAATTCTTCAAGATTGAAAAGCATCCAAAGCTAACCAAGCCGTGGATAAGCAGCAAGTCTAATAAAATCCCATTGCTTGATAAACTTAAAGCCGCAAATGACATGGTCGATTTACTAAATGAAGAAAATAATAATATATTAACTGTATAGTGAGCACTGTATAGTGAGCACTGTATAGTGAGCCTAGAAGCCAGATTACTTAGATTTTATCCATCTAATTATAAACATTTTTACTTTATAAAAATATATTTTACTGCTAAAATACACAAATCTTAGATTTTAAGATCTTTTCTATATTGATAAAATTTGATAAAAATAATCATTATTATATAAACTTAATTTTAATAATGATTCCTATGCTATTCCTATTAGTCTCAGCTAATGCAATGCCTATTTACCACGAACCAACAACTTATAATAATTGTATGTATTATAGTTTTATATTAACATTAATTGTATTTTATATAATAACAGTATCAACTATATATTGCACACAAATACTTAATAAGACAAAACGAAATGATAATTATGATTATTCATAAAATTATTCATAAACAATGTGTTATATAGAGAATAAAATATAATGTAATTTAATATGTCAGGAGATTTATTGGGACGTGGTGCATTAGTCCAATTAGTATCATTTGGGTCAGAAGATTTAATAATATTAGGCGACCCACAAATTACTTTTTTTAAAAACGTATATAAACGCCATACAGATTTTTCAATAGAATCAATACAAATTTTATTCACAGATATACCAGGATTTAATACAACTAATACGGTAATTATTAGGCGTCAAGGTGATTTAATATCAAAATTATATTTAGAAGTGACTTTACCATATGATATAAATTATGTAGATAGTTATTGGACCAATAGAGTTGGATTTAATTTAATAAATAGAGTAGAGTTATATATTGGTAAAAAATTAATAGATAGAATATACGGAGTTTGGCTACATATTTGGGCAGAATTAACTCATAATAATGATATGAAACAAATATTAAATAAAATGGTAGGTAATACAACAAATAATGGATTTTCAGACGGACTACCTTGTAATGTTCCTAATAAATTAATAATTCCAATTCCATTCTTTTTTAGTAAACATTTAGGTTTATCTTTACCATTAAATGCAATCAGAAATAATCAAGATATAACATTAAAATTCTTTTTTGAAAAGAAAGAAAATTGTATACAAACTGGTTTAATTCCATCTGGAGATATAAGTAATGTAAGTTTATGGGGTGATTATATTTTTCTAGAAACATCAGAAAATAGATTATTTGTTCAAAATGAATTAAACTATTTAATTGATGTTACTCAACATTTAGAAAGAAATCTAGTTGTAACAGGAACTAAAACAATTAGATTACCATTTAATTTACCATGCAAAGAGTTACAATGGATTGTTTATAATACAAAAAGAACCGGTGATAAATTTACAGATTTAACAAATAGTTCTTTGAACAGTAGTATGGTTCAAAAAGTTCAGCTTAAATTTAATACTAAAGATGTGTTTTCATCAGGTGCACGTGATTATATATATTTTAATTATATTCAACCATATCAACACAATCAATGTTATCCAGATATTGGTATAAATACTTATTCATTTTGTCTATATCCTAATGAATTAGAACCATCGGGATTTATTAATTTTAGACATTTAAAATCAGCAGTTATGAATATAACAACTTATGAAAATGGATATATTCATATATTTGCATCAAGCTATAATATTTTAAAAATAAAAGGCGGGAATGTAGATTTGGCATATAAATTTTAAATTAAATAAAAACCTAAATTTGTGTTTGAATTAAGAGGAATATTTGCATGAACAAATACATCTTTTTTATATTTACCAGAACCATTAAAATTATTATCAGGAATATTTATATTAGAAACATTTTCATTTTTTATTACTAAATGTATTAATAATCTATCATCTGGATTAGAAATTGTGTTAATTGGATTGATTCTATATTTAATTATTTTACTTATATTTGTTTCTCCTAAATATATAAATGGTTTATTTAATTCATTTCTATAATAAATTTTAAATATATCATTATTTTCAATAGCAGATAATAGTTTATGATCTTGATTTCCTTGAATTTGACCATTATAAAAAATTTCATAATCATCAGTAAATATATTTTTTAGAATTTTATCACACCATTCATAATTATTATTATGTGATATAGTTATAATTATTGGCATTTAATATAAATATTTATAATAAAATTTATATTAATCAATTTTTAACCAAAGTTCTAATCGTAACCTTATGTTAATTATAACCTTTGGTTAATTATATTTTAATAATACTAGTATTAGTATTAATAAAATATATTTTAAATTATTTACATCTTGTGAACAAAGGTTAATTAAAGTATTTATATAAAGTTATTTATATAAGTTATACTAATGAGTGGAGCTTTATTACAATTAGCATCTTTAAGTTCTCAAGATGTATATTTAACTGGAAACCCAGAAATAACTTTATTTAAAAAAAATTATTTGAGATATACTAATTTCTCATCAGAAACAGTTCAAATTGCATTTGACGGAGGTTCTGTTAGTTTTGGTTCTTCTACTACAGCAACTTTAGAAAAATCAGGTGATTTAATTTCTCGATTAGTATTAGTAATTAATTTGGAACCTTTAACTACAACAACTAAATGGGGATATGTAGATAGAATAGGTCATGCTATGATTGATAGTATTAGAATAACTATTGGTCAAAGCGACATTGATATTCAATATAATGATTGGATAGATATTTATCAACGTATGAATAAAGATAAAAGTCAAAATGATAATTATGATATTATGATAGGAAATGTTTATTCATTAAAAAATATAGATTATTCTCATGATGGTTATCAATTATTTATCCCATTAGAATTTTGGACAGCTAAAAGTAGTACATCAGTGTTCCCTATTTGTGCAACTAAAGATAATTTTCAAATAACAGTTAAATTTAGAGATGTAGCAGAATTAATTAATTACTATGGCGATATAGAACCAACTGAATTACCATCAATTACATCTGGATATTTATTAGTTGACTATATATATTTAGAACCAACTGAAAAAAGTTTATTTGAACATAATAATCATGAATATTTAATAGAAGTAGTTCAAGATATGTCAGATACAATTGTATCTACTACTACTAAAATTAATTTAATTTTTGATAAACCTACTAAATATTTAGTATGGTATGTTCAATTAAATAAATATTTAGAAAGGAATCAATTTATGGTGTGGGCAAGTGATAACAATTGGGAACAAGCACGTATTAATTTTGCAAAATTAGTATGGTTAATAACTCGTGTTGGTTTAGATGCAAGTGACCCTAATAATCCAATAATTGATTTAGGAACTGGATATGTAAATATAGGTCAGGTACCTGCGAAAATAACGGGAGGTAATACAATATTTGATAGTTTAGCAAATAAAGTAAACGGAATCTTATTATTTGCAGAAAATATAAATGGGAGCATGATTGCCAAAGCAACAATTGATAATGTAATATTAACTCAAAATACTATTACTTATGAGGATATGTCAACAACAAATGATGAATTTAGAGCAGATAGTAGTAATACTACTCAACAATTAAATTTTATAAATATTCATACATATAGTATTATTGATAGATTTAATTATGCTAATTTTATTAATAGAACTGACAATCCAGTAATATCATCTTCATTTGAATTAAACGGTAAAAATAGATTTCAAGAGAGGGATGGATTCTTTTATAATTATTTACAACCATATTACTATTTTACAAATAGTCCTCCAGACGGTGTAAATGTATATACATTCAGTTTACATCCAACAGACACTCAGCCATCAGGTACAATTAATTTAGGATATGTTAATTCAAAAGATTTAATAGTATCATTAGGAAAATATAACAATACTAGTGCAAATTACTTGAGTTATTTTAAGAATGGTAACATTCGTATATTTGCATATTGTTATAATTTATTGAAAATATTTGATGGTAATACATCATTATCATATTAACTTTTTTTAGCTGGAAGTGGAGGTGCTAAAACACGTGAACCTCTTGGATTAGTTAAATTAACTAGGTCTCCTTCTACTTCACCAGCTTGTGGAGGTAAATAGGGTTTATTAGGAGCTGGTACCATTGGAGTAATTCTAGATACAATTGTTCTCAAATTTAATACATTTGGAATATTTGCAGTTAATGGATTACTTCCCGGTTGTTTTAATCTATTGATTTCTCTGATAGCATCTGTAATATACATATCATCCATTTGTTTTGTTTTATCTGATGTAATTAATTTACGCGTATCTGGATCGTTTAATGCAATTAATAAATCATCATATGTTTTAGCATTATTAAGAGCTGTTTGTAATTCAGGAATTGTTTTAAATGGATTACCCCCTCTCATTTTTATAGATGATTTAGATTTACGTTTTGATACTTTGCGTTTTGATACTTTGCGTTTTGATACTTTGCGTTTTGATACTTTGCGTTTTGATACTTTGCGTTTTGATACTTTGCGTTTTGATACTTTATTACGAGAACCGCCATTTATATGTAAATATTTATTTCCATAAGTAGGATTAACTACAACAGAACCTGGTAATTCAAGTTTACCATATAAACCAGGTGTCATTTTTTCATTACATTTCATTACGATTGGTTTAATTTGATTTCTAATAGATTCGTCTTGACAGCCTTTATCTTTCACCCAATTAGCATAGTCTTTTCTGAACGCATCTTCTTTAGTTTTATTATTACATTGTTCAGCAGTAGCCATATTTAAATTTGCATATGTAGCCATTAAACATGGTGATCCTCCTTTATGAGATTTATTGCTACGACGCTTATGACTTTTAGTCATACGTTTAGAACTACGTTTATTATTTCTAGTCATATAAAATACTATATATTTTATAAAAATTGATATTAATATATTTAATATAAATATATTAAATATAAATATAAATGCTTGAAGAATCGGATACATATGTATCAATTAATGTTTTATTATCAAATATTCCACATAAAAAAACTCAAATGAAATATGATAATAAAATTATTACTAATTTTTTAAATATGCATAATGATAGTTATATTATTTATACTTATGAGAATCCAATTGAATGGACTCCAATAAAGTTGTATCAATATGTGTATTTTTTATTACGAACTAATAATGAATTTTGGATAATAAAATATTCAAAATTAGAGGGTTTACAATATAATTATATTACTAATTTACAAGATTTATTAATAAGTAAAATTTATAGTTTTATTAATTTTAATACAAAAGCACCCGTATATTTAATTAATATGTATTTTCATAATATAAAAAAAAATAGTAATGGGTCCTATGCTTATTTATGTACTACAAATGATAATATTAATAAATATGATAATTATATTATAAAATGGAATGATAAAATACATTATGTTCAATTAATTTATTAACCAAAGTTCTAATCGTAACCTTAGGTTAATTATAACCTTCGGTTGATTTACCCTACTAATAATTCAATGAATATTATTAGGGTAACTTGAAATATATTTACATCTTATATTCGTAATCTTCGATTTTCGCGAATGGAATAAAGGTTAATTATAAATTATAAATTATAAATTATATATATATGGCAAATACTGTTCGTTTATCTGGTGGTACTAAAACTAAGAGGTATAGTAAAAAAACATCTAAAAAAATCTCTAAAAAAATCTCAAAAAAAATCTCTAAAAAATCTGTAACTAATAAGGGGTCCAAACGTATGAAAGGTGGATCTAGACGTCATAGTATGAAAAAAAGTAAAACAATACGTAAACTTAAATCAAAGCGCATAACTAAACACAAAAATATTAAAGGCGGTAGTCAATCCGATACATATACAGAAGCAAAATATAAAGAATTATGTAAAAAATTGCAAGAAGCAAGAACTATGGACGCTTTTATTACATTAGTCGAACAAAATAAACACCCAATTGCATCAACTTTACAATGTAATAAAGGATCTTCTGTTATACCAAATCCAGAAGCTATTGCTACATTAGATAGAAGTATAGCATTTATGAAATCAATTGATAGTAAAATAAAATCAAATACGCTTAAAAAAATAGAATTTTATACATTATTTAAAAATATGGAAGATAAATCTAATAATCAAGATTATATACCAAATGGGTTTGACATTCGTAGCACTTTTCAAAGGTTAGTTATAAGACTTTTACAAGAATATTAAAAAATAATGATATTAACTTAAGGTTACGATTAGAACTTTGGTTAATAAATAATAAATTTTTAAATCTGATCCAACATATTAGCACATTTAACAGTAAAATCAAATATTCTATTTAAACCCGCTCCAGTTATAAAGTGACTATGAAATATAGTATCGCCAGCTCCAATAAATAAAATATCTCTGTTATTTAATTTAAATACATCAGATATTTTAATACCATGTCTCATATAAACACCCCATACATCAAATTCAATAATATAATCTTTATAATCATGTTCAGTCAATAATGAACATAATAAATTTCTATTAATATCATCTTTAATTCCTTTTATTATATCAAGAGCATCTTTATAATTATAATATTTATTTTTGTAATTATTTAAATAAACTAAATCATGTTTTTTATTAATATCAATATCGAAATTTTTATAAAATATTAATCCTTTATTTTGTTTATAGTGTAAAATAATAGAACCATAAAAATAATTATCTATATGTTTACTATCATTCTCTAATAACACTAAATTTTTATCAATATCAACTGTTAATTTTCTTCCCATTCCAGATAATTTAATATTATTTAACCATTCTGTATCTTTTTTATTAATATTAATAGCATTGTGTTTTAATTTTCCACCTGTACAATCAAATACAACATTAAATTTACCTTTATCAATTATATCTTTATAATCATCCCAACTATAATCTTTATAAATCATTGGAATATTATAACTACTAACAATAGTAAATAATATATATTCTAAAATAAAAATATTAACCATTAAACTATCTTTATTTACATCTTTCCAACAAAATAATTTAGGAATAAGCATATTTAAATATTTTGAATTAGTAGCAAACATTCTTTGTCTATTATAAGGTTTCCTAAATCCTGGTTTTTCAATTCTACTATCATACATAACAATATTAATATTTCTATTATCTGTATTGCGCGAAGCGCTAGAAAAATTAAGACTTGGTGTATTATAATAAATATGCAAATAACAAGCTAAAAATAATCCAACAGGACCAGAACCAATTATCATAATATTAATCTTCGATTTAATCTTCGATTTAATCTTTGTTGATATTTTTTCATATAAATTTTTCTCTGCCTGCGGCGCTATATTAGATTTTATCATAAATTGGGACATATAAGAAACTAACTCTAAAATTTTATTATAGTTTAATACATTATTAATTTCTTTTAATAATTTATTCATATCCTTAACATCTAATTCATCATAATCAATGTTATTGATATTAATTGATTCTATATTAATCATCTTTGATGGTTTTCTATATTCATAATCTGTATTAATTGCATTATTTATTTTTTCATTATATTCTTTTTTTAATTCTAAGACTCTTTTAATATCACTAAAAAAAGGATGAATTTTATTATTAATAAATAAATTTTGAAACATTGTATTAATATTATTACTTATTTGATTTGATATCATAATTATTAGTCTAGAGATTTTATTAATAAATAAATGTTTTTTTAATAAATTTTTTCATAGTATCAATATAATCAAATCCATTTGCCCTATATAAAGATATGTTACCGCATCGTTGATATATATCATTATTATTAATAAATTTATTTACTTTTTCTTGTTCTTTATTTATAGTGTTGTATGAATTATAATCAATATCTTCGTCTTCTGTACTACTAGACGATGAAGATATTGAGTCTGATGAATATGTATAATTACGACTTGGAATAAAGGGAATACAATCATAATCACTATCTAATTGATTATTATCATATTCTGTAATATTTTCATCAATATAATCCGCAGATGTTGATGATTTAATATTTATATTATCAAGTTGATTATTTAACATTTTTAAATCATCTAATTCATTCATATATCCGCTATCTAATATTTTACTTAAATATGTATGAAATTGTTTTATTTTAGTTAATTCATCATTATATTCTTCAATAGACATTATATATAATAATAACTTATTATTATATATAATAATCAATTTTTATATCTGACCTTCGGTCTGAACATGATTTCCAAATCAATTTTTATTAAATTATACTTTTATAAAATATATTTTATGCTGCTGCTTTGGCAACTTCTTCAGCTGTAAGTTCACGACCTGCTTGTGCTGATGCATTATTGGCTAAAAATTTATATTTATCCATTTTTTTGTTTACCATAGAAGCATTACCTTTGAATAGTTTAGTATAATGTTCCTTTAAATTAGCAAGAGTTACTTGATCCTTCTGAATTGTTTCCCTCATTGATAATTTAATAAGTTGTAATTCTTGTTCTGGGGTAGGATTACCTCCTTTTTGCTTGCGTTTTGATGAACGTTTTGATGAGCGTTTTGATGAGCGGCGTTTAGCACCACCACTCATCTTGCTTTTGGATGAGCGTTTTGATGAGCGTTTTGATGAACGTTTTGATGAACGTTTTGATGCGCGTTTTGATGATTTTTTAGATGAGCGGCGTTTAGCACCACCACTCATCTTGCTTTTGGATGAGCGTTTTGATGAACGTTTTGAATGGCGGCGTTTAACTCCACCAGTAAGATATACAGTTGCGTCTGATGACATATATATGTAATATATTAGATTAAAATAAAAAATATTATATTAAATTTAAAATAAAAATATTTAAATTATTTTTAAACTAATTCTATAGTAATATATATGACCTCAAATTCAGTTTGTTTATCAGGAGGTGCTAAACGTCGCTCATCTAAAAAATCATCAAAACGCTCAAAACGTAAGATGAGTGGTGGTGCTAAACGTCGCTCATCTAAAAAATCATCAAAAAGCTCAAAACGTAAGATGAGTGGTGGTGCTAAACGTCGCTCATCTAAAAAATCATCAAAACGCTCATCAAAACGCCGTCATTCAAAACGCTCATCTACCCGCAGAATGAGAGGCGGTAGCAATATACCTAGTGGTCATGGATATGAAAATGAAACAGTTAGAATAATAAATATGTATAAAATGATTGATACAGATGGTAGTGGTAGTGTATCAACAACTGAATTAAAAACATATTTAATGGGACTTGGAAAATTATCAGAAGAACAAGTTAATCAGATTGTTACATCAGCTGACCATAATAACGATGGAAATATTTCATTACCTGAATTTACCAGAGCTGCTAGAATTCACAAATTATAAGAATATTATTATATTATTATATTATTATAATAATATATTAAATTTATTTTTTATATTATATATTATATGGTCACAACTAAACGTAGTCTTAGTAAAAAGAAAAACTTAAAACATAAAAACCGTCTTTCAAAACGTTCATCAAAACGTTCATCAAAGCGTTCATTAAAACGTTCATCAAAACGTTCATCAAAACGTTCAAAACGTATATCACCTAAAAAAACTAAACGCATAGTAGGAGGTGCAAATTGTGAATATATTTTTCCCACAACAGAAAAAGAATTATCTATTATTTTTAAAAAAATAGATTTAGAAAATAAAAATAGTATTACATATGATAATTTACATAACTATTTATTATTTAATTTAAATAATATTAATTTACCTAGAAATCAATTACCTTTTGTTATGAAACAAGCAAGGATAAGCAATAATATGCCTATTACATATGAAGATTTTAAAAGAGTTATGAAACTAATAAGTCAAGTAATGGAAATACCTTCTTGTATTCCAAATAAAGAATTATCAAATGCTCCGTTTCCATTACAAAAAGGGGGGGTGTAGTGATATCGAAGTTAAAAACGCAAATTCATTTGGTCAATTATTATTAGTTGTTAAAAAACATCAAAGTGATATTAAAGCATGTCCAAGATGTAATGATATTAATATTATTAGTCTTTTAACTGGTTTAAAAGATATATATGAAACACAAATAGTATCACCAGAGGCAATGCTAATACCGGATGTTAAAACAGCAGAAGGAAGAAAACAATTTGACCTTAAATATAATAAAAATGGTTCTCAATCTATATGTAATAAATGTGGAATAAGAGGTAAAATATATCAACTTATAAATAAATATTTAAAACCAGAAGAAAAATTAGATTTTCAAATATAAAATTATTATTCATCTTCTGGTGATGACGAATAGTTATCATCTGCTTCTGATGAAGAAACACTTAAATTATCTGAACTATCATCTGAATCTGATACATCTGAATTTGTCGGTGATGGTGAATTATCACATTTACATCTATTAAAATGTTTTTTACATGTTAAACAAAAATGTTGTTCTGCTACTTTTCTTTTTAATTCATCAAATGAAGTACCTTCATTGTGAAATAAATCAATTAATATTTTAATAATATCTTCCAAGTCTTCTGTATGAATCATAAATAATATTATTATATATTAATAATATTATTTTATATTAAAATCTTTAAAAAAATCTACATATTATTATATGAACACAAAGTCAGTTCGTTTGTCAGGTGGAGCAAGACGTCGTCATTCTACTAAACACCATAAGAGAGTTTCTAAACGCAAAACAAAACATTCATCAAAGAAAGGTACAAAAAATGGTAAGACAAGACGTCAAAAAGGAGGCGCAGACTGTGCTAATTTTGTATCTTCTGGAACAAATAATGCACCAAAATTTACAGTAAAAATATGTAAATCTATTGTAAATGAAGTATCATCGGCATTAAATACTATGTTGACAAATGATAAACAATTAACTAATGAACAGAAAGCAGACATTAAAAAAATATCACTAATTATGTTAGAATTAGTTGATTTAGGGAAAAATGTAGAATTATCAAAAGAACAAGCACAAGCATTAGGAAGACTTTCAGTAACTGTTACAAATCTTAAATTAACATAATTAATCATCAATAAAATCACAATTATCTGAAGATTTAGTTTCTTTAGGTTTATAATCTGTTTTCTTTTTATAAGTACCAGTTTTATAACTTTTAGTAGTAGTTGGTTTATTATTATCATTTAAAAACAAACTACCTGGTTCAAAATTATTAACTTCAAATTCTGTTTTATATTTCCAAAACGCTTTACGTTTATCTGCAATTTCTTGAACATTTGGAAGTTCTTCCATATGTTCGCGATAATAACATACTTTCTCCCATGTTTCTTGTAATACTGGAAATATATTTGCAAACCAATCGCGGTCTCGTGGAATAGTAACTGTATGTGCATTATTAATCTTCCAATATAATACTTTATCAAAATAATATGTATCCGCAATATCTGGATATTCTTCTTTCCATGTACTAATTTTTTCTAATATCCAATTATTATATTGATGTTCTGTCATTGTCAAACGTGGTGGATAAATATAAAATCCTTTATAATGATGTTTATCACCTTCATAACGTGGTTCATAAACTTTAGGTAGAAATTGTAATAACATACCTTTGCTCATAACCGGCGGCGCCTTATCTTCATCCATCAAACTACCGTCTGTTCCTTCAGTAATTACAAATTTATGATTTACATCTTTAAGATATTCCTCACGATTAGGATATTCAACCAAAGCACATTGAATAAAATCACAAAATTCTAATTCACAACATTCTAATTGTTGTTGAACTTGACAATAATAATAATATGGACAAATATCACCAGCAATAGCACCTTTGTTTGTAATTTCACGAACAAAAGGACATTTAATTTCTAACATATAGCCTAATTTGGAATTATACTTATAGTCTAAAGTGGATAATGATGAAATACCGTCTGGAGATGCGCCTAAAAACTTGTGTTTTTCACTAGGAACACAACCAAATTCTGTTACTTTAGAATTATAAAGATGTTCATATAATGAAGTAGCAATTTGTTCATATTTTTTACCATGAAAAACAAAATCATTGTCTAAAAATGGAAAATTTGGATCACATTTCTTACAAATAAAACTCTCAACTGATTCATATGGATTACAATCAATTGCAGTTGCTGTATCAGATGCAGTAATACGATTATAACGATAATCAAACCATTCTTTGGTCCTCTGCTCTGGTTGTGGGGTGTTATATAACATAGTAAATTGGTCTTGAATTTTTTGACTTTTCTTTGGAATTTTAATAAGAGCCTTTTCTTTATTAATATTAATTTCATCTATCTTTAATAATTTATCCCATTGACGAAAATTAAAATCATCAATACTATTAGTCATAGTAATATTAATATTTGCCATTCTACTAATAATATCATTTACTAAATAATAAGGAATATCAATACACTCATTTGTTTTCAAATAATCTTCATAAACATCTTGAATTAACTTATAATATTCTTCTATAGTATTACTCTTGCTTGAATCTTTAATTTTTTGATTAACCAATTTAATAATTGTATTAATAGTATCCATTACTATTAATAAAATTATGTCTATATATAGTATAAATCAATTTTTATTTTAGATATAAGAAATAACCTTTGTTTTGGCGTTGACGCCTATCTAAACTAATATTTTCTTAAGAAAATATTAGTTTAGGGCGTCCAACGATAAATCAATTTTTATGTCAATTTTAATTTATAATATATTATATATGCCAGCTCGTACTAGCAAAAAAAATAATATTAGACGTAGTTCTAAAAAAATGAACGGTGGTTCAAAACGTACTGTTCGTCGTACTTCAAAATCATCTAAAAAAACATCTAAAAAAATGTATAAAAAAAAAACAATTAGAGGAGGTGGTAAATGTATAACATTCACAGATGGTAAAGGAAATGAGATTATAATATGCGATAATGATAATCTTTCTCATGCTAGGTACTTTCTTGAGGAACAAGCTAAAGGTGATAGTGAATTATTAAAAAAAATTAAGACAATAATGGATCCTATGAGACTTATGATCGAGAGTGGCATGTATCGTGCTAAACCAATTCAACTTACTCCAGAATATTGGAATGTATTAAATGTTCTTAGAGGTCAAAACAAACTTATAAATTCTTAAATATTTTAACAATTATAGTAAATGTGTGTTAACCATAGTTCCATTCGCAAAAATCGAAGATTACGAATATAATAATATTCATTGAATTATTGGTAGGGTAAAATGAATCTGGAATTATATCTAAAATAATGATAATCCACTGTGTTGTATTATTATAAGTCCACAAAGACCAACTATAGCTAATAAACTAGCACTTAATTCAAATAAAAGACCACGTTTATTTATAGATAAATTTCTAATAACCTTAATTATATTTAATAAATTAAGTATAACAATTAAACCTATTGCTATATTTTTTTGCGCTACATTATTTTTATCAATACGATTAAAATAATACCAAGCACCATATATGGTACATGAAATAAGGAAAGTTGTTATAGTAATATCATATGCATTATCGGAGACAAAGTCTTTAGGTTCAGACATATATATATATTTATAGATTTTAATTTAAAGATTTTTTTATAAAAATATACCACCAATAATTGGCATAATTATGCCTAAAAGTAAATTAATAATAACCATTATAATATTTATATAAGCTGTTTTATTTTGTTTAATTGATTCAATAGCACTTTTAACATTATTAATTATATTAGTTAAATTAATTAAAATTAAAATTATAACTGAAGTCCATTTTATAAATTTAAATCTTTTAAATAATAAAAAAATAATAACAAATATAATAATTGATACAATAGATAATATATTTAATGATAAGCCAAGTTTATTTGCAAAAGTTACAAAATTAGTAGATGATGTAGTTTGATCAGCCATATAAATAATTTTAGATTTTAAATTAATTTTAGATTTTAAATTAATTTTCAGCAGGAATAATATCCTGAACAATATCTTTTGTTGTCATTACTCGCATACGACAACAATAACGACGAATCTTTAAACTTTTTAATAGTTTTTGAATTTCTTCTGCTTGTTGTTGTTCAGATAATTCATTATTAGAACAAATTTCTGCTTTTTTTGTATCATATTGAATAGCTTTTGAGCCAATAAAATAGCCACATGTTGGACAAGTAATATAAATCATAATTATTATAATTTATATTATTTTCTTATATATTAATTATCAATTTTTATCTTACCACAAATAACTGTTAATATCAATTTTTCTTGGATTTTTTTTCTTCTTTCTTTGGTGGTTCGCATACAATAGGACAATCAATAATTGGTGATAATTTGAAGGCCATAAATACTGCATTTTGTCCAAGTAAATTACCTCCTGCATTAACTATAGTATTAAGAGCAACAGCAGTAGGGTCATAGCTTCTAATAGTTAAAACATCGCCTTTATGAAGTGTAATAAATTGTCTTACTAATAAACGAGCTGCACCTGAATCTCTACCACATACTGTATCAAGATCTGGTGAACCATTTATAAATAATGTTAATTGAGAAGGTTCATTAAAAGCAATATCAGCAAATATATCATATACACCGTCTTCTTGAATAGTAAATGTTCTTACACCTTGAATATGATTAACATTTTGCATTAATACATTGTTCATCCAAAACATAATTGGTTCTGTAGTGTTTAATGTTTGACGAGTATCATTTGTTACTGCAAAATAAGCTGATGAGCCAGCTATTTGTAAGCATTTCTTGTGTAATAAAAATTCTTTGAATTGTAAATAGCATTTTTTGTGATATTTATTTAATTTACTACATTCAACTGGTCCCGTTCTAATTGGTGATATCTTAAATATAGTTAATAAAGCAGATAATGCAGCAGCATTACCTCCAGCGTGTTCAGTTAATGTAATATTACCATTAGCAGATGTATGGTTCTTAATAGTAACAACATCATTCTTATATAATTGAATTAAAGCACGGACTGTTAATTGACCAGCACCTTTGTTAGTACCTTGGATGGTATAGTCAATTGGAACACCATTAACTGAAATTGCTAATTGAGCTTGAGTTCCAGTTGTACATACGAAAAATATTTTATAAATACCATCTTCATTAATAATTACTTGGTCTGCATTAGAACTAGTCCATGTTAAACCATTGACATTTGATGATTGATCATAAATAACATTTGCTTCAGTTGCAACAACTTGAGTGGTTTTATTAAAGAATGTTCCGTGAACATTAAAACCTTGTAACATAAGGTCTTTGTCTAATAACATTTTTTCCATTAATTTCTTGAATAAATATTGTTTCTTTTTAGAAATACAATCATCTTTCCATTCTCCACATTTTGGTGGATGTAATGGAGCAATCTTCATAATTAAAAATGTCGCGTCGTTTCCACTTTGTAAACCTCCAACAAATAAATTAGATGTAACAACTGATGTTGCAGATTCACTATTACGCATAACAACTACATCATCTTTCTTAAGAGGTAACATAGCACGTAAGACTAATTGACCAGCACCACTGTTGTTACCATAACGAGTTAAATCTTGAGATTTTCCATTAACAAAAAATGCAAATTGAACAGCTTGGTCAGAGTTAACTACAAAGAATAAAATATAAATACCATCTTCTCTAACAAAATAAGGTGAACCTACAACTGGATAGTCAATGTTGTGATTTAATTGAATATTATCTGCTTTAACTGAGTTATTTAAAGCAATAGTATTTGTTGTATTACTATTAGTATTAATATAAGCAGATGAACCACTCGCCATTAATTCATTATCTGTTAATAATCTATATTTATAGTATTTGTAGATTTCATCAAAACTGCATTTGTCTTTATGTGAGCCACGGCTAGAGCACGATGAAGAGGATGATTTACGACTGCATTTACGACTCCCCTTTTTGCTACCTTTGCGGCTACCTTTGCGACTACCTTTCTTGCTATCTTTCTTAGATGATTTACGTGGTTCATCACATCTCTTTTTAGGTTCAGAACAACGACGTGGTGAAGGTTCGCGATGGTGTTTATTTTTATGTTTATCAACAACTACATGAACCTCTATTTCTGATTCAGATGATGATGAAGATGATGAACTGCGACGTGAGTGTCTTTTATGGCGATATTCTTCAGATTCAGATGATGATGATGATGTTTTACGATGACGGGATTTTTCTCCACGGGACATTATATAATATAATGTAGAATATTTATTTCAAAAATCCTATATATTTTTTTTAAAATATTTTAACAATGAATTAAAAAATCCTATATGTTTTTTTTAGTAAACGAGAATTATTATTATAAAAAGTAATTATATATAATCTATATATGGTAAAATTACAAAATTTAATAAATAAATTAACTAAAGCTAATATTCCTACTGAAAATATATTAATTAATATATTAGCTTCTGTATTAGTTTATAAGAATGAATATAATATAAATGATATTAAAGAAAAGTACAATATTGAGGTGGAAATTGGTGATATTAATAATGATATTAATAATGATATTATTTGTAAAATTTTGGATAGTAAAGATATTATAAAATATTTATTCACCAATTATAATTTTAAAAATCTAAATGTAAAACCAGAAGTGCATTATAAATATATTAATTATATATTAAAGTCTGTTTCTATAGATGATAAAAATATTTTATTATTATCTTCACAATATGGAGAATTTAATAGTATATTTAGAAATGAAGGTAATAATATGAATATTGATATTTATGATTTATTTAATGAAAATATTATAATATCACAAATGGACTATGATATTAATTATAATAATAATTTTAAATTCAAATACCAAGATTATTTACATAAAAATGTTATTACTAAAACCTATGATTTAATTTTATGCAATTTCCCTTCAGGATTAAAAAATATTATCCACGCAGAATGTTGTGATAGAATAAAACAATTAAAAATTAGAGGAACAAAATCAGAACCTTTAATTTTACAGTTAATTATGATGAGTTTAAAAAAAAATGGTCAAGCTATATTAATTGTTCCAAATACATTACTTAATAATGATTCAATTCAACATGTTAAAACAAGAGAATTACTTATAAATAATTTTAATGTAACACGAATTATTAATTTAGATAATACATCAATATTATATTTTGAAAATACAGGAGTAACAAAAACGCTAACATTTGAACAATTTAATATAGATAATGAAGAATCAAATCTATTATTTGAAATAGATTACACAAATATAGTTAAAAAAAATTATAATTTATATTATGAAAAATATATTACAATTAATAATATTAATAAAGAATTATGCAATTATAAATTAAAAGATATAATTGATATTATAGAATACAAGGATGATATAGAAATAAATCAATCAAAGGTATTGATTCCAATGTATTATGATAATAATCAAAAAGTTACTATTCAAATAGAATCTAAAACTAATGATTGTTATACAATCAAAGTTAAAAATAATCAAATATTAGAAAAATATATCATATATTATTTTTATTATGTTATTGGTCCGACAATAATTTCACATACTAAAGGTAAATCAAAAAAATTAGATATTAATAGTTTATTAGAAATCGATTTTCAAATACCACAGATTAATATTCAAAATTATATAATAAAATATTACGATAAATTATATATTCAAATAAATAAATATACTGAAACAATGAATAATCTAGAGGAGTTAAAGTTATTATATTTAGATATAGTTACAGATAATACAAATTTTATTAAATTAAAAGAAATATGTACAATTGATAATAAACCAGATAATACTACTAAATATTGTATTCAAAGAAATAGTAAAACAGCTGGTGCTATCTTTAATTATGATATAAAAGATGCAAATAATAACAATGTTTATTTTATAAATAATATTAAAAATTATATTCCAGAATGCTTATATATAATTTTAAAATATAATGAATCAAAATTAAATAAATTTTCATGTATTACTAATACAATAAATCTAAGTAAAAATTGTTTGGAGAATTTAGAAATTAAAAATATTTCTTTAGATATTCAAACAAATGTAATAAATAAATATAATATATATGAAAATTTAATTAATAAAACAAAAACAAATTTTAATCTATTGGTAGAAGAAAATTTATTTAAATTTCTAAAGTGTGTTTAAATAGATGTTCAAATTTATCTATAATTTCTAGTGTGTATTTTATTATAATTTCCAGTGTGTATTATAGAAGGTTCCTATTTTTATAGGATATATATATAGTGTTTGTGTGTATTATAGAAAGTTCCTATTTTTATAGGATATATATAGTGTTTGTGCGTATTATTTTTTATGTATATTAAGTTTTCTATTATTTATAGGTGTCTTTTTAACAGGTTGTTTTTTTTTAACATGTATTTTTTTATTATTAGAAACATTTATATTATTAATAATTTCTGTTTCTATTTTTACAATATCTATTTTAGGAGTTTCTATTGTTGGTGTTTTATCCATTTGGTCTGTAGTAACCAATGGATTTTCGATTCATATTTGAGGTTTATTTTCATTATTTGTAATTTCTTGTCCTGGTATTCCTTCTGGACCAGGTGTTTCTGGTGGTCCAGGCGGTCCTTCTGGTCCAGTCGGTCCTTCTGGTCCTGGTGGTCCTTCTGGTCCTGGTGGTCCTTCTGGTCCTGGTGGTCCTGCTGGTCCTGCTGGTCCTTGTGGTCCTTGTGATCCTTGTGGTCCTGCTGGTCCTGCTGGTCCTGCTGGTCCTGCTGGTCCCTCTGGTCCCTCTGGTCCCACTGGTCCTGGTACTCCTCCTAATGCCATTATATTCCAATCTATTGAATTTGATTCTGGATTAGCATTATTGCAAGTAATAGCAATATATGATGAACCATTATAATAAACAACATCGTAAGGATGATATTTTTCATCTTCAACCCATGGACCTTTCCATATAAATGCATTACCATCCTTTCCTCTTTTACCTTGCGGTCCTTCAGGCCCAGGTGGTCCTCTTGCTCCTCTTTCTCCTTTATCTCCTCTCTTACCTGCTTTACCTTGAAGACCTGGAAAACCTGGATGACCCGGGTCGCCTTTTGGTCCTCTTTCACCAGACTGTCCTCTATCGCCTTTAATATAAATTAAGTTAAATGGTTTCAATTCTTTATTTATAGCACTATTTTCAGCATAAAACATATTTATTTCATTATCATTTAATTTAGGTTTAGATTTAGATTCATGTTTATTTTTATTTTGTATTTTATTTTCTTTAGATGGTTCAGGTTGTGAGATAGTTGATTCAGATTCGTCAGAATCTACATATTCTGTATTTGTAAAAACATCGGTGTAATCTTCACTATGTGACATTATATATATATAATGTAGAATTTATTTTAAAAATCCTATATATTTTTTTTCAAATAATATAAATCATTATCATAATCTTCGATTGTTTTATGACCTCGGTCTTACCAAATTTTTTGCTATTATAATGATACCATTAAGTGCTAAATATATGGTGATCGTAGTCTGGATGAAATTAGAAAGTTCGTATATTAACCATAGTTCCATTCGCGAAAATCAAAGATTACGAATATAAGCTGATAATAATCTAACCTAAGGTTATGATTAGAAATATGGTTAAAACAAGGATGCGAAAATCCATTCAATAAAATAACAGATCTACCTGCAGAAGACAAAGCATATGGAAATCCAGTGTATCACTCTGTTGAAAATTGAAGATTATGAATATCACAACACATATTTATAATGTATATATAAAATCTATGTATAATTATATATGCCAGTTAAAAGAATGTCACGTCGTACGTCCAAAACTAAAGGTCGTAAATCTTCAAAAAAAATGTCTAAGAAAATGTCTAAGAAAATGTCTAAATTATCTGGAGGCGCTAGACGTCCTTCATTAAAGAAATCAAGCAAACGTAAATCAAAGAAATATGGTAGAAAAATGAGAGGAGGTAATCCAGAAGATTTTAAAATTCTCCCAAATGTGCAAAGAATATTAAATTCTAACCCAGGCTCCTATATACACAAGCAAACAATTGTAGACATTCAAACTCCCCCACCTGGTCGTACTGATAAGGCAAGTGATTACGTAACAACACTTATGGTTCCAAATCCAAAGACTAACGCCAATGATATGGTTATTGTAAATGATATATTAACTACTTAACTAAAGTTCTAATCATAACCTTCGGTTGATTTACCCTAATAATATTCATAATTATTATTAGGATAAAGTGAATCTACGATTAGAACTTTGGTTAAAAATCGGCATTTTAAATCTTCAAGGGTGTAAAACATAAATCTAAAATATATTTTTATGACGACACATCTGAAAATATTGACGTGGCTATTTAAAATGGATATACTAATAGTCGTTTAGTTATTATAAATGGACTTAAATTACTAAAATTAATTATTAATAATATATAATATATAATATAATGATACCTTCTAATTTTACTTCTAAAATAATATCATCTATTGCAGTTGGTATGTTATTTATGAATATATTTTTTAGTGGATATATAACAAGTTTACTCAATAATAAAATATCTGATAAAGACTTTACTATATCACAATCTTTAGCATTTGGAAATAAAATATCTTTAATTGTATTATTAGTAATATCTTTATTATTAACTGGTTATTTAGTATATTATCGCAAACAATCAAAAATTTATACTATTATTAATATAATTATATTAATTATAATTTGTGCTTTTATGATAACAATTATTTGGATAACAATATATAAAAGTGAACATCAACATTATTCATTTGCATCAATTATATTCGTATGTTTAATTGTTTTTATAACATTAAATTCTATATCATTATGGAAAGGTTTACCTGATAAAAAATTATATCAAAAAGTATTAATTATTTTATTACCTGTTATTTTATATTTATCATTAATAGGATTAGGAACTGGTTTTATTTTACATGTAACTGAAAAAAATATTCACGTATTTCCATCATTTGAAAATATTATGTTAGTATTAGCAGGTTTATCAATATTAGAATTAGGATTTATATAATATCTAAACTTGAGTTATGGTTAAATAAGGATGAAAATAAACTAGAGGCTATTATGTAGGAAAATAAATGTCTTTATATAGAGACTACCTCTCCTATGCCCTTTGTTGTTCCATCTCGGAAAAATAATATCATATTTTCCTCTATTAATTCAGAGTGTCTAGTAAAAGTAAATTCAACTATTGAAGAATCTCCGGTTTTTAAGTGTGTTGTATCGTTCAATAATTTCATATATGCTGATTGTTTAATTGGGCCACAATGAACAACTGGACAATAACCATTTTCAATAGCAGATGAATGATGTAAAATTTTAACTCTAGCTATAAATTTTCTTACAAAATTTTTCTTCCATTTATCTACATTATCAATTAAAACGAAGCCTTTTTTAATATTTTCTCTTGATATAACTGTATCAAGAAATTTAATTGCAAAGCATCCTTGAACATTAGGACCTATTTCTTGAACATCTTCTCTTAAATTATTATGAATAGAACGAATCATTACTGGTACAAAATCGCCACCGTAAGGTCCCATAAACATTTTTTGCTTAACTTTAATAGTTCCATCCTTAATCATTCCACTAACAACTAAACCAATACCTGGAACTGTAAATCTTCCATCGATATAAATTAATGTTCCATTAGATGGCTGAGAAGCAAATTTATCTCTTGGAGGAATACTATAAATAATTTTATGAAGATTATTTATATTAAAACCATTTTTATTTGATACTGTTATTACTGGAATAATATCTGGATTTTTTATCATATTTACATAATTATCAGTAGTTTCTTCATTATCATTATCAATATAATATAATGTTTTATTTGAAGCATTTCTATGTAATAATTTTTTTAATGTATTTTGTAATTCTCTATATATATTATCAGGCGCCATATCTATTTTTGTAATAATAATCATAAAGGGAATCTTAATACATATCATTAAACCAATATGTTCTTTTGTTAATTTAGTAATACCTGTATTTGCACCAATAACTACTATACCTCTATCTGGAAACATACCAGTTACACCATATACTGTTGTTTTTAAATATTTCTCATGACCGGCTAAATCAATCAATGAAACAACTTTAGTATTAATATTACTAATAGATGAATTCATATCAATTGTTGTAATTATTTTAGGTTCAAATTTTCTATTAATACGCAAAGCGTTATTTGTATTAATTAATATTAATTTATTATTATCGCATTTTTCATATTTAATAACATTTTGTGATATAGCACTTGTACGACCTGATTCTACTTCATGATTATGATGAAATATTGATTTTCTTGCTTTACCTCGTCCATCATCTAATTCTCCTGTGGTTAATACACCTACTAATGATGATTTACCTGCATCAACTGGACCACATACGACTATTCCTATTTCTTCCATTAATTTATATATAAATAATTTTTTATATACTATATATAATGAGTTTCACACAAGAACAGCATATAATATTGACAATATCTTTGTTATTATTTGAAGATTCTAGTATTAATAGAAGTTTAACTAATGAAATAAATGGATCATTACATAATTGTGGTAATTCATGTTTTTTAAATACAGCATTACAGACACTTTATAATATTAAAGAATATAGATTTTTCATTTTAAATACAAATTTTAATGCAATACAAGAAAGTATTAAATTAAAATACAAGAATGATTTTATGAAATTAATTATATTACAAATAATTTTTAGTTTTCTAGCAATGGGTCAAATCAATATAGATTTTAGAAAATTACAATATTTAGACTTGGAATTTAATATATATAATGAGATTATTTCCCTATTTGATTATACATATAACGATTTGCGTATTAATAGACAAGAAGAACAGGGGCAATATATTTCAAGTGTTATTGAGCAAGAAGATACAAGTGAAACTTTATTCAATATTCTATCATTATTTATTATAGAAAAAGAATTAATTAGATTACCTGAAACAGCTGAATTAACTAGAAGATATTTATATTCTATTTCTTTTAACGATATTAATGTTCAAAAATGTTTAAATTCTGATAAATTAAATATTAAAAATTATGCTGTAGAAAATTTACCTGATAATACATTTATTAGAAATTATCCTAGATATTTACAACTTTCTATAAATGGACCTTCAATACAATCATCAATTGACCACTATCAATCATGGCATCATAATAATGATCCTACTAATTATGTTGATTTTTGTCGTGATAGAAATAATCCAAATGGTATATGGGATTATGAATATAGAAAACTAGAAAATTTTAGAGAAACAAATACTTATATTATTCAATTAAAAAGATTTGAAACTATTATTCAACCTGTTTATCAAGTAAGAAAAATAGCTACTAATATTAAAATAGATAGAATTATTAGAATAGATGACGATGATTTTATGATTAAAGGGGTTGCATGTCATTTAGGAGTTAGTTATAAAAGCGGACATTATATATATATTAAATATATTAATGGAATACCACATACTATTTATGATGATGATACAATTATGCCATATGATAAGAGATTACCACTACTCAATATTAAAGAAATAAGTTATGTATGCATCTATACTAAAATATCAAAACATCCTAAATTAACATTGGAAGATTATGAACAAGCGTATAGAACAAGAACACGAATATTTATACCTCCTTCTATACCAGGTATAGAAACAGAACCACAAGCACCACAAGCACCACAAGCACCACAAGCACCACAAGCACCACAAGCACCACAAGCACCACAAGCACCACAAACACCACAAACACCACAAGCACCACAAGCACCACAAGCACCACAAGTCCCACAACCATTACCAACTCCTGTTCCTACATTATTACCTGTACCTTCTTATGTAGCATTACAAGATTCTATAATAAGAGCACAATTACCAACATTTAATAAAAATACTAATTCCTATAAAATGTTATGTTTAGAATTTTATGATTGTATTGTTCCATTTAAATTTGAACAAAATGAAACTAAAATGAGAGAACAAATTAATAGTATTATACAAAATAAACCACTAATGGAAAAATATAAACAAATATTTAGAAAATTATTTGATAAGTATTATGTTATTTTTATAGTATCAAAATATCCTATTAATTTTATAGATTCTTTTACTAATATAGTAATTCCGAAAGATAAGACTGAATTTTATAAATTAGTTACATTGTATGTTAAATTTGAATATTATCAAGAAGGTAGTTCAAGTATTATGATCGAACAAGGATTACTTAAAACATATTATAAATTATTCTTAGGTAATTTAGAAAGATTAAACATTCCTCCAAAAAATATATTTATATGTAATAACGATAATTATTTAGATTATTTATATACTAATTATAATATAACTTTAATTAAACCAAATAAAATATCATCTAATACTGGAATATTATTTTTAGAATATTTATAACCTATGGTTGTAATTTATCTTAATTAGTAATATTTGTTGTTCCAATTTCTTTTCTACATGTAGGACAAATATGATTATAATTCTGTAAATATGTTGTTAAACAATTTCTATGAAAAATATGTTTACATTCTATGTCAATATATTCATCACCTTCATTCATTTCCTCTTGACATATTGAACATATTTCTATATTTTGATTAGTAATTTTACAAACAGGTATACTATTTAAACTATTAATATCTGTAGTAACAACAACATCCTCATATTCTTCTGGTTGGTCAGTAATATTAAATAATAAATTGAATAAATGATTTATAGGACCATTTATATTAATATCATTATTATATATTATTGTACTAAAATAAATTGGCTCACTTTCAAAATTGTTTGTATATTCTTCTAAATAATTATCATATAAATTATAAGAATTAGATGAAGAATTTTCAATTTGATTCATTGAAACAGGTATATCAAAATAATTATAAAAATTAAACAAAACTGTATTTAATTCACTTTCTTCAATACCAAAATCAATTAATTTATTTTTTAATTTATTTATAATAATATATTCATCTTCAATATAGTCTTGATATTGAATTCTCAATGCAAATAATTCATCAAATATTATTGTATAATTATCTGACATTATTAATTATGAATATAATATAATTTAAAATAAACTATGATTTTACTAATTATAATTAGGTTAATTCATAAACCATATGTGTTATTTTTACATTGTAATGAATGAACTGTAATTATTTTACCATTTACTGCATCGTAATCTACATCACTTTTTTTTGTTAATTTTTTATTCTTTAACATAGAAACTAATTGTGTTTTTAAATGTTTCTTCATTTCACTATCTTCTATATTTAATTCATTCACAAATTCTTTCATTTTAATAATCTTATGAATAATATTTAACTTATTCCATGGTTTTTTATATACAAAATCATCTAGATTGGTTTCAGTTGAAGGTTCTTCTGTTAAAGTTGGAGTAAATGTATTATCATCATAATCTTGTTCAATCTGTGTATTAGGTAAATTAATATCTATTCTATGTTTTTTAGCATGTGTCTCTAAATTATTATAATACATATTAATCATATTTTGTTTAAGTTTGTCCATTATTATAATTAATTATATGTCTTTATAATTAATTATCAATATTTTGTATTACACCTTTTTCACTCTTTGAATGTTATTTAAAATATATTATTTTACACAATTTTTAATTTTTAAATGTTATATTAAGTTTAACAGGTGCGTGATCACTACCTTTAACTTCTGTTAATATTTTTGATTTTTTAACTTTATTTATAATTCTTTCCGATACAAGAAAATAATCAATTCTCCATCCAACATTTTTAGCACGTGCATTCATACGGTATGACCAAAAACTATATTCTATTTTATTTGGATATTTATATCTATATGTATCTATTAATTTAGCATCATTTAATATTTCCTTAAAACTATCTCTCTCTTCATTTGTAAAACCTGCTGTTTTATGATTAGTTTTTGGATTCTTTAAATCTATCTCTTCATTTGCAACATTTAAATCTCCACATACAATTATCGGTTTTTCTTTTTGTAAATGAACTAAATATTTTTTAAATGCTTTATCCCATGTATTAATTCTATAGTCTAATCTATCTAATGCCATTCCAGAATTTGGAGTATAAACATGAATTAAAAAGAATTTTTTAAATTCCAATGTTATAACTCTTCCTTCATTATCTATATTAAGACCATTATTATATAAACCATATTTAATATCAATTGGTTTCTTTTTAGAGTAAATAGCTGTTCCACTATATCCACCACTGCCATTGCATGTGCTATAATATCTATATTTATAACCCTTAACTTTTTCAAGCATATCTTGTTCTAATTTATGAGATGAAAAATCACAACTTAATTTAGTTTCCCCAAAACATATAATAGTTGGGTTCTGAGATTCAATTAAATTAAACAGGTCTTTTTTATTCATATGTGATCTCATACCATTTATATTCCAAGCAATTATTTTCATTATTATTAATATTAATAAATTAATTATATTTAAATAATTAATTTTTATAGATATTAATATGCTTCATGCTTTGTTAAATGGAAATACACTTTTAGGTTTATTTACTGAACATGAAAAATGCCAGATAATGATGACTGGTTTAATAAATAATGGTTTTGTTACTAGAGAAAAAATGATAATTAGAAGTTTTTTTGAAAATACAATTACGGAAGGACAATATGAACATCAAACTTTCTCAGACAGTTTTACTGAGTATGAGGTTGATTCTGAACAATTTACAACTGCTAGTGATAAAATAGACATAAAACAAAAACCTGAAAAAATAATCATAAAGGATAAACCTGTGCAAATCATGAAACCAATAGAATTATCACCAAATACAAAAAAGAAACGTGAAGAAGAAATTAAAGAAAAAATAGATATTCAAAATTCATTATTAGATCTCAAGAGGAAAAAAGAAAAAATGGAAGAAAGTAAGAGAGTATATGAAGTAGATATAGACTTGTATCATAAATTTAAAAAGATTAAGGAAACAAATGAACATTTTGAAATACCTGAAATGTTTATAAATAAATATGATTTAATGAGTGAATTAGATATTAATGATAATTTATCATGGGAAACATTTTATGAAAATTATGTTCCACCTCAAATATCTACTGGTTATTCTAAATTATTTGATTAACTTGATTTTTTTATATATTATATAATATATAATATATAAAATATGCATAGACAATTAGATGAAGAAATTATATTAAAAAATTTAGATCGTTTAGAAGAAGAAGCTTCTCTAATCAAACTAACTAATTATGAACCAACTTTAAATGAAATAAATAAAGTTCGTGATGAGATATTAGGATTTGTTAAAGATAAAAAAAGAATAATATATGGAGGATATGCACAAAATAGTTTAATTTTGTATAAAAATAAAACTGATGCCTTTTATAAAGAAACAGATTTAGCAGATATTGAATTTTATTCTCCCGATCCAATAGGCGATACAATTGATTTATGTGATAGATTAAAAATAAAAGGTTTTAAATATGTTGAGGGTAAAGAAGGTGTTCATCAAGAAACATATAAGATTTTTTCCAATTTTATAAATTATTGTGATATTACCTATATGCCACCTAATATATTTAATAATTGTCCATCTATTGAAGTATTTGGGGTTAGAATGACTCATCCCCATTTAATGTTAATAGATGCTTATAGAGTTTATACAGATCCTATTACAAGTTATTTTAGATTAAAAAAAACATTTACTCGCTTTAATAAATTAATGAAATATTATCCATTAGATGAAAAAATGTTATATAATAAATTAGAACAAAATAACAATCAGAATAAACAAAAAACAGAGGAAATACTTAAATATGTTAGAAGAAATGTATTACATAAAAGTAAACTTATAGTAGTTGGTCAATATGCATTTAATCAACTTATTAAAAAAGCCAAAGCACCTGGGTCATATTTAGTAGATGAAAATTATTATCAAGTAATATCAACAGACTATGGCAATGATTTAAATAAAATTATGAATGCTTTAAAGAAAAAATATAATGTAACAACGAAAAAATATTATCCATTTTATCAATATTTAGACAAATCAACGGAGTTTTATATTAATAATGAATTAGTATTAAGAGTATACGGTTCAAATGAACGTTGTATAACATATAGATATTCAAAAAAGAAACATACTAATTTTGGAACATATCAATTAATTTTTATGTATAATTTAATTAATTATAATATAGCGACTATTAATGCATCGCGTAATAATAATAACGCTTCGCGTAATAATATAGATTTATATGGAGCAATGTTAGTTAGAATGATAAAAGCACAAGAAAAATATTTAACTGATGCAGGTTTGAATGTATTGGATAAATCACCATTTCAAGAATTTACATTTAAATGTATTGGAGAACCAAAAGATATATTAAGAGAATCATTCTTACAAAAGAAAAAGAAACGAGATGCAGGTAAAAAGATACAATTTACCTACACGCCAAGTGATAAACCAGGTAAAAAACCAGATTTTAGATTTGATAATACATCTGGTGAATTAGTTAGATAAATAATTATTTCTCTATTTCTTGTGATACATTTCACGTATCACCCATCCATCATAATATACATTATTAGATTTAAGAATATATGGTTTTTTAATAGTATTCATCATAAAAATTGCATTAGATATTGCTCTATTTATGGGAATATTTTTTGTACTTTTACTATTAATTGCAGCTGCCATTATATTATAATTTGTAATAAGTTCTTCTCGTGGAACTGCTTCTAATGCTATTTTATAATCAAGATTATTTGGTGCAGAAATAGAAGTATTAATAATTTCTTCTATATCAATTGGGGTTACTTGATTTCTAAAAGCTAATGATACACAAGCAACGTTCTTATTTATATCTGCTCTTAAATCATTTGGTATAAATAATGCGCCAAATAAATTTAGTTTATTTATCATTTTAAATATTGAATCTCTCTCATTCATAGCACAAGACAAACTCCCACCTTTTTGACTGCGTCTTACTTTTCTTGATTTGTGTTTACTTGATTTCTTTGATGAACGACGTCCAGTGGAACGTGCTCCTCCAGATAATCTCTTTGATTTACGATTAACTTTTTTAGATATTTTCTTTGAAGATTTACGACCTTTAGTTTTGGACGTACGATGTGACATTCTTTTAACTAGCATATAATAATCAATAGCAAAAAATATATTGATTAAAATAATATGGGTACCGTCTAGTGCTAACCAAATGTTAGCAAAATGATAGTGTCTGGTTGTAAAATAACCAAAGGTTATGTTTGGTACTTGACAGTATAACTTGCAAAACAAAATACAGTTAGAGTAAATTGCTACTAACGCATGTTTTTTATTTTTTATTTTTAGAATTATGACATAAAATTGTATGTTTATCTGCTAGTTCGGGGCAACCTTTATTACTAGATGGATCAAATAGATTTAATGCATTTGCATGATAAACAATACCACGATCTTTACCTTGACCACATACTTGTGCAACCATATCAGGAGTCCAATTATTTGCTTCACATCCTTTTGGATTAGAAATAACATTTTCCTTTTCCTCTCCTAAATAAAATAATTGCCCATCATGTTCTTTATCAACAGGTATATTTATAACATCTTCCAGGGTTCTTTTTCCACCTTTTTGTCTGCTTTTACTAGATTTCTTTGATTTACGTTTGCTTGATTTCTTTGATGAACGACGTCTAGCGCCTCCAGATAATTTAGACATTTTTTTAGACATTTTTTTAGACATTTTCTTTGAAGATTTACGACCTTTAGTTTTGGACGCACGACGTGACATTCTTTTAACTGGCATATAATAATCCTTAGATTTTTTAGATTATTATTTTTGTAATAGTTATAAAGTGTAAAATTAATAATATATATTATTAATTTTAACCTGTACTTGCACACTGTGCTGATTGTACTACACCAGTATTACTAGTAAGTAGATTTAACCTTTAACTGGCCTTGGGTAATTTGTGCCTGTACTCGCATAACTCATTGTTAGAAATTTATTGGTTGTATGTTTAAAACCAGTATTTCCTAACTCCTCATTTTCTGTATTATTTACGCCTAAATTATAAAAATATGGGTATGGTAAAGGAACCTTCATTGGTACTCTTGAATTTATAGAATGTGCAATTAATTTTGCCATCTGATCAATTTCATTTTGGGGTTTTTTATATTCGTGAGAAAGTCTTGTCACATTTAAAATTGAAGATTTTATAAAATCTTCAGTAACTTGTCCAATAAATATTAAATATTTTTGATATGCTATATCTTTGTCTTCTACTTTTTCTCCGTTTGATTTTTTGTCGTCTAATATAAATTGTGCAAAATAATAGTTTTTGGCTATAAGTTGGCGTCTTTCTATACCATTTGGATCATTTAGATGGAAAAAATTGGGTGTTAAATCAAATCCTGCGCCTTTTTGACTACGTCTTGAGCGTGATTTCATTGTTTTACCTTTTGATTTGCGTTTAGTTGTTTTCTTAGAGACACGACGTCTAGCACCACCAGATAACTTAGAAACAGTTTTTTTAGATATTTTTGAACTACGTTTAGACATTCTTTTACCTGCTGTCTTGCCTTTGGACGCACGACGTGACATTCTTTTAACTGGCATATAATAATCTATAGATTTTATATATTATAATTTATTACTTAAGATTCCAAATTACAGGAAGTTGGTCGAAAATTTGTTTAGCAAGTTCTTTTCTTTCTGATGGTGGTTTTTGTAAATATTGTTCACATGAAACAAGTAACGGTTTTAATGTTTCAATAGTAACTTTATCGCTTATACTAAATCTATTTAATTTATCTGTTAATATTTCTATAACTCGTTTTTGCCTATCAGTATCTTTTTTATCATGTGCTTTAACAAGTTCTGTAATTAAATCACAAAGTGTTTCTACTGTTACTTCTGGAGTTATAGCATCTAATTCAGAACCTAACATACGTGCTTGTCTTGGTATCTTACTCATAGAAGCACCAAGAGCAGCATATTTATCATGTTGAGTTACTTGACCTCTTCTTTCTGGTTCGGGATTTCCACCTTTTTGTTTGCGTTTAATAGATTTCTTTGATTTACGTTTAGTTGATTTTTTCATACTATGGCGTTTAGAACTACGTTTAGAACTACGTTTAGAACTACGTTTAGAACTACGTCTAGCGCCTCCAGATAATTTAGACATTTTTTTAGACATTTTTTTTGAAGATTTACGACCTCTAGTTTTAGACGTACGACGTAACATATATATATATATATTAATACATTTTAACCAAAGTTCTAATCATAACCTTAGGTTGAATTATCTAACATCATAACAAAGGTTAATTTTATACTTTACCTGTAAGACATCCTCTTGATAAAGGTTCTAATTTTTGGATATAGTGTGGTGGACATGTTGTATGTTTGGTTGGTTTTAATAATTCTAATGCAAGAGCTTTTTTCGCAGGATCTTTACATATTTCAACAATTTGATTTAAATCAAAGTACTTTAAATTACCTGAATTTGGGTCTGTCATCATACATGGAACTTCTCTAGTTGGTGGTGGTGGTGGACTTCCAGATGGGTTTCCGCCTCTTTGTTTACGTTTGCTAGATTTCTTTGCTGAACGACGTCTAGCGCCTCCAGATAATTTAGACATTTTCTTAGACATTTTCTTAGACATTTTTTTTGAAGATTTACGACCTTTAGTTTTAGACGTACGACGTGACATTCTTTTAACTGGCATATAATAATCCTAAGATAAAAAATATATAATTTTTTTACCTTCGGATTTATAGCCATAATAATTCAGTAACTTGCAATTCAAATAAGTTATATTTGAATTGAAAACCAAAAAGAATTTGTACAGAACACAATTAACAATTATATAATAAATATAATGAAAAGGATAACATTAATAATAATAATCCACTTAAACCTAAAAATATAAGATTTCTCTTATCAATTTTAGTAGTAATAACATTTTCAATCACATCTGGATTTGATTTATTAAAATTAGATGGGTCTTTTAAATAATAAAATGAACCTTGATCTTTAGGTGTTATACTTGTTCCATTTATAACAACAGATGCAAGATTTAAAATAAATAATAAACTTCCTAATCCTAATAATATATATTTATTATTACTACAAATACTTGTATATGATTTTTTAACAACAAGACTAATTATTAAAAACATTGATATACAAATAGCACTAACCATAAATAAAATGAATCCTATATTACTGGGTGTGTTTTTTTCAAAAATATTATATGTTTGTTTATAAATTTTATTAGTTTCAACTATATTAATAGAATCAGTTAATAAAAGTCCTTTATAAACATCAGTCTTTGTGTCATAAGTATACATAACATCGTATTTAGACATTTATATAATTATATTAGATTTATAATTATTAATGAATTAAATCATAGAATATGAATAATCCAAATAATATACTTAATATTAAATACTAAATTTTTTATATCCATTTTACTTTTATAAACATTTTCAATAACATCTAATGAATCATTAGTTCCAGAGGCAAAATAATATTTTTTATATAATATTTTTGGGATTAAAGTAATTATATTTATAATAATTGTTGCAATAGTTACTAATAAAAATATAATTTTAGTAATTAATATAATTATTATTTATTTATTCTCTCGAGCATGGCATTATATGCAAAAGATGCTTTATCTGAGGCGTATCGTGGTTCTGACGTTGCTGACAATTCTGCCAATGCTGCTTTTTTGGCATCTTGTTCTGTCTTTATTTTCATTTTCTCTGCTTTGCTTACAATATATTGTTTTACATAATCCTCAAAATTACCATGTTCTGACGGAGAAAATGGATGTGTTTTTTTAATTTCTTTATTATATATGTTAAGTAGATAATCTGGATCCATAGCGCCTAGTCTTTCACGAAATGCCGGTGGATCGGGATTACCTCCTTTCATTTTTCTACCAGATTTCTTTGATTTACGTTTGCTTGATTTCTTTGATGAACGACGTCTAGCGCCTCCAGATAATTTAGACATTTTTTTAGACATTTTTTTTGAAGATTTACGACCTTTAGTTTTAGACGTACGACGTGACATTCTTTTAACTGGCATATATAATAATCTATATATAAAAAAAGATTAAACTTCTATAATAGTCCTAGTTTCTTCATTAGTATCAATAATAATTTGACTAGTAAAATCATCTAATAAAAACAAGAAACAATTATAATCAAATGCTTTCTTTATGGATGTAGGTATTGTTCGATTTTCATATTCTTTTTCATAAAAATCTTTTAATTTCAAATTAGTATTAGAAATTAAATCTTTCATGAATGCAAACGTTTTATATTCAAATTCATTATCTTTTATAAAGTTATTTAATATAAATGTTAAATTATCAATATTATAGTTTGGTTTTCTTGGTCTATCAGATGTTGATTGTAATGAAGGATACATACCTTTAATATAATCTACTAAATATTTTGTTAATTCAATCCGTTTTATTTTTAATTCTAAATCAACCGTAAGGTTATCATCATAATCAATTGGTACCGGAGTGATTTTATTATAATTACGAAATTTAATTCTAACACTTTCATCTGTTTCATTTTTATATATAAAACATACAAATAAATGATTAATATTATACCTTTTATGAGTATGACCATCACGAAGATATTTTTTTAATGCATACCATCGATGCTGGCCTTCCCAACAGCGCAAAATAAATTGTCTTTCCTTAATATCATAAACTTCAGATATTTGCATGATACTTGGTGATAAAGTATTATTAAGAATGCAGTCATAAATTTCATTAACTTTATTATCATCAACCTCACGATTATCAACAGAATATTTACCATTTTTAGTACGCAATCCTTTCCAGATTTTAACACTTTTAAGAAACTTGTGAATATCATCTAAAAGATATATAGAATATTCATTAAATGTATGTATACATTTACCAAAATTTATGGAGTCAGTCATAATTAATTTAGTAATAACTTTTAGTTCTTTTAGTAATTTAATCAATTTTTATTTTATATAAGATTGTAAAATCTTTTATAAAACAGTCAACACCCTCCCCTGTATTTCAAATGTAGATATTTAAACTTTTTAAAAGTATTTAACATACAAGTAAAACACAATTAATATAGATAAAATTATAATCGTGGTTGTGGCATATTCATATAATTTGCTTGTTCTACTCTGTCCATTATTGTTTCCCACTCAGGATCAGTTGTACGACGAACCATATATATATTACTATTTATTTTTATATTATAAAATTATGACATAAACCCTATTATTAAAATGTTAAATTAGCACCAGTCATATATTCTGCATTCTCTATTTCGTCCATTTTTGTATTCCAAGCAGCATCAGTTATTCCTGGAGGACGAGGATATACCATACCATTTTCTTTTACTGTTTTATTTAAATGAGGAATCATCAAATGTCCAGCTTTAAAAACACGAACAAATTCTGGTAATGGGTCTACTGGTCCACCTTGTTGTCTTTTTGAGCTAGGTTCTGGATTACCACCTTTTAAATTACGTCTACGTTTTGATGTCTTGCGTTTAGATGTTCTTTTAGCACCACCTTTTAAACTACGTTTTGATGATTTACGTGCCATATTTTTACTATTTCTGCGTTTTGAGTGTGCTTTGTGACTATTACGTTTTGAGTGTTTTTTTACACTTTTACTTGTACGACGAACCATATATATATATTACTATATATTTTTATATTACTATATATTTTTTTACATTGCACTACATTGACGACGGTATCATAGACATACGTTCATCCTCAGCGGTAATTTCTTCCACTTTTATACTCCAATCATAATCATTCATTCCTGGAGGGCGAGGGTATATATTATTATTTTGACCTGCTTTCATGTTTAAATGAGGAATAAACATATCTCTATGAACAAATATAGATTCTGGTAAATAATTAGCTGGTCCACCTTGTTGTCTTTTTGGGGCAGGCTGTGGATTAGGATTACCACCTTTTAAATTACGTCTATGTTTTGATGTCTTACGTTTAGATGTTCTTTTAGCACCGCCTTTTAAACTTTGTTTTGATTTAGATGACTTTGAACTACGTTTTAACATTTTTTTGCTATTTCTGCGTTTTGAGTGTGCTTTATGACTATTACGTTTTGAGTGTTTTTTTACACTTTTACTTGTACGACGAACCATATATATTACTATATATTTTTATATTATAAAATTATTTCCTTAATCTCCTAGATACCTCCTACAGTTATACCTCCAGTTGTAAAATTAGCTCCTAATATTGCATCATCTAACATACTTTGTTCTCTATTATAAGATGATGATGGACGATAAATAGTTGATGCATTTTGTACAGTTGGCAATATTGGATTAATTTTTTTTTGTTGCGGTTCTTCTTTTGGTACTATAGGAATTATGGGCATACCTCCTCGCATTTTACGTTTTGATATTTTACGTTTTGATATTTTACGTTTTGATATTTTACGACTTTTGGTTTTACTAACTTTACGTTTTGAGTGAACTTTACTACGTCTAGAATATTTAGGTTTTTTAGAATTTTTTTTAACACTTTTATGAACCATATATAATAATTTATATTTAAATTTTTTTATTCCATAAAAATATAATAATTGCAATAATAACATTTATAGTACCACATCCAAGATATTTAGTATATTTAATTGTTTCTTCTGGATTATTATCCGTCTCAACTAATTTCTTTAATGGATAAAGTGATCCTGAATCATCTTTATTATAAATAATTTCTTGATATCCCATTTGAATACATAATAATAATAATAATAAGGGTGCTATAAGTATTAAATAACCAAAATATTTAGAATTTGTTACATATAACGCATATATAGTCAATGAAAATTTAAAAACATCACTTATATGGTCATAATAATCGCCAAATTTAGATATCATATTAAATTTACGAGCAAATTTACCATCAGCACAATCAAAGTAATAAGCTAACATATAGAGTATGCTTCCAATAACAAAGTGTCCATTATAAATCATATAAGCTGCATATAATCCAGATACTAAAGACAATGTAGTTAGAATATTTGGGGTTAAACATATACTTTTATAAAAATCTAAATGTTTATCTACTAATTTTAATAATATTACATCTACTGGATTTTCATATTCTTCAGGTATTTTATTTACCATATTATTAATCATAAGATTTTATCTATAGATAAAAAAATCTATTGATTAATAATATATTATGAATAATAATACTAATATGAATTTAGAAATAAATGGTAAATTATTTCCATCATGGTTATTATTAAATTTTAAAGATTATGAATTACCTGAATTATTAAGAAAACCAGGAGATGATCCATGTAATGAAAAATTTATAAAAGAATTAACAACATATCAAAAATTTGTAGGTCAATATTTAAACTATCGTTCGCCCTTCCGTGATTTATTAATATATCATGGTCTAGGGTCTGGTAAAACAGTAACAGCTATTAATGTATATAATGTTTTGTATAATTATACTCCAAAATGGAATGTATTTATATTATTAAAAGCCTCATTAGAACAAGATCCTTGGATGAAAGATTTAGCAGAATGGGTGAAAGAACCAGATAGAGATAATAAAATGAAAAATATTAGATTTATTCATTATGATTCACCTTTTGCAGATAGAGAGTTTTTAGAAAAAGTTAAACAAGCAGATAGTAGTAGAGAATCTATATTTATTATAGAAGAAGCACATAACTTTATTCGTAATGTTTATGGTAATATAAGTTCAAAGAAAGGTAAACGTGCGCAAGTTATTTATGATTATATCCAACAAGAAAAAAGAGATAATAATAAAACCAGAATATTATTATTATCAGGTACACCTGCTGTAAATAATCCTTATGAATTTGCATTAATATTTAATCTTATGCGTCCTGGAGCATTCCCATCAAGTGAAGCAATTTTTAATCAAATTTATATCTCTTCAACTAATTTTGAAAGTCTTAATGAAAATAAAAAGAATCAATTTCAACGTAGAATTATGGGTTTAGTTAGTTATTATATTGGTGCAACTCCAGATAAATATGCAAAAAAAACTGTTCATTATAAACATTTAGCAATGAGTGAATATCAACAAGAAGTATATGATTACTTTGAAACAATTGAAGAACAAAAAGAAAAAATGAGAATGAAGTTTTCACGTGGAAAATTAGGAGGAGATGATATGTCTACATATCGTTCCTATACACGCCAAGCTTGTAATTTTGTATTTCCAAATATAGATAGTAAAATAAATGGGGAAAAAAGACCTCGTCCTGGTATGTTTAGATTAGAAGATAATGTAACTAATGCTGTAGATGAAGGTAAAAATAAAACTAAAATAGATACATTAAAAAATAAGAGTGAACGTATAGCGTTATATGTTAAAGCTTGTAAAGAATTTATAAATGCTACAATAAATTATTTTAAGGAAATATTAAGAAAAGATAAAAATAATAATCATACTTTACAAGATGATATAAAAACTTTTTATAATAAATACGATGGAAGTTTTACAGCAATGGTTGATAGTTCTGACAAAAAATCCGGTTTATTTACTGAATTTTATAAACTAGGACCTAAAATGTTAAATATAATATTTAATATACTTAAATCACCAGGTAGTACTTTAGTTTATAGTAATTATGTTGAAATGGAAGGATTACAAATGTTTAAAATATATTTAGCTTTCTTTGGTTTTATTAGTATAGATGAAGATAAGGAATTTGATCCATCTATTAAATCAGAAAATAAAAAAAATCCAAAAGATGGTATGAGATATATGGAATTTCATGGCGGAATAGATAAAGAATTAAGAGAAAAAAATAAAAAATTATTTAATTTACCTGAAAATAAGAATGGAAATATATTAAAAATAATAATGATATCACCTGCTGGTTCGGAAGGTATAAATTTACAAAATTGTAGACAAGTACATATAATGGAACCATACTGGAATGAGGTTCGTATTGAACAAGTAATCGGTCGTGCTATTCGTCAATGTCATCACAAATTATTACCATTAAATGAAAGAACCGTAGATGTATTTAGATATACAATGATAAGAACAGCTCCACTTAAAAAAGAAAAATTAAATACAGAATCTGATAAACAAATAATGACACGTGATACAAGAAAAATAATAAAATTAGAAACAAGTGATCAGTTTATGGAAAGTATATCAAGAAAAAAAAATAATTTATTAATATCATTTATTGAGGCAATTAAAGAAGCTGCAGTAGATTGTGAATTATTTAAAAATCATAATATGATGGGTTCAAGATATAGTTGTTTTAAATTTAATGAAGATTCTTTATTTAATAAAAATGTAGGACCAGCGTATAATCCAGATATTGAAGCAGATAGTTTAATGGATAATGGTATGAATGCATTAGATTCGATTAAAAAACGTGTTAAAGTAAGAAAGATTAAAGTAGTAAAACAATTAGATGATAATAATTATTCTGAAGTAATTAATGCATGGTTTTATGAAGATAATGGAACTGTATATGATTATCAGTTAGATTATCCTATTGGAAAAGTAAGTACTACTGATAGTGGTAGTTATAATAAATTAGATAAAGATACATATATAATGGATAAAGTAATAAATATACCTATATTCAAAATTTACGATTAAAACTTTGACTAATTTCATTTATATCATCAAGGATCAAAGGTTAGCACTAAATAGTACTCTAATATGGAAAATAGTGAACAAGTGTTTATTATTGTAAACTTAAACTATCCATTTTTTGTTGAACACTTTGCATATTATTTTGCATTCCATTAAATTTATCAGAAAGACCGTTATGTTGCGATCCTCTTAATAATTGGTCATAAGAAATACCATAATTATTTAAGTTTAAATTTTTATGTTGAGGGACAATATATTGAAGATTGAGTGGGTCTAATTCTTGTTCGTTTGATTGAGATTGTTTACCCATCATCATATTTGGATCCATCATTTGTTCTTGCATACCTGGATGCATACCTTGTTGCATCATCATATTTGGGTCCATCATTTGATTTTGCATTTGTCCTTGTTGCATCATCATATTAGGATCCATTTGCATATTAGAAGGACCCATCATATTAGCCATAGAGGATTTAACTCCTGACATATCATTTAAAATGGCAGTGAAATCCATACCATTATGTCTTTTAGATGTTTTATGACTTTTTGATTTGCTATTTGATTTGCTATTTTTTTTACTTCCTTTTTTTAATGTTCTTGAACCACTGACTTTGTGAGGCATATATATATATATATTATATAATAATTTATCCAAAAATTATTATATATTTTAAACTTGAAGTTAGTATAAATTTATTTTTTAACAGTTTTTTTTATACTTTTAATAGTATTTTTTAATCTTGTATTTTCATCATTTAATGCAATTATTGTTTTTTCATATTTCTTAATTAATTTATTTTCAACTTCGTCTTTAATTTCATTTGTTGATAGTTTTTGAAAAAAAGTAGAGTTATTTTTTTGAACGGACCAACTTAATTGTCCATTAGATAATACAATATAATCTTTTTCATTTTTTGTTAAAAATCCACCTAATCTAAAATATTTTTTTTTTGTTTTTTCATCAAATGTAAAATATCTTAAATGAGTATTTAAACCAACTTCATCAATATCTTTAACCAATTTATAATCTTCTAATTTTATTTTAATTTCTTCTGGAGTTAAATTATCTTGATAACTTCTTCCTACCTTTTTATAAGTATCATTTGACATTCTTTTTGTTATGAATCTATTCATATTATTCTCTATTAGAAATGTTTTTTTATATTAAAAACATTATTATGGTCTTTTGTTTAATGCAGCATTTGCACTAATATTTGCAGCATCAACTGCCATGCTTCCTACAGTAGCTGCTTTATTTATAGTACTTTCACCTACTTTACCAGCCATATCAACAGCAGAGCTAGCTACATTAGTAGCTACAGATGCAGCTTGAACACCAACAGTAGTTGCGGCAGAAGCTGCTTGTGAACCAACTTTAATAGCAGTACTTGCTGCTTTATTACCAGTCTCAATTAATTGAGCTTGTATTTGTGCTTGAGCTTCGAGTGTTTTTGCTTTAGCTTTTTGAAATTCAGGATTAGCTTCAATAGCAGCTTTTGCTTCTAATGCTTTCTTTTTTGTAATTTCAAGAGCTTCTGATGCTTTCCTACTAGCTTCTTCTTTTAATGATGCCATACGTTCTGCAAGAGTAGGATCACCGCCTTCTAATTGTGATTTTAAGGTTAAATATTTAATTTTATACTTTTTGTATAAATGTTCATAATGTTGTTCAGACATATATTAATCAGAGATTTTAAATTTTAATTTTCTGTAGGATATTTATCTTCATCTAAGTATGATATAAATATTTCTCTTAATTTATCTGATCTTGTTACAATATGTCTATAAAAAATATAATTATATTCGAAACAAACTCTTGTAATATTATTATATTTATTTGCTAATAATAGATAATGTTTATCATTTTGAATAATTATTTTTTTAACTATACCACCCCATTTAAGTTCTTCCATAGAGTTAACATATCTAATATAGCCTCCTAATTTAATATCATTTATATTATCAATAAATATATATTTTTCAAGCTCTTTATAGAATTTATTAGATATTTTTTCAATAAATGTATTTCTATCTTGTTCCCATTCTTCATTTGTAAAATAATCATCAATAAAATTTGATATTTGTTTATGACGATCCATAATAATATTAATATTATATATTTATATTATAAAGATAAATCTCTTATATACTATTAATGGAACAAGTTAGCTGGATAGACAGTTTTTTTAATACATCAAGTTTGGAATTAACAGATGAATTACATAAAATATTATCTGAAAATAAATTTATTAATAATATTGATGTAAAAATAGAAGAACTAGAAGTAGATTATTATTCAAAAATGAATGAAATAAAAAATACATTTGAAACTCAAAATATAAGTGAAATATATAAAAATAAATTATCATTAGAAATTTTGCAAAAAGAATTAGAAATTATAAAGTTAATTTCGAAATATTCATTACAAAATAATAAACTTGAATATGTTTTTATAATAACTAGTTTAAAATATTTATATTCATTAAGTGAGATTTTAAGAACTAGACTAAAACAATCTCCGATTAATTTTAATAAACATAATAAAAGTAATAATATAGTAAGATGTTCATATAAATTTTGTAATTTTAAGGAGAATTGTACTTATAATTATGTTAAAAAATCAAATCAATGTTATCAAGATCATTATGTGCATAATATGGTTTCACATGATGTTTTATCTTTAATTTCATATATTGAAATGAATAATATGAATAATAGTCAAATATTACATAATAAAGAAATATTAAAAACGATAAATACATTATCATTTGTAATAGGTCATATGGAAAGTGAATTAAGAGCTAAATGTTTATATGCTGAACAAAAAGATTGGGATAAATTTCATTTTATGAATAAATAATTATTTTTTAAGAACAATATATATTAACATTCCGGAACATGATAATAAAGCTAATATAGAAAATATCATAAAGAACACAAGAAAATCATGTGCTCTGAAATGTTCTCTCTTATATTCTTCATTATAATTAAATGCTTGCATACCAAAAGAGTTTGAAATAAGTGCTAACATTCCAAAAAACATACATATTATTAATATAATAATGCTAACAGTTGTACTGTGAATTACACCTACATTTAAAGTTAAATCCATATATATAATATGTGGATTTAAAAAAACTATATATTTTTATGCAATTAATTTATTAAGTTTGTTTATTGACATAATTTTATTTTTAATAATTAATCCTAAATCTACTCCACCGACAAGTAGTATGATAATTGATGCTACTAAGCAAAATACGAGGAAATTAAATGTTTTTATATTTTTTTCCTTATAGTCTTTATTTTCATTATAAGCTTTTATTCCAATTGAGGCAGATGCAGTTGCGAATATACCTAAAATGAGGCATAATGCAGCTAAAATAATTTCGAGATCATGAATATCAAGATGAGGCATATAATAACTCTTAGATTATAATTTATATAATTTATCTAAGTCTAGGTGGAACAAATTCCATATTTAATAGTTTAAAAATATCTCTTTCTGAGCTAATTTTAAATGGAATACCCTCTTTATTAAATAATCCATATTCTGATAGCTTGTATCCTTTATCTTTAGCAATTTGTCTCATTTTAGTGTTTAATAACGCAGAACCTGTAAAATATAGTAGAGCACTATAATAAGAATCATAAGGAACAAATCTAATATCTAATCTGCGCGGTGGATTATCTAATAATTTACAAAAACCCATAAATTTGCTTTTAGGTTTTTTATCAGTCATTGAATCAATGATTAATGGTTGATTATTATTATTTTTGAGAGGTTTTTTTAGTTTATTAATAAATCTTTCTAAATGATTTTGTTTTTTAGAATCAGTTAATACATTTTTTTTACTAATAAGAACATCAATATCATTACTCTGATTTTTTTCTCTTCTAAAACTTCCGCATAGTTCTACAATATATTCATTTTTATCATTTAATTCTAATTTTTTATTAATTTTATTAATAACATTTTTAAAAAGACTTTCATACATTTCCATTTCTGAACGTGGAATATTCATTTTATATTTACCATAATATTTAAGTCCTAATAGTATTTTATCATTAACTTCAATTTCTTTATTCTTAATTTTTTCTTTTAACATTTCAACAGAAGTAATTCCTTTATCATATAATTCTAATGCATGTGCACGACCAATACCTACTATTTCTTCTAGATTTTCAATTGATTGTTTTTTATCTTTTTTGGTATCAATAAAATCTCCGACTTCTTTTAATTGTCCTGTTTTTAAAATTTCTTCAATTCTTTCTAAACTACCTTTACCAATACCTGAAATATCTAATAACTCTTTGTAATTATCTAATGTAATTTCATTTGGATATTTTTTTAATACTGATAATACAATTGAAAGATTTTTAATTCTGAACTGGTTCTTCTTAACATTATCTAATTGTTTATTTTTCTGAAAATCGTCAGTTTCTTCCCGTATAAACGCAATTAGTTTAGAAAATTCATCTATTAATAATTTATTCATTATTATTAAATGAAATATATTTTTATGGCAATTTATTATCAATATTTATAAAATGTAAAAAAGAATTGCAGTAATAATACACAAAATTATTAAACTAGTTATTACACCTGCAAGAATAAATAAAAATTTATTATCTTGATTATTTAAATTATTATATACTTGATCATTTGTATAGCTATCTTTAGGATTTGCATCTTTATATTCTTTTAATTTATTATTAGATGTTTTCTTTTTATTAGCTACAATTATAACACCAATTAAATTTACAAGAGTTAATATACCAAAAATAATAATTAATATTATTTTTTTATTATTCCCTGAATTCATATATATAATAAAGAATAAATATTATAATAATTAATTATGAATAATAAGACATTAAAAAAAATTTTTCCAGAACCACCAGATAATAATTATAATGGATTAAATTATGATATAGAAGGATTGTGGTCAATAACTCATCCAAAAGAAGCAGAATATATTTCAAATAAAATAAAAGATATAATGGAAACGACTAATATTAGTATATTAGATATGACTACTGGATGTGGTGGTAATATGATATCATTTTTAAAAATTTTTAAACATGTCACAGGAGTAGAAATAAATAAGGAAAGATTTGAAATATTAAAAAAAAATTTAAATAAATATGATTATCATAATTATTCAATTATAAATGATGATTGTATTAATGTAATAAATATTAGTAATAATATTTATGATGTATATTTTATAGATCCACCATGGGGAGGTCCAGAATATAAAAAATTAGATAATATACAATTATATTTATCTAATATTAAATTAGAAGATGTAATTAATATGATACCCAAGAATAAATTAATTATTTTAAAAATTCCATTTAATGCAACATTAAACATAAATATAAATATAATTTTTGAATATAAATACAATAATGTTAAAATAATTTTTGCATCACATGATTAAATTTTATAATAAAAAAGCATATATGCATTTTTATTAACTAAATCTATTTCATCAATTTTTTGTAAAACATTTGAATCATCAAATTCATACCAAATATTATCTAATCTATTTTTAACAATAGATGTGTAATGACCATTACGTGTATTATTACTAATATGATTATTGATTGCATATAATTGATATTTATTATTATAACTAGTATTAGTATATTTACTGATATCAAGTTCAATTGGATAATCAATAAGATGTGTAATTTTTTGTTTATATGATTCAAAACGTTTTAGTTGAATAATAAGAATCGGAGGAGATTTCCATATAGTAGTTTTTTTAGAAGCTTTATTTTTGCGTCCACAAAATTCACATGTATACATATTATCTTTATCAAGTACTTCATTATTAATAAATTTATCTAAACAATCATATAAAGTATTATTATAAATACTTAATTGTAATATTTGAAACATATCAAAATTATGAACTTTATTATTACAAAAATTACATGTAATTGTTTCATGAGTCATTCCACAAAATAAATTTTTAATAATAGAAAATTCTTTTTTAATAAATTTTTGCCACATAGAATTTCCAAGCATATTAATTAAATTATCATAAACATTATTAATAATATTATTAGAAATTCTTCCAGGAATAAATATAATTTCTTCAGAAATTTCTTCTTCAATAGCATTTAATAAAAAAGTTAAAAATTCTTGAGAATCTTGTTGTACACTCATTCCCCACATAATATTTTTTGCTTTAAGTGTATCTCTAAAAGTAGTAGGATTAATAATTAAATTATCATGAGTATTACTAATAGTCATGATATTATGAAATTGAAATAATACACATGAATTTATATTAGTATTTTTCATTAATCTTTCTTTAAATTCTGCATTTAAAATATAATCAATAAAGATAGGTGTTTGTTGAAGAATTGTTAATATAGAATTCATATAACATGTTACACCTTCTGTGTTAGCATAACGCGATACTCCATATGTAATATCAAGAGGTTCCATTTATATTAATAGTATTAATTTAAGTCTTATTTTTTTCATCTTTTTTAGTACTTTCATCAAGTGTAGCCATTGTATCTTCATCAACATATGTATTATTTCTTATATTTTGAATATTTTTCATTAATTTAGTTGAAATATTATTATTAACCTGTTCATATGAATGACATAATGATGCTATTATATTTAAACCAATACCTGCCCAAATTAATTCTTTTATATTATATCCAGTACCAACAGTAGTAGTTAATATACCAGCAGATTGAACCAGATAAAACATATATGACATAAACACATTACAACCATTTAGACATTGTCTTTTTTTAATAAATCTTTTTAAATCAGATATTTTATTTTGTTCAAAAATTTCTTTAATATCATCATCAACATTATTAATATTAATCATAGAACTCATAATATATTAATATAATATATATTATATTTATAATATATGCCAAAAGAAATAGATTTAATTAAAATATCTAAAATAAAAACAAAGGCACAATTAAAGAAATATCATAAAAACACACCAATAAATAATCTGGGATATTTATTTCATTATTTAATATTAACTAATAATTTAAAAGCATTAAAATTATACAAGTTTCCAATACAAAGAACTAATATTGACGGATTAAATGGTTTTATGTTAGCAGCTCGTGAGAAAAAATATTCTATATTAAATTATTTAATTTACAAGTACAAGGAAGCTATTTATTTAAAAAATAAAAAAAATATGAATTTTGTGAATTATTTATATCCAAAAGATAAAGAATATATAGATTTAATAAAACAACATAATATTAAATGGGGAGAATTATTTACAAATTATGATAAAAATCATGTTAGTGGTTTAGATATATTATTTATGAAAGGGACATATAAAACTATTATTAAAACAATTAGAATATTAAATAAATTAACAATAGATTATAGTCATTATATGGCTCAACCATATCATTTTAAATTATTATTTAATAATAATTTAGATGATAATGAAATAATAAATATATTAAAATTATTAGAAGAACATACATCAAATATTCTTAGTATGGTAGATGACATGGGTTATAATATAGCGCATGCAGCTGTATTAAATGATAATAATGATTTTACTTTATTAAAATATTTAATAAATAAATTAGGGAAGGAATTAAATAAATATACACCTATTAGCGGTACTCATATATTTGTAACTGCATATAAATTAGGAGTTAAAACAAATAATTATAAGAAAGCAAGATATATATTAGAACATGTAATGGATAATAAATATGATAAAAATGATTATTATGAAATAGATAATAAAGGTGATAATATAGTATCAAATATCTTAAAATTTAGATCTATATATTATAAAGGTGATTATGATATTGAAAAAATATTATTAAATAATTATGATGGTTGGTCGATAATGAATATATATAAAAAAACTCCATTAATGTATATTGTAAATTTAGATTATGATAAATATCATAAATTTGTTACTAATAGACCAAATAATTTTGAAAAAATATTAGATAAATCTGTTAATTCAAAATGGTTAAAATATTTAAAAACATTACCTATTGTTGATGATGCAAAAAGTGTGGATAATATTAATTTAATGGAATATCAATATGCACATAGTAATATGTTTCAAGCACGTTTTACTGATATAGGTATTTTTATTTATTATCTTAGAGAAAAATATAAAAAGCTTCTTTATATTCCTATATATAAAGGACACGATGTTATACCTGAATGGGACGATGATATGCAATTACCTGATGAGTTATTAAGATTTAATAATAATTTTCCTTGGATTTTAATTTGGAATAATGAAAATAGTTTCTGGATTCATCCTCATCTAAATGAATTAATTAATAAAAATAAACAGACTAAAAATTATAAAGCTGCGTGTGTATTCTTAAGTTTAAGATTACCTGATGGAGGGTTACATGCAGGTGTTGTTTTTTATAATTTTGAAACGAATATAATAGAAAGATTTGATCCGTATGGTAATACAGTAGCAATTGATGGTAAATTAGATAGTATATTAGGAGAAAAATTAATAGAAGGATTAGATGTTACCTCTGGCTGGAAATACTGTAGTCCAAGTTGTTATTTACCTGTATCTGGTTTTCAAACATTATCAGATGAAAATAATATATTAAATCAAAAAATGGGTGATTTTGGAGGTTATTGTTTAGCATGGTGTATATGGTATGTTGAACATAAGCTAAATAATATGAATATAGAACCAAAAGATTTAGTTAGAAAAACAATAAATCGACTAATGAAAATAAATATTAAACCAATGGAATATATTAGAAATTATGCAAATTTCATTAGTAAATTTAGAATAGAATATTTAAAAAAATTAGGAATACCAAATAATTTAGTTAGTAATGAACATTTAAATAATAATTATTTAAATTTAATAAAAGAATCAATTATGTAATATCTATTTTTTAATACCATCTATCATTGATTCTAATAATTTCATATCAGCAGCATCCTTAAGTTCTTTATCTTGTTGATGTTGAGAACCTTTATTTTCACTTTCAAAAACAAAACCATCATCGTCTTCATCTTCATCAAAATCTTGAAGAAGTGCTTTCTCAGCATCTAATGCTGGTGCTATATGGCCTTCACGTTCAAGCACTTTGCGTTGGTCAGGTGTATATCTAAATACAATTTGAAACTCTACTTTACTAAAAGGTTCAATTAGAACTGTATCACCTACACGGATTCGTCCGCACCGTTTAATTGTTCCTTTAAGAGAACAACGTTTCATTTCTTTATTAATTGTCATTACATTAAAATGACATTCTCCTAGAACAGAATCAACTGTTCCATAAACTTGATCATATTTATTATCAGCATATTCAATCGGAAGACGTTTTGGTGCCATCCGACGAGTGTTATTTGCGCCTTTCGATTTCTTGGGCATGGATACAATATATAATATTAATGTATAATATATGTTTATTTCAATTTTTATAAATATATGGACCTTAAAGGTCCATATATTTATAATAATAGCTATCGTGTTAACTATGTTAAAATTATTATCACTTTAGTGGTTTCAATTTTTATAAATAACCAAAGGTTTAACTTTCAAAGAAAGTTTTATTTAATAATAGTAATTGCGTGGGCGTCTAATATCGACAGCACCAAGTTATTTAATAACTATGGTTAATAACTGTTAATTGTATTAGCGTCTAAATAAATAAACAAATTTAATCTAAAGTTTAATATATGTCAAGTTCTATAATATATCAAGATTTTATATTAATAATATTAATTAGCAGTTGCTTATATTTCTTATATAAATTAAAATATCCAGATATAAATAAAGAAAAATTCACAATAACTGATAAAATTAAAAAAGTAATAAATGATATATATTATTAAAAACTAATATTATGTTAAATAAAAATATAAATATTTATAATCTCTGTTTTAATATAATATATGTTTGAAGAATATCATGAAATAATAATAGTTGTTCTAATTATAATTGTTGTAGTTTGTTGTTTACATAAAAATAGAGAATTATTTGAAGTAACTACCGATGTTCAACAATATATTAATAATGCAGTTAATAGTAAATATAATATAGATATTGCAGCAATGAGAAATATGGGTCAAGTAGCAAGTAATATTTTATTAAATGAAGATTCATTAACAATACCTGCAAATACAACAACTATGAAAAATTTAACTGCTGAAAATATTAATATAAATGGAAAATTAACTGTTACACAACAAGCCGCGTTAATGGGTGGATTAGTAGCTAAAGGTAATATCGATATTCAAGGAAATGTAAATACATCTGATTTAAATGTATTAGGAAATTTAACAGTTGATAATACAAAATTTAATAATTTATTACCATTTAATACAATTATTTTATGGTCTGAAAGTTTAGATAAACTTCCACCAGGATGGGCTCCTTGTACTGGTAAGAAATATAAATATAAACCAAATGTTGCTGCTAATCAAATCAAATTTATTGAAGATGATAATGGATTTGAAACACCATATATTCCACCTCCTCCTTGGGCTAATGATGCTACAAGACAGAGAGTTCATTATGTAATTAGAATGAATACTAATCAATAAATTATATAATATATAATTATATAATATATAATATATATTATATGATATTGAGTATGAACGATATATTATTAATGATTTTAATAATTAGTGTTTTATGGCTAGTGTTCTCACCAGAAAAAGAAAAATTTACAAATGAAACTGAATTAAATACAGAAATAAATAAATCTATAAATAATAGATATTCAGTTAATTTTACTAATATGAGAAATTTAAGTAATTTAATATCAAATATATTAAATAATCAAGATACATTAAATTTAACTACAAACAATACTAAATTATTTGATTTAAATACAACTGATACAAATATTAATAAATATTTAAAAACTAATAATAAAACAATTTTTAAATCTGATGTTTCAATTAATGGACAATTTCTTCCTGCTGATAATAATTTAAAATTTAAAAAGACTAATGTATTAAATAATATTAAAATAAATCCAGGAAAATATAATGATATATTTCCAACAGGAAGTATTATATTATTTTATACTAAACGTGGAGGAAATAATATTCCATATGGTTGGGTCCCATGTGATGGTTCATATTATGACTCTATTAAAGAAGTATCAAATAATCAAGGTAAAGATGAATATGGTAATTATACAAAATTTTATAATAAATCAATTAATCAACCTGAGCAAAGAAATTTAGATTTAGCTCATACTTGGGAAACTTATAATCCAACAATACAACTATTAGTTGAATTGAGAAATATAGGTCTTGATAATTATTTTAAAATGACAGGAGTAAAGAACGATCCATTCACTGAAGATGATTTAAAATCATTAAAAAAATGGGATGCAAATAAAGAAGGCGATAGATTTCAATTAACTCGTCGTTTATATTCATTTAAAAAACGCTTATTAAATGACCCTATTAAAAGAGATTATATTTATATTAGAAAAATTATATAATTATACTGATATTCTTATGAATTAACAGCTATGCTGATATTCTTATGAATTAACAGCTATGCTGATATTCTTATGAATTAACAGCTATGCTGATATTCTTATGAATTAACAGCTATGCTGAACAGGAATCACATGCAGCTATATTATTATCCATCTTATCTTTAGATTGTTCAAGTTGTTTTTGTAATTTAGGATCAACAGTTACCTTCATTGCGCCTTCTGATGGTTTGCTTCTAAGATAATACATTCCTGTTTTAAGACCATTCTTCCATGCCCACATATGGCAATTTAATAATTTATTATAATCAGGTACACCCATAAAAATATTCATACTTTGAGTTTGATCTACAAATGGTGCACGGGCGCGAGCATGTTTAAGCACCCATACTTGTTTTATATCCCAAATAGTTTTATATAATTCTTTATAACTTGATGGTATATCTAAAGAACTTATATTTCCATCAGTTGCAATTATCGTTTGTTTCACACTTTCATTCCATTCTCCAATTGCTAATAAATCAAATACTAAATGTTTATTAACAAGTGGAAAATCACCAGCTAATGTTCTACGTGTATATATATTATTGGTGAACCATTCAAAGCATTCGTTATTACCCATAATTTGAGAGGTAGATGCGGTCGGCATTAATGCTACTAATAATGAATTTCTTACTCCGTATTCATTAATACCATCTCTAAGATTATCCCAATTACATACACTACCTTCTTCTTTCCATAAATCAAACTGTAATTGACCATGACTCATAGGAGAACCACCATAACTACTATAAGCACCAAAATGAGATGTCAATTTCATTTCGCATTTATTAATTTTATGATTATGGTATATTTCATTTAATTCTTCATTTTCTAATTTTAAATTTTTATCATAATATTCAGGCAAATCAATGCTTGTATCTTTATTATAATTATCAATAAATTGTTTCATATCATCATGACGAGCATGAGCCATATTCATACTAGCAGTTAATGCTGCATGATAAATTGTTTCCATCATGTTTCTATTAAATCTTATAGCCATCTCACTTTCGTAGGGAATCTTCATTCCTACTAATGTATCTGCTAAACCTTGAATACCTAAACCTAATGGACGATTTCTCATATTTGAGCATCTTGTTTCTGGTGTTGGATAATAATTAATATCAACTACATGGTCTAAATTAATTGTAGCAATATATGCAGTTTCCCATAATTTATTATAATCATAATCATCTGCTGTATATTGAATCATATCATCAAATCCACCTATATAGGTATCTCCATAAAAAATTTGTGGATAGCTAATCTTAACTCCTTGAGTATAATTACATGCATCACCTTCACAATTAGAATTAGAATTAGAATTAGAATTATTATTAATGCGTTTAATTAAAAAATTACGATTTTCTTCTGTTAATTCTTTTTCCTCATACACATAATTTCTAAATTCTAAATAATTCTTGGCCCATTTACAATACTTGCAATTTGGTTTACTAAATACTGTCCATTTCTTTTCACTAACAAATGGCTTCAAAAATTTATTTAAACAGATTGATGCTAAATTACAAACACCATGTTCTTCGTCATTACTCACAAGTAGAATCTCTGAACACAAATTTGATGATTTAATAATTCCTATATTTTTTTGATTTGATTTTTCATTAGCATGGTCTTTATACAATACATATGGTGTTCCAGTTTCAAGCTGACTATCCATAATCTTTTCCATTAATTTACGAGCTTTAATAATTTTTCTGTATTTCTTTTGATTAACATAAGACCAATATAATTCTTTATATGCTTCTCCATATACTTCATTAAGATTAGGGCATTCATCAGGACACATTAGATACCAATCACCATCGTTCTCTACTTGTTCCATAAATAAATCACTTACCCATAATGCTAAAAATAAATCACGAGCACGTTCTGTTTCTGCACCTGTATTCTTTCTTAATTCTAAAAAGTCTTCAATATCCGCATGATGAGTTTCTAAATACATTGCAAAACTACCTTTACGTTTACCTGCTTGATTAATATAACGAGCTATATTATTATAAACTTGTAACATTGGAACAATACCACTTGCAGTTCCATTAGTACTACGAATAATACTACCTTTCGCTCTAATATTACTTATATGTAAACCAATACCGCCTGCCCATTTAGAAATCTGCGCTACGCGGTCCCAAGTTTTGGTAATACCATCTAGACTATCATTTGTATTTAATAAGAAACAAGAACTTAATTGAGGTCTTCGTGTTCCTGCATTAAATAGAGTAGGTGATGCATGAGTATAAGCTTTAGTTGATAATAAATCATAAGTAATCTTAACCTTTTCTAAATTACCTTGATTAAGAAAACTAGCAACACGCATAAAAACATCTTGAGGTCTTTCATAATAATTTCCAGTTGTATGATTCTTTAATAAATAACTACGTTCTAATGTTTTAAAACCAAAAAAATCAAAACTATAATCTCTAGAATAATCTATCATATTATTAATTGTTTCTCTATTACTAATTATCCATGATAACCAATCTTCGTCTAATAATGAACAATCTGTTTGAATTTGTTCCATTTTTTCAACAAATGTATTGAATGTTTTCTTATGAAGATTACTTGCTAAAATACGACCAGCTAATTTATTATATAATGGATTTATAGTAATATTACTACAAATTTTTGCAGATTCTAAATCTAATTCTTCAGTGGTTACACCACTATAAATACTATTAATTACTTTCTGAGCAATCATCATTGGATCAATGTAATCAACTTCTGTATCATCTATTAATTTATTAATACGTAAAGTAATCTTATCGAACATGACTTTTTCTTTTTCACCATTTCTTTTAATTACATACATACTATTATTAATATTATTATAATTTGGAGAATGCATTATTAATATATATAAATAATGTTTTTTTAATATATTTAATATATTATATAAATTATATATACATACTATAAATTATACCATTAACATTAATAACTAATTGTGTACCATTAATATATGGTTTAACAAGTAAATTTGGTTTATATGATAGAATAATATATTTTGCATTTTGTGATAATAATGAAAATATTTCATTTGATAATGGTTTCATTGATATAATTTGCATTAATATTATAATTATATAAATAACTTCATTAGGCTGTAACTGATATCCTTGTTGATTTAAATTTATTAAATTAATATATACATGAAGTAATACTAAATCTGTTTGTGGATGTAAATGTATTATATTTTTATTAATTTCATTAATAAATAATTTTTTAAGATCTATATGAGCTGGATATATTATATTTGCAATATTAATCATATATAATTGAAGCTTATTTTTAATAGATGTTTGATTTTGACTAATAAACAAATCAACTAAATCCAAACTTGGCGGAGCAACTCTTATTTGTCTTATAATATTTATTATTTCTTCAACTTGTGATACTACTGGTGCTGATGGTGCTGATGGTGCTGATGGTACAACCGGTACACGTTGAACAACGGGAGGACCACGAACAACTGCAAATGTAGGAGGTGTTGGAGGTACAGTTTCTGATTTACGAGGTACAACAAATGTCCCTGATTCATTATAATTTGGATAATATGTTGGATCGTCTTTTGGTTCAATTGAATTAATATTAAAAATCATTTGCCCTCCATCTAAATGTTCTGTTTCTAATAAATTTTTACTTTGTATTTCAGTTCTAATATTTTCAGTAATAGTTTCAGGTAAACTTCCAGTATTACCTATCTTACTATAGCTTATTCTGTTCTTTCTTTCTTTATCTAAGGATTTTGTTTTATAAGACCATGTATGAATACATATATTATTTAATAAAACTTGATTAGCTTTTAATTTATATCCATCTATTTTATATTTGATTTGAATACCACTTAAATCAATTGATATTTTGCGACCTTTAAAAGACATAAGACTAGTAAATATATAATTTAAATGTTTATTGCATGTATTAATACTTTCATTTAGTCTTACTGTATTAATATCAATTGTTTTTATATTATCACAAATATAAGATATTGGTGTATCATTTTCCATTTTATTTACTTGAATATGAAATCTTAAAACTGTATCATCATCTAATCTAGAAATATGTTCTATAGATAAACAATCATATAGTCTTGATAAATCATATCTATTTTTTTTAAAAAAACTATTGCATCCATAATCACCTCCAGCAGATGATTTAACTTCAAAATATTTAATATTTTCCATATTTTCTACATCAATAATATCAGGACCACCATTAATATGAATTATAACAAATGAATCTTTCCCATATAATCCTATTAAAGTTTCAATTAAGTAACCGCATATAATACTTCTCCAGAAATCATTATCTGGTTTTGGATTGGTCATTAATTGTATATATTTTTCAACATCATCGTGTCTATAATTATTGTAAATAACTTCAAATATAAAATGGATACCTAATTGAGTAATTAATTGTATATCTTTATTTATATCTGTTAATGTTTTCAATTTAAATTCACTTACTACACGTTTTAAAAATATTAATGATAATTTTAAATAATAATATGTAAAATAATATGTAACATCATATGTACTTGTCTTGTCTGCCAATTTAGGAGGTTGATAAAAAACAATTGTTATATATTTAAAATATAATTTAACTTCTTCACTAAATTCTTTTAATACAGGTAGGAATATATAATTAAACATATTATGATAGATATCTTTTAATAAATAATTAATACCAGAATCATGTATAACTATAGATATATCAGATGATAAATATGTATTGATAATTTCTATAGCTCTATTCATTTTTTCAACTGTAAGATTGTTTCTAGTTGTCATATATTATATTATATATTATAATGTTTAATTTATTAATATTAAAATTATATAATATAATATATATATGCCACTATTTGAAATAATAGAACCTGTATCAAAACCAATAGAATATCAGGGAGGTCCTACGTTTGAAGAAGCAGCTTATTTGTTTCTACTAAACAAATTAAAACAAAAACTTAAATATGATTTAATTATATTAACAGACCAAGATACAATTGAAGAATATAGTGTATCTTATTATAAAAATAAAATTAAACTTAAGAAAAGGAAATCAACAAAAAAATCAGTACCAGGACCTGCTTTAATGCCATTATATCCTAATAATTCTAATGTAACATCTAATACAGTCATATCATCTCCAAATATTAATTATGGCTATGGCTATGGTTATGGATATGGCTATGGATATGGATATGGTTATGGATATGGTTATGGTTATGGATATGGTTATGGATATGGTTATGGATATGGTTATGGATATGGATATCAACCATTATTTAGTAGTATTACTAGTAGTATTACTAGTAGTATTCCTGAAATAAGAAAAATAGATTTAAAAATAGAACAATCAGGAGGTAGTAATGAACAATCAGGAGGTGCTACACGTTCATTAAACACAATTGAAACATTTGGATTTAGTCTAGCGAGTCCATTTAAATTGAAATCAAATGAAATTACCTTAAATTTTACAACAGATAATAAAGAATTACACAAAGGTTATAATTTTTATTCAGCTGGTAGTGTTACAGCAGTATATAGGGTAAATTTAACTAGCAATCTACCAGAATATCAATCATTAATAAACCAACCATTAGTATTAAGATTAATTAGAGATGAAACAAGCACATTTAATCCAGAAGGATTAGGGAAAACATTTGTAAATAAATATAAAAGTGATTTATCATTAGCAGGAGGTTTCTTAAGAAATCATATTCCTCACGTTATATCATACGGAAGTATTAATAAAAATGGTAAATTATTTTATTATCAATTAGTTCCATTTTATGATACAGCTCCATTATTAAAAAATCAATTAACTTTTGTTGAAAAGTTAAATTATATAAATTTATTAATAAGATTATTACAGACTGCTAGAAATAATAATATAATAATAAATGATTTAAAAATAGCAAATATATCAATATATAATAAACACCCAATTATAATTGATTATGATGAGACTACTATTGGAGGATTATTATATAGTGAATATGACCATGCATATAAAGACTCTATTGATAAATTAAAAATGGATAAAATATATCATATTGGTTTAGCAACAGTTGTTTATCAATTATTAATATTAGGACAAGAAACTGTAAGTCATATTAATGATTCTTTTGATTCATTATTTATTAATTTAATAAATAAAAGAAAAATATTAAAAAATGAAAATGATATAAGTAAAGGGTTACGTTCATTGAAAGAGAATCATGTTCTACTATTTGATGGTATATTAGATATATTATTAAATCAAAATAATAAAGGTTTATTATCATCAAATTATAATAATATTTTATCATTAGAAGAATTATTAGAACAAATAAATATAATAACAGAATATCCAACTTTAAATGATTCAATTGATTCAAATATAATAACAAAATTAAATAATTATTGTTCTTCGTCAATCTTTTCAAAAAATATTACTTTAACAAAGTTTGGTATGCAACGTAATAATTTTATTAATAAACAATTTAAATTATTTTATAATCCACAAAATGTCTTATACGATAAAATAAGATTATTGAATCATTATTTTAAACATAATGATTGTAGAATAATTTATTATGAAAATGAGAATGATATAAATATTAAAGATAATACATTAAAATATGCATTATATGCAGTAGGTGCTGTTCAAACAATTGATATGACATATGAAGGACCTGTATTTACTTTACATATGAATAAAGCATTTATAAATAAACATAATGCATTTTATGATGATTGTCGTATAATAAGTACATATGATTTATATTCATTAGTATATTGGATTCCTAATATATTTGATATGTTTAATTTATTATATTTAGTGAAACCCGATTTACAGAAATTAAGAGTATATATAAATATATTTGATGCATCAATTACTAGCAAAGATAATATTCATCCTTACAGTACTTTAAGAAAATTACCAGAATATAATCCATTAAAATATTCTCCAGATCCAAATTATCCAATATATTGCTGGCCAGGTTCACACAAGTCAAATGATATAACATTACCTTTCCATGATATTTGGATGTTTGTATTCAAACGTGAATTTAGCAAATCATTTAATGAAGATACATTACCAAGTGTTCCAAGTTTTGAGTCAAAAACAATAAATAAAGCATTATTTAGAGGTTCATATACAAATTGTCCACCAAATAACGATATTCAACAAAGTGTTAGATTTAGAGCTCATATAAAGAGTTTACAAAATTTTGATTATATTGATTCAGTAATAACACCTGGATGGAATTATGTAAATACATCATTAAATAAATTACAAGATGATTCACATGGTTTATCAAGATTATTAGATAAAGCAGCATATATGTCTGCAAATGATCAATACAAGTATAAATATATATTAAACTTAGATGGTTTTGCATCTGCATTTAGAATAATAAAAGAATTATTTTATAACTCAGTTATAATTTATCCAGAATCAGAATTTACAGATGTTGTTCATGAAATAATGGAACCATGGAAACATTATATACCGGTTAAGAGTGATTTATCTAATTTAGTAAATACAATTAAATGGTGTAATCAAAATATATCACAATTAAAAACAATAGTAGAAAATGCAAAACAATTAGGATTAGAAATGATTAAATGGGATAATTTAATTGAATTATCATATCAGCGTTTAATTCAAAAAAATGGAAACTTTAAATTCACAAACATACCATCATTTAGTTTTGTTAAAACACAAAAAACCATTACACCAATTAATATACCTGTAGATGATGTTAAATTATTAGGTAAAACAGGTAAAGTATTAATGACAAATGTAATGACAAATTCTTCTAATAGTATTGATATTAATTATAATAAATATATGAAATATAGAAATAAATACATGATATTAAAAAATAAAATTCAATAAGAAAATTAATTATTTTAATCTATATAATTATATATGGAACAACAAATTCCTAAATTGCCAAGACAACTACCAAATACATTATCTTTTTTTTATATGCCCTTAATATCTCATTCATATTTAATTCATAAAAATCTTCCAATACCTCCAGGTCTTAATGCTCAAATTAAATCTATAAAACAATTAGAATTACTAACAGATAAATTATATGATAGTTTAATAGAAGGTATTGTATATTATCTAAATAATAATATAATATTTGTTAATACTATATTAGAACCTGCTTATTCAAATACAAATGATCAAGGAGATAAATATTCAAAACAAATTATAAGTGATGCAGGACATATACCAGGTAAACTTCAAGAACACATATTAAATACAGCGCATATATCAAGAACAGCAGAAAATTTATACACATCCAAATTTCATTTAATAGAAAATAAAAGAATAGTTAAAAATATAATAGATTCAATTATCGAATATCATTATGCTGTAGATCCTGAATTTAAGACAATGATATATAAAACCAAAGGTTATAAATATTATATGTATAAAATGAAATATTTAGTTCTTAAGAGTAAATTACAAGGAGTTAATTAATAATAATTGTGTAGGCGATAGTTCATTTAAGTCAATAATACTGATAATTTCATTTATATTGTATAATTTATTATTAATAGATACATATAATTTTTTTAAAATATAGTCTTTTATTTGTGGATATTTTATTAAACCATATATAAAAGTTAAATTAGTATGAAAATTGTAAGCATTATCAGTATTATCTTGAAAATTCCATGATTTAAAATATATTTTTTTATTATTTTCAGTTCTGTATAATCCAGCCATATGAATACCATAAACATTTATCTTATCAAATCCCCATGCATTATACAATCCTGATATATAATGCCATTCATTAATAAAAAACTGAGTCAAATATTGTTGTTCTGGGAATTCATATTTTATATTTGAATTCCAATTTTGTAATTCTTGTATCATTTTATAATAAATATTATTATCAGGTTTTAATACCATTAAACCTCCATTAATAGAACATCCATAAGGACTAGTTTGATCACAACAATTTTTTGGAATAAAATCATTCATTTTTAAATTCCATTCATGCCATATTGTATCATTTTGTGTTTTATATTCTAACCATGCAGCAGGTGCATCTAATTCAAATAGTTTATCAAAATATTTAATTGGTATTAAATCTGAATCAATAAAAACTATTTTATCATAATTTAATAAATTTTTATTAAATAAATTTAATTTAGTAAATATATCAATATATGTATCAGATTTAAATATTTTTTTTGATATTTTAATTGAATTATTTATATCTCTTGGTGAAATATAAGGAACCACTATTACTTTATCATAAATAGTTTTAATAATATCTTTATATTCTTCACAGTCTTCTGTTATTAAACAAACTAATTCATATTGAGTATTTTGTTTTCTTAATCCTAAACCAGTTAGGATAACACCATCTAAAAATTTATCACCTCCATATATTAGAGTAACATAAGCCATTAATATAATAATAATAATATGTTTATATTTATTTGGAATATAAAATGATTTTTTTCATAATTATTATAATGATGCGATCTTCGCTAAAAATACCTCATAATGAGAAATTCGTCCTATTCTTAAATCCGCGATATTTTAAAGCCTCTATTTTCAAATCTTTTAATGAAAAATTTAAAGAAAACCTGGAAAATAAAGGTATTACTATTTATAATATTAAACTAGCTGTTAAAGAAATAAAAAAACTTAATGAAGAAAATATATTAAATGCATCTAGTTCAAATAATATATTATTATTTGATGATTATCCTTTTCCAAGCACAAATACACTTTATATTCATTTATTTAATGGACTATATTATAATGATAATATTTATATTAAAAAGAAAGTCCATTATGAAAGAGAAATGCTATTTTTATTAGCAGCAGCATTAGGAGTTAAAACAATTGAATATAAAACAAATATAATTGATACAATAATAACAAAAATAGATGCAAAACTAAATATTAAAAAAATAAAAAATGGTATTAGTTATAGTAAAAATATAGAAAAATCAGAAGGGATTTCAGGTAAGGAAGAATATAGTAATAATGGGTCTCCAATATTAATAAATTCAACAACAATGAAAGATGTTGAAAATAAAATAAAAGAACAATTAGGCGAAATGAGTTCAAATATTTTTAATATTGATTTCTATAAAAATAATCCAAAATTAGAAAGTTTTGTTTATAAGAGAGTTCATTATAAAATGGATAAATTAGAATATAATATAGAGTCAGAAGATGTAAGTGATATAAGTTTTTCTGTTAAATCAACTTTTATGGATTATGGATTAAATGTAAGTTATGATAAAAATATAGTTAGTAATGAAACAATATTCTTTCAATTAATATTTTATACATATGATGAATTAAAGAAAGAAAATATTTACATTAAAAAGGAGGACAAAGATGAATTTGTTTTATTGAAACAATATTATGATGACTGTACTAACGAACAAGAAAAACAAAGAACAATAAATGATATAATAGATTATATTTGTTATGTTGCAGAAAAATGTTATTATACAAAAGACAGCAAGAAAATATCATATGCTCATAAATTATATTATTATATGAATAATAATCATGAAGAATTAGAGAAAACGTGTATAAATTTTCATTCTACTAATCAAATAAAAAATTGGCTAGTTAAAAGTTTATCTGATATTTATAATGATATAGATTTATTTGAAGTAAGTCAAGTATCACAATCACAATCAATATCTCCTAGAAAAATAGACAATTCTAATACACAAGGAAGCATTAAAAGTTTAAGAAAACATAGTTCTGATAGTTTAAATAATAATATATCAATAATATAAATGGATTAAAAATATTTATTTAAAATATTAATACCTAATAATATTAATATTTAATGCAACGTTATAAAAAATCTTTATCAGAACGAATTTATTTACTTTCAGCTTATCAATATCAAACAAATTATTGGAAATTTAATGTACGTGGCCAAAGTAAGAATATATATAATCAAGAAATATTAACTAATTATTGTACTTGTTCTTGTCCAGATTATAATATTAGACGAACATTTTGTAAACATTTATTATTTATAATTGCACGTGTTGCAAATTGTCAAGAACTAGCAAAAAATTTATGTCTTAATATAACTAATTGGAATATTAATACTTTTGAGATGTGTTCAACTAATTGGTTAAATAGACTGAATGGACGTTTAGATAATACTACTGCTGAAAGTAATAATACACCTTCTAAAGCTATTGGAAATGATTGTAGTATATGTTTTGAAGAGATGAATTCAGGAGAATGTTTTTCTCAATGTATTACAACTTGTAAAAATTATTTTCATGAAGAATGTTTAAAATTATGGTTAACTTCTGGACATAATACATGTCCTTTATGTCGTGCAGAATGGGTAGAATTAAAACAAAATAATAATGATATATACGAAAATGCAAATGAAGTTACAATATCATTATTAGAAGAAAATATAATTTCTCAGCCGATAATTCCTGCACAAAATATAAATAATAATGAAGATGAACAAGAAGATGAATCAGAAGATGAATCAGAAGATGAATCAGAAGATGAACCAGAAAATACACAGTCTAATATAGAAATTAATACATCAATACATGAAACAATAGAAGACTTATGTAATAGGTATATACATAGAGGTTATAATTATCGTAATATATATTATGAATTTATAAAAGCAGAAAGAATAAATTGTAATAGAGATTTTATTTTAATTGATAAACAATCTCTTAATGTAATAAGAGGTAATATTGTAAAAGAAATGTTAGGAATTAATAATATTGTAGCTATAGAAACAATAAAACCAATTTATTTACAAGATTATTATGTATTTATAAATTGTATTTCTAAAACAAAAATGCTTCGCGATGATCATAAATATATAATTAATTAATAAAATAATTATTTACGAACTATAATTGCAGCACGTGTAACATTATTAAAATAGTTTTCAAAGAAACCCTGTACATCTTTGGTCAAATCAATCCACATATGATTAAATTCATTTGTATTATGCAAAAAGTTCCAATAACCAGTAATTAATTCCAGATGAATCCGTCCAGCTTTAATAGGCCAATTAAATTTTTGTAACATTTTTGCAATAAATCCGCACATATCAAATAATACTTTTTTCTGTTGAATAGATAAATCAGAAAAAGGTTTATTAATATCGCTTGTGATTGTTCCATAACCTTCAATTGTGTATAATTTTTGAATATTTTCAGTTAATTGTTCAGGATATAAATACCGCATATTATGAATATTTGTAGCACTGAGAAGAGTAATTTCACCTAATAAAGGAGTCTCATCTACTTCGAAATCAATTGCAGTAATCATATGACAAACAGTTTGATGTGTGATAGGAATATTATTAATTTCAAACATCGGTTGATGTTCCATGTTCATAAGATTTTATAATTAGAATCTTATAAATATTTATTTTTCAATTTTTTATAATATTAAAAATCTTCATGTAATTTATATAAAATAATATAAAGATTTTAATATTAAAAATCTTCATGAATATCATATACATTAGTACGACCAGTATTAAGGACAGCCGCTTTTTGGTATTGTGTTGGACGACTTTCAAAGAAATTAGTATGACCACTCATACTAATACTTTCCATAAAATCAAATGGATTAGAAGTGTTCCATATTTTATCATAACCTAAAGTTAATAATAATCTATCAGCAACAAACTCTATATATTTACTCATAAGATTATCATTCATACCTAATAAAGATACTGGTAATGATTCACATATGAATTCTTTCTCAACACTAACTGCATCTTTAAACATATCATGTACTATATCTTGACTTAATTTAGTAGTACATTTAGTCTTAATCAAACATGCAAAATTAGTATGCATACTTTCATCTCTACTAATTAATTCATTTGAATCACATAAACCAGGCATAATATTTTGTTTCTTTAACCAAAATATAGCACAGAAACTACCTGAAAAAAATATACCTTCTACACATGCAAATGCAATTACACGTTGTACATAAGGAGCTTCACTTTCAACCCATTTAAGTGCCCATTCCGCTTTCTTTTTAATACATTCATAATTTTCAATGGCATTTAATAATTTATTTTTTTCATCTTTATCACGAATAATATTATCTATCATTAATGAATATACTTCACTATGAATTGATTCTATCATTGTTTGAAATTGATAACAAATTTGTGCTTCTAATACAGTGACTTCATTAATAAATCTTTTACCTAAATTCATATTAACAATTGTATCACTTGCTGCAAAAAATGCTAATACCATTTTAATAAAATGTTGGGAATTAGATGATAGTTTTTTAAAATCATCATAATCTTTACTAAAATCAATTTCTTCGGCTGTCCAGAAGGCGGCTTGCATTTTTTTATACATATTCCAAATATCCATTTCTTTAATAGGAAATACAGTTAATCTAATATGCTGTGGATCATTCATATATTCTAAGGTATTCATATTTGAAGTCATAATATATATAATTATTATATATTTTTATATAATATTTAATTTTCTAATAATAAACCAAAAAAATGGAAATAAGGCCGAAAAGAAACACCACATTGAACCAATAATATTTCTTTCTTTATATATAAAAAAACTAATCATATAAGAAACTAATAAAAATATAGCAATAAAAATACCTTGTACAAAATTAGGAGTTCCTATTAAAAAAATTATAATAACAGTTATTAAAAATAATGTATATACAATACCCTTATATTTAAGTAAATTCCAATTCCATTGTAAATGTTGATAATCATTTTTAATAGTGCATTCGTCTTGTAATTGAAATTGTAATGAATAAAATATTATAACAGCTGTATAAATTATAGTTAATAAAATAATTATATTTCTTTTATAACTAAATTCATTTGAAGATAAATTTTTATTAAAATATAAAATAATTGCTGCTAATACAATAGGCTGTATATGGTTAAAAATTAAACCTAATGATGTAAAAGTTTTATTAATATTATCACAATTTTGATGTTTCCATAATCCAAATTCAATACCTTGCATTAAAGATATAAAACCAAATATTGTTCCAACAATTTTATCTGTTGTTGTTCCTAGAGAAAAAGACAATGCAGCACCGATAATTCCAACAATGAATGTTATTAGACTAATTTCTGGTGAAAAACACATTACTTATAAATAGATATTTTATCTCATTATACTTAATATGGAACCACAATTAATTGATAAAAAAATATTAAAGAAATTACTTCATAAAGGTTATCATCAAACAGATACAAAATATTTTTATGATAAAACATTAAAACATATTTATGATATATTGAAAGAACATTGGTATATATTTTTACTAATTTTTTTTATAATAATTGTTTTTATAAATTTATATTTACATAATAAAAAAAAGAAAGCAGAGAAAGAAAGTTTAGAAAATATAAATTATTCTGAGGAAATAGTTGAAAATGAGCCAACATTTGGTTATGTAGGAGAATATTATAAAATGTTACCACGTGTTACAAATACTCCTCATGTAATACCTTATATGTATTAAATATGTTTATTTGTATGAACTATAAAAGCCATACATAAATTATAAATATCTATACATTTATGTTGTTCTTTTTCTGGTAACAAATTAAAGATACAATCTTTTGGTCCTCCACGTTCAGATGTATTAATAATACGCCTGTATTCATTTATTAAATAATAACATATTTGACGTTCATAATATTTATTAAAGATTAGTTTAAGAGTAAACATGATAAGATTATAATTTAGTTCAGTAAACTGTTTTGGAAGTTCATTATATGGAACATTTACATTTGTTTTAATATTATAACTATCATTTACATAAAAAGGCGTTTCTGTATATTTAGAACCATTCTTTTTGCCTAATGATACTCTCCAAACATCATGTAAAATATTTGCAATAGTATTTGCTAAATCACTAAAATTAGATTCAAGCTTAATACTCGCAATATTATCAATTAATGACAAAGTCACTGTATGCGACATATTATCAATATATAATTATATGTTATATATATATATTATTTCAATTTTTATTATCAAAAATCAAAGATTTTTGATAATTTAAATAGTAATTGCGTGGGCGTCTAAGATAAGCCCCACGTTATTTCAATTTTTATCACTTTAGTGGTTTCAATTTTTATTAAACAAAACTTTTAAAGTTTTGTTTAATAAAAAACCTTTGGTTATTAATTGGTGTATATAAAGTTATTATAAAGAGAAAAAATATAATAATATTATATGGAAAGTTGTGTATCAATTTACAATCAATTGTTAGATGCTATTAAAGAACTCAAATATGATGTATCTTCTTATAAAAGTGATGTTGAAAAAAGATTAGAAAAATTCTATATGACATTAGAGAAGGATGATTTATTTTTGTTATTTAGTATGGCAAAAATTAAAGTATTTTCTACTAAAACAGTTGAGACTCATGAACTATCATTAAGTCTATTTGGCGAGGATTTATCTCTTAAACACATTTTTAATAATCAATCAGAAAATACTAAAAATGATCTATGGAAATTATTATTTAATATGTATATACAATTAGAAAAGCATTTTAATTCTCATCCTGATAGAGTTCAAACATTAAAAGATAGTATAAAAAAAATGAGGTCAGGTAATGTAGATGAATTTAAATCTGAATTATTAAAAAATATGTTTAATAAAGATGTTAATTCTTCTACATCTAATATGTTAGAAGATATTATAGGTTCGTTCCAAGATGTAGTTAGTAATAAAGGAAATCCATTTGAAAATATAATGGGTATCACTCAAAAAATTACATCTAAATACGGTTCTATGATTGAAAATGGCGATATTGAAATAGATAAAATTTTAGGAGGAATGACAAATGTTTTAGGTACATCAATGACAGGAGAGAAGAAAGAAGAAGAACCAGTTATTATAGATGAAAACTTTAGTACATCTGCTGTTGATATTGGTAAGGAAGAAGAAGAATCAGAAGGTGGATTTAATTTAAAGAATTTATCAAAATTAATGCCATTAACTAATATTATGAACAAAATCGGTTCGGTTAAGTCAAATGATGATTTGCTATCAATTAAAGAAGAAATGAATTCTTTCATGGAGAAAGAATTAAACGTAGATATGAATCAATATAAAGATCAGTTAGGTCAATTTGAGAAACAAATATATGAAATGTCTTCACAAGGTAAACTAGTGGAGGATGAAAACGGCGATATTAATACTAATAATATAGATAGTGTTGATTAAATATTTTAACTTATAGATTATCTATAACATCAATAACTGGTTTATCAGTTATAATCATAGGTTTTACATTTTGATTTAAAATATTTGTAATATTTAAATTTTTAGATTTTTTCTGCGACTCTTTAGACTCTTTATTTTTTTTATATTTTAAAGGTGGAAATCCTGCATTAAAATTTGCTAGCATAATAATATATATATATATTATATTATTATTCAAAATAAACAACATTAATATTATTCTTTTTCCGGGTTTTATTTTTCTTGATAAAATGTTTTATATTACAACATTTTCCTTTATTAGGACATGTATATTCTAAATAATCATTATCTCTTAAATTTCCTTTAAAATTTAAATATAATAAACGATGTAGTGCTATTTTTCTCCCATTAAAATAAAAATTTATATATTCTATTTTATTTGATGTTATATAACCTTTCCATAAAATACATTCGTTACTTGTTAAATAATCACCTGATTTAGCATATATTCTACTTAAATCTTTCATAGATAGTTTTTTATTTATAGGACAGTTATCTCTAATTAAATTCAAACCATATATTGTCATACTACAAATATATAGATTTTTTTTATGAATTAGTTGTATAATAAACTGCATAAATATTTTTAGGTATATTATTAGAACCTTCAAAATCAAACTTAATAAAAATAGTTGTATCCAAATTAATATATTTTTGTATAGTTTTTTCATTAACACTTACAGGTCCTGATGAAAATATATATTTAACTTCATTATAATTATTATATACAACTATTGGATATGGAAACATATAACTTAATATAATTAATTCTAATATACCATCTGTATTATAATTATTCTTTCTAATTTTAGAAATCGCACCATAAAATATATTTTTTGATAAAATATCTTTATCTAACTCTATATATTTATGTACATCTTTCTTTAAATTTTCATTATAAACATTATTAACAATATAATCTATTATATTCGCTTTAAATAAATTAGTTAATCGATCTTGTAGTTCAGAATCATATCCTAAATTTCTTGATTCCTTATCATATAATGGATTTAATTTCCAATAATAACCATTAACATAAGCTCTAATAATACTATTTTTATTTGAAACAATTTCTTGAATAATTTGTTTTCCTAATTGTATCATTTCTGGTGTATCTTTAATTACTATTATATTTTGTTTACCCATTCTTCTTTTACCTAATTGTGGAATACTATCTTTACCGAATAATTCAGTCATTATTTTTTTAATATTAAAATTAGTAGTTTTAATTATCTTTTGATTTGGTCTATCACTATATATAGTATAATCAACAATATCACTTACATAATAATTTTCTTCTTGAATTAATTCTTTAAATTTTATACCATCTATTACCATTTCTTCTATTATTTTTGAAACATTATTTAATAAATCATTTTTATACATTACAAATTGGCATGTATTATTAACATAAGTACAATGTAAATTGTTTTCACATTTATCTTTTGTTTTATTTGATGAACAATATTCTCTAATATTTGCAATACTATATTTTTTACTATCTGGTATTTGTTTAACTACTTCTAATAATTTTTTAGTATTTTTTGACTTGGTCTCAATCATATTTAATAGTAATGTTAATAATTCTTTTCTTTTAACATTTTTATTTAAATTCTTATTTCTAACTATTCCTACTATAGTATCACGTAATTTTGAATTTTCATTCAAGTATAAAGATAATTCTAGTCTAAATAAATTATATGCTTCATTGCGATATAATCTGTTTTTAACATTTATACTTCTTTCATCAAATGGAATATCATTGTTTATAATATAATTATCTATAACTTCTTCAATTGATTGGAATTCATAACCTAAACCATATTTCTTAAAAGAAGTAGCACTAACATACTCATTTTTAATAGGAATTATAAGATTATTCATTAGTGTAATTGATATAATATTAAATTTATTATCCTTAGTGTTATTATAGTTTATAATTTTAGGAATATAGCCTAACTGCAAGTTAGTATTATCTAATTTTAATTTTTTTAATAGTTTAATTGTTTCATCTAATGATAATAAATCTCCTTGTTTCATATTATTAATTTCAATAATAGAATAATCTAATAATGAACCCGAAGGTTTAACCGGTAATAATAATCCAGAATCCAATTTTAAATATCTTACTTTATTTCTCATATCAACAATTTGTTTTTTAATATTTATTTGTTCTAAATTATTTATATATTTAGCAGTTATATTATATGTTTTATTAATTTTAAATATAAAACTTTCAATACAACTCATATTATAATATTGTCTTAATTCATCAATTATATTTTTAAAATTATCATATTTAAAAAACTTATTTAATATAATCTTCTTATCTTTACTTGTTTTCTTAACATTATAAATTGGAAAATAATATTTACCATCTTTAATTAAAAATACATTATCTCTATTTTCATCATAAATATCATTATGATTTTCATAATTTAAACATTGTAAATAATAATTATCAATAATTATATCTTTTTCTAATGACTTTTTAATAATTTTAACTTTTTTATCAAAAATATAATAAAATAATCCATTTTTACTAATAACTCCTGGTAATGCTAACAATTCACCTAATATATCATATTCTAAATAATTACTATTTTTAATATAAGAAATAAAATCTTCCTTAAATTTAAACATACTTTTAATATCACCATTATTTAAATAAGTAAATACAGAATCATTTATATTTTCTATTGCTTTATTTTTAATCTCGTCAATACTTAAATTATAAATATTACTAATTGCTATTAAAAAATTATAGTTAGAATCTTTAACCGTATATTTAAAAAAAAATCCAGTATTTGATTCAACTAAATAATGATTTTTAATATTGTAAGTATGTTTCCAAATATTATTAAATAATTGATTCAAATATTTTGGCAAAAAGATAAAACGACCATCTTGAACTTTATTTGTATCTTGTAATATATATACTTTATCTCCTATATCATCTTTTGGTTTTTCATCAGCTGTTTCTTTTACTTTTTGTCCAATACATTGCATAAAATATGATTTTTTCTTTTTATTTCCAGATTCAGACTGGTCCTTCTTGAAACAACATGGCATACATAAATCATTTGGATTATTACTTTTTGACAAGAAACCTATATAACAATCTTTTTTATTATCATCTGGGTCACATGTATAAAAATTAAATGTTCCATTATCACCAGGTAATCTAACAGCCTTAATTATAGATTCTTTCTTTTTTCCTTTTTCTATTAATATTACTTTCTTTTCATAATTACCTGTTTTCTCATTTAACTTATAACCACGTTTTATTAATTCTTTAATATTATCAGATGATACTACTATTGGTTGCCGTATTTTATCACCACTATTTTGACAACTACGAGACCATTGATTTTGACCTTCTTCTGGTTTAAATCCTAAACGTTTTTTATCTAATGCGGTAGTTTGTTTAATAGCTATAGGCCCAGCATCATAATTGACAATATCATTAACTTTATTTCTTCTCTTGGCAATTTTTGTTAATTTATTAAGCATATCTTTAATCTTGATATATTTAGAATTCTTTATAATATATGTTTCAACATATAAATATAGTAATACTTTCATAAAAGAAATTATTTCATCTAATTGTTCCCTACTACGTGCTCCAGTAATACGTATTTTATAATTGTCAGGTGTACGTCCTTGGATATCAATACCTATACCTGGAGGTTTAGCTTTAGGTAAAGCTTTTAATTTAGTAAGATTTTTTTTTATTTTACCTAATACTTTACCATATTTTTTTCTAACTAAATCTAATTCATCTGCTGCCGCTTCTTGTGTAATATTAAATTGTTTAGCTATTTCATCAATTAATTCTTTATCAGAAATTTCAAAATTTCTTAAAAAATATAACATACGTAAATGCATACGTGTTTTATTTTCATAATTACTAATTCTTTTATATCTTAAGTACGTTCCAAATTTACTAAATTCACTTGTTTTTTCTGTAGCCTTAGATATACGTTTGCGTGGTTCTATCATTAAAGCAATGTAAGTATAAAAGAATCTACTAAAATCAGATAAATCATTATGATTAATTTTATGTTGTGTTTTTCCTGATTGTAAAGTAAATTTTTGAATAGTATTAATAAATGCATATTTATAATTATTATCTTCTGGTAATATAAATTTTATTTTTTTATTTTCATTATTAATTTTCAATAATAAATTATTGACATATGTATAACTATCTTTAATTGAATCAATTGTAGCTTTATCTTCTTCTTTCCAAGTTACTTTATATTCCAGACGACCTGTTTCACTCATATTAATAGAAATATATTTATTTTCAATATTAGACATTTTTATCTTAAAAGAAATTCCATAAGGTGCATTTTCAAACCATTTTGATAATATATCCATATCATCTATTTTTTTTGTTTTAGTATAAAATTTATAAGTCAACTGAGAATCAGGTGTTTGATATTGAATGAATGGATATTCTTCAGACACAATGAAACTATCAAATATTTTATATAAATTATATTTATCTTCAGATGTAGTTCCTGTTAAATTCTTAGAATGATTTAAATTAACATGTATAATACTTTGTATAATATAATTATCTTCAAAATTTGACTCAAATTTTAATTTTGATATGTCAATTTTAGTTTTATCAACTATATCAGATATTTGTTTCTCCATTGTCATTTCATTCTTAATTGTACCAAACAAATTTGTATTTCTTTCTATTTCTTTTTCATTTTTATTATTTAATAATTCTATAATATTTTCAAATCTTTCAAAAGTAATTAATGGAAAATAAATATTTACAAATACTTCATATACATTTTTCAATTTAGTTGATTCTGTATTATAATTTAAACCAAACTCGTTTAATATATCAATCATATAAATTTCATTATTTGATATAAACTCGTTATAATCATTTAAAATATTATATTCATCGTCCTCACGTTTTAATTTAATACCAAAACTATCTTTCAAATAACTCAAATTATTACGTAAATTTTCATATACTGCTAAGTTTTCATTTGGTTTAACATCTATCATTACCATTTCATTTCTTCTAATCCATTTTTGACCAATCATTACATAATCAATTGGACTATCATCATGTTTATACTCAGACCAAAAATATGTATATTCTGGTAATAATTTAGTTTCTCCAAATTTTTCACTTAATGGGACTGATACTGCAATTTTACTTCTAATCGTTTTAATTGTATCATCTTTATAAATAAATTGTTCTTTAATATATACTTTTTGATAAACGTCTTCTAATTTCATATCATAAGAAATATTATCTATTTTCTCATTAAATTCAATATCTATTTTATCTATATTTTTAACAAATGTTTTATTATTTGTTGCTTCACTTATTAACTGTGCTGTATTTCTAATATTTCTATCATCTTCTTCATTTTCTTTGCTATATAACATTGTTAATTCTTCTAAATTAAAATTATTATTTACAATATCATCTAAATCATCTTCATTACCTTTCATATCATCATTCTCATTATCATTATCATCAATATCAACAGCGTCATCTGATTCATATGTATCATCAGTATCATCACCATCTGCACCACCTATCATTTTATAGGTTCTAAAATCCATATCTACTTTTCTAATCATTGTTTTTATTTTATTTCTAGCAATAAGATAATCATAATAAGTGGATGCATAAGAATAAGCTGATTTTTTTAATAAATTAGGAGATAATTTATTTATCCACGATGAACCCATTTTGCCTTCTGCTATTTTTTTTTTATTAGGACTTTTAATAATACTATTTATTTGATCACTTAAATGATATCTATTAAAAAAAGATAAATACCATTCATTACCATAATAATCTATTAATTTTTCTATTTTTTGCTTTGATAGAGTATCAATTGTTTCAAAAAATGTTTTATTTTTTATTGATTCTAAAATATTCATAATATCTTCATCAACATTAGAACCTATAAATATATATTGAATATATTGTATTCTTCTATTATTATTTTTAAATTTATGAATGATTTTTATAGGGATATTCATATTATAAATAGATATATAATAAAAAATTGACTAAATTATTTATTATAGAAATTATAAAGTGAATATAAATATTTTGTTTTTAACTTTTTTAATTTAAAATATTTGTATATAATTTCATACCACAATATTCAACAGGATTACTTGAATAATCTTCATATTTATATAAATTTAATATTATTGCTTGTTCTAATAAAAACTTAAAAATTTTATTAAATAATGGAGTATGTCCTGTTTCTGGACAAGCAGTATGTGCCATTTCATGTACAGCAACATACATTAATAAATTTATAGTATGTAAATTGTGTGTTTTCTTACATCTTAAACAAAATACTAGTTCTTCACCTTTATTTATAGAATAAGATGTATAATTTGAATCTATACTGGTTTCATAAATTTTAGTTCTATTTTTATTAAAATTTTCAGAGAGTAATTCTATATATTCATTATATTCTGTAAATATATCACCTTTTAGTTTATTAGTAGTTAAATAATCTCTTAAAAAATACATTTTATATATTAATTCTCCTAATAATTTTGCACTTTCATGTTTATCTGGAGTTTCTCTTACCAATACTTCATTTCCTTTATTTTCAAACTTTACTAATGAAGAGTCATTGGATATAAAAACTATATAAAATATTATTACAAATATTACTATAAATAATGTTTCTTTCATTTATATAAATTTAGAAAATATAATATAAAAAAATCTATTATAATATATATATATATATGGGTGGAAGTTTTAGTTTATTTAACAATGATGATATAAATTTAAATGCTTTTAATACTGATAATTTTAGTAGCACTATACCATATTCAAAAAAAATATATTCAGATGCATCAACTTTAGCTAGTAGACTTAGTCATAATAGAACTCAATTTAGTATGTGGGATGAAATGCCAGCTCATACTAATTATAAAATGTATCAACAATCTGCTGAAGTAGATAATGATAATAATTTTTCAGATACATCACCTTTTATTACAACTGATGTATATAAAAATTTAGTAAATGAACAATTAGGTGGAAATTTTGACTCATCATCATCAACCTCGTCCTCATCCTCAACCTCAACCTCTTCATCGTCCTCTTCATCAAATAAAAAGAAGACAAGCAAGAAATCAAAGAAATCAAATGAACCAAAAGAAACTTTATTATATTATGGTAAAGAAAAAGATAAAAAAAAGAAACAAACAAAGAAACAAAAAAAATCGCCAATAGAAGAAGATAGTGATTCTGAATCAGATGAAAGTGATGAAAGTGATGAAGATGATAATGGAAGAGATTCTGAAGACGACGATGAATTACATAAGGGAGTATCATCTAATGTATCACATGTATTCTCTTATTCAGATGATTCAAATAATACTTATGAATCATCATCTGCTCACACAGAAGATATTAATAGTAATGTAACAACTGTTTCTGCAAAATACTACAGAAACCATTCTGCTATGAGTGATTCAATTAATACAAGTGATATTAATATAATATCAGTTGAAAATTAAAAAAATTTATTTATTTAAAATCTTTGATTTTTTTTCTTAATAAAACCCATAATATCGCTTCTTCCTTTCTTTTCATTTTCAATTCTAATTTTAAATTGTTCGAATATTTTCTCTGCATTTGGAATAACTAATGATAAGAATTGTAAAGCTGGATTCATAATCTGATTTGTCATATAAAATTCATAATCTATCTTCAAATTATTATCTTTAATAAATTGAGGAGTCTCTATACGTTCCCCTTGTAATGTTGATTTTGTAATATTTGGTAATTGAATTGCTGCAAATTCAATACGATCGCCTGATTGTGGGCAATTACCTGGATCACGTTGTGCAATTCTTTCTGCTAATACAACATGTGCAATTTTAGTCCAATCTGCATAGCTTTCTTTCATTTTCAATGTTTTACTAGTCAAAAAATACTTGATATTATATTCATTATTAAACATACTATTCATACAATCTAATGTATATTGTTTTGCAGCAATAGGATCCTTCATATCAATTAAATTATGAATAATACCACCGCATATTTCTTTAACAATAGGCGCATTATCACGACGTTTTAATACGATACCATTATAATCTTGTTTATATTTATCAGTATTAAATTCATATTTATTTCCTACATAACGTTTCTTTGTTAAAATCAAAAATGGCCAAAATGTTTTCTCATATTCTAAATCATGGGGGAAAGGTAAACGTTTCTTAACTAATTCACCTGTAATAACACCCATATCAATAGATAATTTTAAAGTTCTTTTATCAATAATTTTATCACCATGTTTATAAAATCTAACACATACAATCCTATTGGAATTTAGTTCAGAACTATGTTCAGAACTATGTTCTATGTCCCAATATGGTTGAATAATATATGTTTTTAATTTATTCTTAATAAAATATTCAATATCTTCTAATATAATCTCTTTTGTATCATTTGTTAAATCTGGAACTAATCTCATTTTTTCTATTAATTCACATCCATTATTAAATATTTTCATTTCTATTATATTTTTACGAGTTTCACTTTGTACATAATCTTTTGTAAAAATATCTTGAATAATCCATAACCAAGGCATATAACTCTCTTCCATATAATGCAATAAAAATTGTTCCATACGCTCCTCAATAAAAGGAACTTCTTTATAATGACTCGGTGGAGGTTTATAAGGCGGACCTTTTGGTACAATTAATTTATTATTATATAATATTACTAAATCATCATTATAATATTTATCATGCATTGTATTCCATTGGTCTTTATATTCAGTCGGTATAAAATATCCTAATAATCTCTTTGAAAAACTAATAATATCTTTCCATAATGGCAATGCAGCTGTATCTTTTATCTGTTTTACATTTTCACGGAATCTATAACAACTAAAAATACTATCTGTATTATGAACAACTATATTACCAGTACCTGCCATAAAATGATGATTATCTGTTTCGAAATCATATACATAATTACATGTTGATGATATTTTTATAATATCAATTACTTCACCATCATTATGAAAATCACTTAATCCTGTAATTTTTTGTAATTCGGAACTAATTCGTGCTGTTAATAAAATATCACCTATTTTTAATTGACTTGGTTTAATAATCTTTCCATTACTTAATATACATGAATGATCTGATGTTACTTTAACAGAACCATTCTTAGTATATACTTCATAAATATTCTTATTTGTATAATGTTTCATAATATATTTAATAGCTGTCCATCCTTTGTCTGAATAAGTCTCAATTAATTCTAATGGTTTAAAATATTCTTTATCATCATTAATTATTAGTTCTAATTTATCATAAAACATATGTTCTAATATACTAATTGGAGTCTTCCCCATAATATTTTTATGACGAATATATACAAGTGTATCTCCTGTAATACTATCTCCGTATCTAATAATTGGTTGAAATGTAAATTTATTAATATCTTCAATAACATATTTTTTAACCTTTTCTCTTAATTCATTGTTATATTCACCTTGTGAATTTTGTTTCATTTCCATATTTAAAATCTTATCTGCCTTTTCTTCATCTTTATTATATAATGCAAAACGATAACCATTTATTAATCCAGGAATAATATTCTCATCAAAATGACGAGCTAATTTAAGCATTTCACGACCTGTACTAGTTGTACATGCAGCTATATCTCTTTGAAAGATAGGGCTAACATCTGCACCTAATGCACCATATAAAGAATTAGCAGTAATTTTTAAAGCTAATTGTTTACCATCTAAAATTTTATATTTAAATGGATCCTTACATGATTTCATAACTTTTTTAACAGCATTACGTTCTGCAATAAGATTTCTTAATGTTTTCGGTACTACACCTAATTCATCTCCAATTTTTGCAAATCGACGATATTGAATACTATTATCATGGTCTTTAAATTGTGCATTAAAATAGTCGATACCTTCTAAATTATCGTATTTATCTAATTTAATAATAGTTTCATGACTCATATTTTTATGAATAATTGATGATGGATATAGTGATGCATAATCTTTTACAGCTAATGCTTCATATTCTACATTTGCTTCTGGATCAAAAACTATAGCACCTTCATAACTTGGTGTTTTGTCATCTGGTTTTTTTAATACTGGAAATAAATATCCATCGTCGCGAAAGTTCTTTAACGTTAATGAAAATAATTTGATTAGTTGTCCGCGAGTAAATAAGAAAGACATTGGAACATAACATACATTTGCCATCTCAATATTATTTGTAACAACACATAATTTATCAATTAATAGATTTATAAGAGTACAATCCTTAATACAATACTTTGCTACGATTGCTCTCTCTGCAGATGTTCCATTAAACATCCTAAAAATATCTTTTGGACCTACATCATCCTTTGCTTGTGACCAAAATAATTTAAATTTACGTTCTTTACGATTAATAGTGTTAATCCATTCTTTATATTCATTACCTTCTAAATATTCTAATAAATCTTTACTCGGCTTAATTAAAAGTATTTTTTTATCTTCGATATACTCTATAGCTTCAACCAAATATTTATATCCAATCATTTCAGATATAAAATCTAATGCATATTCAACATGAATGAAATCATGTTTATAAATACTATCAACGCCGTCACAATAAAGTTTTAATAATCCATTATGATATTCTATTTTATAAATCTCATTACGAATAAAATTACTAGAAACACTATCTAGTTTATAACTATTTAATTTGAAATTCTTTTGAACATCTTTCATCAAATCAATATGAATTCGTCCTGGAGTATCAAACATACGAATTCTATTCTGACCGAAAGCAGCTGATTCTAATTTAAAATCGCGAAAATTACATTTATGTTTCTTCAATTTACTAATAAATAATATTTCAGATTCTAAATCTAAATGTTCAATACACCTATCATAAATATATCCCTCGTCGAAACCAAATATGTTCCAACCAGTAATAATATCACAATCACTATTAATAATCTCATTAATCCAACCACGAACTAAATCTCTCTCATCATTATAACATTCAACAATACTACCGTCGACTTTATCTGTATCTCTTAGACATACAATGTGTTGTCGATATGGAATAGATTCATTTAAATAAGTATAAGTTGAACCAATTTGAAAAATACAATCAGATTTATTCTTTGCTTGTGGAAATTTATCTTTATCCGATGAATAACATTCAATATCAAAACTCATAATTCGAATTGGTGCATTTGTATCCTTTTCAATTGGATTAATATTGCGCCAATCGACTCTTAATTCAATACTACAATGACTGTCTTTTAAGTCTCCTTCTAATTTTGTATACTTTAAAACAGATACCCATGAACAGCCGCTAATTTTACGAATATGAAAACAACGTAACATAGGAGGTAAATTGGCTTCAAATGTTTTAAATCGAACAGCTTTACTTACGATACCTGGAATATAAATATCATTTTCATCAAACATAAATTTATATTTATTCATAGCAGATTGATTATTAAACATCAATCGAGCAAATATAAATTTTTTACCATTAGTAAAACCATCTGCAGACATTCTTTCAACAACATCCATGCCAACTAAAGCAGAACGAAATTTTTTCCATACTTTTTTATTCATATCACCAATCAAATAATTATACATTTTTTGAGTATTAACTTTTGCTTCAGCTAAACTCCAATTCAATGGTAGTTTAATATAAAAATGAGGGGTATAGTTTATAATTTTCATATAAACAGATTTACCTTCTAAAGTTCTTCCAAATGTATGAATAATATAAGTTCCAATATCATCAGATGGACCTTCAGATGAATCTTCGTCTTCATCATCATTATCCAACTCATGATCTTCTTTCCAATCTATAATTTGAAATTCAATAGGTTCTAAATTAGACATTTAATTATAATATTATTATAAGTTTAAACATTATTTATCAATTTTTATTAATTTAATATAAAATATAAATTAATAAAAATTCTATTAGTTTTCAATATTTTACATAGAACCTATTATATATATTAGTTTTTTTGCAATTAAATAACATTATATAATATATATATTATATATTATAATATATATGTTTTCACAAGTATTTAATCTTAAAGGTGGTGCTCGACCATATCTAACAGACGATGAACATAACTATTATTTGAATGGAATAAGACAATTATATTCTATTACTCATTCTGGAGTATATCCATCAAATTATAGTGATATTATTAGAAATTATATAGATTTATTATATGAATTTACACGTAGAACAATTATTGATTTTACAGATACATTAACTCCAGTTGTAATACAAAAATATTTTATTTTTTTTAATAGATTAAGAGATCATCAAGTAGACTACACTATTGTTAATTTAAATTTAAAATCAATTCAATGTATTGTATTAATAACATTATTAATGTTAGAAGGTAAAAATATAGATGAAGAAAAAGAAAAAATGTTGCAATATTTTAATAATTTTAAAGACTTGGCATTAAAAACATTATTAAAATTAATAAATAATGATAATTGGTTAAATATTGATAAAGTTATTGAAATAATACGAAATGATATGTATTTAATAAAATTATTAAATGAAAATACTAATATTATATATATATGTGTTATTTTAGGAGATTTAACAATTAATGATATAGTTGAAACTATTAGTAATAATGTATTATTACTAGGGGTAGTAACCGATAAATTATGGGCTGATAATTTTCATATGTATCCTTATCATTTTATGTATCATGATGCAGTACATTCATTTATAATTACACAAGTTAATCCAGGTCCATTGGATATTCCATTTATTAAAGATTTTATTTCTTATATAAATAATAAATATAAAGGTGATAAAGAAACATTAAAAAAATTAATAATAATATTATTTTTAATCTTACATGAAACTATAAGCATACCACCATATTTGGATTTATACATGGCATTTTATAAAAATAAAGCTATATCATTAGATTTTATTAAATATGGTCTTCAAACTCAAATACATTTAATTAAATGGATTAATCCATATGTATTTGGGACATTTATAGATGAACCAAATAATATTACTATAGAAGAATATAAAAAAATACCGGGAGATTATAAATATTTAGGAGAAGATACACGCTCAAGTAAGAAATATATAGATTTTGAATCACATATATTATCAGATACTAATATAAGTGATACTATAAAACGGAAAATTATCTACATTAGTAGTTATATTAAATCATGCTTAGAAATAAGTCAAAAAGAATTAGAATTTTTTTATCATTCACCTAGTTCTCCACTTAAAGTAATCCAGCAACAAAGTTTAGAACAACAAATATTAGAACAACAAAGAATTGAACAACTTAAACTTGAACAACTAAGATTACTACAACAAAGAAAGGATGATAAATTTATAATGAAAGACACTACAAATAAATTTAATGATAAATTTAATGATAATATTATAATAACTAAACCAAATCCAAATTTATGGAATTAATTAAGCTAATTTATAATCCATTTTGGTTAATCTTTTAAGTGCAGTTATATAAGTTTGATTTTCTGTCTCATAATGTAATTGTTCCATTATTTTTTTATGTCTCTCGTCATTTGTTTTTTTGAAAGCTTTTTCATCATAATCATCAGTTAGTCTTTTACTACCGAGAATATTTAATTTTTTAATAAGATCGTGTATTTTTTGGGTAGAACTGTTTATATGATCTACTATTTCCTTAGCCTTGGCTTCGCCTTTCTTTGATAATGTTAATGTAGGCGTAGGTGTTGCACCTGTTATTTTAGCTTTCAATACATCCTTAAATGAATTATATATTTCACTAGGACCAGTAGTATTATTAAATTCACATATTGATTTTCTTGTTTCAGATAATTTTTCTTTTAGTAATTCAGGTTTTTCTTTTGATAGTTCTAAACATATATCTAAAACTAAATTTAATAAGATTGTATTTTCTACGAGAGGTTTATTTGGATTTAATGAACATGCGACTATACCATTTAAACCGACTAATTGTTCAATTGGTATTATAGCTTTTAATGATAATAATTTAGCAATAGTTTCATTTGATAAAAATGATATAACTATTTTAATATCACCACTTACATCTGATTTACGAGGTCTTGGTATACCAGCTATAATACGTTCCATTAAAAGATTTGCAAATGTATTATCTAATGGATCTTCTGCTTTTAATAATAAACTAATTTCAATAAATCTAGCACAAAATTCTTCAGTATTATATTTATTAGGGTCTTGAATATTGTTATCTATAATTTTAAAATAATAATAACTACAAACATATATTTTATCTGGATTTTCTGATTTGAATTTTTTTAACATAGCTAACATAACAGTTATAAAATTAATTTTTGTTTCAGGATATAATCTAAGATTACTTTTAAGATTATCTAATAAATGTAAAGTATTATAATTGCTAGATAATTTATCTGATAATTCTTTAGCTAAATCTTTTAATTTATCTTCAGCATTTGGATACGTTTTTTTAAGAACAGCATCGGTCATTATACCTCCTTGTTGTTCATCAATTATTTTTTTTAAAATATTATATTTATTTTTGTATTTTAAATATTTATATTCATAATTATCCATATTATATATAAATTTTAGATATTATCTTTTAATATTCTATATATATCTAATCTTAATATAATATCATCATCTGTTATATTAATTAATCTATTATTAATTGTTTCTATTAATGAATAATATTTATTATTTTTATTTAATGTATTTAAATAAAAATGTATTTTCTTATCTAAAATATCATTTGTTTTTTTAATTTTAATTAAATATTTTTTATTTAATTTATTAAAATCTTTATAAGCATTATAAGTATCAATATTATTTTGTAATTTATACTCAATATCATCAAGTAAAGCTGAATATTTATATAAACTTGAATTATTTACCATACCATGTAAATTATTTAATTTATTTCTTAAATTAATTGTATTCATTTTATTAATATATTTAATATAATAATATAATATATTAATAATATATTAATAATCAATAAATTTAGTTGCTTTTAAAAAATTAACAAGTTCTGGTCCCATGTTATTATTTTTTTCTATTTCTGCTTCAAGTTCTGAAATATCTAATATTGTAGTTTTTATAGCTGCATCTTTTAAATCAAGCTGCATTCCTGAACTAGAAGAATTATTTCTTAGGCGTTCTAAATGTCTATTAAGTTCGGCTAATTTGTCATAACGTTTTGACTGTTTATCTTGGTCCTTTTTTCTTTGTTGAGCTATATTCATACTATATTTTGATAGTTTAACTTCTTTATTATATTCTATATTTTCACCCTTCAGTGTTCTTTTTAATATATCTTTATAATTTTCATAATATTTCATATCACCTGTTAAATTAGTAAATGTTCCTAATAATGTTATTGAATTATTAAATATCATTCTAGGGTTTTCTTTTAATATTTCTTCTAATAAAGATAATACTAATTCTAAAATTGCTTTATTAAGTTCAACGCTTTTGTTTGGAGATAATGAATTATTTATTAATTCAAGTAAAACCGTATCTTCTATTTTTTCTCTTAATGATTGTATTTTTTTAACTGTATCATTTGATAAAAATTCTATAATTAATTTAATATTTCCTCCATTTACTGTATCTGTTATTCTTGGTAATTTTGCTGTAATAATTTCCATTAATGAAAATGGAAATTGTAGTAATTCTTTCAATGAAGTACCTTTTCTAAGTAATAAAATAATTTCAATATATCTACTACAATATTGTTCTGTATTATATTGTTTGGGTTCAGATATAGTATCAATTGTATTCATATATCTATCAGTTAAAAGTGCTATCATATCTGGTTGGTCTTTTTTAAATTTTTTAATCATTGCTAATAACATGATTAAAATATGATAAATATTTATATTAACAGGACCATTCGCATATTCATTGAGTCTTGTTAAGTAGGTAGCATCTTTTGGTAATAGTTCTCTAATACTTTTTATTAAATCTTGAAATTTATCCAAGTCTTTAGAATACATTTTATTTAATAATTCTTTCGTTAGATGTCCTCCTTCTTGATTATCAATAATTCTTTTCAAATTTAAATATTTTTCTTTATATTTTTCGTATTTATATTTATATGTATTATTCATAATATATATATATATGTATAAATAAATCAAAAATTACAAATATAAGATGATAATAATCCTATGAATATTATTAGGGTACCGTTATAATAATAGCGTGTAAAACTAGACGGTATCAAATTATAAATTAATTATTATTTTTAATACATGCCCATCACTTGATACATCTGGTAAAATTGATTTATAAGTTACTGGTATTTTTTTTTTAAAATCATTGATAAATTTATTTAATAGGTCTGTTATATCACATCTTTTATTGTATGTTTTTCTTCTTCCATTTATGTAAGGTAAATAGCGTCTAAAGTAATATTTATTATTTTCTTTTGAAAATGCATATACGGCTTTTTCAAGTTCCTTCCTCCATTTATATTCCATTACGCTTGTCCTCATTCTAATATCATATTCCTTATTTACATTATCAACCATAAACTCCTTGTTAGGGTCAGATACTCTTGTATAACACTGAATATATTTAGCATTTCTTAATAATGTGATCAAGTCATAATTGCTTGTCGTAAATATACCATATATTATTTTAGTTTTATCAAAATATATAAGTTTGAATGTAAAACCGTCTATTTCAACAAATATACCAAAATAATCAACATCTAAATATATATTTGCAAGATTTTTATAATTATTTACAAAAGTTTTTAAATTATTAAGAAATATATTTACTTCTGATATATATAATTTATCATTAGGTTTAAAGGAAAATTCAATTGTATTAAAATTTTGTTGAGTTTGTAAGTAGAATATTTTATTAAGATTATCATCTAATTCTGTATTTTTTATTTCATTCTTTATATTATTTATAATAGCACTTACATCAAGTAATTCTGATTTATACATTATTTTTCCTGTATATAAATTTCTAAAGTCATTATGTATCATATCAAAAAATTCACGATTAAAATAATATTTTTCTTCATTTCCACTATTATTAATAGTAAATCTAAATACACCATACTCATGATCTATATATTTTCTATCAGCAGCTTCACTTCCCCTTCTTCCCCTTCGACCACTACGTACATACCATGATTTATCTCTGCTTTTTTTTACTAAATCAGTTAATCGTGTTTCTGGAGTTGATACATCATATTCATTATTTATAATAGTATAATGTTTAATATCATTATTTATAGGACCAGTGCAATAAAGTCTATATGTAGGCAGTATATCTGTTTTTTTATTAATTACAGCATTTAAATTATAATATACACCCTCATTCTTATTTGGTATATTAGTAATAACAGAATATTTAGGTTGATTGATTAAGTTTGATAATTCTTGAAGATATTTTTCTATATTTGATGTTACTGAAGTAGTATTGAACAATTCTAGTGATGATTTATTATTACACCAAATAAATATTAATATTAAAGTTAATATTAAAATTACTAAAATATTTAATATATGTTTTTCAATATTTAACATTATATATATATATATAATTTATTAGATTAGATACTATTTAAAGCATCTTTATTTTCAGCGACTCTCTTTAGTTATCTATATAATTCCTGTTGCGATTCTCTAATTTTATCATCATATTATTTTATAATCTTTACTTTTGTGTTTAGACATTATATAAAAAATTATAAAATAAATATATTTACTTCTTAGTTTTTCCAACTTTTTTAACTGGAGTAGATTTTGTTTCTATAACAGATTCTAAACTTGATTTTAATTCAATTAATTCATATTTCCAAATATCTTCTGCATTTAATTCATTTAATGATTTATATTCAGTTTTCTTTTCCTTCTCTTGTTTCTTTAACTCTTCAATCTTTTCATGTGTTAATTGATAAATAGGCATACCAAGTAAATAATCATAACTTATATGCAAAGCATTATTATTACCCATTTTATCAAATTCATTCTCTTCTAATTCTTCTTCTAATTCAATACGTTTACGTTTATTAATAACTAATTCATCATTAACAACCATTAAAATGAATTTTACTTTATTACTAATCATATCTAATTCATATTTGAGTTGTTTTAATTGATATTGTCGCCGTTCTTCATACATATCAACACGTTTAATATAATATTCGCGTAAAATACTATCAATATCATTATATTTAGTAATCTTTCCCTCTACAGAATATAAATGCATATTATTAATTGATACTTTACTTGTTAGATGGAACTCTTTAAATATATCTTTAACGGTTTCGATGTATCCATCATTAAATTCTAATTCAAAATGAACATTAGTATCTGTATGATATTCTTTATAATTCACCAAGTGTTTATCATCCTTAGACTTTTTAGCCTGTTCAGTCTCATACATCTTCTCTAAAAATTCTTTATAATTCTGAGTCCACATTCCAATTGGTAACTCTGTAATAATCAATTTATTTTTTTTAATAGTATAGATACCTTTGGTTTCATATGTATTGGTTTCACCTACTCTTTCGACTGTTCCTGTAAAACCACGCCAATACGGTGTCATCGTTTTAGTTGTGTTATCTTCAATTAAACTTATAATATTATCAATGATATCAATAGGATTAAAGCATGGAATTTCTGTTGAGAATCCAGTGCCAATGCCAGTTGCTCCATTAACTAAAATCATTGGAATAATTGGGGCATAATATTCTGGTTCAATAGGCATACCATCTTCTTCTTGTTTATTAACAATATTATTATCAACCTTACGGAAAATTAATTGTGCTTCTTTGGTTAATTTAGTAAAAATATAACGAGGAGACGCTGCGTCTTTACCACCCATGCTTCTCCCACCAAAATGTCCTAGAGGTGTCAAAGTATTAATATTATTGCTACCAACATAATCTTGAGCCATACCAACAATAGCGCCATTTAATGACATTTCACCATGATGATACGCTGCTTTATCAGAAACGAAACCAGCAAGTTGTGCAACTTTAACCTCATCTTTATCTAATCCGCGTAAAAATGCACCATATAGAATCTTACGTTGAGATGGTTTAAAACCATCCATAATATGAGGAATAGAACGACTATTATCATAATTAGAGAAATGTTTTAAATCTTTGTGAATGAAATCATTATAACTAACATCACGTTCTTCATAAATAAGAATCTCATTTCTGTCATAATTCATTAACCATTCTTTGCGGTCATCTGCACGATTTTTTTGAAAAGCTAAAGTCAAGGCATCTTCGCAAACATTAGCCTTATCGTCACATTCTTCCCAAAGATATTTAATAAGTTTATCATCAAAATCAACAAAATACTCTTTTGCTTCAGCAGCAGTTGAAGTACCCAGACCCTTATAATATTTAATTTTCCAACTATTTTTAGTATTACCAATTTTTTCTAACCAATCTTCATAATCAGTTAAATTATAAAAAATTTTGGTATCTTTCCCTTTGAATGCTTTAACAATAGGAGTAGCCATTGATGTAATAAATCCTTCACGTTGAACTAATTCAGGCCAAACACAATGAAACATATTCATAACTAAACCTTTAATATGACTTCCATCAACGTCGGCATCAGTGAGGATAATAATACGACCATAACGTAAAGAACTAAATTCATTATCATCATCATACTTAGCACCTTGGCGTAAGCCAAGAATTTTTTTAAGATTACTAATTTCTTCATTCTCTGTTAATTGTTTAACTGTTGCTTCGCGAACATTTAGCATCTTACCCTTTAATGGGAAAACACCAAAATGGTCACGACCAATAATACTAAGCCCGGCGACAGCAAATGCTTTGGCTGAATCACCTTCTGTAAGAATTAATGCACATTTAGTAGAATTTTTACCTCCTGCCTCATTGGCATCTTCTAATTTAGGAATACCATGGATAGACTTTTGTTTCTTACCGTCATTCTTCTTTAAATCTTTGGATTCTTTAAATTTAGCATAATCTAATACTTGTTCAACAATACCGCATTTAGCAAGTTTCTTAATAAAGTTTTCATTGACTTCATATTTAGAACCAAATTCTTTGGGTTCAGTAGTTAATGTTTCCTTAGTTTGACTATCAAAAGATGGGTTTTCAATAACAGCTGTAATAAAAAATACTAAATTTTCTTTGAGAATAGCAGCTGAAATCTTAACATCTTTATTCTTCTTCTTAATATGATTATCAATAAGATTCTTCAGAACTTTATCAACAACATGATTCACATGAGAACCACCTTTATAAGTGGCAATACCATTAACAAAACTAACTACTTTATTATTGCTTTCCTGTTGGTATAATACTCCAACTTTCCACCGTTCATTTGAATCATCATAATAAATTTCATCAGTGGGGTAGTACATACTAATATATTGTTTAAAATTTGTAACATTAATCTTTTCATCATTAAATGTAACTTTAATCTTTTCACTACTAACACCTGCAATATCAATAGCACGGCGATAGAATAAATTCATATGGTCATCATCAAGTTCTTCTAATCCAAAACGTTTAACATCTGGGTAAAAGGTAATATCAACATAACTTGTTTTCTTATTGTATTTGGTGACCTTTGGGCCAGATGTTTTACCAAGATTGTCAGTCCATTCTTGAACAAAATGTTTTTTACGGTCAGCATCTCCTATTTCAGCAATAAATTTTGTAGAATAACAACAGGCCAACTTACTACCCAGTCCATTTTTGCCCCCTGTTGTTCTTTTCTGTGTATCATCATAATTAGAACTAGTTAATAGTTCTCCAAAAATCATCGATGGAACAAGAGTTTTATGCTTTGGGTGTTCTTCAACCGGAATACCTTTATCACCATTATTATAAATACGAATATAACCTTCTTCTTTATTATACCAAATATTAATAGTATTACATGTTTTATCAGTTTCTGATGCATCGCGTGCATTAACTAGAACTTCATCAAAAATCTTAAGAAAACCAGGAGTATATTTAATAATCTTTGATTTAATAACATTATCAGTATAAACATCCATAATTTGGGTAGTTTGTTTGGTGCTACCAATAT
>JACCEB010841828.1_pt1 | contig 89557 bp, 90 predicted proteins | sample 7454761 | NCBI WGS metagenome assembly JACCEB01 (sample SAMN15323454, study PRJNA562643) | freshwater metagenome | isolation source: river surface water | place: USA:Blue River Watershed | collected 2017-08-18 | reverse complement strand
CTGGCGGAGAGAGAGGGATTCGAACCCTCGATACGTCAAAAAACGTATACCGGATTTCGAGTCCGGCGCATTCGACCACTCTGCCATCTCTCCGCATGTCGAAATGGGCATTCTAACCCAACCGCGTCAGGCCCCACTCAACGCCTGGCAGGCAAAGGGGCTCCCATGGCTGGTGCAGTCTGGCCCGCCGAACGGTTGGGTGAGGCGGTGATGATGGCTCGGCCACCGCCCCAGAACTGACCCTGGCGAATGTCGATGCTCAGGCTGCGATCACCTTGGGTGAACACCAGCAGGCTGACCTCACCACGCACCGCCGTGATCAGATTCCAGCCGCGCATGGGGTAGGTTTCGTAAAAAAACTTGTAGGCAATGTCGGCGTCACGCCCCACATCGAGCACCATGCGCCCTACCCACTGCTCACCCGCCCCCAGAATCAGCGAATCTTCGGTGCGCAACACCGCGCCCGGCGGCAAGGGCGTGTTGTCGGCGGTGCGGGCTTGCGTGGCCGGTTTATCGCCCGCCACCTCGGCGGTGGTGAGTGGCGTGGAAGAACAGCCCGCCAATGAAGCCGCGATGGCGACGCAAGAGATCAAGTATTGTGCTGGGTTCATGCGGGCAGCTCCGAAGGTTTCAGGGTTTGAGCACGGACACACCGCCCATGTACGGGCGCAACACTTCAGGGATCACCACGCTGCCGTCGGCTTGCTGGTAATTTTCAAGCACCGCGACCAAGGTGCGCCCCACAGCCAATCCCGATCCGTTGAGGGTGTGGACGAACTCGTTGCGGCCTTGGGCCGATTTGAAACGGGCTTGCAGGCGGCGGGCCTGGAAGGCCTCGCAATTGGACACCGAGCTGATTTCACGGTAGGTGTTTTGGGCCGGCAGCCAGACCTCGAGATCGTGGGTGCGCGCCGCGCCAAACCCCATGTCGCCGGTGCACAACGCCATCACGCGGTAGGGCAAACCCAGCTTTTGCAAAATGGCTTCGGCGTGACGGGTCATTTCTTCCAACGCCTGTGCGCTGTGGTCAGGGTGCACGATCTGCACCATCTCGACTTTGTCAAACTGATGCTGCCGGATCATGCCCCGGGTGTCACGCCCATGGCTGCCGGCTTCGGAGCGGAAACAGGGGGTGTGAGCCGTCAGGCGCAACGGCAAATCGGACTCGGCCAAGATTTGCCCCCGCACGAAATTGGTCAGGGGAACCTCGCTGGTGGGAATCAGGTACAGGGCCTGCTGGCCATCGGCCATTTCACCCTCTTGACCGCCTTTTTTGGCGGCAAACAGGTCTTCTTCAAATTTGGGCAACTGTCCGGTGCCTTGCAGGGTTTCGGCGTTGACCACATAGGGCACGTAGCACTCGGTGTAGCCATGCTCGGTGGTTTGGACGTCGAGCATGAAAGCCGCCAGGGCCCGGTGCAAACGGGCGATGCCACCCTTCATGACGGTGAAGCGGGCACCAGCCAACAAGGCTCCGGTGTCAAAGTCGAGTCCCAAAGGCGTACCCAGATCCACGTGGTCTTTGGGCTCAAAACCCAAACGGCCCGGTTCGGTTCCGGTGGGACTCCAGCGCCGCAACTCGACGTTGCCGTGTTCATCGGCCCCGACAGGCACGCCGGGGTCAGGCAGGTTGGGCACCGCCAGCAGCAAGCCTTGCATCTGGCTTTGCAACACCTCAAGCCGGGTGGCGGAATCGTCCAGCTCGGTTTTGATCCGGGCGACTTCGTCCATGACCGGCTGCGCGTCTTGCCCTTTGGCCTTGAGTTGACCAATTTGCTTGGACAGGGTGTTGCGCTGAGCCTGCAGGTTTTCGGTGTGACTTTGCAGGGTTTTGCGCTCGGACTCAAGCGCACTGAATGTCGCCACATCCAGAAAGGGTTGCGGATTTTTGCGGGTCTGAAGCCGGGCGACCACCTGGTCGAGTTCGCGGCGCAACAAATTGATGTCTAACATGCCGATATTGTAGGCGTGGACCAGCGGTTCAGCGCAGCAAGACCAGGAGAGCCCCGGCCCCGCCTTCGGATGGCTTGGCCTGCACAAAAGCCAATACTTCCGACTTTTGCACCAGCCAGCGCTGCACTTTGGACTTCAGCACCGGTTCGCGGCCCGGTGAGCCCAGACCTTTGCCATGGACGACGCGCAGGCAACGCCAGCCTTGTCGCACCGATTCGCGGATGAATTGGCCCAAGGCTTCGCGGGCCTCGTCGGTGCGCAAACCATGCAGATCGATCTGGCCCTGAATCGACCACTCACCACGGCGTAATTTGTGCGTCACATCGGTGCCAATGCCCTGGGCCCGGTAGCTCATTTGGTCATCGACATCGAGCAAAGTCGACACATCAAATTCGTCGCTGAGGCTTTCGCGCAGTACGGCCTGCTCGTCCATTTGCTTTTGGCGCGCCTTGGGAGCGGGTGGCTTGGACTTCAGGATGACGCGCAAGGGGGTGTCCAAGGGGCGCACCGGGCCGACTGTGGTTGCAAAAAGGTTTTTTTCAGCTTTTCGGGCTTGCTCCAGTGCCAACTCGCGCTGACGCAGAGCTTCGGCTTCAGCCTGTTGGAGCGCCATGGCTTTTTTGAGGCTCAGCAAATCCCGAAGCGAGCGCGCCTTCATAGCCACCCCTGTTGCGCCATGGACAGGCCCTGTCCGTGACCCACAATGATGTGATCCAGCACACGCACATCCACCAGGGCCAGGGCATCGCGCAAGGTCTGGGTCAGCAACTGGTCGGCGCGCGAGGGCTGCACCTGCCCCGAAGGATGGTTGTGCGCCAACACCACCGCGCTGGCCCCGCATTGCAGGGCATGTTGGACCACCTCGCGCGGATACACGCTGGTCTGCGTGAGGGTGCCCCGAAACAGTTCAACAAATTGGATCAACTTGTGCTGGGCATCGAGAAACAGGACAGCAAACACTTCGTGGGGCTTGTGTCCCAAGTGCAACTGGACAAACTCTTGCACCAGATGGGGCTGGGTCATGGCCTCGCGGGCCTGCAATTGCTGGCCCAGGGTGCGGCGGGCAATTTCGAGCACCGCGCTGAGCTGGGCCCGCTTGGCGGGTCCGCCCAAGCCCTTGATGGTTTTGAGCTGATCGCCAGAGGCCGCCAACAAACCGGCCAGGCCATCAAAACGGGTCAGCAGGCTCTCGGCGAGTTGTAAGACACCGCAACCCGGCAGTCCGGTGCGCAAGACAATGGCCAACAACTCGGCGTTGCTGAGGGCTGACGGCCCCTGGGCGAGCAGTTTCTCGCGTGGGCGCATGGCAACCGGCAATTGATGCATCAGGGCGTTGGACATGGGTCAAGCATAGCAATCACCGAAGGATTCAGGCGGCTTGAAGGGGTAATTCTGACCGTGTCGCATGACCATCCAGGCTTTCTACAATAGCAGGCACAAGGATCCCTCATGCCCCACCCCTCTTCCCCTCAAGTACAGCCCGGTTCATTCCTGACATTGCATTACCGGCTGTCTGGCCCGCAAGGCGACATCATCAACACCTTCGAGGGTCTGCCCGCCACCCTGACGCTGGGTGCGAGTGAGCTATCGCCAGCGCTGGAAACCCGTTTGCTCGGTCTGCACGAAGGCGATCAGCACACCTTTGAGGTGCCGGCTGGTGAGGCTTTCGGGCAACGCAACCCCGATTTGATCCAGTGGGTCAGCCGCAAGTTGCTGGGGGAGTTCGGGGATCCCGATGAAACCTATCAGGTGGGTGAGGTGGTGCAGTTTCCCGCACCTGGAGGCCAAGGGTCGATGGCCGGGGCGGTGTGTCAGGTGAAAGACACGGAAGTGTTGTTTGACTTCAACCACCCCTTGGCCGATCAGCCGGTGGTGTTTGAAGTCCGCATCATCGGCATTTTGTGAGGGCCCACATGTTGCAAGAAGTCATTCTGGCCGAGCCGCGCGGATTTTGCGCCGGGGTCGACCGCGCCATCGAGATCGTCGAGCGCGCCTTGGACAAGTTTGGCGCACCGATCTATGTGCGCCACGAAATCGTGCACAACACCCATGTGGTCGAACATTTGCGCCAGCGTGGTGCCATCTTCATTGAGGAGTTGGCCGAAGTCCCGGCGGGTGCGACCCTGGTTTTCAGTGCCCATGGGGTTCCCAAATCGGTGGAAGCAGAGGCGCAGCGGCGGGGCTTTCAGGTCTTTGACGCCACCTGCCCACTGGTGACCAAGGTGCACGTCGAAGTGGCCAAGCTGCACAAGGAAGGCTACGAATTCATCATGATCGGGCACAAAGGGCACCCGGAGGTCGAGGGCACGATGGGGCAACTCGAGAGTGGCATCCACCTGGTTGAGGAGGTGGCCGATGTGGCCCGGGTCAGCCCGCGCCAAACGGAGAAATTGGCGGTGGTGACCCAGACCACGCTCAGCGTTGACGATGCGGCCGAAATCGCCCAGGCGATCCGCCAGCGCTTTCCAAGGGTGCGCGAACCCAAACAACAAGACATTTGCTACGCCACCCAGAATCGCCAGGATGCCGTTAAATTGCTCAGCCGCCAGGTCGATGTGGTGATTGTGGTGGGCAGCCCCACCAGTTCGAACAGCAACCGTTTGCGGGATGTCGCGTCTTTGCTGGGTGTACCCAGTTACATGATCGACGATGCCAGCGAGTTAAAAAACGAGTGGCTGGCTGGCAAAACCACGGTAGGCCTCACGGCGGGGGCGTCTGCCCCGGATGTGCTGGTGCAAGGCGTGATCGATCGTTTGCGCAGCCTGGGGGCTGTGTCGGTGCGCAAGCTCGACGGGGTGCAAGAAACCATGAAGTTTCCTTTGCCCAAAGGCTTGAAAAGCCAAGGCTGAAGCCTGCCCTGGGGATTCAGCGGTTGCGCATCCAGTCAGCCGTCTGAAAAAACGCCTGGTCCAGTCGCTCGACCAGCAAGGGGTCCAAGGCGCTGTCTTGCATGGCCTGGCGCATGCAGGCCAGCCACTGGTCGCGTTCGCGGATGCCGATCGAAAAGGGCATGTGGCGCATGCGCAAGCGCGGATGACCAAAACGTTCGGTGTAGTGTGACGGCCCGCCCAGCCAGCCGCACAGAAACCAGAATAATTTGTCCCGGGCACTGTCCAGATCGGTGCCGTGCACGGCGCGCAAGTCGGCGTAACGCGGCTCCAAATCCATCAGGTCGTAAAACCGATCCACCAAAGTGCGCACGGCGTCTTCTCCGCCGACCGCATCGTAAGCGCTGGTGCGCCCTGGATCAGTTGCTTCGCTCATGCTTCAGATTGTCGCAAGGTTTGAGTGACCGGTTGCCGCAACACGCCGCGCAAGGTCCAGGTGCCGACCAAGGTCGCCACCCCCGCCCCCAGGACCGCGCCCAAGGGAACCCCCCACCAGGGCAGCTGCCACGAGAAGTCAAACACTTCATGCGCCAGCACCCAGGCCAGGGCCAACGCCAACACGGCCGCCAAGGTGCCAGCCAGCGCACCGGTCCCCATCAGCTCAGCCGATTGCAAGCGGGACAAGACGCTGCTGCTGGCCCCGAGCGCACGCAACACCGCGTGGTCGCGCACCCGGTCCTCGCGGGTGAGCACCACCACCGCCACCAACACCACCAGGCCGCTGAGCAAAGCAAAGACAAAGAGAAATTCGACCGCCTGCGCCACCTGCCCCAAGACCGTCTGCACCTGGTTCAAGGTGGCGGTCAGGTCCACTTGGGTGATGTTGGGAAACTGTTGCAGCAAACGCCGATCCAGTGCGGCCGCTTCCGGACTGCGGTAGGCCGTCATGAAGGACATGGGTACATCGGGCATTTGGGCCAAGGGGAACAGGACAAAGAAATTCGCCCGCATCGAGGTCCACTCGACATGCCGGACCGACGTGATGCGGGCTTGAACTTCGAGACCCGCCAAATCAAATGCGAGGCGATCTCCCAGCTTCAGTCCCAAAGTGCGAGCAATGCCCTCTTCAATGCTCAAGCCATCGGCTTGCTCGGGCAACCACTCGCCCGCAACGATTTGGTTATGGCCTGGCAGGACTGCCGTGTGCGAAAGGTTGAATTCGCGATCCACAAGGCGCTTGGCGCGATCGTCCTGATAATGCTCAGGACCAACGGGTTCGTCGTTGACCTTGACCAAACGCCCGCGAATCATGGGATACCAGTCAAAGGCATTGACGCCAGCCTGGTCGAGTTGGCTGCGAAATGCCTGAGCCTGATCGGGCTGGATGTTGATGACGAAGCGGTTGGGTGCATTGGCCGGAGATGCCTGACGCCAGGCACTCATGAGGTCGGTGCGCAACAAGACCAGCAACATCAAGGCCATCCACCCCATGGCCATGGCACTGACTTGCAGCACCACCAGACCCGGTCGAGCAGCCATCTGGCGCGTGGCCAGTCCGAGCCAAACGGGCGCTGTCTGCTCGCGAACCCAAAAGCGCAAGACGCGCAAAGCCAGCCAGGCCAGAGCGGCAAACAGGGCCAGGGATGCGCCAAAACCGCCCAACACGATGAGGCCCATTTTGGGGCTGTGGCTGACTTGCAACATCAAACCCACAAAGCCCGCCACCCCCAGCAACCCAGCGGCGAATGCGCCACCCCTGGGCGGGCTCGCGTCGCGCCGGATCACCCGCAAAGCCGGCACCTGAGCCAGACGCAACAGGGGCGGCAAGGCGAAGGCCACCACCAAAGTGGTGCCCACGCCGAGGCCCAACCACCAGGGGCGCCAGCCGGGGGCAGGTAAATCGGTCTCCACCAGACCCGCGAGCAATTGCACCAGCAGGGCTTGCAGTCCCCAGCCCAGTGCGAGTCCCCCCAAACTGGCCAACCAACCCATGCCCAAAGCGGCCGAAGCCTGCCGCCACATGATCTGGCGTTGGGTCAAGCCCAACACGCGCAGCAGCGCCACACTTTGGATCCGTCGGTGGGCAAAGGCCCGGGCGGATAAGGCCACGGCGACAGCGCACAACAGCCCAGCCATCAAGGCGACCATGCGCAAAAACTGACCCGCCCGATCCAGGGTTTGTTTCATTTCGGGTCGGCCCGCCTCAAGGGTTTCGATGCGCACCCCACGCACGGTCTCTTGCGCCACCTCGCGCTGGGCCCATGCGGTGTAGGCCGTCACAGCCGACTGCGTCCCGGTGAGGGCATAGCGCCAGGTGACCCGACTGGCGGGCTGGATCAGGCCCGAGCGCTGGACATCGCTTTGATTCAAAAACAGGCGCGGGGCGAAATTCATGAAGCCGGCGCCGCGATCGGGCTCAGCCGCGATCAAGGCCGACAGTCGCAGGCTCAAATCGCCCACCCGCAGCGCATCGCCCACCCGCAAGTCCAGGGCCTGGGCCAAGGCGGGCTCGGCCCAGGCTTCGCCGGTCGGCGGCAAACCTGATGCAGGGCGGGCGTCGTTGAGGTCATCGCGCTGGCTGACCCGCAACTCGCCCTTCAAAGGGTAGCCGGGCTCGGCGGTTTTCAGGGCGACCAACCGGGCATCGCCCGCCTCGTTGCGGACCATGGTCGGAAACGACAGGCTGGCAACCCCGCGCAAGCCCATGGCCTGGGCCTGCTGAATGAATCGGGAGGGAGTGACCTGATCCGTCACCACCACCACGTCGCCACCGAGCAAGCGGGCGGCGTCGCGTTGCATGCCCGACTCCAGCCGATCGGACAGCATGGCCACGGCACTGAGTGCCGCCACCCCCAGCAAAATAGACAGCGCCAACAACTTCAGTTCGGCATCGCGCAGATCGCGCCGGATGTCGCGCCACACGGTTTGCCACAACGGCATCATGAAGACACCCTGCCGGTCGGCGCGGGCACTGCCAACTCGGGCTGAGAAACAAACCGGTGCGGTGCGGTGTAGCAATAAAAATGACGATGGGTGGCACGCCCCACGGTGCACACGCCCAGGGATTGCGCCAATTCAAAGCCCATCTGGGTGATGCCACTGCGGGACACCACCAGGGGCACGCCAAGTTGAGCGGCCTTGAGGACCATTTCGCTGGTCAGTCGCCCGGTGGTGTAAAACAAAGGATCCTTGGGCTGCTCGGCGTCGGATTGCAGGCTCAGCCAACCAGCGATGGTGTCGATGGCATTGTGCCGGCCCACGTCTTCGACGAACAGGCGCAAGTCAGCGCCATCGAACAGGGCGCAGCCATGGACAGAACCGGCGCTTTTATAGGTGGACTCCAATTGCCGCACGCTGGCCAACACACCGTACAAACGGGCCTGGCTGAGTCGGGTATCGGGCAAACGCAACTGTGCCAAATCTTCCATGGCGCATCCGAACATGCTGCCCTGCCCACACCCGGTAGTCACAATCCGGGTCTGGGTGCGCAGTTGCCAATCGACCAGGGGGGCGCGGGTCTTGACGGCGGCCACGCCGGCGCCGGCTTCGCCCGCCTCCCAATCGACCGTGATCGAATCGAGGTCACGGGCCGATTCAATCAACCGCTGATTGCGCAAATAACCCAGCACCAGCCATTCGGGGTGAGCCCCCAAAGTCATCAGGGTGATGAGTTCTTGTTTGTCCACATACACGGTCAAGGCCCGCTCGGCGGGTATCGACAATGCGCAGGATTGGCCGTGCTCGTCCAGAGCCTGAACGGCTTGGGTCAAGGGGGCTTGAGCCTGGGTCAAACGGGGCAAACTGGCAAGGGTTTGTGTCATGGAGTAGCATTGTCCACGACATTGCCTATGGACAAATTGCGCATCGACAAGTGGCTGTGGGCCGCAAGGTTTTTCAAGACCCGTTCGCTGGCGGCCGACGAGGTATCGCGCGATCGCGTGTCGGTCAACGGCCAGGTGGCCAAGCCATCGCGCGAGATCAAGCCTGGCGATCTGATCCGCCTGCGTTTGCACGGCCCCGAGCGTGAAATTATGGTTGTGGCCCTGAGCAAACAACGCGGCCCGGCTCCGGTGGCTCAGCAGCTCTATCAGGAAACATCTGCCAGCGTCGCCGCCCAGTTGGCCTGGCGCGAACAACACCGCTGGGCTCCCGAACCCGCGCTGGCCCTGACCCAAGGCCGACCCACCAAACGCCAAAGGCGCGACCTCGACCGGCAACGCCACGACTGGGGCGATCGCTGGAGTGCCAGCCTGGACTGAGGGCGTTCAACCTTGGTGCGCATGGGGTTACACCCCGGAGACACCCCGGGCAAGCCGACTTGGGGTATCTTTTCTAATCCATCATTCTGTCGAGGTGTTTCGTGTCACACATCCGTTTTGCCCCGTTTCGCCGCCTGATGCTGGCCAGTTTGGCCGCCTTGGGCGTGGCCGCAGTTCAGCCGGCTCTGGCCCAGAACTACCCGAACAAACCGATCCGCCTGGTGGTCACCTTCCCCACCGGCGGGGCGCCGGACACGCTGGCACGCATCTTCAGCGAAAAAGCTCAGCTGGGCCAACCGGTGGTGATCGACAACAAACCCGGCGCAGGCGGCAACATCGGTGCCGACTTTGTGGCCAAGTCGGCCGCCGATGGTTACACCATCGTGATGGGCACCGTTGGCACCCATTCGATCAACGGCAGCTTGTACAAAAAGATGCCTTACGACATGACGCGCGATTTTGCGCCCGTCAGCCTGATCGCCAGCGCACCGAATTTACTGGTGGTCAACAACGACCTCCCGGTCAAGACCGTGCCCGAGCTGATTCAGTACATGAAAGCCAATCCGAACAAGCTTTCTTTCGGGTCGCCTGGCATCGGCACCTCGGTGCATGTCTCGGGCGAGCTGTTCAAGTCCATGACCGGTACCCAGATGACCCATGCCCCGTACAAGGGCCGCCAGTTCGCCATTCCCGATTTGATTGGTGGCAGCATCCAGCTGATGTTTGACAACATGCCCTCGGCCCTGCCCATGGCCAAAGAAGGCAAGATCCGCGCAATCGCCGTGACCACCGCCAAGCGCTCGTCGGCTGCGCCTGAAATCCCGACGGTGGCCGAAAGCCTGCCCGGCTTTGAGGCGACCACGTGGTTTGCCATGTTTGCCCCTGCGGGCACGCCCAAAGCGGTGATTGACCGACTGAATGCGGAAGCCATTCGGGTTTTCAAGCTGCCTGATATTCAGGAACGGCTGCAAAAGTTGGGCCTGGAACCCGTGCTTTCAAGCCCGGAAGAATTGGCCCGCTACCAAGCCACCGAAATCGTCAAGTGGACCAAGGTGGTCAAGGAGTCGGGGGCCAGCGCCGACTGAGCCGACCCCATGGGGCCGGCTGCGGGGTGTCAGATGATGGACACCAACACGCTACAGGGGGCCTCTTCGACCAGGCTTTTAGAAATTGAACCCGACCACCAGCGCCCGATCCAGCCGGTTCGGCGTTGGTGGCCGACCACGATGAGGTCGGCCGATATGCGCTTGGCGCATGCACAGATCTCCTGAATGGCGTCGCCGCTGAGCAATTCGCCTTGGGCTTTGTAGCCCAGCTCATCGAGTTTTTGCAGGCCTTCTTGCAGCACGCGCTCATAAGCCTGGGTTTGTTGTTGTTCTTCTTGCGCCGAGTAAACGATGCCCTCAGCCACCACGGTATTCAGATTCAGAGGCATCACCGCCACCAAATGCAGTTCGGATTGTCCCCAAGCGGCCAGTTCGTGCGAGTCCAACAAGGCCTTCTGGCCTGCCACCGACCCGTTGTAAGCCAGCAAAATCTTCTTGTACATTGTCATCCCCCTGAGTTTCAAGAATACAGTTGCCAAGAATGACGCAAAAGAAAAGAAAAGCGCACGGGGTTTTCACGATTGGTGAAAATGCTTACCCGAGCTTGTCAAGCCACACTCCTCTAAAATGAATTCATGATTTCACGCGAACCCACCCTGGATCGATTGGCCATCGCAGAGCAGGCCCTGTTGCACCCCTTCGGCCTGCAGCATGTCCATTTGCAAGAGGCTTTGGCTGAAATCCGGGCTCACCGGGTCGACGACGCCGACCTGTACTTCCAGACCACCCGCTCGGAAGGCTGGAGCCTGGAAGAGGGCATGGTCAAAACCGGGTCGTTCAGCATCGATCAGGGGGTAGGCGTGCGAGCGGTGGCGGGCGAAAAAACAGCTTTCGCTTATTCGGACGACATCTCCATGGCGTCGTTGCTCGATGCGGCGCGCACCGTGCGCAGCATCGCCAGCCAGGCCCAAAACGGCAAGATCCGCATTCCCGGGCGTCGCATCGCGCCATCGAGATCGCTCTACACCGAAAGCGATCCCATCGCCAGCCTGGACAGCACCGCCAAAGTCCACTTGCTCAACCGGTTGGAACAGCTGGCACGGGCGCAAGACCCGCGCGTGGTTCAGGTGATGGCTGGTTTGGCCAGCGAACACGACATCGTGCTGGTGGCGCGCGCCGACGGGACGCTGGCAGCCGACGTGCGCCCGCTGGTGCGCCTGAGCCTGACCGTCATTGCCGAGCAGGGCGGGCGGCGCGAAATGGGGTCTTCGGGGGGCGGTGGACGGATCGACCTGGATTTTTTCACCGAAGAACTGTTGCGGCAATACGCTCAGGAGGCGGTGCAATCGGCGCTGATCAACCTGAAAGCGCGTCCTGCCCCAGCTGGTGAGATGCCGGTGGTCTTAGGTCCCGGCTGGCCCGGTATTTTGCTGCACGAAGCCGTGGGCCACGGCCTGGAAGGTGACTTCAACCGCAAAGGCTCCAGCGCTTTTGCCGGCCGGATCGGTCAACGGGTGGCGGCCCAGGGTGTGACGGTCCTGGACGATGGCACCATGGCGCAACGCCGTGGCTCGCTCAATGTCGACGACGAAGGACAAGCCAGCCAGGCCAATGTGCTGATCGAAGACGGCATTTTGCGCGCCTATATTCAGGACTCGCTCAATGCCCGTCTGATGGGTGTGGCCCCCACTGGCAATGGCCGGCGTGAGAGCTACGCCCACTTGCCCATGCCGCGCATGACCAACACCTACATGTTGGGGGGCGACCGCGATCCGGCCGAAATCATTGCCAGCCTGGACCGGGGCCTTTATGCCACCCAATTTGGGGGAGGGCAGGTTGACATCACCTCGGGCAAGTTTGTGTTTTCCACCAGTCAAGCCTGGTGGGTGGAAAAAGGCAAGCTCAAGTACCCCGTGAAAGGGGCCACCATCGTCGGCAACGGGCCCGATGCATTGACCCGGGTGAGCATGATCGGCAACGACATGGCGCTGGATTCGGGCGTGGGCACCTGTGGCAAGGAAGGCCAAAGCGTGCCTGTGGGGGTGGGCCAACCCACCCTGCGCATCGACGGTTTGACGGTGGGCGGCACCGCCTGACCCTGCTCTACGGCCTGTGTTATATTCATACCCATGAACAGATTCTGGTTTTTCGGCTATTACTTTCTCACGCCCACTGGCGGTCGAGAGGGTTGACATCGCGAAATACCAACCTGACATCGAACCGCCGGCCTCCCCGGCGGTTTTTTTTTGAACCGTCTGAACAAGGATCAGCGATGAAGCCAGCCCACCTCGACTCCGTGGAACGCACCAGTGAAACAGATGATCAACGCATTTTGGGAATCACCACCTTGCCACCGCCCGAACACCTGATCCGCTTCTTTCCCATTCAGGGCACGGCCATTGAAAGCCTGGTGGCCAACACCCGACTGGCGATCCAGAACATCATGCGCGGCAAAGACGATCGGTTGCTGGTCGTGATTGGCCCCTGCTCAATCCATGACCCGGCGGCCGCGATCGACTACGCCCGCCGCCTCAAAGCCGAGCGCGACCGCTATCAGGACACGCTGGAAATCGTCATGCGGGTCTACTTCGAAAAGCCGCGCACCACCGTGGGCTGGAAGGGGCTGATCAACGATCCGTACCTGGACGGCAGCTTCCGCATCGACGAAGGCCTGCGCATGGCGCGACAGTTGCTGATTGAAATCAACCGCTTGGGCCTGCCCGCCGGCAGCGAGTTTTTGGATGTGATCAGCCCGCAATACATTGGCGACCTGATTTCTTGGGGCGCCATCGGGGCACGCACCACCGAAAGCCAGGTTCATCGCGAGTTGGCCTCCGGCCTGTCGGCCCCGATCGGCTTCAAGAACGGCACCGATGGCAACATCAAGATCGCCACCGACGCGATCCAGGCAGCGGCCCGGGGCCATCACTTTCTGTCGGTGCACAAAAATGGTCAAGTGGCGATTGTGCAAACTCAGGGCAACCCGGACTGCCATGTGATTTTGCGTGGCGGCAAAAAGCCCAATTACGACCAGGCCAGTGTTCAGGCGGCCTGTGCCGACTTGGCCGCAGCCCAATTGCCCGAATCCCTGATGATCGACTTCAGCCATGCCAACAGCAGCAAACAACATGAGAAGCAGCTGGATGTGGCCCGCGATGTGGCGGGTCAGATCGGACAGGGCTCGCGCCAGGTGTTTGGGGTGATGATTGAGAGCCACTTGAAAGCGGGCGCCCAGAAATTCAACCCCGGCAAGGATCCGATCGATGCGCTGACCTACGGCCAGAGCATCACCGACGCCTGTCTCGGCTGGGACGACTCTTTGCAGGCCCTGGAGGTGTTGTCCAAGGCGGTGCGCGCCCGCCGCGGCTGAGCATCGCCGGCGCTTAGGCCTCAGGCTCGGGCCAGCGCGGCCAGGATTTTGTCGTGAATGCCGCCAAAGCCGCCGTTGCTCATGCACAAAACATGGTCACCGGGTCGGGCGACGGCGGTCACCTGACGCACCGCTTCGTCAATGGACGCAGCCACCAGGGCCCGCTCGCCCATGGGGGCCAGGGCTTCGGATGCGCTCCAATCGAGGCCACCACTGTGACAAATGGCCAGATCGACTTGCTCCAGGCTCCAGGGCAGTTGCGCTTTCATGGTGCCCAGTTTCATGGTGTTCGAGCGCGGCTCGAAGACCGCAATGATGCGTTGCGGACCCACCTGGCGACGCAAGCCGTCGACCGTGGTGCGGATGGCGGTGGGGTGGTGAGCGAAGTCGTCGTAGACCGTGATCCCGTTTTGAACGCCGCGTTTTTCCAGACGCCGCCGGACATTCTGAAATCCGGCCAGGGCTTCGGCGGCCTGGGCCGGTGCGATGCCCAAGTGCTCGGCGGCGGCGACTGCCGCCAAGGCGTTGAGTTGATTGTGAACCCCCGCCAGCGACCAGCGAACCCGGGCCACCTGTCGTCCCTCGTGAAGCAAAGCGAAGTCGTCCGGCGAACCATCGATGCGCCAAGTCCCTTGATGGAGTCCGAACCCGAGCGCCTGCGACCAGCATCCAAGTTGCAACACCCTTTGCAAACTGTCCTGGTCGGCGTTGTAGACCACCCGACCCGAGCTCGGCACGGTGCGAACCAAATGATGAAATTGTTTTTCGATCGCCGCCAGATTCTCAAAGATGTCGGCGTGATCGAATTCAAGGTTGTTCAAAATCGCCGTGCGGGGTTGGTAGTGGACAAATTTGCTGCGCTTGTCAAAAAACGCGGTGTCGTATTCGTCGGCCTCGATCACGAAGGGCGCACGGTCGTGTTGGGCCAATGCGCCCAAGCGCGCCGAGGTGCCAAAGTTCAGGGGCACACCGCCGACCAAAAAACCCGGGTTCAGGCCGCAGGCCTCCAACACCCAGGCCAACATCGAGGTGGTGGTGGTTTTGCCGTGAGTGCCAGCGACGGCCAACACATGGGCGTTGCGGTCGCGGCGGCGCAAAATCTGCTCGCCCAGCCACTGCGGTCCGCTGAGGTACGGAGCCCCCTGATCCAGGATGGCCTCCATCAGGGGGTAGCGCGCACTGCCTTGGGCTGTTCGGGCACGCGATACCACATTGCCCACCACGAAGCAGTCGGGTTTGAATCGCAACTGGTCGGCGTCATAGCCCTCGATCAGTTCGATGCCCAGATCGCGCAACTGGTCGCTCATGGGGGGGTAAACGCCGCTGTCGCAACCTGTGACCCGATGACCCGCTTCACGCGCCAATGCGGCCACCCCGCCCATGAAGGTGCCGCATATCCCCAAAATGTGTATGTGCATGGCCACTGATTCTAGGTCCAGCCCCAGTTAAGATCAGGCCATGTCTGACGCTTCGACAGAAATCGCTGCCACCGCCGCCCGCTGGGTGGTTGAAGAGGGCCTGGAATACGGGCCGGCCAAACGACGCGCCGCCCGCGAGTTGGGGTTGGGTGCGCGGGTGGCCTTGCCAGACAACCTGCAAGTCGAAACGGCGGTGCGGGAATATCTGGACCTCTTTGCGGCAGACACCCAGCCGGCCGAATTGCTGGCTTTGCGCCAACTGGCCGCGACCTGGATGGAGCGTCTGGCCGCTTACCGTCCGCACCTGACGGGCGCGGTCTGGCGCGGCACCGCCACACGGCTCAATGACATCCATTTGCAATTGTTTTGCGATGATCCCAAATCGGCTGAGATCGAACTCATCAACCAAGGTCTGGACTATCAGGTCGGGAGCACCCGAGGCGTCAAAGGCGAGTCGGTCGATGTGCTCAGCCTCAGTGTGAAGTGCCCGGCCCTGAACGAACATGTCGGTCTGCATCTGAGCGTGCTCGACCGCGATGACTTGCGGGGGGCCTTGCTGCCTGATGCACTGGGGCTGCCCCAACGGGGTGACCTGAAGGCCTTGCGCCATCTGCTGGAAGCCAACTGACCATGTCAACGCCCACCTCTTCACGCCGCACCCTGATCGCCTTGACGGGCCTGGTGGCCCTGTTGTCAGGCGCCGGATTGGCGCACTGGATGCGGCAACGCTCGCGCCTGCCGGCAGCGGCCGAAGCCGCACTTTGGACGCAAGAATTTGATTTGACCGACGGCTCCACGCTGGACCTGGCCACCTGGAAGGGCAAACCCCTGGTGATCAATTTCTGGGCCACCTGGTGCCCCCCCTGCGTGGAAGAAATGCCTTTACTTGACGCCTTTTTTCAACAAAATCGCTCAAAAGGATGGCAAATGCTTGGAATTGCCATCGATCAACCGTCTCAGATCAAACGCTTCCTTGACCAGCGCCCGGTCTCTTACCCGATCGCGCTGGGTGGCTTGCACGGTCTGGAGCTGGGTGAAAAACTGGGCAATGCCAACGGTTCACTGCCTTTTACCGTCGTCTTGGCTGCAGATGGCCGCCTGATTCTCTCCAAATTGGGTAAATTGTCGGCAAATGAGATCCAGAAGTGGGGCTGATCGCCGCTTTTTGGTGTAAATTAGCCGGATGGACCTTAGAAAACTCAAAACCCTGATCGATTTGGTCTCGGAATCGAACGTCTCTGAACTGGAGATCACCGAAGCCGAGGGCAAAGTTCGCATTGTCAAATCCAGTGGCGTGGCGCCTGCCTTGGTGGTCGCCCCGGCGGTCAGTGCTGCGTCCAGCGTACCGGTCGCGCCCGCCGCTGTGGCGCCGGCGGCGGCGACGCCTGCCCCGGCGACCGCCGATGCCCATCCGCCTGAGGCCAGCGGTCACCTGGTCAAGTCGCCGATGGTCGGCACCTTCTACCGCTCGTCCAGCCCCGGGGCCAAGCCTTTTGTCGAGATCGGCACTGTGGTCAAGCAAGGCGATCCGGTGTGCATCATTGAAGCCATGAAGATCCTCAATGAGATCGAAGCCGATCAAAGCGGCACCATCACGAAGATCCTGGCCGAAAACGGGCAAGCCGTCGAATACGGTCAGCCTTTGTTCGTGATCGAGTGAGCAGGACTTTTTCATGTTCAAGAAGATCCTGATCGCCAACCGGGGCGAGATCGCCCTGCGTATCCAGCGCGCCTGCCGCGAGTTGGGGGTGCAAGCCGTGGTGGTCTACTCCGAGGCCGACCGCGAAGCCAAATATGTGAAATTGGCCGAAGAAGCGGTCTGCATCGGCCCTGCGCCCTCGGCGCAAAGCTACCTCAGCATGCCGGCCATCATTTCGGCGGCTGAAGTCACCGACGCTGAAGCCATTCACCCCGGTTATGGCTTCCTGAGCGAGAACGCCGACTTTGCCGAAAGGGTCGAAAAAAGTGGCTTTCAATTCATCGGCCCCACCCCGGAATCGATCCGGATCATGGGCGACAAAGTCTCAGCCAAACAAGCCATGATCAAGGCCGGGGTGCCCTGCGTGCCGGGATCGGAAGGCGCCCTGCCTGAAGACCCCGCCTCGATCCGGCGCATCGCCAAGCAAATCGGCTATCCGGTCATCATCAAGGCCGCAGGCGGCGGTGGCGGTCGCGGCATGCGCGTGGTGCACACCGAAGCCGCGCTGATCCATGCCGTTCAGACGACCCAGGCCGAAGCCCAGGCGGCCTTTGGCAACCCGCAGGTTTACATGGAAAAATTCCTGCAAAACCCGCGTCACGTCGAGATCCAGGTGCTGGCCGACCAGCACCGCAATGTGGTGTATTTGGGTGAGCGCGATTGCTCCATGCAACGCCGCCACCAAAAAGTCATCGAAGAGGCCCCAGCCCCCCACATTCCTCGCAAGCTGATTGACAAGATCGGTGAGCGTTGTGTCGCCGCCTGCAAGCGCATAGGCTACCGGGGCGCCGGCACCTTCGAGTTCTTGTACGAAAACGGCGAGTTCTATTTCATTGAAATGAACACCCGGGTTCAGGTCGAACACCCGGTCACCGAGGCCATCACTGGCGTGGACATCGTCAAAACCCAGATCTTGGTGGCCAGTGGCGAAAAACTGCCCTTCACCCAGAAACAAATCCAAATTCGGGGCCATGCGATCGAGTGCCGCATCAACGCCGAAGACCCCTTCAAATTCACCCCATCTCCCGGGCGCATCACCATGTGGCACCCGCCTGGCGGGCCGGGCGTGCGCGTTGACTCGCACGTCTATACCAACTACTTTGTGCCGCCCAACTACGACTCGATGATCGGCAAAATCATTGTCTATGGCGATACCCGCGAGCAGGCCCTGGCCCGCATGCGAACCGCTTTGGGAGAAATGGTCGTCGAAGGCATTTTGACCAACATCCCGTTGCACCGCGAACTGATGGTCGACGCCAAGTTCATGGAGGGCGGCACCAACATCCACTATTTGGAAAAGTGGATGGCGGCCCGCGATCGCTGATGTTTGAATTGCGCTTGCTGGTTACCGAGGAGCAAGTCGAGGCGGTCAGCGATGCGCTGGACGCCCTCGACGCCTTGAGCGTGTCGGTCGAAGACGCCGACGCACACACCGAGCAAGAGCGCGCCCTGTTTGGCGAGCCTGGCATGCCGCCACCCCAGACTGGCTGGTCACGCTCGAGCGTCGTGGCCTTGTTTCCAACCGAGTCTCTGGCGCGCGAGGCGGCCACCCTGTTGCCCTTGCAGGATTTTTTCGCCGGTGCTCATGTGGTGGCGGTGCAAGCCGTGCCCGACCAAGACTGGGTGCGCCTGACCCAATCCCAGTTTGCACCGGTGGATATCACGCCCGATTTCTGGATTGTGCCCACCTGGCATGAGGTGCCGCCGCAGGCCCGCCGCGTCATCCGCCTGGATCCCGGCTTGGCCTTTGGCACCGGCACCCACCCCACCACCCGCATGTGCCTGCGCTGGATCGCCAGCCATGCGTTGCACCAGCGCCGCGTGCTGGATTACGGCTGTGGCTCCGGGATTTTGGCCATCGGTGCCGCCCTGTTCGGCGCCCAGCCCCCTGATGCCGTGGACATCGATCCCGATGCAGTGCGCGCGACCCTGGACAATGCCCAGGCCAATGGAGTGACGGTGCAAGCCGGTCTGCCCGATCTGGCCCGGGGAACTTACGATGTGGTGCTGGCCAATATCCTGGCCACCCCTCTGAAGGTGCTGGCCCCTTTGCTGTGTGGCCATGTGGTTGCGGGCGGGCATCTGGTACTGGCCGGTATTTTGTCGCGCCAAGCTGATGAGTTGAAAGCCGCCTATGCCGACCTTTGTGACCTGAAGGTGGTTGACGAGGAAGATGGCTGGGTTTGCATGAGCGCCCATTTCCCCGCATGAAACTGCTGTCGCGCTGCCCGCACTGTCATCAGACCGAGTCCATCGGAACGGGCACCGACACTCAGTCCGCCCATCGTTGCGCCAGTTGCGGACAGAGTTATGTGCCTCACCGCCACTTGTTCGTGGTCGATGAGCTGACTGACGTCACTGTGGCGGTGCGCGATGATCCCGTGAAGCCCTTGCCACCGCGCAAAATCACACCTCCGCGGCCTGCTCGTGTGGCCCGCCCCCCCCTCAGCCGGCGGCAGCGTTTGGCGCTCTCAGGCCTGGCTCTGCTGTTGTTGATGACGCTGGTCTTGCAGGTGGCTTTGCATCAGCGCGACCTTTGGAGTGCCCGTTGGCCCCTCATCGGCTCTGTGCTGCACGCTGTTTGCAAGCCGCTGGGCTGCAGGATTCAGGCGCCAGAAATGCTCTCGGATATCAGCGTGCTCGCCAGCGGCTTCGACCAACAAGAAAACGGCGAATTCGTCTTCAGCATCCAGCTCCAGCACCGGCAATCTCATGCCGTGGCCACACCTGCTCTGGAGCTCACCCTGACTGACACACAACTGCGGGCGGTGGTGCGCAAAATTTTATTGCCCGAGCAACTGGGCCTGGGTCTGGCACTGCCCCCGGGTGACGGCATCTCGGTGGAATCCCGCTTCACCCTAGATCCGGAACTGCACGGCCACGTGCAAGGGTTTCGGGTGGAACTCTTTTACCCCTGAAAGCAAACATGGCATCTCTCATTTGCGGCTCTTTGGCCTTTGACACCATCATGGATTTTGAAGGGCGTTTCGCCGAACAAATCCTGCCCGAGCAATTGCACATCCTGAATGTGTCTTTTCTGGTGCCCCAATTGCGGCGCGACTTTGGCGGCTGCGCCGGTAACATCGCCTACGCCATGAAACAGTTGGGCGGACAGCCTTTGCCCATGGCCACTTTGGGGCGTGACGGGTCGCCCTATCTGGATCGCCTGCAACAGCAGGGCATCGCCACCGAGTTTGTGCGCCTGATCGACGATGAATACACCGCCCAGGCGATGATCATGACCGATCGCGACAACAATCAGATCACGGCTTTTCACCCCGGCGCCATGGCTCACGCGCACCGCAACACGATCACCGCACGCGCCGACATCCAATTGGGGATCATTTCACCCGATGGCCGCGATGCCATGCAACAGCATGCGCAACAGATGCACGATGCCGGTATTCCCTTTGTGTTCGACCCCGGTCAGGGCTTGCCCATGTTCGACGGTCCGGAACTGAATCACTTCATCGATCTGGCAACCTGGGTGACGGTCAACGATTACGAAGGCAAGATGTTGTGTGATCGCACCGGTCATGCGCCGGCGGCTTTATCCCAACGCGTGCGTGGCTTGATCATCACCTTGGGCGCGCAAGGTTGCGAGGTTTGGATCGAGGGTCAAAAAACCGTGGTGCCTCCGGTCACCGCGCAGGCCGTGGTAGATCCCACCGGTTGTGGCGACGCCTGGCGCGGCGCCTTGTTGTTCGGGCTGGAGCAAGGCTGGGACCTGGTTCGATGCGCCGAGCTGGGCAATCGCATCGGTGCTCTGAAAATCGCCCATCGCGGCCCGCAAAATTACCAACTGGCATGAAAAAGCCCGCGGCCTTGCGGCACACGGGCTTTGAAGCATGACCTGAAAAATCAGGGCTTGCTGGCCGTCGGAAACGGCCAAGCTGCCTGCGGGTTCAGAGTAGTCTGAGCCGCAGGGGCAGCGGGCGCTTTCGCGGCAGGCTTTTTCGCAGCTTTCTTCGCAGGCTTTTTCTTGGCAGCAGGCTTTTTAGCAGCAGGCTTTTTGGCGGCCGACTTTTTAGCGGCGGCTTTTTTGGCCGGCTTCTTGGCGGCTACTTTTTTCGCTGCGGGCTTCTTGGCCGCAACTTTTTTCGCTGCAGGCTTCTTCGCTGCGGGCTTCTTGGCCGCTACCTTCTTGGCGGCGGGCTTCTTGGCGGCCGCTTTCTTGGGGGCGGCTTTCTTGGCGGCGGGCTTCTTAGCCGCTACTTTTTTGGCGGCGGGCTTCTTGGCCGCAGCCTTCTTGGGGGCGGCTTTCTTGGCGGCCGGTTTTTTTGCAGTTGCCATGATGTACTCCTTTATAGAGGATCAGTTGGTGAAAACACTCGCAGCTTTGGAGCCACAAGCGATTCAGGGTGTTGGACCCGGGTCCAACACCCTGAACGGGGAGTGTCTGCCACCGACGTTTTAGGCAACGCCTTGAGGGAGGTGGAAGACAGATTCAGAATCATGCGGTGGTTCAGTCCCAGGACAGGGCGCCTCCGGACTGATACTCGATGACGCGCGTCTCAAAGAAATTGCGCTCTTTCTTCAAGTCGATCATCTCGCTCATCCAGGGGAAGGGATTTTCTTCGTTGGGGAACAAAGCATCCAAACCAATCTGGGTGGCGCGACGATTGGCGATGTAGCGCAAATAGCCCTTGAACATCGACGCATTGAGGCCAAGCACACCGCGCGGCATGGTGTCCTCGGCGTAGCGGTACTCGAGTTCGACGGCTTTGAGGAACAAGTCCTTGATTTCAACCTTGAACTCGGCAGTCCACAGGTGCGGGTTTTCCAATTTGATCTGGTTGATCAGATCGATGCCGAAGTTGCAGTGCATCGACTCATCGCGCAAGATGTACTGATACTGCTCGGCAGCACCGGTCATTTTGTTCTGGCGTCCCAACGCCAAGATCTGGGTGAAACCGACGTAGAAAAACAGGCCTTCCATCAGGCAAGCGAACACGATCAGCGATTTGAGCAACTTCTGATCGTCTTCCGGCGTGCCGGTATGGAAATGAGGATCCATGATCGCGTCGATGAACGGGATCAGAAACTCGTCTTTGTCGCGAATCGACGACACCTCGTGATAGGCGTTGAAGATTTCCGACTCATCCAGACCCAATGACTCGACGATGTACTGGTAGGCGTGGGTGTGAATGGCTTCTTCAAAAGCTTGCCGCAACAAGAACTGGCGGCACTCGGGAGCCGTGATGTGGCGGTAAGTGCCCAGGGTGATGTTGTTGGCAGCCAGCGAGTCGGCAGTGACAAAAAAGCCCAGGTTGCGCTTGATGATGCGGCGCTCGTCTTCGGTCAGGCCATTGGGGTCTTTCCACAAGGCGATGTCGCGGTTCATGTTGACCTCTTGCGGCATCCAGTGGTTGGCGCAGGTGGCCAAGTATTTTTCCCAAGCCCACTTGTACTTGAACGGCACCAACTGGTTGACATCAGTCTGGCCGTTGATGATGCGCTTGTCCGCCACATTGACGCGGCGTTGGCTGGTGTCTGATGCACTGGCTGCAGGTGTGGCGGGCTTGGCCGCCGGCGGCACGGGCGCCCCGTCGTTGAGCGTGCGCACAGCAGGGGTGGCGTCAAAAGAGGGGGGAGGTGTGACGGGGTGGCCAGCGAGGGCACCCAGTACAGGATTTGGCGATGAGGGCTTGACTTCGTCGTCCCAGGTCAACATATCAAAATTCCAATGTTCAGATTATGAATGCATTGATGTGAAAAAGAAAGTGTCTGTTCACATCATGATGAAGAAGTGTTGCGTGTCACTGACAGGCTTCACAGGTCGGATCGTCCACGCCACAGAACTTGATGTCGGTCGCAGCCACGGCATCTTGCATCTGCGACTGCGCCGCGGCGGCGGCCGCTTCGAGGGCGCTCAGACCACCGCCGCTGCCCGAAGACACGGCGTTGAGTTGTCCCGCCTGGATGGTGGATTTCTCGGCATGGGTGGCGCTCATGGTGCGCAGGTAGTAGGTGGTCTTCAGCCCGCGCAGCCAGGCCAGCTTGTAGGTTTCGTCCAGCTTCTTGCCCGAGGCACCCGCCATGTAAATGTTGAGCGACTGGGCCTGATCGATCCATTTTTGCCGGCGCGAAGCGGCCTCGACCAACCATTGCGGCTCGACCTCAAAGGCCGTGGCATACAAGGCCTTGATGTCTTGCGGCACGCGATCGATGGGGCGCAAAGAACCGTCAAAGTGCTTCAGGTCCATGACCATCACATCGTCCCACAGGCCCAGACGCTTGAGGTCGCGCACCAGGTAGCTGTTGATGATGGTGAACTCGCCCGACAAATTGGACTTGACCGACAAATTGCCAAAGCAGGGCTCAATGGATGCATCGACACCGATGATGTTAGAGATGGTCGCTGTGGGTGCGATGGCGACGCAATTGGAGTTGCGCATGCCGTCCTGGGCAATTTTGCGACGCAGGGCGTCCCAATCGAGGCTGGTGGAGCGATCGACTTCGACATACCCGCCGCGGGCTTGAGCCAGTTTGTCCAAAGTATCCAGGGGCAACACGCCCTGATCCCACAAAGAGCCTTTGTAGGACGAGTATTTGCCGCGCTCGCGAGCCAACTCGGTCGACGCCCAATAAGCGTAGTAGCACACCGCTTCCATCGAACGGTCGGCAAAGTCAACCGCCTCTTGCGACGCGTAAGGGATGCGCAGGGTGTAGAGGCAATCCTGGAATGACATCACCCCCAGGCCCACCGGGCGGTGGCGCAGGTTGGAGTCACGGGCTTTTTTGACCGCGTAGTAGTTGATGTCGATCACGTTGTCGAGCATGCGCATGGCCGTCGAGATGGTCTTTTTCAGCTTCTCGTGATCCAGTTGGCCGTCTTTGAGGTGCTGCACCAGGTTGACCGAGCCCAGGTTGCAAACCGCAGTTTCGGTGTCGCTGGTGTTGAGCGTGATCTCGGTGCACAGGTTGGACGAGTGCACCACGCCGGCGTGCTGCTGGGGCGAGCGAACATTGCAGGCGTCTTTGAAGGTGATCCAGGGGTGTCCGGTTTCAAACAGCATGGTCAGCATCTTGCGCCACAGATCGCTGGCCTGCACCGTCTTGGCGGGCTTGATTTCGCCGCGCTTGGCTTTTTCTTCGTAAGCCAGGTAGGCACGCTCGAAGTCAGCGCCAAAGAGGTCGTGCAGGTCGGGGCAATCCGAAGGCGAGAACAACGTCCACTCGCCTTTTTCCATGACGCGCCGCATGAACAGATCCGGGATCCAGTTGGCGGTGTTCATGTCGTGGGTGCGGCGACGGTCGTCGCCGGTGTTCTTGCGCAACTCCAAAAACTCTTCAATGTCCAAGTGCCAGGTTTCGAGATAGGTGCAAACCGCACCCTTTCGCTTGCCACCCTGGTTCACCGCCACCGCGGTGTCGTTGACCACCTTCAGGAACGGCACCACGCCTTGCGATTCACCGTTGGTGCCCTTGATGTGGCTGCCCAGGGCGCGCACGCGGGTCCAGTCGTTGCCCAGGCCACCGGCAAATTTGGACAGCAAGGCGTTTTCTTTGATCGACTCGTAGATGCCGTCGAGGTCATCGGGCACGGTGGTCAGGTAGCAACTGGACAATTGCGAGCGCAGGGTGCCACTGTTGAACAGCGTCGGGGTAGACGACATGAAGTCAAACGACGATAACACCTCGTAGAACTCGATGGCGCGGGCTTCGCGGTCGATCTCATTGAGCGACAAACCCATGGCCACGCGCATGAAGAAAGTCTGGGGCAACTCGATGCGCTGCTTGCGCACATGCAGGAAGTAGCGGTCGTACAGGGTTTGCAGGCCCAGGTAGTCAAATTGCAAGTCGCGCTCGGGCTTGAGCGCAGCGCCCAAACGGCGCAGATCGAACTGCAACAACTGGTCGTCAAGCAGGTCGTTTTCGACGCCCTTTTTGATCGCCAGCGGGAAATAATCGGCGTATTGCTGCCCCAGCTGGGCCGAAGTCACCTCGGTGCCCAGCACCTCTTTGGCAATGGTGTGCATCAGCAAGCGGGCGGTGGCATAGGTGTAGTCGGGGTCTTTCTCGATCAGGGTGCGGGCGGCCAGAATGGTCGCCTTGTGCACCTCTTCGAGCGGCACGCCGTCGTACAGGTTGCGCAGGGTTTCATTGAAAATCGGCTCGGGCTTGACATCGGCACTCAGGCCGCGGCAAGAGGCTTCGATGCGCTCACGCAGGCCGGCCATGTCCAGCGGGATGCGCTTGCCACCATCGACCACATGCAACTCGGGCGCAGCCGGGGCTTGTTGCTCTTTTTGGGCGGCGCGCTCCTGGGCGCGGCGCTCGCGGTACAACACATAGGCACGCGCCACCTCGTGGTGGCTGCCGCGCATCAGGCCCAATTCGACCTGGTCTTGTACATCTTCGATGTGAAAGGTGCCGCCACCCGGACGCGAACGCAACAAGGCGCGCACCACGTTCTGGGTCAGGGCGTCGACGGTCTCGCGCACGCTGGCCGAAGCCGCGCCTTGCGTGCCGTGCACAGCCAAAAAGGCCTTCATCATCGCCACGGCGATTTTGGCCGGCTCAAAAGGCACCACCGCACCGTTGCGGCGGATGATCTGGTAATGACTCAATGCTTGCGCGACGGGGGCATCGGTGGGCGCTGAAGCCAGAGGTTGATACAGGGTCGTGGGGGCTGCAGTGCCAACGGTCGCTTGCATGGATTGCGGGTCCTTTTTTTGGAGTGTTTTTGTGATGCTGATGTGATTTGCTCACATCCGGCTGAATGTCTGTGTTCTCAGGCTGACACTATATCTGGGGTTAAAGGTGATTTCAATACACCATAGGTAGTGTATGCCCGATGCGACAGGTGCACCCATCGGGTGCATGAAAGACCCTGAATCGTGCACCCTCTGTCAAACCCTGCCGCAAACCTTAAAAAATCGATCTATTTTTCAAAATCATCAATATTGATGCGGTTCGCCAGCGGTTTTGATGCGCCAACACGCATCAATCTTGCGTCGATGCGGGTGCCGCCACGGCCGTCAAAGACGGGAAAATTCACAAGGTGAAATTCAGCCCTTTTCCGGGGGAAAACACTGAGCGGGCCAAGCCAATGATTGGCGTAGCAAAGCCCAATCAAATCCGGCACCGGGATCGTGCTTGCGCCCCGGGGCCACGTGCTGATGCCCCGCCACATGCTCGATGGGGTAGTGCTGGCCCAGCGCCGCACACAAGGCAGCCAGGGTCTCGTATTGCGGGGGCTCAAAGGCAAGTCCCTCGAGGCCTTCGAGCTCGATCCCGATGGAGTCATCGTTGCACTGCTCGCGCCCGCGATAGGCCGACACACCGGCGTGCCAGGCGCGCTCGTCACAACTGACAAACTGGAGCAGTTGACCAGCGCGCCGGATCAGGAAATGGGCCGACACCTTCAAACCCCGAATCTGCTGGAAATAGGGGTGGGCGTCAAAGTCGAGTTGGTTCGTGAAGAGTTGCTCGATGCCAGTCCCGCCGTACTCTCCGGGCGGTAAGCTGATTGAGTGAATCACAATGAGGTCGGTCGGGTGCGTGCCAGGTCTCGGGCCAAAATTGGGCGAGGGAATGGCATGGGCGTGGCGATACCACCCCTGATGCCAGAGCCCGGATTCAGGCCTCATGGCGGGCACGGTGGTCCTCGCTGCAATAGGCCCCTTGGCGGCCCATGAAGGCCTCGGCCCGGGGCAAATGCACCCGACACACCGGGCAAACCACCATCGCCTGTGGCGGCTGGCTGACATCGCTGCGATCGGGCTGGCGGGAGCGATCTCGAACCCGTTTGTTGTGCCACCAGAGTCCGGCCACGACCAGAACCAAAAGCAACAACAAAAACTTCATGCACCGCCTCGCGCCAGCAAAACCTCGAGGACGAAACGCGAGCCCACGTAGGACAGCAGCAACAGAGCCGCGCCGAGGTACAAAACACGCAACGCCTTCTTGCCGCGCCAGCCCAGGCGATAGCGCGCCAGCAGCAAAGCGGCAAAGGTCAGCCAGGACAACAAGGCGAAGACGGTTTTGTGATCCCAACGCCAAGCGTGGCCATACAACTCTTCGCCAAACATCGCCCCCATGAACAAGGTGGCGGTCAGCAAGGCAAATCCGGCGTAGACAAAGCGAAAAGTCAGGCGTTCGAGCACCAGCAAAGGCAAGGTGCCCTGCACCTCAACCGCCATGCGAATGAGCCGCTCGGTGCGCGTCATGAGCACCGCATGAACCACGGCAGCAGCAAACAAGCCGTAAGAGGCGATGCCAAACATCAAATGCAAAGACAACCAGGGCGAAGCCTGCAAATGCAAAGGCTGGCCTGGAAAGACCAAGGCCAAAGCCAGTGACAAGCCGCCCAGGCCAGCCAGGATCAGGCGTGCGCCCCATTGGGGGAACCAGTGTCGCTCCAAGGTGTAGAAAGTCAGCACCAACCAGGCTGTGGCCGACAAAGCCGGGGCAAAGCCAAAACGCGGCACGCCGAGCTCGGTACCCAACGAGCCCCACACCGCGACCGCGTGCAACAGCCAAGCCAGGGTCATCCAGCGCTGGCTGCGCAACTCGCCCCACGCGCCTCCACGCCAAGCCACGATGGCATAGGCCACCATGGCGGCCAATCCGGCCGACAAACCGATCAGGGGCGCACTGGGTAGAATCATGGCAACAGTTTAGCGTCTTATGGCATCCGCACTCTCAGAAAAGCTTTCCGGCCTGGTCAAAAAGATCAGCGGCCAGGCCCGCATCACCGAATCCAACATCGCCGACATGCTGCGCGAAGTTCGTTTGGCGTTGCTCGAGGCCGATGTCGCCCTGCCGGTGGTGCGCGACTTCATGGCGCGGGTCAAAGACCAGGCCCTGGGTCAAGAGGTGCTGGGTTCCCTCACTCCGGGCCAGGCTTTGGTGGGCATCGTGCAGCGCGAACTGGCCGCCACCATGGGCGCGGGGGTTTCCGACCTCAATTTGGCGGCACAACCGCCGGCCGTCATCCTGATGGCGGGCTTGCAAGGCGCAGGTAAAACCACCACCACCGCCAAGCTGGCCCGACACCTGATCGACAAACGCAAAAAAAAGGTGTTGACCGTCTCAGCCGACGTTTACCGACCGGCGGCCATTGAGCAGCTGAAATCCGTCACGGCCCAAGCCGGTGCCGAGTGGTTTCCGAGCGAAAGCGGGCAAAAACCGCTCGACATTGCGCGCGCAGCGCTGGATCACGCCAAACGCCACTATTTCGATGTGTTGCTGGTCGACACCGCCGGGCGCCTGGCCATCGACGAAGCGCTGATGCAGGAAATTCGCGAGCTGCATCAGGCCCTGAATCCCATCGAAACCTTGTTCGTGGTCGATGCCATGCAAGGCCAAGACGCCATGAACACGGCGCGCGCCTTCAAAGAGGCACTGCCCCTGACCGGCATCGTGCTGACCAAAACCGACGGCGACTCGCGTGGCGGTGCCGCCCTGTCGGTGCGCCAGATCACCGGCGCACCGCTCAAGTTTGCCGGCACCAGCGAAAAAATCGACGGCCTGGAAGTGTTTGACGCCGACCGTCACGCCGGTCGCATTCTGGGCATGGGCGACATCGTTGCTTTGGTCGAACAAGTCACCGCCAACGTCGACTTGAAGGCCGCCGAGAAACTCGCCGCCAAAGTCAAAAGTGGCGAAGGCTTCGACCTGAATGATTTTTTGGCCCAAATCCAGCAGATGCGACAGATGGGCGGGCTGAGCAGCCTGATGGACAAACTGCCCACCCAACTGGCTGGCAAGGCCAAAGAAACCGATTTGCAACGCGCCGAAAAAGAAATCGTGCGCAAGCAGGGCATCATCCACAGCATGACCCCCGCCGAGCGCGCCAAACCCGAGCTGATCAAGGCCACCCGCAAACGCCGCATTGCACAAGGTGCAGGGGTACAAGTGCAAGACGTCAACCGACTGCTGAACGAATTCGGCCAAATGCAGGACATGATGAAAAAAATGCGCGGCAGCGGCCTCATGAAGATGATGAAGCGCATGGGCGCCCTCAAAGGCGGCTTCCCCGGCATGCCCCGATGACGCATTAATTGGGGTCTGACCCCAATTAATGGTTGGTTTTTTGCCACAGTGCAGAAATTGGGGTCTGACCCCAATTAATTCAGCACGAGTTCGCCGCGGAGGGAGTGGGGCAAGGCGGAGGTGATGCGCACGTCGAGCATTTGGCCAATGAGTCGTGAGCTGTGCGGGCCGCCGTCGAAGTTGACGATGCGGTTGCATTCGGTTCGGCCCATGAGTTCGGCCTGGTTTTTGCGCGAGGGGCCTTCGACCAAGATGCGCTGTACGGTGTCGACGCGGCTGGCGCTGATGGCGCGGACATTCGATTCGACCACCGCTTGCAAATGTTGCAAGCGCTTGAGCTTGACGTCCTGGGGGGTGTCGTCAGCGAGGTTGGCTGCCGGGGTGCCGGGTCGGGCGCTGAAGACAAAGCTGAAAGATGCATCAAAGCCAACGTCTTCGATCAGTTTCATGAGTTTGTCAAAATCTTCCTGGGTTTCACCGGGAAATCCAACGATGAAGTCGGAGCTGAGCGACAGGCCCGGGCGCACAGCGCGCAGGCGACGCACGATGTTTTTGTATTCCATGGCGGTGTAGCCGCGCTTCATGGCCATGAGAATGCGGTCGCTGCCGTGCTGCACCGGCAGGTGCAGGTGGTTGACCAATTGCGGCACGCGGGCATAGGCCTCGATCAGGCGCTGCGTGAACTCATTCGGGTGGCTGGTGGTGTAGCGGATGCGCTCGATGCCGGGCAATTCGGCCACGTATTCGAGCAATAACGCGAAATCGGCGACTTCTGCCGTGTCGCCCATGGCGCCCCGGTAGGCATTGACGTTTTGACCCAACAGGGTGACTTCTTTGACGCCTTGAGTAACCAACCCGGCCACCTCGGTCAAGACATCGTCGAGCGGCCGGCTGACTTCCTCGCCCCGCGTGTAGGGCACCACGCAATACGAGCAGTACTTGGAGCAGCCTTCCATGATGCTGACAAAGGCGCTGGCGCCCTCGACACGGGCGGGTGGCAGATGATCGAATTTTTCGATTTCGGGAAAACTGATGTCGACCTGCGGTTTTTGCTGCTGCTCACGCTGATCGAGCAAGTCGGGCAGGCGATGCAGGGTTTGCGGCCCAAACACCACATCGACATAAGGCGCACGCTCGATGATGGCGGCCCCTTCCTGGCTGGCCACGCAACCCCCGACGGCGATTTTGACGCCGCGCTGTTTGAGGTGTTTGACCCGACCCAGGTCAGAAAAGACTTTTTCTTGTGCTTTTTCGCGCACCGAGCAGGTGTTGAACAGGATCAGGTCGGCCTGTTCGGGGTCGTCGGTTTTTTCATAGCCTTGGGCGGCGCCCAACACATCGGCCATTTTGTCCGAGTCGTACTCGTTCATCTGGCAGCCAAATGTTTTGATGTAGACCTTGCGACCAGTCGATTCGGGTTTGCGGTTCATGGTGTAAATCCAGAGGCAAAACCCCTATTATCGGTGTTTTGGCCAACCTGGCCGCCACCGCCACCGAAAGACCGCCATGAGCCTATTCACCCAAACCATCCTCTACACCGACAGCGATGGGCGCGCGCGTTTCAAAACCCAGACGATTGCGCTCGATCAAGGCACGCCGCAGTCACGTCTGTCGGCGCTGATGCCCAGCGCGGGGTTGCAGTTGCGCCAAAGCCCGGTGGGCTTCCAGAGTGAGTTTCATGTGACCACCACGCCGCAGTGGGTGTTCATTTTGCAAGGGCTGATGGAAATCCGATTGCAAGACGGCAGCGCCCGCACCTTCGGTCCCGGCGAGCATTTTTTTTCGGCCGACACCTTGCCGGCCGGCGCCACGTTCGACCCTGCTTTGCATGGCCATGCCAGCCGGCAAGTGGGTGATCAGCCGCTGGTCACCGCCTTCGTGCGGGGGTGATCAGGACTGCACCAGTTGTTTGGCGCGTGAGATGGACATCAGCATCCCGAGCGCGATGCCCAGAGTCAGCATGGCCGTCCCCCCATAACTGATGAAGGGCAAAGGAACCCCGACCACCGGCAACATGCCACTGACCATGCCCATGTTGACAAAGGCATAAGTGAAGAAAATCATGCTGAGGCTGCCGGCCAGCAATCGGGCGAACAAGGTGGGGCCCTCCATGGCGATGGATAAACCGCGCACCACGAGAAAGAAAAATACGACGCACAAGAAAACCGTGCCCATCAGCCCGAATTCCTCGCTGAAGGCGGCAAAAATGAAATCGGTGGTGCGCTCGGGGATGAAGTCCAGGTGGGTCTGGGTGCCTTGCATGAACCCCTTGCCCGTCCAGCCCCCCGAGCCGATGGCGATCAGGCCTTGCAAAATGTGAAAGCCTTTGCCCAAGGGGTCGCGCGAGGGATCGAGCAAGGTGCAAATGCGTTGCTGCTGGTAATTGTGGAGGACGGGCCAGCGCACGCCATCAGCGCAAAGCTGGGGCGAAAACCACACCAACAAGCCGATGCCCACCAGGGCCAGCAAGATGGGGGGCAAAATCCAGCGCCAACGCAAGCCGGCAAAAAAAATCACGTACAGGCCCGCACTGAGCACCAGCAAAGCAGTGCCCAAGTCGGGCTGCTTGATGATCAGGCCGACCGGCAACGCCAGGATGAAGGTGGCCAAGGCAAAGTCGAGCGGTCGCAATTGACCCTCGCGGCGCTGGAACCACCAGGCCAGCATCAGGGGCACCCCGATTTTGAGCAATTCGCTGGGCTGGATGACCACGCCCAGGTTGATCCAGCGGGCGGCGCCCTTTTTGGTGATGCCAAACAAGGCCACGGCCACCAGCAAAGCGACGCCCACGGCATAGATGGGTAAGGCCAGGTTCATGAGCTTTTGCGGCGGCACCTGTGCGACCACCAACATCACAGCCATGGCAATCAGCAGGTTGCGCGATTGATCCCAAAAACGCTCGCCGTTGGCAAAACCCGACGAGTACATGGTCACCAGGCCGGTGACTGCGAGCAGGCCGACCGCCAAGGATAAAGGCAGGTCGAAGCCGCGCAGCAAAAAGAAAAAGCGCGACGCAAGCGTAGGGCGTTCAATGACCACGGGCATGGCCGCATTATCCCCCCAAGCTCAGCCTGCCATGGGACAATCGCCCCCATGCACGCCATTTTTGAAGAAGCCGGTAAATTCCTGGGGGGTCGGATCCTGTCCGAGGCCGAATCTTCGGCACAGATCGAGCTGGAGTCCGGCAAACGGGTCAAAGCCAAAGCGCAAAACATCGTCTTGCGCTTTGAGCAACCCGCGCCGGGTCAATTGTTGGCGCAAGCCCAGGCCGCTGGCGGTGAGATCGACCTGGATTTGGCCTGGGAGTGCGCCCCCGAGGAGGAGTTCGGGTTTGCCGAGCTGGCGCGCGACTATTACGGCGAACAGGCCAAGCTGCATGAGCAAGCCGCCATGTTGTTGCGACTGCACGAAGCGCCGCACTATTTTCGCCGTGCTGGCAAAGGCCGATTCCGCAAGGCCGATGCCGACGTCTTGAAGCAGGCTCTGGCTGCCATTGAAAAGAAAAAAGCGATTCAGGCGCAAATCGAGGGTTGGGCGGCCGAGCTCGCCCAGGGGCGATGCCCGCTGCCGGTGCAGGAGCAGATTTTCAGGGTGCTGTTCAAGCCCGACAAAAACTCTCCTGAATACAAGGCCGTGGCACTGGCTGCGCGCGACACCCAAACCCCGCCCTTGACGCTGTTACAACGCGCCGGCGCGATCGGTTCGGCGTATCAATTCCACAGCCAGCGGTTTGTGTATGAGCACTTTCCCAAAGGCATCGGTTTTGCGCCCGCCAGCGTCCTGGCGCCGACGCCTGACCTGCCATTGTCCGGGGTGATGGCTTACTCGATCGATGACAGTGAGACGACCGAAATCGATGATGCCCTGTCGGTGCAAGGTCTGGGCAGCGGTGTGGTCACGCTGGGCATCCACATTGCCGCGCCCGGACTGGCGATCGCACCCGGCGACGCCCTGGACCAGATGGGGCGGGAGCGACTTTCGACCGTCTACATGCCAGGCCAAAAGATCACCATGCTGCCGGACGAGGTGGTGCAACGCTACACCCTGCTTGAGGGCCAGGATTGCCCGGCGCTGTCGCTGTATGTGCGTTTCAGTGAAGGCGATTTAAGCCTGTTGGATCACGAAACCCGGCTCGAGCGGGTTCACATTGCTGCCAATCTGCGGCACGATCAACTCGACGACGGGGTCACTCCTGAATGGCTGACGGATCTCGCCGCGCCCTGGTCAGGCCAACGTGCGGCGCCTGCCATGCCCAAAGAAGCGCTGTCCTGGCTCTATCGGCTGGCCACGCACCTGAAGCAAAACCGCGAAAAAGTCAGGGGCAAACCCGAGACTTTCAATCGTCCCGACTACACCTTCCGCCTGCTGGGCAAATCGCATGCCCATCCCACGGGCGAGGAAACGGTGGAGATCGGAGAACGACGGCGCGGTGCCCCCCTGGACCTGATGGTGGCCGAGGCGATGATTCTGGCCAACAGCACGTGGGGCGGCTGGTTGGCCCATTTGGGCGTGCCCGCCATTTATCGCAGTCAGGCCAGCCTGGCGCCGGGCATCAAGGTGCGCATGGGCACGAAGGCCCTGCCCCATGCCGGCATCGGTGTGCCTTGCTACGCCTGGAGCACCTCGCCCTTGCGGCGCTACACCGATCTGGTCAACCAGTGGCAAATCATCGCCTGCGTGCGTCACGGCGCCACCGCGGCGTTGGCCGCCCCGTTTCAGCCCAAAAGTGCCGAGCTGATGTCGATCATTTCGTCCTTTGAAGCCGCCTATGCCGCTTACAACGCCCATCAGGCTCAGATGGAGCGTTTTTGGACCTTGCGTCATGTGCGCCAGCAAGGCATTCAGACACTCGAAGTCACGGTCATCAAAGCCTGGCCGGATCAGCCCGCCGTGGTACGGGCCGACACGCTGCCTTTGGTGCTGACCGTGATGGCCAACGGACTGACACGCGGCCAACGCTTGCGCGTGCAGTTGGGTGACATCGATGACATCGCCCTGGATGTGTCGGCTACGGTGATCGAACACCTGCAGGCCCCGAGCGCGGCCAACCCGGATCTGGACGAGGCCGAGGAAGACCTGGCGACCTCCGGCCCCTTGAATGTCGATATGGACTTGGGCGATGCGCCGCTTGCCCCTGACGCTGCGGATGCCAGCTGATCGGTTGACGCTGGCTCTGGGCTTGTCCAGCCTGATTCATCTGGGCTTGCTCATGATCCCCCTGGCCCCTTCTGAGCCCCTCCCGAAAGTGGCAACGGCGGCAGCGCTGGAAGTGGTCTTGCTCAACACCCGGCGACTGGCCCCGCCGCCTCAAGCCACCGCCGAAGTCTTGGCGCAATCGAACTGGGCGGGCGGTGGCGATGCTGAGCGTGGTCGCGCCCGCTCACCGCTGGCGCAAGACAAACCAGCCATGCCACCGTCCCGGGGTCAGGCGATGGTGGAGCAACTGAGCCAGCTGGAGCAGCAGCAACAAGCGTTGTTGCAACAGATCCGGCAATTGGCGGCCCGCGCCAGCACACCCACACAGCAAGCCTTGGCCGAAATCGAGCAGCGCATCCAGGAGGAAAACGCACGGCCCCGCAAGCGTTATCTGGGCCCCTCAACGCGTGAAGTCGCTTATGCCGAGTACTACGACCGGCTGCGCCGCCGCATCGAGGCCCAGGGCACGCGCCACTTCCCCACCCACCAAGGCAAGCGGCTGTACGGCGCCTTGACCCTGGTTCTGACGGTCGATGATCAGGGCCGGATGGTGAGCACCGAACAGATCAAGGGTTCGGGCAACTCAGAACTGGACCGGCGCGCCCGTGGCATCGCCAACAGCGCCGCCCCGTTTGGCCCATTCACGGCCGAGATGAAGCGGCAAGCCGACCAACTGGCTTGGGTGATCCGTTTTTCTTTCAGCGCCGAGGGCATGCGGACCGAGTGGACTGAACCCGAGCGTCCGTCGCCCCGTCAGTCACCATGAAGTGGTCTTCTGTGCTCCACCTGATCGGACGCTGGCTGGGCTATGCGGTGCTGTTGTTGCTGGGTTTGCAACTGGTCTTTTGGCTGCGCATCGTGACCCTGATGGGGGTCAATCCCGGTTCCAGCACATTCGAGCGCACTGAGGCGGTGCGATTGCATCAAAACGGCCGATGGGTGTGGAAGCAGGAATGGGCTGACCTGACGCGGATTTCGCCCCATTTGCAACGCGCCATCATCGTCTCCGAAGACGATCTTTTCTTGCAACACGAGGGCGTGCGTTGGGATGTCATCGAAAAGGCCTGGCAACGCAACGAGCGCGTGCAAGCCCAACGCCCCGGCAAAGGCGTGCGCTTGGTCGGTGGCTCGACCATCACCCAGCAATTGGCCAAAAACCTGTTTCTGTCGGGAGAAAGAACTCTGATCCGCAAGGGCCAGGAGATGGTGTTGACGTACATGCTGGAATTCACTCTCAGCAAACGTCGCATCCTGGAGATTTACCTCAACCACGTCGAGTGGGGCGCCGGGGTGTTTGGTGCCGAAGCGGCGGCACGACATTATTTTGGTAAATCTGCTTGGCAATTGAGCGAATGGGAAGCCGCCCGTCTGGCGGTGATGTTGCCCAGGCCCAAATGGTTTGAAAAAAACCGGGATTCGGCTTACTGGGCCGATCGAACCGAGGTGATCATGCTGCGCATGGCAGGTGTCAAAACCCCCTGATCCAGCAGCACATCGGCGAGCACTTGGTCCACTTCGCTTTGCCAGCCGGGCAAACTCTGCCCCCAGGTGCGTTGCCAAAGCGAACCATCCAGCCGGGAGTTCATGGGCCGGCGCGCAGGGGTGGGGTAGTGCGCCGTGGAAATGGCTTGCACCTGATCGGGCTGCAGGCGCAATTTCACCCCCCAACGGGCAGCCTGCGTCAGCACATGCACGGCATAGGCTTGCCAGTGGGTGTGGCCTTGGCAAGTCAGGTGATACAAGCCCCAACGCGGTTCAGCCCGGGTCGACCCCAAAGCCTGCGCGCAGGCCAGCAGAGACTGCCGGGCCAACAAGCGGGCGGAAGTGGGGGCGCCCCATTGATCGGACACCACCCGCAAGGTGTCGCGCTCCTGAGCCAGCTTGAGGATGGTTTTGAGAAAATTGCCGCCATGGCGGGCAAACACCCAACTGGTGCGCAAGATCAGGTGCCGTTCCAGCGCAGCAGCCAGCGCCTGCTCACCCTGGAGTTTGGTCCGACCATAGACACTTTGCGGGTGTGGCACATCGGTTTCAAGATAAGGCCGATCGAGCAGTCCATCGAAGACATAGTCGGTCGAAAAATGCACCATGACCGCTCCGAGGTCCTGGGCACTTTGCGCCAGTTCGGCGACCGCCGCGGCATTGATGCGGTGCGCCAAGTCGGGTTCGGACTCGGCGCGATCCACCGCCGTGTAAGCGGCGGCATTGATGATCAGGCCCGGTTGGTGCTGCTGCAGACAATGTTGAATCTGTGCTGACTGGGTCAGGTCGCAAACCTCGCGATCGGCCCAGACCCAATGCTGCGCCAGCGAGGCCCCCAGACCCTCGGCCACCGCCAGACGCAATTCGCGCCCCAATTGACCTGCGGTCCCCAACACGAGGGCCGTGCCCACGGCAGGTTGGTCAGCCATACTGGCGGCTGACCCAGTCGCGGTAGCTGCCGCTGGTGACCCCTTCGACCCATTCGGGGTGATCCAGGTACCAGAGCACGGTTTTGCGAATGCCCGTCGCAAAGGTTTCAAGGGGACGCCAACCCAGCTCGCGTTCAATCTTGCGGGCATCAATGGCATAGCGCCGATCGTGGCCCGGGCGATCGGTGACCCTCGTGATCTGACTGGCATAAGACACGCCATCGGCGCGGGGTCGCAGGTCATCGAGCATGGCGCACAGGGTGCGCACGACCTCGAGGTTGGTCATTTCGTTCCAGCCCCCGATGTTGTAAGTTTCGCCCGGACAGCCCGCTTGCAGCACGCGCCAAATGGCGCGGCAATGGTCTTCGACATAGAGCCAATCGCGAACTTGCTGGCCGTCCCCGTAAACAGGCAAAGGCTCGCCCTTGAGTGCGCGGTGGATGACCAAGGGGATGAGTTTTTCGGGGAAATGGTAAGGGCCGTAGTTGTTCGAACAATGGGTGGTCAGCACGGGCAGGCCATAGGTGTGGTGCCAGGCGCGCACCAGGTGATCGGCCGCCGCCTTGGTGGCCGAGTACGGGCTGTTGGGCTCAAACCGGTTCGACTCGGTGAACGGGGCATCGGCCAAGTCCAGCGAGCCATACACCTCGTCGGTGCTGACCTGGAGGTAGCGAAACGCACCGGCGTCTCTGCCCTGCGTATAGGCGCGCGCGCACTCGAGCAGGGTGAAGGTGCCCTGGATGTTGGTGTGCAAAAATTCCGCCGGTCCATGGATGGAGCGATCGACATGCGATTCGGCGGCGAAATGGATCAACGCCTGAGGCTGATGTTCGGTCAGGAGGCGTTGCACCAAATCGGCGTCGGCCACGTCGCCGCGCACAAACACATGACGCGGATGGCTTTGCAAAGAAGCCAGGTTGGCCAGATTGCCGGCGTAGGTCAACTTGTCCAGATTGACGACCTTGAGGGCCGGATGGGCAGACAAAACCAGATGGACAAAATTGCTGCCGATGAAGCCTGCGCCCCCGGTGACCAGGATGCATGAGGGGTCAAACTGAGCCGTCATCGAACTGACCCCAGCGCTTCAGTCGGCCGCTTGCGCCTCGGTCACGGCGGTTTCGCCCAGCACGGTGCCCCGCACCATGTCGCGCAGGAGTTTTTTCTCCTGGAAGCTGAGGGTGCGATCGAGTGCCTTGCGCACACGCAGCAACAGATGGCGATCGACCTCTTGGGGGATGCCACGGCTGACTTGCAGTTCTTCGCGCAAATCTTCGCGCAGGTCTTCGGGTTCGTCGGCCCACCAGGCTTGCACCACATCGGTCAGGATGGGGCGGATGGCGTCGATGTCTTCGGTCACTGCCTGGCGCGGTGCGCTCTTGCTGGAACGCTGCTGGGTCAGGTCACGGACGGCAAAGTCGTTGAGCAGCAGGCGCGAATCGGCCTGGGCCAGCAGGTCGGCCCACTCGGGGTCGTCTTTGGCCAACTGCTCGAGGTTGCGGGCAGCCTCGTCGGCCAGGATGTGGACGGCCACGCCGTGCAACTGGGCGTCGTCGATGACCGCGAGCAAGCGCTGGTCGTCGCTGGCCAAAATGACGTGTTTGTAGGCCTTGCGTTCGGCCAAGGCCTTGAGATCGGCAGCCAATGCAGCTCGCGCCGAGGCCCCGTTGTCGCTGTCGCGCGACGCCACTTTGCGGTGGATCAACCCCTGCGGTTGAACCGGGTCACGGGCATCGGCGTACCAGTAAATGCGCTGGACATCGGCCACGACGCCGGCCTGCTCCAGCACGCCGGACAGCACGGCCGCCAAGGCAAAGCGATTGAGGGGGTCGGATTCGGGGGTCTGGCCCAGCAGCCAGTCCATGTAAGGTTGATCGATCAGAGCCACGGCATTTGAAACGGGCAAGTCGCGGCGCAGATGATGAGGCATCTCTCTTTTCATGATGAGGTAACTCGAAAAAATTAAGGAGAAAAGATTTAATTCGGAAAGCGCACAGATTCTAACACCGCCCGCCTCAGGCAGGGCGTCCGATTTGGCGCGCCGTTTGATCCTGGGCTTGCTGCACCTGGTCATCGGTGCGCCCAAAGCGCCGCACCCGCGAACTGAACCACATCAGGGCACGCTGCAAAGCGGCCTCGCTGAAGTCAGGCCACAGGACATCGGTGAAATACATCTCGGTGTACGCCATTTGCCACAGCAAGAAATTGCTGACCCGGGCCTCACCCCCGGTGCGAATGAGCAAATCGGGGTCAGGCAGTCCGGCCGTGCTGAGGTAAGCCTGAAGATCTTCGGGCCGCAACTGTGCCAGCGACTGTTCGGGATGCGCCTGCTGCCAGGCCCGAGTGGCTTGCAAAATGTCCCACTGCCCGCCGTAATTGACCGCCACAGTCAAATGAAAACGGTCGTTGGCATGGGTCTTCTCTTCGACCCGCTGGATCCACTGACGCAACTCAGGGCCCAATTGGGAGCGGTCACCGATGATGCGCAAGCGAATGCCAGAAGCCTGCAAATCATTCAATTCTTTTTGCAGGTACTGGACAAACAAGTCCATGAGTTTGCCGACCTCGTCCGAAGGGCGGCGCCAGTTCTCGGTGCTGAAGGCAAACAGCGTCAAATGGGTCACACCGGCGCGCACACACGCCTGGACGACTTTGCGGACCGTGGCAGCGCCTTTGACATGACCCACCGTGCGGGGGAGCATGCGTTTGCGGGCCCAACGTCCGTTGCCGTCCATGATGATGGCGATGTGACTGGGATGATTCATGAATTGATCATATTCTAAGCCCTGCCCCAAGCGGCTGACTCAGCCGGTTGTGAGCGTGGGCGGGCTTGGGTATATTGGAGGCCGATGGAGGCACCGCCATGACCAAAAAAACCAAAACCACCCCCCCGGAGCCCAACAGCACCGACCCGGCCCAGCAGATCTGGCTGGCGGGTTTGGGGGCGTTTTCTCAAGCGCAAAAGAAAAGCTCGGAAGCTTTGCAAAAAATGTTGCAGGACGGATTGCAACTGCAACGTCAGGCGCAGCAAACCGCCGAGCAAAAAATTGCCGATGCCACCGAAAAAATGAGTGCGATGGCCCAAAGCCTGGCCCCAGGTCAGGCGAAAGCGAACGAAATGCATGCTGCGGTCGCCCCCTGGGGTTCATTGGAGTCCCTGTTTGAGCAACGGGTGGTGCAGGCGCTGCAACGCCAGGGTTGGGCCACACCCGAGCAATTCAAGGCCTTGCAAGATCGCGTCACGGCCCTCGAAAAGCACCTGGGCGGCGCCCCAACCCCATCCACAACGCGGCCGGCACGCAAGACCCGCAATGGCTAAAAAAGCGCCGCGCCGCACGGCCGAGCGCATCCTGGAGACCACGCTGGACCTGTTCAACCGGTTCGGCGAGCCCAATGTGTCGACCACACTGATTTCGAATGAACTGAACATCAGCCCAGGCAATTTGTACTACCACTACCCGGCCAAGGATGAATTGGTCAACGCCTTGTTCACGCGCTATCAGGCCAGCATGCTGGAGTTGTTGGTCTCGGCCCCGCAGGTCGAACACTTGGAAGACGCCTGGTTTTTCATTCATCAACTCATGGAGCGGGTTTGGGCGCACCGTTTCATTTACCGCGACCTCAACGACCTGCTCAGCCGCAACCGCCGGCTGGAGTCGGACATGAAGGGCATCTTGCAACACAAGGACACGGCGTTTCAGGTCATGCTGAGCCGGCTCTGCCAGGCCGGCGCCCTGAGCATGCCCGAGGCGCAACGCCAGAGCACCGCCCGGCACCTGGTCTTGCTCAGCACCTGGTGGCTGAGCTATGCCTACGTGCTGAACCCGCGGGGCGCCTTGGAAGAAGGCAACGGACCGGCGGCGATGGTCGATGCCGTTCGGTCGATGACGGCTTTGCTGGAGCCCTACACGTCCAAGCCGGTCAAACCCAAAAGGGCAAGCTGAGTCAGTCGAACCCCTGCTGACTGCGCCGATGCGCCTTGAACCAATGCTCGGCCATGGCGGTTTGGCTGAAGTCTTTGAAGCATGGCGTGCCCAGCGTGTAATGCACCAAAGCCGCATCGGCATTCTCTGGGTATTCGATCGCGAGCCAATTCCAGATTTGGGGAATCTCGCCGATGTCGGCGTCATCGAGCCAAGAAAACCGATGCAGGAAGGAGCCTGGCTTGCCCTGGACAAACTCCGGGGTCAGCACCCGATTGGCCGGATGTGCACAATTCCAAAGCACCAGGCTGGACCAGTTTTTTCTGGGGTAATTTTCATTTTTATTACCCAGGTATTTTTGCGTGGCCACGGTCTGGTAGTCGTGCTTGACCACTTGCACCGCCTTGGTGGGATCGCGCAAAGCCCACAGCTTGGCGGGGTCATCAAGGAACACCATGTCACCATCGGCAAAGATCGCCCAGCCGTTGTAATTCATCAGGTACGGCGTGAGAAAGCGGGTATAGATGAACTGGTTGCTGCCGTCGGTGTGGGTCTCGGTATAGAACGATTGCAGCGCCGGGCTGAGCGGTAAAAAAGACACGGGCAACGACGATTGATCGATCACGCTTTGGCAAAACACGTGGTAGGCCACCGACTCACGCTGATCAAAACCGACCACGAAGTTAATGAGATGTTCCAAAATGGTTCCTGATGAGTGGTTGGGCGATGGCCAAGGCGCCGGCCCAATCGTTGTGAGCCTTGCAGTGGATGACATGCAAAGTGGGGTACCACACAGAAGGACCGTCCTGGGTGTGCCAGTACCACAGCTTGCCTTTGTTGAAAGGAACCAGCACCACGCCGGGTTTGCCCAAGGCGCCCGCAAAATGTGCCGTCGAATTGCTGCTGGTGACAATGAAGTCGCACTCGTGGATCAGTTGGATCAGACCCTCCAAATCCTGAAAGACGTCCAAATCCGGAAGCGATTGAACGCCAAAACCCGTGACATCCTTTACATCCGAGATGTCTCGACGAACATCCCCGTATTGCAGGTTGATCCATGTGGCATCCAGATGGCCGAGGGCCGTGGCCACCTCGGCCAATGGCAACGACTTGTCCAGGCTGTTTTTTGCGTTGGCGCTTTTCCAGGACAGCCCCACCAGCGGACGGGGCGCGGGTGCCGGGAAAAAAGCAGCCCTGCCGGGATCTGGGGTCAGCGAAGGTTGTTGCAGCACCGGATCCGAGCAAGGGTCCAGGTCCAATAAAGCCGCCAGATCTGCCATGCCCAATTGCACGTCAAAGTCTTCGGGCCTCAAGTCCGCGCGGCGCGACTGGGGCCAAATATGAAGCCCAGGGAAGGCCCTTTGATAAGCGGGCAGCAGACGCTGATCGACTGTGACGCAAGCAGGCTTGCCGTGTCTTTGGATGAACACCCGCAAAAATTTACTGTGGAAGACTTGATCGCCCACGCCTTGCTCGCCCAGGATCAACAGCCGTCCGATGGGTAGGCCGCGGGTCCAGACCGGCACACCCGCCATCCATTGGATCGGCCTGGAGGCCTTGATCTCGTGTCGAAGCTGATAAAAAGGCCAAGCCTCTTTGAAACGCTGGTGCTTGAGCAGCCACATGCCATGGTTCATGCGGGGCTTGATGTGTTCTGGGTCTGCCGCCATGGCTTTGAGAAAAGCGTCTTCGACCTTTTCTTCCTGATGGGTGTCTTCGTAAAGCGAGGCATAAAGCGACCACATGACCGACTGCGTGTGGGCATCGCTCACCCTTTCGGCCTGGCGAATTTCGGTCAGGGCGGCTTCAAATTGATTCAGCTCGCGCAAAGAAGCGGCCCGATTGACATGGGCGCGGGGATCACCAGGCCGCAATGCCAAGGCACGGTCGAATGCCTCGATCGATGGGGGGTAATCTTCGCTTTCTTTCAACGCCACGCCCAACGAATACCACATGTCAGCGTCTTGAGGCATGTGTGCAACACCTTCACGCAACAAGGGCACAGCTTCGCGGGCGCGCCCTTCGTCGATCAACAGCTTGGCCAAATTGACGCGGGCCGGCGCAAAGCCCGGGTTCAGATTCAGCAGGTCGAGATAGCGCTGTATCGCTGAGTCCGGCTTTTGCCAGCGGGCATATAACTTGGCCAGATTGAAAATCGCGTCCCAATAGCCGGGCGCCTGCTCCAAAGCCCGCAGATAAAAATGCTCGGCTTCTTGGATCTGCCCCAACTCCAAAGCGCAGTTGCCCAAGTTATTCAGAACTTCCGGTTGTCCGGGAGCCAGTTCGAGCGAGGTTTGAAAACAAGGTATTGCCTGCTCGAACCGACCCGTTTGGGCATGAAGCACCCCCAAACTGTTGAGGGCCGGAATGTGTTTGCCATCGAGCGCCAAGACCTGCTGGAACACAGCCTCGGCCTCATCCATCTGACCGGCATTCAGCCACATCAGGCCTTGGTTGTAACGGGCGCCCAAATGCGCCGGATCGATGCCCGTGATGCGCTTGAAATGCCCTGCCGCCTCGACAAAGCGTTGTTGCTGGGCGCAGATCACCCCTTGCATCAGGTGCGCGTCGATGAACCGGGGGTCGATTTTGAGAATCTTCTCGCAAGCTTGCTTGGCAAGCAGGTTCATGCCTCGCTGCTGGTGCTGGATCGCCTCTGAAAAAAGACGAGCAATGACCGTGCTTTTCGGGACAGAATTTGACGTCATCAAATGAGCCCATTGATATTGGGTGGAAAACTCGTGATGTCCACTTTGAAGCAAGCATCGTGTGGGTCACGCCGTGTTGAACCCCATCTTCGGCAACGCTGGGCCCAACCGAAACCATTGCTTTACTCGACCAGATTTCATCCAAAGCCAAGGATTGGTCCATTTTACTCTTGGCTTGGTTGGGTTAAAACCTGGACCTTTGCTTCTGTTAGGGCGAGGATTTTCTCTCAACATGAAAAAACCCACCACATTGCTGTGGTGGGTTTTCAGGGTTTCAGACGTCAAATCGGTCAGATGACCGATTCAAAATCAGAAGCTCTTGCTGATACCAACGGCGGTACGCTTCAGAGCGGAGCCGGCAGAGGCGGTACCGTTGCTGTTGTAGTTGATGTCGTCAGCACGGAAGTACACGCGAGCGGTCTTGCTCAGGTTGTAGTTCACGCCCAGGCCAGTCAACTTGCGATCCACGTTGGTCGAGGATTGATCATCCACCTTGGCCATCAGCGCCATCAGATCGATATTGCCCATGGTGTAGGTCACGCCCAAAGTGGTGCTCTTGCCTTTGTAGGTGTCGCTGCTGGAAGTGGCACTGCCCAGACCAGCGTGCAGTTTCAGGGTAGGCATGACCGAGTAGGTGACGCCCAGCAGGTTCTGGGTGTTGGTCACATTGCCAGAGATGAGGGTGTTGCCAAGGGTGCTGGTGGCCGTGACAGCAGCGGCAGAGCTGACCGCAGCGGCGGTCAGTCGCGCTTGGCTCACGCCGTTAGAACCCACTTCGTACTTGATGCTGGTGTACATGGCGTCGATGGGGCCGTTGGTGTAGCGCAGAGCGTACTCGGTCACACCCACGGTGTTGCCCGCACCAGCTGCAGAGCCAGTGCCCGCTGAAACGTTGTTGTTCTGGGGGGTGATGCCCACATGAGCGCTGAAGCCGTTGAACACGGGCGACGAGTACTGAACGGTGTTGGCAATGCGAATTGCACGAGCGCCGGCGGAAGTTGCGCCAGGAGCAACAGCGGAAACAGTGCCGCCATAACCGGTGGAGCCAGTGCTCAAGCCGTTAGCGATAGAGAAGGCAGAGCTGTAAGCGCCACCCACACCCGTCGAGAAAGAGGGGGTTGCAACAGCAGTGGCGTTGGTCAGGGTGAAGTTGTTGGGGGCGCCCAAACGAATGGTACCGAACGGACCGGCGATGTCGGCAAAGCTCTGGCTGTTGGCGAAACCGCTAGCTTGCGAAGTGTTCAAGCCGTTGGCCTGGGAAGAGCCAGCCAAGTCAGCCCAGTCGGTGTTCAGTTGACCACCGACCACGATGCCGCCGCCAATATTTTCACGGAACTTCATGCCCACGGTGGTGGTGCCGGCGTTGGAAGCGATGGTGCGGGTGTCTGCGTTGTTACCGCTGTTGTTGGTGATGAGGTAACCGCGATCGATGTAGCCATCGATGGTGACCTGAGCGAAAGCGCCAGTGGCGGCCAGAGCAGCCAATGCAACTAGTGATTTTTTCATGTGAAGTTTCTCCAAGGTTTAACAAAGGGCTCCGGTTCGTGAGGATTTGCACCCTTCCGGGTCCCCGGGCCAACCTCCTGTGATGGAAGTTGGTGTTATTGCACCAGAACCTGAGGCAGATGGCTATGACATGGGGCAAAAAAAGGGGTAATGCGTTGCACGGCTACAACAATCTGTGGCGCACAAGCATCAAGTCAGGGGCATACCCCCCTGTTTTACAATGTGGGAATGAAGTCCGCCTCACCCCTCCCCTCTGCCTCACAGCCTTCCGTCCTGGACCGGGGCCTGATGCTGGCCGATGCGGCTTTGCGCACCCTCTTTGCCCCGCACCATGCCCAGCGCGCCTATCCGGGCACGATTGAAGGTCGCCCGCTGAGCGCGGCTGAAAAAGCCGAGGCGGCCTGCCTGATGCGCGTCAACCACGTGGGCGAGGTCTGCGCCCAAGCCTTGTATGCCGCCCAAGCCGAGGCCACCCGCAACCCCGCTTTGCGTCGGCACTTTTTGCACGCCAGCGCCGACGAAACCGATCACTTGGCCTGGACCGAGCAACGGTTGCGCGAACTGGGTGCACGCCCCAGTCTGTTAAACCCTTTGTGGTACAGCGGGGCGTTTGCGATCGGCTGGGTAGCGGGCAAAGCGGGGGGCGATCGGGTCAGTTTGGGCTTCGTGGTGGAGACCGAAAGGCAGGTCGAGGCCCATTTGCAAGGGCACCTCGAAAAACTGCCCGAGCAAGATCTGGCCTCACGGGCGATCGTGACCCAGATGCAGGCCGACGAAGCCCGCCACGCCCTGGATGCCGAAAAAGCCGGCGCGGTGCCCCTGCCCCAGCCCGTGCAGACCTTGATGCGTGCAGCGGCCAAGGTCATGACCAGCGTCGCGCACCACATTTAGGCCCGTTGGCCCCCTTCGGGCCCCGTCAGGCCTCCAGCACTTCGAAACTGGTGGTGATTTCAGCGGTTTTGCCCAACATGATGCTGGCCGAACAATACTTGTCGTGGCTCAAAGCGATGGCACGCTCCACCGCGGCCGGGTCCAATCCAGGGCCCCGGACAACAAAATGCATGTGGATGCGGGTAAACACCTTGGGATCGGTGGCTGCCCGCTCGCTGGTCAACTTCACCGAGCATCCCTGCACCGGATGGCGCCCACGCTTCAAAATCAACACCACATCGTAGGCCGTGCACCCCCCCGTGCCTGCGAGCACGGTTTCCATCGGGCGTGGGGCCAGGTTCTGCCCCCCGTTTTCCGGGCGGACCTCATCGGGAGCGCCGTCCATGGCCAGCACGTGACCACTGCCGGTTTCGGCCAAAAATCCCATGCCCGAGCGGGTGCCGCTGTGTCCAGTCCAGGTGACGGTGCATTCCATGTTGAACAGATTCCTTCCAAAAGAATGGGGGAATTATGCGCCATGCTTGGCACTTCGACGAAGCCTGGCTACAATGTTGATCAAGTGCTCAATAACTGGGCGCAACATTTGTCTCCTCCACCCTCTATCAGGTGGATTGCACCCCGGGCCAGTCCCGGGGTTTTTTTTGGCTGCGCCGGCTTTGCAGCATGCCCACATTCATCTCTCCGGTCAGGGTAGAGGCATAGAACTTTTCGATCATGTCCACCGAAGTCCTGGCATTTCGGGCCAGCGTCAGCATGTCTATGCCTTCGCCGTACAGCAACCTGAAGGTGATGGCCGTGTGGCGCAGGCAATACAAGGTTCGGGGTTGCCCGTGGGTGTCTTGCAACGGAATCTTGGCCTCGCGCAAGACCCATTTGAACCAGAAATTGAACACGCCTAAAGCGTGTTCACGGTCCTTTTCCTGGGGCAAAAAAACCCAGTCATGCGCTTGCGCCTGGCCTTCCGCAGTCCGAAGCTGTAACAACCGCTCGTAGACCCGCACCGCAGGTTGCAAGCTGACAATGGGCTTGTCGTGTCGCTTGGACTCTGGCAAGGTCAGGCGCAGATAGGCGTGCCGGCTTCGCACCACCTCGATGTGCTGATGCTGGAGGTTTTTCAGGTCACTGGGGCGGATGAAACTGTTGACCATGAACACGATCAAGGCGTACATCTCCCACGGCATTTGGCGGTAGCGTGGCGTGATCCAAAAGCGCGTCCGCTGGCCATCCCCGGTTTTCAGTCGCGGCGACTCCTGGGCACTGCGGTACAGCCTTTTGGCCGCCCGCAAGACCTTGCCGTACTGAACCAGGGTCAAGGCGGAGCGGGGCTTGTGAGCCACGCGCACACGGGGCAATTCGGGAACCGCAGAGACCCACTTTTCGCGCTGTGCCCAAAACAGGATTTTGCGGACGATGACCAGGTATTGCGATTGCGTGGTGGGCGAGGCCTGCTCACTCAGCAGGCGGTCCATCAGGCGCTGAATCGCCTGGTGATCCACATGATTCAGGGGCAAAGCCCCCAACACCGGCAAGATGTGCCGATCCAGCCGATTGCGCATGATGTGCCACGACGCTTCGGCAAACGCCCCAGATCGCACACGCCGCCCTTCGTCTTCCATCAGGGCATCGGCAGCCATCGAAAAAGTGGGCGCTGGTCCGGACCAGGCCTCAGTGCCTGAGGCTCGCGCAGGCTGGGCCCCCTCAGTGGGGGCCGATTGGCCTTGCAAAGCCCGGAACTGGGCGTCATCGACCAGGTAATAGCGTTGCCCCTGCGGACCCACGACGGCAATGGGCTCGCGCTGCACCAATGGGGCCAGCGTGTCCAGCAACTCCTCCAGCCGGCTCAGCTGAACTTGACACGATGCCTGAGGCACCAGTGTCAGTCTAGATTTTTGATCATCTGAGGCGGCCATGAGGTGATGAATTATGAAGTTGGCAATTTTTCATAAAACTGAAAAATCATTAAAAATGATAACCTATTATTTTATTTATGTCCATTTTAAATTGATCATCATAAAAATGAATTCAAAATCAAGATAGTGCAATATGTAGTTGCATTGGCTACACTGGCCGCCACCGGCGCCATGGCCCAAGTCACCATCGATGGCTACATCGACCGCGGTTACCTCATCACCAACAACAGCAACAATCAGTCGGACACGCGCACCATTGCTTCCAACGCCGGCACCACCACCGTGGGCTTGAAGTTCCGCGAGCAAATCAGTGGCGGCATCACCATCGGTGGCCAACTGAACACCGACTGGGCCGACATCGGCAGCGCCACCCAGGCCAACGCCGTGGCCAACGCGCAATCGGCTGGCTTTGCCAACAGCCAGAGCTTTGCCGACATCTCTGGCTCTTTTGGTACCCTGCGTCTGGGGTAACCCAACAGCTTCACCCTGACCAACGCCATTGCCGTGGCTTCGCCCTTGTTCTCGACCGGGGTGGGCGGCGTGTACAGCAGTGCCTTCTCGATCGCCAACGGCGTCGGCACCGGCACCACCGGTTTTGGGGGCACCGTGGTGGCCAACGCCATCGGTAGCACAGGCGTTGGGGTTCGTGCCATCCGCATTGCCAACACGGTGCAATACTCGTCGCCGATGTTCAACGGCTTCAGCGCGCATGTGGGCATCACCCCGCAGAATAACAACGTTTTGAGCACCGGCACCGCAGCCGGTGCAGGCAACACCGTGGGCGTGACCGAGTATGCTTTGCGCTACACCAACGGCCCGATCGACGCCATGTACACCAACATCAAGTACCAAGTCGGCTCGAACGGTACGCATCAAACCAAATTGAATGCGGCAAGCGCCGCCCAGGCAGTCCCCGGTGGCTTAGCTTCAAACACTTTGTCCGGCAACTACACCAACACCCAAAGCCTGCTGGGCGCGACCTACACCGTCATGCCTACCCTGAAGTTGCACGCAGGTTTTGGCTCGTTCAGCTCGAGCGACAACACCGCCAAGGGCAAAAGCACCCAGTTGGGTGCAACTTACACCATGGGCAACATCGACCTGATGGGCATCATGGCCAAAGTGGATGACACCGCCGCCTCCAACGCCGACCGCAAGTTGACCGGCGTGGGCGTGAACTACAACCTGAGCAAAACCGCCCGGGTGTACTTCCGCTACGACGACATCAACTACAACACCAACATGACCGCTTCCGGCTCGGCGGTCAAGCGCACCGCGGTGGGTTTCAGCAAGTCGTTCTGATCCCCGACGGCCATCTGGCCGTTGAGTTGGGTCAACCCGCCCCGCCGTGGCAACATGGCGGGGTTTTTTTGATTGCGGCCGCCCCGCCAGTGATTGTCTAGGGATTTTTTTTGCGGTATGGTTAGCGCTTGATCAACAAAAGAGCGCATCATGAGCATTTTGAAGTCCCTGGCAGCCGTTTTGCTGGCTTGTGCGTCCACCGTCTGGGCCCAAGCTGATTACCCCCGTCAACCCATCCGCATGGTGGTGGGTTTTGCCTCCGGGGGCATCTCTGATGTGTTGGCGCGTGCGATTGCCGCCAAGATGTCGGTCAATCTGGGACAACAGGTGGTGGTCGAGAACAAACCGGGTGCTGGCACCACCATCGCCGCCGACACCGTGGCACGCGCCGCCCCCGACGGCTACACCATTTTCTTCCAGGACATCACCACCCATGCCATCAACGCCTCGTTGTACGCCAAGTTGCCGTATGACTCGGTGAAAGATTTCTCGATGATCGGCACCGTGGCCTCGACCCCGCTGATGCTGGTGGTTCACCCCAGTTCACCCGCTAAATCCGTGAAAGAGCTGGTGGCGCTGATGAAGTCGCAACCCGGCAAGCATTCTTATGGCTCTTCGGGCAACGGCACCATCTTGCACCTGTCGGGTGAGTTGCTCAAAACCAATGGCGCACTCGATGTGCAACACATCCCGTACAAAGGCAGTTCACCCGCCACCCAGGCCATTTTGAGCAACGAGGTGTCTTTTGTGTTCTCGACCATGCCGCCGGCGGTGGCCAATGCACGTGCCGGCAAGCTCCGCGCCCTGGCCGTGACCACCCCCAAGCGCGTGGGTGCAGCCCCGGATGTCCCGACCATGATCGAAGCCGGCATCGATGGCTTTGAAATTGTGCTCTACAGCGGCATTTTGGGGCCCAAGGGCATGGACCCGGCCATCGTTCGAAAACTCAACGCCGAGTTCACCAAAGCGGTCAACAGCGACGAGATCCGCAAGGTTTACGAAAACTTGGGGGCCGATGCCTTGCTGGGCACGCCTCAAGCCCTGACCGACCTGGTGAGCAAGGAAATCACCAAGCTGGCCCCGTTGGTGCGCGCCAGTGGCGCCAAAGTGGACTGAGCCCATGGACGACACGCAACTGCTGCCGCAGCACCAACGCTACGACTACATCCCGCTCACTGAGCGGGTGGATTACGATTGGCCACAAGGCAAGCGACTGGCCTTCACGCTGACGACCAACATCGAATGGTTTGCCTTTGGTGCCGGGCTGGGCCATGACCCCGCCAAAACCGGTGAGCCCCAAACGCACCGCAATTATTCGTGGCGCGACTACGGCAACCGGGTCGGCATCTGGCGCTTGTTCGACCTGCTCGACGAATTGCAGCTGCCCGCCGGCCACAACACCAACAGCCTGATCTACCGCTACGCGCCGCAGATCACCGACGCAATCCGCAAACGCGGTGACGAGGTGGTGGCGCATGGCCGCACCAACGCCGAAAACCTGCGCGGCATGTGGCTGGCCGATGAACTCCGTGTGTTGCGCGAGGTGACCGACACCATCCGCCAGCACGAAGGCCACGCCCCCAAAGGCTGGATGGGCTCGGGCGCCTACGAAACCCCGCACACGCCGGACCTGCTCAAGGCCCTGGGTTACTCCTACCTCATGGACTGGCCCATGGACGATCAGCCGGTCTGGTTGCGCACCCAGCATGGCCCTTTGCTGAGTGTTCCTTACCCCATCGAACTGAACGACTCGCAACATGTGATCCACCGCAAAGGCGATGCGATCGATTTTTGCGACATGATCGTGCAGCAATTCGACGAAATGATCGAACAATCGCAGCGGCACCCCTTGGTGATGAATGTGTCGATTCACCCCTATGTCTTTGGGCAACCCTTTCGCTTGCGCATGCTGCGCCAGGCCTTGCGCCACTGTCTGCAACACCCGCAGCATGATCGGGTGTGGTGGACACGCCCCTGCGACATTGCCGACCACTGCCTGACGCTGCCCCCGGGCATCATCCCCGGCAGTTGATCAGGCGCAGTGGGCGGGTGCCCTAAAATGACCGCATGCCCAGCCGCCGCACTGCCCCCGACCTCAAGCCCGCCGATTACCTCAAGCGCATTCTGACCGCCCGCGTCTACGACGTGGCGCAGGAATCGGCGCTGGAGTTGGCCAAAAACCTGAGCCGACGCCTGCACAACAAGGTGTTGCTCAAGCGCGAGGACCAGCAACCGGTGTTCAGTTTCAAGTTGCGCGGGGCCTACAACAAAATGGCGCACCTCAGCCCCGAACAATTGCGGCGCGGGGTCATTTGCGCCTCAGCCGGCAACCACGCCCAAGGGGTGGCGCTGGGCGCCGCCAAACTGGGCACGCGGGCCGTGATCGTGATGCCGGTCACCACACCAGCGGTGAAGATCGAGGCCGTCAAAGCCTTGGGCGGTGAAGTGGTGCTGCACGGTGACAGTTATTCGGACGCCTACCAGCATGCGGTCGAACTGGAACAACAATCGGGTCTGAGCTTTGTGCACCCCTTTGACGACCCCGATGTGATTGCCGGTCAGGGCACGATCGCCATGGAGTTGCTGCGACAGCATCAGGGACCGCTGGATGCGGTGTTTGTGGCCATCGGTGGCGGCGGCCTGATTTCGGGCGTGGCCAATTACATCAAAGCGGTGCGTCCCGAAGTCAAAGTGATCGGCGTGCAAATGAACGACTCGGACGCCATGATGCAATCGGTGGCCGCCGGCAAGCGGGTGCAGTTGTCCGATGTGGGCCTGTTCTCGGATGGCACAGCGGTCAAATGGGTGGGGGCCGAAACTTTCAGAATCGCCCGTGAACTGGTCGATGAATACATCACGGTCGACACCGATGCGGTCTGCGCCGCGATCAAAGATGTCTTTGTGGACACCCGAAGCATCGTGGAGCCCGCAGGCGCCTTGGCGGTGGCGGCGATCAAAGCCTATGTGGCCGAGCACAAAACCAAAGGGCAGACCTACGCGGCGATCCTGTGCGGCGCCAACATGAATTTTGACCGCTTGCGCTTTGTGGCCGAGCGCGCCGAAGTGGGCGAGGAACGCGAAGCCCTGTTTGCCGTCACCATCCCCGAAGAGCGGGGCAGCTTCCGGCGTTTTTGTGAGCTGATCGGTGAGTTGCCCGCCTTTGGCGGTCCCAAAACCCCGCGCCAGGTGACCGAGTTCAATTACCGCATGAGCGACACCCGGCAAGCCCATGTGTTTGTCGGCCTGACCACCACGGCCAAGGGCGAAAGCACCAAAATCGCGTCTCACCTGTGCAAACACGGGTTTCAGGCGATTGACCTGACCCACGACGAACTGGCCAAAGAGCACATCCGGCACATGGTGGGCGGGGCCAGTGAGCTGGCTCAGGATGAGCGTTTGATGCGTTTTGTGTTCCCCGAACGCCCGGGTGCTCTGATGAAGTTTTTGTCCACCATGCGGCCCGGTTGGAACATCAGCCTGTTTCACTATCGCAATCAGGGGGCCGATTACGGGCGCATCCTGGTCGGCTTGCAAGTGCCCCCCAAGGACAACGCGGTTTTCAAAAAATTCCTGAATGAGCTCGGCTACCCGAGCGTAGAAGAAACGAATAACCCCGTTTATCGGCTATTCTTACGAAAGTAAGTGTTTGCTAATTAGAGGGGAGTGCAGGTGGTGTCATCTCCAGGGTTTCGGTGACCGGTCCTTGCGGCCCGGTCCCGATGCGGGCCACCCTGGGCCCTACGCCAACCAAATAACGCCCCGGTTGTACCTCTTGCCCCGGCTCGAACGCCTGTGCTTTTTGCCCATCGACGGCGATCAGCGCCATGCCGTTGCGTTGTCCCGCTGAAATCACGCCCGCCAAAACGAGCGCCGAAGGAGCCGCGGGCGCCGCCGGGGAGGTCGCGGCTGGCGTCGCCCCCAGGGCCCGACCCCACCGCTCGGGCGATGCGGGTGTTGCGGGCGTGGCGACAAACCGCAAACCGGTTTCGGCACGGGTCATGGAGCCCGCGCGCAAAACCCAAAACACCAGACTGACGACCGCCAGCGCCAGCAAAGCCGCCGTGACCCATTGGGGCGCGCGGGGTGACGGGGGCATGAAAAAGGTGGGTTTGTGCATGGTCAGGGATTATCATGCCTGTATGCGAAATTCACCATCCCCGACCCCCGCCATCCAACCGGCCCGAGCTGCTGTGCAGCGTGGCTTTACCTTGATTGAACTGATGGTCGTGCTGGCCATTTTGGGCGTGCTGGCGGCCCTGATCGTGCCCAATGTGCTGGGCCGGGCCGACGATGCCCGAGTCACGGCTGCACGCGCCGATGTCAACAACCTGGTGCAGGCCCTGAAGTTGTACCGGCTGGACAATCAGACCTACCCCAGTGCCGCACAGGGCTTACAAGCCCTGGTGCAAAAACCGGCCACCGACCCGGTCCCGCCCAACTGGCGCCCCTATCTGGACAAGCTGCCCAATGACCCTTGGGGGCGTCCGTACCAATACCTGAACCCGGGCCTGCGTTCGGAGGTCGATGTGCTGTCCTTCGGGGCCGATGGCGTGAGCGGAGGTGAAGGCCGCAACGCCGATATCGGCAGTTGGCAGTAATTCTCGCTGCGGCCCATGAACACGATGGGGTGGCACCGCCCGTCCCCGCTTCGGTGGCCGCAGGGCTTCACGCTGCTGGAGTTGATGGTGGTACTGGCCATCGTGGCGTTGCTGACGGGCGTGATCACGATCCAGCTTCGCCCCCATGCGCCACATCAATTAGGGCGTGAATCCGAACGACTGGCCGTTTGGCTCGAAGCCGCGCGGCATCTGGCGCGGGCCGAGGGGCGGGTGTTGCAAGTGCGCTTCAGCGCGCAGGGGGCCGAGTTGATCGGCTTGACCGACCCACGGACACCGCCGCCCTCTTTGCCTTGGCTGTACCCGGGGCGAACTCAGGTGCGGTCGGCGCAGACGGTGTGGCTGGGACCGGAAGCCATGTTGCCGGCACAACGCCTGGAATTGATGATGGTGGATGAACCCCAGTGGTCGGGCGGGGTCTGGACTTCGGGCCTCGGGCCCTGGAGGCGGATGCCATGACAGGCCGTTCAAACAGCCCGCGGGGCCTGAGTCTGGTCGAGGTGCTGGTCGCCCTCTTGATCCTGGCTCTGACGTTGGCCACGGCCAGTCAGGCCATCTCGGGTTGGCTGCGCGGCAGCCAGCGGCAAGCCGATCAGTTGCGGGCGCAGTGGTGTGCCGACAATGCGCTGACGGCGTTGCGGTTGGCACGCCAAATGCCCGGGACAGGAAGCAGCACCCAGGACTGCACCCAGGCCGGTGAGTTGATGCAAGTGCGACTGGAGGTCAACCCCACGCCCAACCCGGCGTTTTTTCGGGTCGATGTGCAAGTGCTGGCGCGGCAAAGCCCGGTGCTCCGGGCGACCACCATTTTGGGGCGCTACTGATGCGACCGATCCGCCGCCCAGTGGGCCTGACGCTGGTTGAAGTGCTGGTCGCACTGGCCTTGTGGGGTCTGATGACGGCCCTCATGACCCAAGGCCTGGATGTCTTGCTGCGCAGCCAGCAACAACAAACCCAGCGCGACCAAGCCCAAAGCCGGTTGCAAGCCAGCTTGAGTCAGTGGAAGTCTGACCTCGACCAACTCGACACCTCGTTGAATCGTTTCACCCCCATGGACTGGAATGGCCGCGTGTTGCGCTGGGTGCGCCACAGCGCGGCGCCGGCACAAGGCCTGCGCACCGTGGTGGCCTGGACCCTGAAAGACGGACGCTGGGTGCGTTGGCAATCCGAACCTGTGGCACGCCTGAGCGAGTTGCAACTGGCCTGGCAAACCGCCCTGGTGGCGCTGGAGCAAACCCCGGGCGTTGCGGACGATGGGGTGGCGGCGCAGTCCTGGCAAGTCTTTTTTTATCGCAACGATGCCTGGAGCAATGCCTTGTCCAGCGCCGGTCCCGAGCAAGCCACGCCAGATGCCATCCGGCTGCAACTCGAACTGCCTGCCGCAGGCCCATGGCGCGGCTTGATTCAGTGGGATTGGTTGCGCCCCACCTGGAGCGTGAACCGGTCATGAGCCAGCGCCCGATCCAACAAAGCGGCGCCGTGCTGTTGCTGACCCTGTTGCTGGTCGCCATGGTGTCGGCGTTGATCGCCACCACGATGTGGCGCCGATCGCAGCAAGTTCAGATTGAAACCCTGGAGCGCCAACGCCAACAAGGCGCATGGTTGCTTCAGGGTGCGACCGACTGGGCGCGCCTGATTCTGCGCGAGGATGCGCGCAACAGCAACGCAGATCACCTGTCTGAGCCCTGGGCGGTGCCGTTGCAAGAAAGCCGATTGTCGACCTTTCTGGCGCAACAGCCAGGCCTCAATGCCAGCACACAAGACCTGGCCTGGACCGAACAGGTGATGTTGTCTGGCGGCATCGAGGATGCCCAGGGCAAGTTCAATCTGGCCAACCTGGTGCAAGGTCAACGCATCGACCCTCGAAGCAGCGCCGAGCTGGCGCGGCTGTACCACCTGCTGGGCTTACCCGCGGCGCAAGCGGGCGGGCTGGCGCGCCAATTGTTGCTGGCGCGCAGTGAACCCCCTGGTTTGTTGTGGCCCCGACACCTCGAAGACCTGCGGGCCTGGGGGATCGACGAGGCCAGCCTGGCGCGTTTGCGCCCCCATGTGGTGATTCTGCCCGAGCGCACAGCGCTGAATGTCAATACAGCCAGCCCGGAAGTGCTGGCGGCGATGCTGGACGGGGTCGATCTGAGTCAGGCCCAACGCTGGGCCCAGTCCCGCCTGCGCAGCCCCTGGCAGCAGGCCGACCAAGCGCGACAAGCCCTGGGACCGGCCTACGACGACAACCGACACGCCATCGGCAGCGCTTATTTCCTGATCCACGGGCAGTTGCGCACCGGCGCACAGCGACAGGCGCAAACGGCTTTGGTCAAACGCGATGGTTCGTCCGTGGTGTATGTCTGGATCAGTCCGACGGCACCCTCCGTCGCACCCTAAAATGAGTCACTTATGCGGATCATCGGCCTGCCCCATGACGCACTGAACGACACCTGTGCCCAGGTCTTCAGTGAGGACGGCTTGCGCGTGCAGGGCAGCGGCCTGATCACTCCGGCCGAGTGCTCAGCGGGTGAACTGATTGTGGCCATCGTGCCCCACACTCGACTGTCTTGGCACGCGGTGCGGCTGCCCCCGGTGGCAGCCTCGCAACGCCAGGCGGCGGTCATCGGTCTGCTGGAAGACCGCTGGTTACAACCCCCTGGCGAGCTCCACCTGAGTCTGTTCCCGATCGCTGATGCAGCCCCAGACGGGGCCAATTTTTGGGTCTGCGCCTGCGATGCCACCTGGTTGCGCCAGGCCCTGCAACCCTGGATGGCTGCGGGGCGCATGCCGCAAAAGCTGATGCCCGAGTTTGCGCCCGCTGCAAACGCGCAAACCGAAACCCTCCACTGGCTCGGTCCGGCCGAGCGGGGACAGATCGTCTGGTGCCGGGCACAAGGGGTGCTGGCTGCTCCGGCCCCCCCGCCCTGGCCCCTGTTGCAGTCCACCCCCGTGCAGACCCGGGCCGAACCCGACATGGTGGAACTGGCACATGCTCACCACGGCACCCCCGATGCACCAACCTCGCAAACGCAGGCTGAGCGCTGGCTGCTGGCGGCCTCCAGCCCGTGGGATTTGGCGCAAGGCGTGTGGTCGCAAACACCGCTGCAAAAACGCAAACGTCAGGCGGCTGAGCTGGCCTCGCATCTGTGGCATCACCCCAGTTGGCGGTCTGCCCGACGCGCGCTGTTGGCGCTGATCCTGATTCAGGCGATGGGCCTCTTGAGCTGGGCCTGGCTGATGAACCAGGAGTTGGCGTCGCAGCGGCGCGAATTGGCCGCTGTATTGACCCAGTCGTTTGCGCAGACCACGGTGGTGATCAATGCGCCATTGCAAATGAGTCAAGGCCTGCACCACTGGCGCCAGAGCCTGGGCGAAGCTCACCCGGGCCAACCCGAAAACATGCTGGCGCAAATCATGGACAGCCTTGCCGCACCCCAAGCTGTGCAGGCCTTGCGCTTTGATGGGCGAACCCTGACCCTGAAAGGGCCAACCCTGGCCTCGATCCCTGCCCAGCAACAGCAGCGCCTGCAAAGCTTGGGCTACGGGATCCAGACCACGGGCGATGGATTGAGCCTGAGTTGGAGCCCCGCGCCATGAATCGAATCCTGATTTTGCGCTGGGCTCTGGGACTGCTGGGGGTGCTGCTGCTGTGGACCGGCTTGGAGCCCGCCTGGCATCTGTGGCGCACCCACGAAGCTCAACTGAATGAATTGGCGCAACAGCGCCAGGCCATGCAGCGGGCTCAGGAAGAACTGCAAGCTTTGCAACAAAAAACGCTGCCCAGCCCGGCCGAAGCCCAAAACAGAATTCAGGCCATTGCCCAACAGCAGCTCAAGACGGTGGCCCAAGGCAGCCCCGGCGCTGGCATCCGCCTGACGTTGAATGGCGTTGCGCCACAACAATTGGCGCAGGCTTGGGCCGACATCCGCAGCCAAACCTCCGCCAGCGTGGTGCAAGCCGATCTGGTGCAGGGGCCACAAGGCTGGTCAGGCACCCTGGTCTTCAAACTGGCTCAACGACCATGAGTGCCAACCTGTTTCATGCGCCCCCCTCAAGGCCGGCACGCATGCGCTGGGGGCTTGGGCTGGCGGGGGTGTTGTTGGCATGCGGGGCCGGTCTGAGTTTCTGGCCTGCCGCTTGGGTCACCCCGGTCATCGAGCGCCTGAGCACCGAGCGTGTCCAATTGAAGGAGGTTCGCGGGTCGATGTGGAACGGATCGGCCTGGATCGCTTTGGGCAACCCGGGAGGTACCGCCGTGGCCTGGCCTCAGCGGATTCACTGGCAGTTGCGCCCCGCCAGTTTCAATGCCTGGCACCTGGGTGTGCGCACCGACCCCGAATCCACCCGGCCGATCTGGCAAGGAAAAGTGCGTTGGCAACCTTCGGGTTGGCGCGTCGAGTTCGATGACCTTGAGTTTCGCATGCCCTCGGACTGGCTCAGCGCTTTGGGCGCCCCCTGGAACACCATCGCTCCGCAAGGCCACTTGCGCGTGCAAAGCAAAGGCTGGGGCTGGCAACAAGAAGGCTCAGCGTTCAGAATGAACGGTCAAGTCACGCTGACCCTGGAGGGGCTATCCACACGCTTGTCCTCGCTGCGCCCGTTGGGTGACTATCAGGTGAGCATTCAGGGGGGCGTAGCCCCCAGCCTGGAATTGACCACTTTGCAAGGACCGTTGCAAATGAGTGGCAAAGGCTTGTGGCATCGCGGGCGACTGGATTTTCAGGGCGAAGCCTGGGCTCGACAGGCGGATGACGAAGCCGTGCTCGCCAATTTACTCAGCGCGCTGGGCCCCCGCAAAGGGACGCGCGCCATGCTGAAAGTGGGATAAGGAACACCATGCAGACCCGACACCAACGATTGCACCAAATGGCCTGTGCCTTGGCACTCACGGGGGCGCTGACCACGGCGGTTTGGGCTCAAGGTCGCGCGACCGAACCGGTCAGCCTGAATTTTGTCAACGCCGAGATCGAAACGGTGGCCCGGGCGCTGGCCAACCTGACAGGTCGCCATTTGGTCGTCGACCCTCGGGTCAAGGGTACGCTGACCCTGAGTGCCGAGCGTCCGATGCCCGCCGAGTTGGCCTGGGCCCAATTTTTGTCGGCTTTGCGCTTGCAATCTTTTGCGGTGGTCGAGGTCAACGGGTTGACCAAGGTGATGCCTGAAGCCGAGGCCAAATTGCAAGGGGGCGGCGTGATCGCCAACGAACGTTCGAGCGGGGGCGGACAAATCATCACGCAAATCTTTCGCCTGCAACACGAAAACGCCAGCCAGTTGGTACCCGTCTTGCGGCCCTTGATCAGCCCCAACAACACCATCAATGTCAACCCGGGCACCAATGCCCTGGTGATCACCGATTACGCCGACAATTTGCAGCGACTGGGTCGCATCATCGCCAGCTTGGACACCGCCCAGGCCACCGACATCGAAATCGTCGCCTTGCGACACGCGCTGGCCATCGACCTTGCGCCCCTGATCCAGCGCCTGCTCGACAGCACCGCTGGACCGGGCATGGCCGCCAACGCCAACCCGACGCCCGGTGCCCCCAACACCCCGGACAGCGGCTACCGTACCACGGTGCTGGCCGAGACCCGCAGCAACAGCCTGATTTTGCGCGCCGCCAACCCGGCCCGGCTGGCTCAAGCGCGCAGTCTGGCAGAAAAACTCGACCGCCCGGGCGGCACTGGCGCATCGGGCAACATCCATGTGGTCTACCTGAAAAATGCCGACGCCACCAAGCTGGCCAACACCTTGCGTGCCGCCATGGCGGGCGATGGCCGGGGCGTGGCTTCGTTGGGGCTGAACCTCACTCCAGCCAACCCGGCAGGGATGTCTCAGGTGACCACCCCGAGCCCGACCAGCACGCCCGGTGCAACGGGCCCTGCAACCGGTGGCCCGGCGACCGGGGGGCAAATTCAGGCCGACACAGCCACCAATTCGCTCATCATCAGCGCCCCCGAACCGCTGTACCGGCAGCTCCGGGCGGTCATCGATCAACTCGACGGCCGACGCGCTCAAGTGCTGGTCGAGAGCATGATCGCCGAAGTCGACGCCAGCAAGGCGGCGCAGTTCGGTGTTCAGTGGCAAAACGCTTTTGGCAATCGCGCCGGCAGCGTCGGCGTGATCGGCACCAACTTCGGCGCCACGAGCAACATCATCGGCATTTCCAGCGGCGCCCAAGCCCCCAGAGCCGGGCTCAACATCGGCACCGGTCGCCAGATCGATGGCAACACGGTGCTGACCAGCCTGGCCAATTTCTTGCAACAAGGCGGCGGCAGCAACATCCTGTCCACGCCGAGCTTGCTGACCCTGGACAATGAAGAAGCCAAAATCGTGGTCGGCCAAAACGTGCCCTTCGTGACCGGCCAGTACACCGCCAACAACACCAATGCCGGCGCGGTCAACCCCTTCCAGACCATTGAGCGCAAGGACGTCGGTTTGACGCTGCGGGTCAAACCGCAAATCAGTGAAACCGGCACCGTCAAGCTGACCATCTACCAGGAGGTTTCCAGCGTGGTCCCTAACTCGGTGGGCAGCACCACCGGTTTGATCACCAACAAACGCTCGATCGAATCCAATGTGCTGGTCGATGATGGCCAGGTGGTGGTGCTGGGTGGTCTGCTGTCCGATGAATACAGCGCCAATCAGGATCAGGTGCCCGGGCTGGGCAATCTCCCGATTTTGGGCAATTTGTTTCGCAGCGAATCCCGTGAACGCAAAAAAACCAACCTGATGGTCTTTTTACGACCCGTGGTGTTGCGCGATGGCCTGAGCAGCGACCAACTCTCCAATTCGCGCTACCAGAACATGATCGATCTGCAACGCCAAACCCATGTTCCAGCCAGTGGCCCGATGACGGTCGAAAACAGCATGACCCTGCCCCCCGTGGAGCGCAAACCTTGAGCAGCCGACACCCTCTGCCCTACCCTTACGCACGCAGCCATCAGTTGCTGTTGGCCTGCGACGGGGCAGACTGTGTCCTGTTTTTTTCGGGGCAACCCGACCCGGGCCCCTGGAGCGAAGTGATGCGCTGGGCACAGGGCCAGGGCCTGACGCCCCAAACCCGACAACTGGACGCCAGCGAATTGGGTCAAAAAATCAGTCTGGCTTACGCCCACAGCGACACCACGGCGGCGCGGGTGGCCAGCGAAGTTGAAAACGATGCCGACCTGAGCCGATTGTTGCAAGAGTTGCCGGCGGTCGAAGACCTGCTCGAAGCGACCGACGATGCACCCATCATCCGCTTGCTCAATGCTTTGCTCAGCCAAGCCGCGCGCGAAGGTGCCAGCGACATCCACATCGAGGCCTACGAACGCCATTCCAGCGTGCGCCTGCGCGTCGATGGCGTGCTGCGGGAGGTGGCACAGCCGCACCGCGCCTTGCATGCTGCTTTGATCTCACGCCTGAAAATCATGGCCGAGCTCGACATTGCAGAAAAACGCCTGCCCCAAGACGGCCGGATTTCGCTGCGGCTGGGTCAGCGCGCCATCGACATCCGGGTCTCCACGTTACCGGGGGCGCATGGCGAGCGTGCCGTGCTGCGTTTGCTCGACAAATCGTCCACCCGACTGAGCCTGAGCGATCTGGGCATGACCGGCGACACCCTAAACCGCTGGTTGGCGCAACTGCGCCAGCCGCACGGCCTGTTGCTGGTCACCGGACCCACCGGCTCGGGCAAGACCACCACCCTGTACGCCGCCTTGCAGGCCTTGAACGCCGCCGAAATCAACATCCTGACGGTCGAAGACCCGATCGAATACGAGTTGCCCGGCGTCGGACAAACCCAGGTGAACCCGCGCATCGAACTCGATTTTGCCCGCGCCCTGCGTGCCATTTTGCGCCAGGACCCGGATGTGATCATGATTGGCGAGATTCGCGATCACGAGACGGCCCAAATTGCCATTCAGGCCTCACTGACGGGCCACCTGGTGCTGGCCACTTTGCACACCAACGACGCGCCCAGCGCAGTCACGCGCCTGATCGACATGGGGGTCGAACCGTTTTTGCTCAGTTCATCTTTGTTGGGGGTCCTGGCCCAGCGCCTGGTGCGCAAACGCTGCCCCGTCTGTCAGGGCAACGGTTGCGAGGCCTGCCACCAAAGCGGCCATCAGGGTCGCATGGGCATCTTTGAGTTGATGCTGGCCACGGGGGAACTGCGCGAGTTGATCCACCAAAACGCACCTGAATCGGCGCTGCGCGAGTCGGCCTTGACCGCAGGCATGGTACCCATGCGCACCGATGGCGAACGCTTGGTCACCCAAGGTCTGATCAGCCTGGCCGAATTGATCCGCGCCACGCGCGACTGACGCCATGACCGCCTATCAGTATCAAGCTCTGGACGCCAAAGGCCAAACCGCCCAGGGCCTGATCGAGTCGGACAGCGAACGGCTGGCGCGCCAGACCCTGCGCCAGCAAGGCCTGATCCCGATCTCGGTGTGGCCGGCCGGCTCCGACACCGATGCCCTGCCCTGGTGGCGTCGCCCGATCCATTTGCGTGGCATCTTGGCGGGCGAAGCCTTGGTCACGTTCACCCGCCAACTCGCAGGCCTGGTACAAGCCGGCCTGACGCTGGACCGCGCCTTGGGTGCCCTGATGGAAGACGTGTCGCCGCGCCAGTCGGCGCTGGTGGCCCAGTTGCGCGCCGAAGTCAACGCGGGCCACAGTTTGGCGCAGGCGCTGGGCTCGCACCCGCGCGAGTTTCCGGCGGTGTATCGGGCGGTGGTGGCGGCCAGCGAGCAAAGTGGCCAGTTCGGCACCCTGCTGCTGCACCTGGCGGCCGACCTGGAAGCCGACCTGCAATTGCGCCACAAGGTGCTGGCGGCCCTGCTCTACCCGGCCATCGTCTCGGCGGTGGCTTTGCTGATTGTGCTGTTTTTGCTGGCAGCGGTGGTGCCACAAATCGCCCAGGTGCTGGTGCAAAACCAGCAAACGCTGCCCGTGTTGACGCGCCTGATGCTGGGTCTGTCGCAGTTTGTTCAGGACTGGGGACTGGTCACCCTGGTGCTGCTGACCGGCTTGGGGTTGGTGGCGCAACGGGCGCTGAAACAAGACGCCCTGCGTTTGCGCTGGGATCGGTTGTGCCTGCAACTTCCCGGCGTGGGCGGCTGGTTACGCAACTACCACGCCGCCCGCCTGGCGCTGACTTTGTCGTCGCTCACCGGGGCAGGCGTGCCGATCCTCAAAGCCTTGTCGTCGGCTGCCGAAACCGTGCCCAACCATGCCCTGCGCCAGGACTTGCGACAGGCCGCCGATTTGGTGCGCGAAGGTGCCCCGCTGGCCGTGGCCCTGACCCACCAGGGGCAGTGGCCCCGCTTGCTGGCCATGTTCATCCGGCTGGGTGAACAAAGCGGACAACTGCCACTGATGCTGGCCCAAGTGGGGCAGCAACTGCGCGAGCAAGTACAACGTCGCAGCCTGCAATGGGCGACCTTGCTCGAACCGCTGCTGATCCTGGTGATGGGCGGCATGGTCATGCTGATCGTGCTGTCGGTGATGCTGCCGATTTTGCAACTCAATCAAATGGTGAGGTGACCCATGGGCGTGACGCTGGCCGACAAACTGGTGGTGGCGATTTCGTCGCGCGCCCTGTTCGACTTCGAAGAAGAAAACCAGGTCTTCGAGAGCGCCGACGACCATGCCTACATGCAATTGCAATTGCAGCGCCTGGACGTGCCCGCCAAACCCGGGGTGGCTTTTTCGTTGGTCCGCAAATTACTCGCTTTCAACCGGGCCGATGCGCAGCGCATCGAGGTGGTGATCTTGTCGCGCAACGACCCCGTCAGCGGCATGCGGGTGTTCCGCTCGGCGGCTCACTATGGCTTGCCGATCGTGCGTGGCAGTTTCACGCGGGGGCGGCCGCCCTGGCAATACCTCAAACCCTTGCACGCCAACCTGTTTTTATCGGCCCACTTGCCCGATGTGCGCGACGCGCTCGATGCGGGTGTGCCGGCCGCCCAGGTCTACCCGCAAGCCGCCCACGCCTCGGACCAGCACCCGCATGAAGTCCGGATCGCCTTTGACGGCGACGCGGTGTTGTTCTCTGACGAAGCCGAGCAGGTGTTTCAGGCTCAGGGGCTCAATGCCTTTCAGGAGCACGAGCGCACCCACGCGCGCCAGCCCTTGTCTGCCGGCCCCTTCAAACCCTTGCTCGAGTCTTTGCACCGCCTGCAAAGCGAAGGCACCGACGCCATGCGCATCCGCACCGCCTTGGTGACCGCGCGCAGCGCCCCGGCCCATGAACGCGCCATCCGCACCCTGATGGACTGGAACGTGCAGGTCGACGAAGCGATGTTTTTGGGCGGGCTGGACAAAGGCGAGTTCCTGCGCGAATTTGAGCCCGATTTCTTCTTTGACGACCAGACCGGTCACATCGAGTCGGCCGCCCGCCACGTGCCGGCCGGCCATGTCGCCAGCGGTGTCACCAACCGCTGATCAGGTGCCGCTTCGCCAGCGCTGCCAGCCGGCAGCACGCAACTCGCAGGCCGGACAGGCGCCACACCCATACCCCCAATTGTGGCGGTGCTCGCGGTCACCGGTGTAACAGGTGTGGCTGTGTTCGACAATGAGTTGCACCAGGGCATCGCCCCCCAATTGGTGGGCCATGGCCCAGGTCTCGGCCTTGTCGATCCACATCAAGGGGGTCTCGATCAGGATGCGCCGATCCATCCCCAGCGACAGGGCCAGTTGCATGGCCTTCATGGTGTCATCGCGACAATCGGGATAGCCCGAAAAATCGGTTTCACAGACCCCGGTGACCAGCACCTGCAAGTCGCGCCGGTAGGCCAGTGCCGCTGCCAGCGTCAGAAACAACAAATTGCGTCCCGGCACAAATGTGTTGGGCAAGCCCGATTCGCTGACCTTGAACGCCATGTCGCGCGTCAGCGAGGTTTCACTGACCTGACCCAGCACCGCCAGGTCCAGCACGTGATCTGGCCCCAATCGGTCGCGCGCCCGTGGCAAGGCATCGCTGATGCGCTGCAAGACCTGGACCCGGGCCTGCATTTCAATGTGATGGCGCTGTCCATAATTGAATCCCAGCGTTTCGACGCGCGGATAGCGTTGCAAGGCATGCGCCAGACAGGTGGTGGAGTCTTGTCCGCCGGAAAACAGCACCAGGGCACTTTGATGAATGGCGGTCATGTCACTCCTTGTCGATTCGGGCGCGGCGGCTTTCGCGGCGTGCAATCCATGCGGTTGAAGCGGCGATCACGCAAGCTCCCAGCACGGTGTAGGTGCTGGGCAGGTCGGCAAACACCAGCCACCCCAGCAAAGACGACCAAATCAGGTCGAGAAAACGCAGCGACTGCGTGGCCGAGATGTCGGTGGCCTTGAAGGCCTGCGTCATGCAATAGTGCCCCAATGAGCCCAACACCCCGGCCAGCCCAAACCCGGCCCATTGCCAAAGCGTGGGAGCCTGCCAAAAGTAAATCGCCAGCGGCAAAGCGAACAGGCTCACGGTCAAAGCCTGCCAGAGCACGATCACCGCAGGCTTGTCGGTTTGCGTGAGCGCCTTGGTGATCAAAAAAGACGCGGCAAACATGGGCGACGAGGCCAGCATGATCAGGGCATACAAGCCGTCGCTGCCCCCGAGTTTGGGCGCCACGATGATCAGCACCCCGCCAAAACCGAGCAACGCCGCCACCCAGCGGTCGGCGCGCATGCGCTCGCCCAAAAACCAGGCGGCCCCGAGCATGATGAAAATAGGCCCTGTGAATCCCAAAGCGGTCATGTCGGCCAGGCCGATGTGCGGCAACGCGGTGAACCACAGCATCAGGCCGATGGTGTGAACCCCGCCGCGCCAGAACTGGCCCCGCACGTTGCGCGGCATCAGATCGGCCAAACCGTGGCGCAGCAAGGGCAGCATCACGAGCAGGCCGCACAGATAACGCAAGAAAAGCGACTGGTAGACGTTCAGGTTCAGGGTGATGCTGCGCACCACCGTGTTGAGCAGGCAGAGCAACAAGCCCGAAGCCACCGCCCACATCAGCCCCTGCACCGCCAGGCTCTGCCCCGCCCACAGGCGATGCCGCCAGTCTCGCCGGCGCTGATCCGCTTCGTTGTGCCCAGAACCCATGGATGCATTTTAGGCACTTGACAGCCCAGGACCCGGGCCCGTGTCTCGCGGGTGTGCGGGTAAGATAGGTGCCTGATTTTTGAAAGGGATTGCCCATGTGCGGGATCGTGGCTGCCGCTTCACGCCAAAACATCGTGGCCGTGCTGGTTCAAGGTTTGCAACGCCTGGAGTACCGGGGCTATGACTCTTGCGGCATCGCCGTGCACAACGACAGCCTGGCCGGGCAGGGTCATGGTTTGCGTCGCGCCCGCAGCACCGCGCGAGTCGCCGAACTGCTGACCCAGGTCCAGACCGACCACATCGCCAGCGCCACCGGCATCGCCCACACCCGTTGGGCCACCCATGGTGCCCCTGCGGTCCACAACGCCCATCCCCATTTCAGCCCCGGGCCTGGCCTGACCGACGGGGCTGCGCCGGGCCGGGTGGCTCTGGTGCACAACGGCATCATTGAAAACCACGACGAATTGCGCGCTGAATTGCAAGCCCTCGGCTACGTGTTTCAAAGCCAAACCGACACCGAGGTCATTGCCCACCTGATCGACAACCTTTACCAGGGCGATCTGCGCCGGGCCGTGCAACAGGCCACCGCCCAATTGCGCGGTGCCTATGCGATTGCCGTCTTGCACCACGACGAGCCGCACCGGGTGGTGGGCGCAAGGGCCGGCTCGCCCCTGATTTTGGGCGTGGGCCCGGGCCAGCGTTTTTTGGCCAGCGACGCCATGGCGCTGGCTGGTGTGACCGATCAGATCATCTACCTCGAAGAAGGCGACCTGGCCGACCTGACGCCCGACCAACACCTCATCTTCGACCGCCAAGGCAACCCCACCGAGCGCACCCTCCGAACGGTGCAAGCCCACAGCGGGGCGGCCGATTTGGGCCCGTACCGGCACTACATGCAAAAAGAGATCTTCGAGCAGCCCGGTGCGGTGGCCGACACCCTGAGCGGCATCGAAGCCATCGGCCCTGCCCTGTTTGGCCCCCAAGCCGCCGAGGTCTTGCCGGCCATCGACCGGGTGCTGATCCTGGCTTGCGGCACCAGTTATTACAGCGGCTGCGTGGCGCAGTACTGGCTCGAATCGCTGGCGCAAATCCCCTGCCGGGTCGAGGTCGCCAGCGAGTACCGCTACCGCGACTCGGTGCCGCACCCCCAAACCCTGGTGGTGACCATCAGCCAATCGGGCGAGACCGCCGACACCCTGGCCGCCCTGCGCCATGCGAAAAGCCTGGGCATGCCACACAGCCTGACCATCTGCAATGTCAGCACCAGCGCCATGGTGCGCGAGTGTGAAATGGCCTATGTCACCCGCGCCGGAGTCGAAATCGGCGTCGCTTCGACCAAAGCCTTCACCACCCAACTGGCCGGGCTGTTCCTGCTCACGCTGACGCTCATGAAACTGCGCGGCAAGCTGACGGCTGCGCAAGAATCGCAACACCTGCGCGAGTTGCGCCACCTGCCCGCCGCCATGCAATCGGTGCTGGCGCTCGAACCGCAGGTGATGGCCTGGGCGCAAGAGTTCGCCAGCAAAGAAAACGCCCTGTTCCTGGGGCGTGGCACCCATTACCCCATCGCCCTGGAAGGCGCACTCAAGCTCAAAGAGATCACCTACATCCACGCCGAAGCCTACGCCGCCGGCGAACTCAAGCACGGCCCGCTGGCCCTGGTCACCAGCGCCATGCCGGTGGTCACCGTCGCCCCCAACGACACCTTGCTCGAAAAACTCAAAAGCAACATGCAAGAAGTCCGCGCCCGGGGCGGCGTGCTGTATGTGCTGGCCGACGCCGACAGCCGCATCAGCGCCAGCGAAGGCGTGCAAGTCATCCGCATGCCCGAGCACTATGGCGTCCTCTCGCCCATGCTGCACGTCATCCCGCTGCAACTGCTGGCCTATCACACCGCTTGCGCGCGCGACACCGATGTCGACAAACCACGCAACTTGGCCAAGAGTGTGACGGTGGAGTGAAGCGATGAATCCGTCCATGGCCCATGCACCTGTTTGAATCGACCGATGAAATGGACGGACCCGCATGGAACAAACCCCCATCCACGACCAGCACAACCCGGATCTGCTGAACATCATCCCCCGCAGCGCCCGACACATCATTGAAATCGGTTGCAGCTCGGGTGCGCTGGCGCGTGAGTTCAAAAAGATTTCCCCCTCGGCCAACTGGTTTGGCGTCGAAATCGATCCCGGCTATGCGACCCTGGCGCAACGTTTCTGCGACCAGACCCTGGTGGCCGACATCGAAGCCTGTGATGATCATTTTTATCGGGCTCATGCCCATCGCGACTGCTGGGTCTTCGGGGATACGCTCGAACACTTCAAAGACCCGTGGGCCGTGCTTCGAAAAATCAGACAAGTGATCCCTGCTACAGGTTGCATTGCCGCCTGCATCCCCAACGCACAGCACTGGTCCGTGATCGTGCGTTTGGCCACCGGCGACTTCCGCTATGAACCCAGCGGCCTGCTGGATCAAACCCATCTGCGCTGGTTCACCCGCAAGACCCTGATCGAGATGTTTCAAAGCCAGGGCTTTCAGGTCGTGGCAGGCGTGCCGCGCCGCTTCCACGAACCGAATCGGGACACATTCTGGCCCTGGCTGACTCAACTGGCGCAACTGACCGGGGCGAAGGATGAGCAAATGCTGCAAGACATGCTCCCCTTGCAGTATGTCGTCCGTGCGGTCCCGGTATGAGCGCCGGATCTGCAATGCCAACTCCTCACACCTGCGGATGGGTCTCCGCCGGGTTCGTTGGGCCCCTCAAGGCTTTTTCTTCACCGGCCGTTTCCAGCTTGTCACACTGACCTGCTTGCCACGCGCCACGGTCAGCGCCTCGGGCGGGGTGTCTTTGGTGATGGTCGAGCCGCCCCCGATGGTGCCGCCGGCGCCGATGCGCACCGGTGCGACCAACACGCAATTGCTGCCCACATGGACCCGGTCTTCAATGACCGTGGTGTGCTTGTGGGCGCCATCGTAATTGGCGGTGATGCTGCCCGCCCCGTAATTGACGTCCCGGCCCATCTCGGTGTCGCCCACATAGGCCAGGTGGTTGGCCTTCGAGCCCGCGCCCATGCGGCTGTTTTTGACTTCGACAAAGTTGCCAATGTGAACCTCGGGGCCCAACTCACTGCCCGGACGCAACCGGGCATAAGGCCCGATGCGGGCGCCTGCCCCCACGGTCACGCCCAGCGCTTCGCCCTCGATGTGGGTAAAGGGCAGGATCTGGGCGCCCGCCTGGATGTGGCAATCAGACAGCACGCAATGGGCGCCGATGCTCACCCCGGCGTCCAGTGTCACCCGGCCGCTGAAGACACAGTTGACGTCGATTTCGACATCGGGCCCACAGATCAGTTCGCCCCGCAGGTCAAACCGCGCCGGGTCCAGCAGCCTGACCCCCTGGGCCATGAGCTGTTCGGCCTGACGGCGCTGAAAAATGCGCTCGAGTTCGGCCAGCTGCGCCGGGCTGTTGACCCCGGCGACCTCGGCCAGGTCATCGGACACCAGGGCCACCACCTCGACCCCGGCGGCGACCGCTTTGGCCACCACATCGGTCAGGTAATACTCGCCCTGGGCGTTGCGGTTGTCGAGCTGGCTCAGCCACTGGCGCAATCGCGCCGCTGGCGCGGCCATGATGCCGCTGTAAACCTCGGCGATCTTTTGTTCCGACTCGGTGGCGTCTTTTTGCTCCACGATGGCCTTGACCTGGCCTTGCGCATCGCGCACCACCCGGCCATAACCGGTGGGGTCGGGCGGACAGACCGTGAGCAAGGCCAACCGTTGGCCGGCACAGGCTTGAGCCAGGCGCGCCAGGGTGGCCGCGCCGATCAGGGGCACATCGCCCGAGAGCACCACCACCATGCCGTCGTCGGGCAGCAAGGGCATGGCTTGCATCACCGCATGGCCCGTGCCCAGTTGCGGCTCCTGGCGCACAAAGCCCAAATCGTGCCCGGGATGGGCTTGGCGCAAAAAGGCCTCGACCTGCTCAGCCCCGTGCCCGGTCACCAACACCCGATGCCGGGCCCCCAGCGCGGCCGCCGTTTGCACCACGTGCTGCACCAAAGCCCTGCCCGCCAAAGGATGAAGCACTTTGGGCATACTGCTCTTCATGCGGGTGCCTTTGCCCGCAGCCATCACCACCACATCGATTGCCGTCATGGTTTTTGTTCCTTGCTGTGGCCCCATTATCCGACAGCCCCGGCAGGCGCTTTGTCGCCGCTGGCTGGCGCGAGCGGTGCTGATTCTGGCGGCGCTGGGTCTGACAGGCTGCAGCCTGATCGAAACCACTTACAACCAAAGTCCTTTTTTGTTGCAGTGGTGGCTGCATCGCCAGTTTGACCTGAACAGCGAACAAAAGCAGGCCCTCAAAGCCGAGTTGCGCACCTTGCAAGCGTGGCACCGCCAACAACAGTTGCCCGTGGTCAACCAGTCGGTGCTGGGGCTGATTGGCTTGGCGCGCCAAAACCTGTCGGTCGAGCAAACCTGCGGGTTTCAAAACGACGTCTGGGCCAGCCTGCCGGTCTTGGCCCAACAAGTCACCACCCGCCTGGCCCCGCTGGCACTGACCCTGAAACCCGAGCAGATCACCCACTTGCGCAAGTATTTTGATGAAGAAAATCAAAAATGGCGCGAAGAGTGGCTGGAGGGCTCCGAGGAAGAACGGCTGCAACGGCGATTGAAGCGGGCGCTGGATCGGGTGGAAGATTATTACGGCGACCTGGATGCTTCACAAAAGAACACGCTGCGCGAAGTCTTGCGACGCTCGCCGTACAACCCGCAAATCGCCTGGCAAGAGCGCTTGCGCCGCCAAGCCGATGTGGTCGACACCCTCGAGCGCATCCGGCTGGAGCGTCCCAACCTGGCAGAGGTGCAAAAACGGCTGCTGGAGCTGAGCGACAGGGCGCTGAACCCGCCGGTCGCCGCGCACCGGCAACATCTGGAACAAAATGCAGCCTATTTGTGTGCAGCCACCAGCCAGGTGCACAACAGCATGCAAACCGAACAACGGCAAAAGGCCCAAAACAAACTGAGCCAGCAACAACAAGCGCTGGCGCGTTTGCTCAAAGCGGGCTGAGCGCCCGAACCCGTTCAGGCCTGCAGCGAGGCCCACATCTCCATGTCACGCTCTGCCGTCCAGATGCGCGGGTGCTTGACGCCCGAGGCTTCATCAAACGCCCGGCTGACATCAAACGGCAGGCAGTGCTCGTAGATGAACACATGGCCAAACACCGGATCCATCTTTTGGCGGGTGTGCGCCATGGCGGCTTTCAGGTCCATCTTTTGGGCCACCGCTTCCTGGGCACACTGATAAAGCATTTGCACCCAGCGGCGGGTGTAGTCGAGCGATTGATTGACCGCCGCATGGCCTTTCATGGCTTCGCCCCGACCCGGCACGATGGCCTCGGCACCCAAGGCGCGCAACGCCTCTAGGGTGGCGGGCCATTCGGCCAATTGCGCATCACCCGTGTAAACGCCCGCCTCGTACTCGACCAAATCGCCACTGAACAAGACTTTTTCGCTCTCCACCCAGGCGATGGTGTCGCCCTTGGTGTGCCCCGGGCCCGGGTGCCAGATCTCGACCCAAACGCCGCCCAGGTCCAGGCGAATGCTGCCCTGCCGCCCCGGCTGGCCGTCGCCCACCACCAGGGTCGGCCAGGTCAGGCCGGGCACCTCTTCGGCCCCCTGGAACAAGCGCGGGAAGCGCTCCATCTCGCTTTTCATGTCTTGTGCGCCGCGCTCGCGGATCAACTCCAGCGTGCCATGACTGGCGATCACTTCGGTCGCCCCTTCGGCCTTGAAGGCGCTGGCCCCGAGCACCCGCACGGCATGGTAGTGCGTGAGCAGCACGTATTTGATGGGCTTGTCGCTGATGGTGCGGATGCGGGCGATCAGGTCACGCGCCAGCGCCGGCGTGGCGGTGGCATCGCTGACCAGGATGGCCTGCTCGCCGATGATCACCCCGGAATTGGGATCACCCTCGGCGGTGTAAGCCCAGCAGTGGGCGCTGAGTTGTTCAAAGGTGATTTTTTTCTCGGTCAGGTCAGCCTTGCTGGCAAATGCTTTGGACATGTCGTGTCTCCATCGGGTGATTGCAGTTCATTCTACTCAGGGGATGTCGGTGTTGTCGGCCACCAGCGCTCCCTTCGGGCCCACCGTGCCCATGCGCGATTTCAAAGATTGAGGTTGGCCGGTGATGATGGCCGCATACAAGGTGGCATTGCTCGCGACTTTTTTGACATAGTCTCGCGTTTCGTTGAAAGGCACGTTCTCAGCCCAGATGGCGCCTTCCAGGTCGCGCCCCTGGCGCCATTTGCGGGACCGTCCAGGCCCGGCGTTATAGGCAGCTGCCGCCAGTGGCATCGAGCCCTCGAAATTGTCGAGCACGATCTTCAAAAAACCGGTGCCGATGGCGATGTTGGTGTCGCGCAGATTGATGTGCTCGGGCTTGAATTGGTCCATGCCCAGTTTGCGCGCGGTCCATTTGGCGGTGGCCGGCATGACTTGCATCAGACCCGAAGCCCCCACGTGCGAGCGGGCGTCCATGATGAAGCGGCTTTCCTGCCGGATCAAACCGTAGACAAAGGCAGGGTCGAGATCGATCTCGCGACTGCGCTGCAAGACGGTGTCGCGAAATGGCAGTGGATAGGACTGCCCCACGTCAAGGATGTCGCGCGTGCGGTCGCTGGTGTTGATGCAACGGTCCCAAACCTGTTGCTCGCAAGCCAACGCAGCGCTGGCCAGCAGCTCACGATCGGTCATGCGGCCCAGTTGACCCTGGGCATTGACCAAATGCGCCCCATAATTCCATTCGCGAACCCCCTCGGCGCGCAACCCGATGGAGATGGCGTACAGGGCCCGCCTCAGGCTGGGGTTTTGCCGGGCCTGGGCCATCTCTTCAGGGGTGGGCGGCTCGGGGCGAGGGGGTGCCGTGATCTTGCGTCCCAAGGCTTCCAAAGCCAATTGCTCGTAAAAGCCGCGCACACCTGCGATGGACTCCAAAGACTTCAAGGCCGCCTGATGCGCCGGGTGGCTCACCGGGTGCTGCGCCATCTCGGCGCGCGCCAGCCAGTAGACCCAGGTGGCGTCCTGACGCGCTTGGGATGACATGGCCCGGATGGCCGCCTCGACCACCGACCACTTGGGGGTCGATCCTGCACGCAGTGCAGCACGCGCCTTCCAGCCCAGCATATCGTCGCTGAGATCAGCCACACGGCTGACCTGCTGGAAATGCGATAACGCCTCGTCGTCCAGTCGCATCGCCGCCTGACGGCCCAGCGCGCCCCAAATCCAGTTGCGTTGCTCGGCCGACAAGGCCGTTTGCCAATGGGACTTCAACAGCCGCTCAGCCTGCCCGGCTTCGGTGGTTGCGAGTCGCAACAGCGCCAGCACAGCCAACTCAGACTGGGCTGTGCGCGGATTGGCCGCATACTGCCCCAACCAATGCGCGGGGCGGCCCCAGAGATCGGCCCAGGCGCTGACCCCCTTGCCTTGCACCATGTCCACGGCCTGCCGGGCCGCGCGCTGGCGTCCCAATTCGGCCGACAGTCGCGCTTTGCGCCAGACCTGCGCCGGCGTCAGCTGGCGTGCACCGAGCAATCGGTCAACCGCCAGGTTGCAACCGTCATCGCCGTCGCGCTGCTGCAACCACAAGCGGTACAGCTCATCGGCCAGGTTGGGCAGGGCTGGCCCGCCCTGCCGCAAAAAGCTCACCAGACCCACATAGCACTGGACCTCACGGTCATCGCGCATGCGATAGTGGATGTGTTCATCGGCCAAGGTGGTCCAGTCCCGCCGGCTGCCCAGCAGCAGCAACCAATCGTTGCGCAAGCGGTCTTCCTGGTAGCTGTGGGCATAACGCTGGAGGAAATCGCGCACCTCGGACTCGGGGGCCTGGTCGAGCCGGGCCCGCAACTCCCAATAGGCCGCCCAAGGCTCCAGGATGTGTCCCCGGGCTTTGGGCAGCAGCTGGGTCAACCTCTTGCTATCGCCCCGCTTGAACGCAGCCGCCATCTCGATCAGCACAGCGTCAGCGTCGGCAGGGGCTGGTGCGGCCGTGACCGGCTTGGCAGCCTCAGCCCTGACCATCGGGTTCGGGACATCCAGCCGGGGGGTATTTTGGGGCGACTGGGCGCAAGCCATCAGGGCACCGGACAAAGCCAGGCCAGCCCATGAACGAATCAAAAAAACATTGGTCACAGCGGAAATGGTCATGTGGGATTCAGATGCCCCGATTATCATGTGGGAAACGACAACCCTGTGCCGTCTGACGGCACTCGAAGGCCGCCATGAGCAAATCGATCGACCGCCAAAGACTGATCCAGGAGCGTTTGTCCATGCCCGACCGGCTGGAGCGGGCGGACCGCTTGCAACAGGTCATGCGGATTTGGCTGTTTGGGCGCCCAGATACGGTGATCGGGGCCTATTGGCCCATCAAGGGCGAGTTTGACCCCCTGCCAGCGCTGCATCGCTGGAAAGAAGACGGCGAACTGATGGAGGAATCGCAACGGCGTCGAATCGGGCTGCCGGTGGTCAACCGCCAGCACAAGACCCTGACTTTCCACACCTGGTACCCCGGTTGTCCGATGGAAGAGGACGCCTACAACATCCCCAAGCCCAAAGACACCGACCTGGTCGTGCCCACCTTGCTGTTTGTGCCTTGCCTGGGCTATGGGCCGGGCGGTTACCGCCTGGGCTATGGCGGCGGCTTTTATGACCGGACCCTGGCCAGCCTGCAGCCCAAGCCGTTCACGGTGGGCTTGGGCTTTGGCATGGGCTTTGTGCCCGACTTCGAGCCCGAGCCGCACGATGTGCCGCTGGACGCCATCCTGAACGAGCACGGCATCGTCTGGCCGGTCTGAGCATGGCGCGTCCCAAATCTGCCAGCCACGACCTCAAGCGCGACGCCATCCTGGACTTGGCGGCGCGCTGCTTTGCCCAGCGCTCCTACCATGCCGCCAGCATGAACGACATCGCCATCGCAGGGGGCACTTCCAAGGCGCGGCTCTACCACTACTACGAGAGCAAAGAGGCGATTCTGTTTGACCTGCTGGACCGCTACACCCAGCGCCTGCTGGCCATCGTGGGCGAAACCGAGGCCGCCGCTCAACGCCAGCGCCTCGACGAACGCGCCGCCCTGCACGAATTGATCCGCCGTTTTTTGGCCGAATACCAGACCTCGGCCACCCGCCACGCAGCACTGTTGCACGATGTGCACTTTTTGGGGCCGCAGCAGCGCGACATCATTTTGGCCCGCGAACGCGACGTGGTGGCGGCGTTCACCCGCTTTTTGACCCGGGCCTACCCCGAGCGCCTGAAAACCAGCAACCCGACCGCCGTGACCATGATGGTGTTTGGCATGATCAACTGGACCTTCACCTGGTTGCAGCCCGACGGCGCCCTGAGTTACGCCGACTTTGCCGACGAGGTCATCCGCACCCTCGAGCGCGGCCTGGCCTGATACCGACCGCCACCCCGGCCGCTCACTCTTGCAACGACCACATCTGGGCATACCGACCGCCCAGACGCAACAGCTCGTCGTGGCGGCCACGCTCCACCACCGCCCCCTGATCCAGCACCAGGATCTCGTCGGCATGCACCACGGTGGACAGGCGGTGGGCAATCACCAGGGTGGTTCGATCGCGCGCCACCTCTTCGAGCTCGGCCTGAATCGCGCGCTCGTTGGCGGTGTCCAGCGCCGAAGTGGCCTCGTCCAGGATCAGGATCGGCGGGTTCTTGAGCAAGGTGCGGGCGATCGCCACGCGCTGCTTTTCGCCGCCCGACAGTTTCAGGCCCCGCTCGCCGACCGGGGTTTGCAATCCCTTGGGGGTCTGCGCCACAAACGCATCCAGCCGCGACGCCCGCACCACCGACTCGATGTCGGCCTGGGAAGCGCCGGGCTGCCCATAGGCGATGTTGTAGGCCAGGGTGTCGTTGAACAGCACCGTGTCTTGCGGCACGATGCCGATCGAACGCCGCACGCTGTCTTGCTGCACCTGCCGGATGTCTTGCCCGGCAATGAAAACCCCGCCTTGTTGAACGTCGTAAAAGCGGTAGAGCAATCGCGCCAGCGTCGACTTGCCCGCCCCTGACGGCCCCACCACCGCCAGGGTGCGCCCCGCCGGGATTTGGAAACTCAAGCCCTTCAAAATGGGGCGCTCGGGGTCGTACCCGAACCAAACGTCCCGAAACTCCACCGCTGGCGGGCCTTGCAAGTGCAATGCCGGGGCTTGCGGGGCGTCGGCCACTTCGCGCTCTTTTTCGAGCAAGGTGAACATGCGGTCCAAATCGGTCAGGCTTTGCTTGATCTCGCGGTAGAGCACGCCCAAAAAATTGAGCGGGATGTACAACTGGATCATGAAGGCGTTGATCATGACCAGGTCGCCCAAAGTCATGCGGCCATCGATCACGCCTTGGGTGGCGCGCCAGAGCATGGCCACCAGCGCCACACTGATGATCAGTTGCTGACCCCCATTGAGCAAACTCAGCGAGGTCTGCGACTTCAGGCGCGCCCGCCGCAAACGTTGCAGGCTTTCGTCATACCGCTTGGACTCAAAGGCCTCGTTGTTGAAATATTTCACCGTTTCGTAATTCAACAAAGAATCGATGGCCCGGGTGTGCGCGGCCGAATCAAACTCGTTGGCTTGCCGGCGAAAGTGGGTCCGCCACTCGGTCACCGTGACCGTGAACACGATGTAGAGCACCAGCGCCACCAGGGTGATGGCGGCGAAGCCTAAGTCGAACTTGACCGACAAAATCACCAGCACCAAGGCCATCTCGATCAGGGTCGGCACCACGCTGTAGAGCGAATACGAAATGAGCGACTCCAACCCCCGCACGCCGCGCTCGATGTCACGCGTCATGCCGCCGGTCTGACGGTCCAGGTGAAAGCGCAGGCTCAGGCCGTGCAAGTGCTCGAAGGTCTGCAAGGCGATGCGACGCGACGCACCCTGGGTCGCCTCGGCAAACACCAGTTCACGCAGTTCGGTGAACAAGGACACCGCAAAACGCAACAGGCCATATCCCACCAGCAACGCCACCGGCACCAGCAGCACCGCCACCGGGGTCTGAACCTGGGGGGTCATGGCGTCGACCAACTCTTTGAGCACCAGGGGCACGCCGACGTTGGCCATCTTGGCCGCGACCATGAAAGCCAGGGCAATGGCCACGCGCCACTTGTAAGCCCACAAATACGGCAGCAAACGCGCCAATATTTCGGCGTCTTGGCGGGTGCGTGGCGCTTGCGGTCCTGGGGCGCCGTGGGCGCCGGCGGTGATGGCGGGTCTCATGGGTGAAAATGGAGGGGTAGGCCCACCCAACAGCGGGCAGATCCAGGAGTCATTGTCCCATGAGCACATCCCCCGCCGCGCAGCCGACTGCCAGTTTGCCCACCGACCAGGAGTTGGTCATGAAAGTCATCCCCATGCCGGCCGACTGCAACGCCAACGGCGACATCTTTGGCGGCTGGGTCATGGCCCAGGTCGATTTGGCCGGTGCGGTGTTGCCGGCGCGACTGATGCGCGGCCGGATGGCCACGGTGGCGGTCAACCAGTTCATCTTCAAGCAACCCGTCAAGGTGGGCGACATCCTGAGCTTTTTCTCCAAAGTCACCCGCATCGGCCGCACCTCAGTCACCGTGGCGGTCGAGGTCTATGCCGAGCGCATCCGCAGCCAGGGGCAATTTGTCAAGGTGACCGAAGCCCAACTGACCTACGTCGCCATCGACGAGCAGGGCCGCCCCAAACCGTTTCAGGAAACGATGTAAGCACCCGCTCCGGTCGAAAGCAATTTGCCATCTGCGCCCCTGAACTCCATGCGGGTCGAGCCCACGCGAGAGCCCAGGCGCATCACTTCAGCCGTCATTTCAAACCAGGCCCCGATGCCCGGGCGCAGGTAGTCGATGCGCAAATCGATGGTGCCCAATTTGGAAAAGCGCTCGAGGCGTTTTGGCGGCGGCTCATCCATGTGACGGGCCCCGATGGCCACCATGCAGGCCAGCCCGCCCATGGTGTCGAGGCAGGCGCTGATGACACCGCCGTGGATGCGGTTGTGGCCGAAATGCCCGATGAGCTCGGGGCGCATCTCGAGACGGGCCTTGACCACGGTCGGGCGCATGTCGGTCAGGCGCAAGCCCAAGACCCGGTTGAACACGATTTTGTCCTCGAAAATCGAACGCACGCCCTCAATGAATTCGGGCTCGAACTCGCCCACAAAATCTGCTGACTTGATCATCTCGGTGCCCGTTTTCAAGCGTTGACTTTGTCGAAGTCGGGACGCCGCTTTTCAAAGAAAGCGGCAAAGGCTTCTCTGGCCGCTGGCTCGTGCAGCATGCGGCGGAACGACTCACCCTCGGCGGCCATCCGGTCGGCCACGCTTTGAGCCTGGCCCGATTTGAGCAGCCGCTTGGTCTCAAGGACTGCGCTGAGGGGCTTGGCGGCGAGCTTGCGCGCCCACTGCTGGGCCACTGCGTTGGCTTCGGTGGGGGGCACCACCCGGTTGACCCAGCCCGACTCCAAGGCCGCCTCGGCCATGAAAGGCTCGCCCGACAGCAGCGCCTCGGCAGCGCGGTGGTAGCCCAGCAATTGCGGCACCAGCAGGCTGGACGCCGCCTCGGGGCACAGACCCAGGTTGACAAACGGCATTGAAAACGCCGCGTTGTCGCCCGCCACCACCAAATCGCAATGCAAGAGCATGGTCGAACCGATGCCCACCGCCGGGCCGCACACCGCTGCCACAACGGGTTTCGGACAGGTGGAGATCGCGTTCAAAAACCGAAACACCGGCGAATCGTTGCCCGCCGGCGGCGCGTTGAGGAAGTCGGCCAGGTCGTTGCCGGCCGAAAACACCGTTTCGTGCCCCTGGATCAACACCACCCGCACCAGCGGGTCGGCGACGCCAGCCATCAGTCGGTCGGCCAGCTCGGCATACATCGCCGCAGTCAGGGAATTTTTTTTGCTGACCCGGTTCAGGGTCAGGGTCAAGACGCCGTCTTCAAGGTGGTTCAGGATATCGCTCATGGTGGTCTCGGTCAGTGATCAGGGGGATGGGATGACGGCTTCGCTGCGATGCGTCTGCACCAGGCGCTCGAATCCCATGCGAGCGCGCGGCAAAGCTTGTTCAGAATGCAAAAAACGCGCCTCGTAGTGCAAGGCCAGGATCAGGCCGTGGATTTCAAACGCCAACTGCGCAGCGTCGACGTCGGCGCGCAAATGCCCCTCATCGCGCGCCTGGGCCACGGCCCGTCGCAAGGCCTGCATCCAGACATCGACCGAACCCGCCAAGGCGTCGCGCACCGGGCCCGGCCGGTCGTCAAATTCGACCGCACCCGAAATGTAGATGCAACCCGAGTCGATCTCGACGCTGGTGCGCCGCACCCAGTTTTCGAACAGTTGGCGCAGCCGGGGCAACCCGCGTGGCGTGCGCATGGCGGGATAAAAGACTTCTTGCTCAAAACGGTGGTGGTATTCGCGCACCACCGAAATCTGCAGCTCTTCGCGCGAGCCAAAGTGGGCAAAAACCCCCGACTTGCTCATGCGCATGATGTCGGCCAAAGCGCCGATGCTCAAGCCCTCAAGCCCGAGTTGCGTGGCCAAACCGAGAGCGGCATCCACAATGGCGGTCTTGGTCTGCTGGCCTTTGGCAGAGCTGCGAGGAAGTGAGGAAGCAAGTGGCATGGCTGATTTTCGCACGACCGTGCTATTTTCAACGAAAATCCCTCTTTTTGTTTCTGGTGCCATGCAAACCACCCGCCTCATCGCCATCCGCCACGGAGAAACCGCCTGGAACGTGGACACCCGCATCCAGGGGCAGCTCGACATTGAACTGAACGAAACAGGGCGTTGGCAGGCGCAGCAAGTCGCGCTGGCCCTGCGCGATGAGGGCATCGACGCCATTTACGCCAGCGATTTGTCGCGTGCGTTTCAAACCGCTCAGGCCATCGGCGCAGTGGTCGGTTTGCCGGCTGTGCCTACCCCTGAGTTGCGCGAGCGGCATTTTGGACACTTCCAAACCCGCACCTGGACCGAAATCGAGCAAAACTGGCCGCAAGATGCGCAACTCTGGCGCACCCGGGTGCCCGACTGGGCACCCGAAGGCGGAGAGAGTTTGCAGGTGCTGCGTGAGCGCGTCGGGCGCATCGTTGACGAACTGGCGGCTCGCCATGTCGGCGAACACATCGTGCTGGTGGCCCACGGCGGCATCATGGATGTGCTGTACCGCCTGGCAACGGGTCAAGACATCCAAACCCCCCGCACGTGGTCGTTGGGCAATGCGGTGATCAACCGACTGCTGTGGACGCCGCAAGGCTTGAGCCTGGTCGGCTGGGGTGACGACCGTCACCTGCAAGTGGCCAGTCGCGACGAAACCTCGGCCTGAGGTCAGGCACCCGGGCGGTGTCTCAAGCGGACTCGGGGCCAAACAGGCCGCCGTGGCTGGCAGGCGGCGCCACACCCAGGTGCCGGTACGCAGCCAAGGTGGCGACGCGGCCGCGTGGCGTGCGCTGCAAATAGCCCTGCTGGATCAAATAGGGTTCGATCACGTCCTCGATCGTGTCACGCTCTTCGCCGATGCTGGCGGCGATGTTGTCCAAGCCCACGGGGCCGCCGTCGAAGCGGTGCACGACGGCTTCGAGCAATTTGCGATCCATCAGGTCAAAGCCTTCCGGGTCGACATCCAGCATTTGGAGGGCCGCCTGCGCCAGCGCCTGCGTGATGCGCCCGTCGCCCTTGACCTCGGCGTAGTCGCGCACCCGGCGCAACAAGCGGTTGGCGATCCGGGGTGTGCCGCGCGAGCGGCGGGCGATCTCCAGGGCACCGTCTTCGTCGATGGGCACTTGCAACAAACCCGCGCTGCGCACCACGATGCGGCGCAACTCGGCCGGGGTATAGAACTCCAGCCGCGACACGATGCCAAACCGATCCCGCAAGGGGTTGGTCAACATGCCCGCGCGGGTGGTCGCCCCGACCAGGGTGAACGGTTGCAGATCCAGTTTGATGCTGCGCGCGGCCGGCCCCTCGCCGATCATGATGTCAATCTGATAGTCTTCCAGCGCCGGGTACAAAATCTCTTCGACCACGGGCGACAAGCGGTGGATTTCGTCGATGAACAAGACATCGTTTTTTTCCAATCCGGTGAGCAAAGCCGCCAGGTCTTTGGGTTTTTCGAGCACCGGACCGCTGGTCTGGCGCAAATTCACCCCCAGTTCGTAGGCGATGATGTGGCTCAGCGTGGTCTTGCCCAGGCCGGGCGGGCCGAACAACAACACATGGTCCAGCGCCTCGCCGCGCTTGCGCGCCGCCCCGATGAAAATATCGAGTTGCTCGCGCACCTTTTCCTGGCCCACATACTCTTCGAGCATTTTGGGGCGCAAAGCGCGCTCCAACGCCTCTTCCTGGTGCGAAACAGGCGCTGCCGACACCATCCGGGGCACGGGCGCGAAATCGTCGGTCTGGATGCTCATGTTGAGTGGATTTTAGGGGCTGGCCATTTCAGCGCGCCAATTGGCGCAGGGCCCATTTGATGCCTTCGCTCACGCCCAACTCGGCTGGCAGCCCTTTGAGCGCGGCAGTCGCCTCTTTCTCGTTGTAACCCAGCGCCAGCAGGGCCTGGGTGATGTCGGTGTGGGCGGGGGTCAGTCCAGCGGCCTGGCTGGCCGTGACATCGGCCCCCAACTTGCCTTTGAGTTCGAGCAACAAACGCTCAGCGGTTTTTTTGCCGATGCCGGGCACCTTGACCAGCCTTGACGCGTCCTGGGTGCTCACCGCCGCCGCCAAATCGGCCACGCTCAGGCCACTGAGCACGCCCAGGGCGGTGCGGGGGCCGACGCCCGAAATGCGGATCAACTGCCGGAAGGCATCGCGCTCGGAAGCGGTGCCAAAACCAAACAAAACTTGGGCGTCTTCGCGCACGACAAAATGCGTCAACAAAGCCACCTGCGACCCGACAACGGGCAAGTTGAAGAACGTGCTCATGGGCACATCGACCTCGTAACCCACCCCATGGCACTCGATCAAAATCTGGGGCGGATTTTTTTCCAGCAAGACACCGCTTAATTTGCCTATCATTGCAACACCTTTTAGCGGATTATCGACTTGATTCTCAAACACAGCTTCACCCCGGCTCACAACACCCGCCTGTCTCACCTGTGCGGCCCCATGGACGCGCACCTGCGCCAGATCGAGATGGCCTTGCGCGTCAAAATCGGCCACCGGCACGAACACTTTCGGATCGACGGTCCCAAGGCTCAGGCCGAACGGGCGCTGGAAGTGCTGCAGGCCCTGTATGAAATGGCCACTCGACCGGTTTCGGCCGAACAACTGCAACTGATGCTGACCGGCGAAGTCGGCGTGCAAGCCGACGCCGATGGTGCCGCCACTTTGCAAACCCGGCGCGCCGACTTGCGCGCACGCACGCCGGGTCAAAGCGTGTACCTGGAGAATATCGCGTCGCACGACATCACCTTTGGCATCGGACCGGCCGGCACCGGCAAAACCTACCTGGCCGTGGCATGCGCGGTCGACGCACTCGAGCGCAGCGCCGTGCAACGCATCGTGCTCACCCGACCGGCGGTCGAAGCCGGCGAGCGCCTGGGTTTTTTGCCCGGCGATCTGGCACAAAAAGTCGACCCCTACTTGCGGCCTTTGTACGATGCCTTGTACGACCTCATGGGCTACGAGCGGGTGCAAAAAGCCTTTGAGCGCAACGCCCTCGAAATCGCGCCCCTGGCCTTCATGCGCGGGCGCACCCTGAACCACTCGTTCGTGATTTTGGACGAGGCACAAAACACCACGCCCGAACAGATGAAGATGTTCCTGACCCGGATCGGTTTTGGGGCCAAAGCCGTCATCACCGGGGACGTCAGCCAAATCGATTTGCCCAAGGGCCAACTCAGCGGATTGCTCGATGCCGAGCGGGTCTTGAAACGTGTGCCCGGCATCGCCACGACTCACTTCACCAGCGCCGATGTGGTGCGCCACCCGCTGGTCGCGCGCATCGTCGACGCCTACGACGCCCAGAACAAGCGCGCCAGCGCCAGGCAGGCCTGACATGGCCATGCCGGCCCTGCAACTGTCGTTGCAATTCGCCCTGGGACCAAGCGCCCGCCGCCATCGCCAAGCCTTGCCACGCCATTTCGTCAGCCGCTGCATTCGCCACGCGCTCGAAAGCGACGCCGAACTGACGGTGCGCATCGTCGACGAAGACGAGGGCCGCCAACTCAATCTGGGCTTTCGCCAGCGCGACTACGCCACCAATGTGCTGACCTTCGATTACGCCCGCCAACCCGTGGTGGTGGCCGACCTGGTGCTGTGCGCCCCGGTGGTGGCACGCGAAGCCAGGGATCTCGGCAAAACGCTGGCTCAGCACTATGCCCACCTGCTGGTGCATGGCACCTTGCACGCCCAAGGCTGGGACCACGAAACCAGCCTGAAAGACGCCCACGCCATGGAAGCCCGCGAAGTCGACATCCTGGCCCGCCTGGGCCAACCCAACCCCTACAAGTGAGGCTGATGGCCCGGCCCCGGGTCGTCAAAATGCGCTTCGACGTCACTGGGCAACAACTGAATGGTGGCGCGCAAGCCGGGCACGGCCCCCATCAGCGCCAACTCGACATTGGTGCGCAAAGCAGCGGCGCGGCCCAGCGACCACGACGCCGGCATGTGCATGTGGATGTCGACAAAACAACGCTGGCCCGCCTTGCGGGTGCTGACATGGTCAAACCGGATGATGGCGCTGCTGCCCCGCTGGTGCTCAAAGCCCCGCAAGACCTCGTCGATTTGCGCCAGCACCTCGGGTTCGACCGCTTCATCGAGCAGCGCCTGCGATGACGCATAGACCAGATGCCAGCCTTCGCGCAAAATGTTCAGTGCCACGCCGATGGCCACCAGCGGATCCAGCCACAACCAGCCGGTGAAATACACCGCCACCAGGCCCAACACCACCCCGCCTGAAGTCCACACATCGGTGATCAGGTGCCGGGCGTCGCCCCGCAAGGCCACCGACCGATGCGCCTCGGCGGCCTTCAACATGACCCAGGCCAGCAAACCGTTGAGCGCCGAACTGAACAGGGACAAGCCCACACCCAGCCCCAGTTGTTCCAAAGGCTCCGGGTCTACCAACCGGTGCGCCGCCGCCCAGATGATGCCCAGTGCCGCCCCGATGATCAAAATGCCTTCGAAGCCGGAAGAAAAATACTCGGCCTTGTGATGACCGTAAGGGTGTGCATCGTCGGCGGGTCGTGCGGCCACCACCACCATCGCCAGGCCGAACATGGCGCCCGCCAGATTGACCAGCGATTCGAGCGCATCCGACAACAAACTGACCGAATCGGTGACCCACCAGGCCCCGGTTTTGAGGGCGATGGTCAGCAGCGCCACCGCCACCGAGGCTTGCATCAGCCGCTTGGGGGTCCAGCGCCGGATCCAGTTCGCCATGGTCTGCTCAGTTCAAATGAACACGCATGAATTTTCGCTTACCGACTTGCAAAACCAAAGAGCCCGCCGCGAGCTTCAATCCCTTGTCGCTGACAACCGACCCGTCGATGCGCACGCCGCCGCCATCGATCAGGCGGTTGGCTTCGCTGGTGGAGGGCGCCATGCCCACCGCTTTGAGCAAAGCGGCCACGCCCATGGGCGCACCGGTCACGGTCTGTTCGGGGATGTCGTCCGGAATGCCGCCCCGGCTGCGCAGCGCAAAGTCTTGCTCGGCGGCATCGGCCGCCGCCGCACTGTGAAAGCGGGCGGTGATCTCGCGCGCCAGCATGACCTTGACCTCTTTGGGGTTGCGACCGCCTTCGACCTCGCGCTTCAAGGCCTCGATCTCCGGCAGGCTTTTGAACGACAACAAGGTGTACCAGCGCCACATCAGCGCGTCACTGATCGAGAGCACCTTGGCAAACATGGTGTTGGGGTCTTCGGTGATGCCGATGTAATTGTTTTTGCTCTTGGACATTTTGTCCACGCCATCCAGGCCTTCGAGCAGGGGCATGGTCAGGATGCATTGGGGCTCCTGGCCGTACTCCAGTTGCAGGTGCCGCCCCATGAGCAAGTTGAATTTCTGGTCGGTGCCGCCCAACTCGAGGTCGGCTTTCAGGGCCACCGAGTCATAACCCTGCATCAGGGGGTAAAGAAACTCGTGCACCGAAATCGGGGTGCCGGCGCTGAAACGCTGGTGAAAGTCATTGCGCTCCATCATCCGGGCCACGGTGTACTTGGCCGCCAACTGGATCATGCCCATGGCGCCCAGCGGCAAGCTCCATTCGGAGTTGTAGCGGATCTCGGTGCGCTCAGGATCCAGCACCAGGCTGGCCTGACGGTAATACGTTTCGGCGTTGGCCTTGATTTGCTCGGGGGTCAGGGGCGGGCGGGTGCTGTTGCGACCCGAAGGATCCCCGATCAGGCTGGTGAAGTCGCCGATCAGGAAGATCACCTGGTGCCCCAGGTCTTGCAACTGGCGCATTTTGTTGAGCACCACGGTGTGGCCGATGTGGATGTCGGGCGCCGTTGGATCCAGACCCAATTTGATGCGCAAAGGCACTCCGGTGGCTTCGGCACGCGCCAATTTTTGCTGCCACTCGTCTTGGGGGATCAGCTCCTCGCACCCCCGCAGCGACACCTGCATCGCATGCCGAACCCGCTCGGTGACCGGGTATTGCATATTAACCTGTTGATTCATAAGCATTTTTTCCGTTTGGCAGAGACGCGAATGCGGGTTATACTTGTCAGACTACGCAACCGATTCTATCGGTCTGGGGTGTGCTGTTGTTGGTCACACCCTTTTCGGAGATTCTTTTGTACCGCCACTTTCAGTCCACCTTCCGCCGCATGGCACTTTGGCCCGCTCATTGGGCCGAGGTGCAACGCCGCCACCCGAACCGGGTCATGGCGGTCATTGCGACTGCGTTGCTGGTCGGCGGCACAGCTTCTTATGCGGTGGCGACTCTGGGTCCTGATGCCGCCCGCATGCCAACCCGCGAGTGGACCGAAGCGTTGCCTTTGCCACCTTTGGGTGCCAGCCTGAGTCAGCAAGCCGCTGACTTGCGCCTGTACCGCAGCGAACTCACCCGCAGCAACGACACCGCCGAATCCTTGCTGTCGCGCCTGGGGGTGTCCGATCCGTCTGCTGCCGAATTCATCCGAAAATCTCCATCGGTTCGCGGTCCATTACTGGGTAAGGCCGGTCGTCAGGTGCGGGTTGAAACCGATGCCCAAAACCGCCTGACCGAATTGACCGCTCGCTGGCTTGCCGACGATCGCAGCGAACAATTTCAACGCCTCGTCATGAAGCGCCAGGGTCTTGATTGGTCGGCCGAAATCCAGACCGCTGCCCTGACCCCCACCACCCAATTGGCCGGCGGGTTCATCCAGACCTCGCTGTTTGCTGCCACCGATCAAGCTCGGGTGCCCGACTCGGTGGCGTTGCAATTGGCCGATATCTTTGCCGGCGACATCGATTTCCATCGCAACCTGCGCAAAGGTGATCGCTTCTCGGTGGTCTACGAAACCCTTTCGGCTGACGGCGAGCCGATGCGTGCCGGGCGCGTGCTCTCGGCCGAATTTGTCAACAACGGCAAGACCTATACCGCCGTTTGGTTCAAAGAGCCTGGCACCTCGAAGGGCGAATATTACAGCCTGAACGGCCAAAGCCTGAGTCGCTCTTATCTCACCTCGCCCTTGGCCTTTTCGCGCATCACCTCCGTGATGGGCTTGCGCCTTCACCCGATCAGCAACACCTGGCATGCACACACCGGCGTCGATTACGCAGCGCCCACCGGCACCCCGGTGCGCAGCGTGGGTGATGGCGTGATCGAATCCGCCGGCTGGAAAAACGGCTACGGCAACACAGTGGTGGTGCGCCACCGCAATGGCCACAGCACCCTGTATGCGCACCTGAGCAAAATTCAGGTCGTCAAGGGGCAAAACGTGTCCCAAGGCCAAGAAATTGGTGCCGTGGGGGCCACTGGCATCGCCACGGGTCCGCACTTGCACTTTGAATTCAGGGTCAATGGTGTCCACCGTGACCCCTTGACCCTGGCCCGCCAGAGCGAGTCGCGTCCGATCTCCAGCGCCGCGCGCAGTGCTTTCGAAAAACAGGTGCGACAAGCCCGCACCGACTTGGCCGCTGCTGCCTCGGTTCAATTGCTGGCGGTTCAATAAGCCGACATGGCAAGGCTGTTCATCGGCCTGATGTCGGGCACCTCCCTCGATGGGGTGGATGCGGTACTGGCTGACCTCTCGGCCCCCGAGCACCCCCGCTGGCTGGGTCATGCCCACCGCCCTTACCCACGCCCCCTGCAACAAGCCCTGCTCGAATTGCACTCCAGCGGTCACGATGAATTGCATCGCGCCCAAATGTTGGGCTTGGAATTGGCGCCCTTGTATGCGGGCGTGGTGCATGACCTGTTGCGCCTGCAGGGTCTGGCGCCCCAAGACATCCGCGCGGTCGGGGTTCATGGGCAAACCATCCGCCATCGGCCTGTCATCAACAGCGGCATCGGCTACACCCTGCAACTCAACCAGCCCGCGCTGGTGGCCGAGTTGACGGGCATCTGCGTGGTGGCCGATTTTCGAAGCCGCGACATCGCCGCGCAGGGCCAAGGCGCCCCACTGGTTCCGGCGTTTCACCGGGCCCTGTGGGCTGATCCGCAACACCCGGTGGCCGTCCTGAACCTGGGAGGGATCGCCAACCTCAGCCTGATGGCTCCCGGGCAACCCTTGCTGGGCTTTGACTGCGGCCCTGGCAACATGCTCATGGACGCCTGGATCCAACGGCATCTGGGCCGGAGTTTTGACGCCCAAGGGGCCTGGGCGCTCAGTGGTGTCTGTCACACGGGGTTGTTGCAGGGCCTGCTGGCCGAGCCTTATTTCAGCCTGCCTCCGCCCAAAAGCACGGGCCGTGACCTGTTCCACCTGGGGTGGTTGGACGACCATTTGAAGTCTTGGGGCGATCTGCCCGCAGCCGATGTCCAAGCCACGTTGCTCGAACTGACCGCCCAGACCTGCGTGCAAGCCCTTTTGCGCGACATGCCGTCGCCAACCCAACTCATCGTTTGCGGCGGCGGCGCCCTCAACGACGCGCTCATGCAGCGGTTGTCTCAGCTTTGCCCATGCCCTGTGATCTCGTCAGCCCAACGGGGCCTGCACCCGTGCCAGGTTGAAGCCGCTGCCTTCGCCTGGCTGGCGCAACGCGCCATCGAGGGCTTGCCGGGTAACGAGCCCAGCGTCACCGGCGCCAGCGGTCCCAGGGTGCTGGGCGCGATCTATCCGGCATGAAAAAAGCCCTCACCCGATCGGGAGAGGGCCATTTTGCGGGCGCCCTCGGGCGCTTGAAGCGTCAGACCGAGAACGACGATCCGCACCCGCAGGTGGTGGTGGCATTCGGGTTCTTGATCACAAATTGGGCGCCTTGCAGGTCTTCTTTGTAATCGATCTCGGCACCGACCAGGTACTGGTAGCTCATGGCATCAATCAGCAACGACACGCCGTTTTTGGTCATGGTGGTGTCGTCTTCGTTGGTCACCTCGTCGAAAGTGAATCCATACTGAAACCCGGAGCAGCCGCCGCCTTGCACGAACACGCGCAACTTCAGATCGGGATTGCCCTCTTCGGCGATCAGGTCGGCCACCTTGGCGGCGGCGCTGTCGGTGAACAGAATCGGTTCGGGCATTTCGGTGCTGACGGTTTCGGCAACGGCACTCATGGACATTCTCCTTAATCGGACTCAATAGTAGCGTAAACCACTCAACTATGCCACGGGTAGGGGTAATCCCCTCTACATCCCGCGCGAGATGACTTCTTTCATGATCTCGCTGGTCCCGCCATAAATGCGCTGAATGCGGGCATCGGTGTACATGCGCCCAATCAGGAATTCATTCATGTAGCCATAGCCCCCGAACAACTGCAGACAGGTGTCGATCACCCGACCTTGGGCCTCGGATCCCCACAGTTTGGCCATCGAGGCGGTGACCGTGTCCAGCCGCCCCGCCACCAAATCCTCGACGCAGCGGTCGATGAACGCCCGCCCCACCTGAATCTCGGTCGCCACCTCGGCCAGCTTGAACCTGGTGTTCTGAAAGTCGGCCACGGTTTGACCAAAGGCGCGGCGCTGGCGCACATGAGCCAGCGTGGCCTCGTAGGCCCCTTCCATGGCCGCCAAAGCGGCCAAGCCGATGATCAATCGCTCGTAGGGCAAGTCAGACATGAGTTGGGCAAAACCCAAGCCCTCCCGGCCACCCAACAAACGCTCTTCAGGCACCCGCACTTGATCCAAAAACAACTCTGCCGTGTCTTGCGCCTTCAGGCCAATCTTGTCCAACACCCGGCCCACCTGATAGCCCGGGCAGTTTTCGGTTTCAACGATCAGGATCGAGATGCCTTTGGCCCCCAGGGCCGGATCGGTTTTAGCGACCACCAGCACCAGCCCTGCCAAATGGCCGTTGCTGATGAAAGTCTTGGAGCCGTTGATCAGATACCCCGCCTCGCTGCGCTCTGCGCGAGTGCGCACGCCCTGCAAATCCGAACCGGCACCCGGCTCGGTCATGGCGATGGCCCCCACCCATTCGCCCCGTGCCATGCGGGGCAGGTAGCGCTGTTTTTGTGCTTCGGTACCGTGATTCAAGATGTAATGCGCGACGATCGAGTGCACCGAAATGCTCATGCCGGTCAGGCCACGGCGCGCCATTTCTTCGCACAAGACCGCTTCGTGGCGGAAATCGCCGCCGGCACCGCCCCAAACCTCAGGGATGTCGATGCACAACAGGCCCAACTCGCCCGCCCGTCGCCAGATCTCGTGCCCCACATGGCCGCGCTGACGGGCGGCTTCGTCCTGGGGCAGCATCTCGTCTTCCAGAAAACGCACCACGGTGCTGCGGAAGGACTCCAGTTCAGGCGTGATCCAGGATCGGCGGAATTCGATGGGCATGCCGTCATTTCAATGCAAACCCGCCGGCCGCGTCAAGGGCATGGATACCGATGCTGCCCACAGGCGAAAAAAAAACCGCAAGGCAAACACCTTGCGGTTTTGTGGGGCGAAACAGAATCAGCGCTTGCTGAACTGCTTGCGACGACGTGCAGAATGCAAGCCGACCTTTTTACGCTCGACCTCACGGGCATCGCGGGTCACAAAACCAGCGGCCGACAGGGCGGGCTTGAGGTTGGCGTCGTAATCGATCAGGGCACGGGTGATGCCGTGACGCACCGCACCGGCCTGGCCGGATTCACCGCCGCCGTTGACATTGACCTGGATGTCAAAGGTCTCGACATGCTGGGTCAGCACCAGGGGTTGCTTGGCGATCATGATCGAGGTCTGACGGCCGAAGTATTCGGTGATGTCACGACCATTGACGCTGATCTTGCCAGAGCCTTTTTTCAGAAACACGCGGGCGACGCTCGATTTGCGACGGCCGGTGCCATTGTTCCAATCTCCAATCATGGCGGCTCCGTAGATGTCCAGCACTTTGGGCTGTTGGGCGCTGTGCGGG